>Ga0136611_10001076_pt1 | contig 18700 bp, 16 predicted proteins | sample AntDrymUQ2232306_2_FD_106645 | JGI IMG/M metagenome (GOLD analysis project Ga0136611, IMG submission 106645) | Polar desert sand microbial communities from Dry Valleys, Antarctica - metaG UQ223 (23.06) | ecosystem: Environmental > Terrestrial > Soil > Desert | place: Antarctica: Dry Valley...
GCCGCACGCCACGCTGGTGACGCCGGCGACGCTGATCAGGCCGAGCAGAAAACGCCGGCGGGACACTGCTTCGTGTCGCATCTCGATCCCTCTCCTGAGCGGGTACGCTCTGGCAGGCCAGAATCGCGGGTGATTGATCTCGTCTTCGAGTCGCTACCGTCTCGCCGGCCAGCGTAGCCCGTTTCCGGCGCGAATGCAAGCGTTCAGGCGCCCCGCGCGAAGAAGTCCATGAAGTGGGCGAACACTGCCTCCGGCGCCTCCTCCGGCACGTAGTGGCCGCAGTCCAGCCCCTCGCCGACGACGGTCTCCGCGTACCGACGCCAGACCTCCACCACGTCGCCGTAGAATTTGCCCACGCCGCTCTGCTTGCCCCAGAGGGCGAGCGCCGGCATGGTCAGCGTGCGGCCCGCGTCGAAGTCCGTCGAGTCGTACTCGAAGTCGATGCCGGCGGCGGCGCGGTAGTCCATGCAGCTCCCGCGGATCGTCTTCTCGTCGAAGCAGCGCACGTACTCCGCGAACGCCTCGTCGCTAAACGGCGCCAGGCCGATGCCGGGCTTGCTCAGCTTCTGCTCCATGTACCACGCGGCCGGGACCGCGCCCATCATCCGCTCCGGGAAGTCCGGCGGCTGGATCATGAACGTCCAGTGCCAGGCGTGCGTCGCCCAGCGCTTCGAAGTATGGGTCCAGATGTGGTGGGTGGGCACGATGTCCAGCAGGGCGACGCGCTCGACGCGGTCCGGGTGGTCGAGGCCCATGCGGTGGGCAGTGCGCGCGCCGCGATCGTGGCCGGCCACTCGGAACGTCGGGAAGCCCAGGTGCGCCATCAGCTCGACCTGATCGTCGGCCATGGCGCGGAACGAATGGTTCGCGTACCGCTCGCCGGCGTCATCGGGGCAAGTGCTGTCGCCGTAGCCGCGCAGATCCGCCGCGACGACGGTGAAGTGCTCGGCGAGCCGGGGCGCGAGCTTGTGCCACGAGGCATGCGTGAGCGGGTTGCCGTGCAGCAGGAGCAACGGCGGCCCGTCGCCGCCCCGGCGATACCTGATGCGGGCGCCCGAGCTCTCGAAATCGTCGACGCCGAATCCCTCAAACATGGCCATCGGTCATCCTTGTCTCGGTGAGGGCGAGTCGCCCCGATCGTCGCGCGATGGCGGCACTGTACCGCGCGGGCGACGGGCGAGTCAGGTAGCGGCGAGTCGAGCAGCGGCTCGATCGGGAGGCTGACGGGCGACGACGCGCATGGCTCAGGGCGCGGGCAGGGGGGCAGGCGTCGCCGTGTACGTGAGGGCGGGGCGATGCACGAGCACGATCCCCGCTTCGAGCGACACGCTCGCGTCGTACTGCGACGAGACGGTCGCCCGGGTGATCGGGATGAACGCGCGCCCAATGCCTGCCTGCGCGAGGTTGTCGGCCACCGTCTCGTACTGGCCGACGTGGATGGTACCCGCCACGGTGAACGGCCCGAGCCCCAGCACCGTGCGGAGCGGCCGCTTCTCGACGAACGCCGAGCGCAGCTGGCGCGGCCCGCGAGGCGCCGTATCGTGAGGGACGACGAACAGGATGCTCGGGCGCTGGATGCGGATCTGTTCGACCTTGATCGGGGCGGCATGCACGTGCGAGTTGCCGATCCAGGCATCCGAGAGGGTGAGGATGCCGAGGGCGCTCTCGTTGAGGATATCGACCGCCCGCCGTTCTCCCTCGGACCGCAGCTCGCCGCGAATGACGTGGTCGCACAGGTACACCTCGAGGGTGATGGCCATGAAGACCTCCGAGCCCTTGAACGGGCACGCTTACCGTCGCTCCCCGAAATGATACGCGGCGGGCGCCGCCAGATTTCGCGGGCATGTGAGACGTGCGCCAGGCGGCCTATGATGGTCCGATATTCTCAGGCGGCCATGGCATCGCCGGGCCGGCATCGAATCGAGCCTGTGTTGTTGCGTGAATTCTAGACAATTGTCTAGAATTCACGCATGGTGACTCATGGCAGTGTGCCCGTCACTGAGGCGGCCCGTCAGCTCGGCGTCCGTCGCTCCCGCGTCCACGCGCTGGTTCGCGCCGGCGTGCTCGACGCCGACCGCGCCGGTTCGCAGCTGCTGGTCGATCCGACCAGCCTTCGGCGTCGCCTCACGGCCGCGTTACCGGTTGGCCGGCCGTTCGCGCCACGCCAGGCATGGGCGCTCCTGGCGCTCGCCTCCGACGAGCCGGAGTTGATCGAGCGCTGCCTACGCGACCTGTCGCCCTCGTCGGCGTCGCGCCTCCGCGGGCGACTGCGGCGAGAGTCGATCGCTGCCTCGGCCGCGCGCCTGCGCGCCCGTGCCAGAACCGTCCGGCTGCGCGCCGATCCGGCGGATCTAGCCGAGATCGCGTCCGACCTCGCCATCGTGCGGACGGGCGTCAGCGCGGCGAACGAGCACGGCTTCGACATCGGCGCGCCCGGAGTCCTCGAAGCGTACGTTGCGGCCGATGGGATCCAGCGTCTGGTCGATTCCTACTTCCTGGACTCGTCTGACTGGCCGAATGTCCTCCTCCACGTTGTGCCGCACCCATGGCCGTTCCCGCCCGGCCGTCGGGTGGCACCGTACGTGGTCGCCGCGCTCGACCTCGCCGCGGCCGACGACGAACGGACGCGTCGGGCCGGCCGCGACGCCCTCGAACGGCTTGCCACCGCTAGTGCCTCCTCGGCGCCGCTCCATGAGGGCAAGAAGCCGCGAGCCAAGTCGTCGCACCGCGCGGGCTCGGCTCGGTGACGATTCCGTGGTAGTCGTCGTCCGGGCAGAAGACGTCGGCTTACTCGAAGGGTGGTTGGCCCTCCTCGACCTCACCCAAGCACATCCAACCGGCTGGACGCTGATCGGCGCTCAAATGGTGGCCTTGCACGCGGCCGAGCAGGGCCGCACCGGACCACGCCAGAGCCTCGACCTAGACATCCTGGTGAACGCGCGCCTGCTCGCGGATGGAACCGAGCACGTGGCGCGCTCGCTCCTCAACTTGGGCTTCGACCTGGATGGGCAGGATGCCTTCGGCGTCGGCCACCGTTTCCGTCGGGGCCGGGCTACCATCGACGTCCTGGCGCCGGATGGGCTCTCGGATCGGACTCGGATCGTGACCGTTGCACCCGCTCGCACGATATCGGTTCCCGGCGGGACTCAGGCACTCGCTCGGAGTGAGGTCGTGGGCGTACAGATAGGCGAACGCCGGGGATCGATACCCCGTCCGAGCTTGCTGGGAGCGATCCTCATCAAGGCGCGCGCTGTCAGCGTGGACGACGTTCCCGAGGCCCAGCGGATCGACCTCGCCTTCCTCTTGGCGCTGGTGGAGAACCCCCGTTCCTTGCGAGCGGAGCTACGCGGCAAGGAGCGCACCTGGCTCCTCGAGCGGGCGGAATTGCTGGATCCTGCCCACCCCGCCTGGCGTGCCGTCGATGCGGCCGAGGTCGGCCAACGGGCCTTGCGCGTACTCACCGTCGATGCGTGAGTCGTCACCGGTTGCCCGTATCGTCAGGCAGGTCCTTGACGTTACGCGGTGGCCTCGCTTCGCGGAGCCGAAGGTTGCGGTCGCCGCCTGCGAGATCGGATGATCGAAAGTCGGCCGGCTTGGTCGTCGCCATCGACGAGACGGCAGGAGAAGACAGGGCGCACAACGATTCGTCGCAGATCGACATAGACAGGATACGTCGCCTGATGCCACTCCTCTACGGGAACAAGGCGCTGCAGGCGACGAAGAGTAGCCCGTACGTCCACTCCGGTGGCTCGGTCGCGGAGGGCTCTGGTACAGTCAGCCACCTTGCGCCGCGCGCGCGGCCCGCTTCCGGGAGTATGCGATCTCGCCGCCGCCCCTTGCGTCCCGGCGGCAAGCGCCGAGTGATGCCGACCTCATGACCGTGGCCGACTCCCGCCCCGCGCCCGTTGCCGCCGACGCCGAAGGCCGTGCCGACCCGCCCGAGGGCCGCGCGTCGGCCGCCGGAATGCGGCGCTGGGGCCGCATGTTCCGCCCGACCGGGGCGGACGCCGCCGACGGGACAACAAGCAACGCCGAGCTCTCGGCCCGCGTCGCCTTCGGGTTGCTCGCCGCCATCGCCCTCGCGGCCATGCTCATCCAGGGCGGCGTCTTCGTCCACAAGACCTGGCTCTGGACCGGCGACACCATCTACCACCGCGCCGTCATGGCCGAGATCCAGTCCGGCGAGCTGCTGCCCGGCGGGCCGTACGCCGGGCTACCGGCCTTCTACTCGCCCCTCTTCCACTACCTCGCCGCCGCCATCGGCCTCGTCGCGCGCATCGAGCTCACCGAGGCCATCCGCGTCCTGTCGATCGTATTCGCCCCGCTGACTCCGCTCGCGGCGTTCTGGCTCGCGCGGGTGCTCGGCCTCGACCGCGCCTCGGCGCTCGTCGGCGCGTTCTTTTCGACCTTCGCCGGCGGCCTGCGCCAGAGCGAGGACCGCGTCTGGGTCGATGCGCTCTTCGTCGGGCCGCACAACTTCTTCCCGGTCTTCCCGCGCGACATCGCCTTCCTGCTCCTGCCGCTCGGCCTCGGGCTGGTCTATCGCGACGTCGTCCAGGGCTGGCGACCGGGCGCCTGGCTGGCCGGACTGGCGTTCGGGCTGATGATCCTGGCGCACACCCAGACGGCCGTGTTCGCCGCGCCGCTGCTGGCGATCTATCTCGGGCTCGTGGTGCTGCTGCGCCGCGACCTCTTCCGGCCGGCCCTGCGCGTCAGCGCGATCACGTCGGCCGTCACGCTCGGCGTCTCGGCCTTCTGGTGGGTCTGGCAGCTCTGGGCGATCCTCGCGAGCGGCTCGTTCGGCGTGGCGATGCCGGCCTACCGCGTGCCGGTCACGCTGGCGCTCGACGAGTTTCCGGCCGAGTTCGGCGTCTTCCTAGTGCTCGGGCCGCTCGGCATCTGGCTCGTCGCCCGGCGCTTCTGGCGCGACCGCGACCTCGCCATGCTGCTGCTGCTCGTCTGGTTCTGGGTGCCGGTGCTGCTCGCCCTCTTCCGCCCGACCGGCTTCCCCGGCGGCGACACGTTCTTCCCTCGCCGCCTCTGGCAGTTCGGCTCGCAGCCGCTGGTGCTGATGGCCGGGCTGGCCCTGGTCGCGGGTATCCTGCGCCCGTTCCGGCTGCGCGGGCCGGTCGCGCTGGCGGTCGTGGCGACCGTGGCGCTCGCCGCGTCGGTGCCGGCGTCGGTCGGCACGGCCCGCCGCGTCGCCGAGTTCTGGAACGAGCCGGCCTTCGCCGATGGAGTCTGGGACTTGGGGGGCAACTTCGCGCTCGGGCCGTACCTCGCCGCCGAGGCCCGCGCGCAGGGCCCGCGCACGGTGCTCGCCCCCACCCCCGAGGCGACGCTCATCTGGTACTACGCCGGTCAGAAGGTCGTGTACCTGCACCCGACGGCCGCGATCAAGCTCGCCTTCGACGTCGCCCGCATGACCGGCCACGGCGAGGCCGAGCGCAAGGCCGACCTCGCGACCGCCTACGCGGGCGACCCGAGCGAGCTGGCGCGCGTCGCCTCCAAGTACGACGTCCGCTATGTGGTGCTGAAGCAGCACGGTGGCCGGCTCGGCGGGGTCGATCTGCCGGCCCACGCGCTCCAGCCGGACGGCGACGTCCAGGGGCGCGGCGACGGGCGTTTGACCGATACCAACCACTATCAGTATCTCCAGCTCAACCCGAACGATCGCGTCCAATTCCAGATCTGGAGCCCGGCCGACCGAACGGCGAACGTCGTGCTACGTGCGAAGCGGCGCAGCTCGCGCGGCGCGGCGCTCGGGACGCTGGCCGTGAATGGCCAGCCGACCACCATCGCCGACGCCGAGCTGCCGCGCGACACCTGGGCGGACGCGCGCCGAGACGTGCCGCTCCGCGCCGGCTGGAACGCGGTCAGCTTCGAGAGCGCCGCGCAGCTCGAGGTGATCCGCTTCGGCGCGTTCGCCCTCGACCGCGCCGATCTGCCCCCAACCTGGCAGATCGTCCACGACGACGGCTGGTACGCCATCTTCGACACTCGCCCCGCCGGGCCTGCCCGCTGACATGGCTGACGCACGGGTAGGGCGGGCGACCGCTGCGATCGCCGCGCCACCGCGCACCGCGAATCCGCGCGCGGCGTCCCCGACCGGCGCGCGGCTCGCGAGTGCTCCGGGCTGGCTCGCGCATGGACGCGCCGTCGATTGGCTCGTGGTCGGGGTGATCCTGCTCTACGTCGCCGCGTCGATGCCGGGGCTCACGCGCTGGCCGCCGCTCGTCAACGACGAGGGACGCGAGGCGAACCTGTTCTGGGTCGCGTCGGGGGCTGACCCGACCGCCGAGCGGATGAACGCCCACCGCGGCTTCCCGACCTGGGGCAACGGCGGGCTGCAAGGGTTCACGTCGGCGATCATCTTCCGGCTGGGCGGCATGGGCGTCTTCCAGGCGCGGCTCACCTCACTCCTGTGGGGCGGGCTGCTGCTGCTCGTGGTCTATCTGCTTGGGCGGCGCTACTGGAACCGCGCCGTCGGGCTGGCGGCGATCGCAATGCTGGCCGTCTCCGATCCGTTCCTCGTCTCGACGCACACGCTGCGACCGGACATCCAGGTCGTGACCATGATCCTCGGGGCGCTGCTGCTCGCCGAGGCGGCGCTCGACCGTGCTAGCCTCCCGTTCGCCTTCGCCAGCGGCCTGCTGCTCGGCCTCGTGATCGACACCCACCCGAACGGGCTTGCGTTCTTCCCGCTCGTCGGGCTCGCGTTCCTACTTCGGCAGGGATGGGGCTGCTTCCGCCGACGCGAAGTCTGGCTGTTCGCGCTCGGGATCGTGGCGGCGGCCCTCTACTACCTGGCCGTGCGGTTCGTGCCCGATCCGGCCGGCTTCGTCGCGGCGATGGGGTACTGGCTCGGCGTGGACAAGGCACCGCCGGTGGCGCGCGAAGGCGGCGGGGGCGGGCTGCTCGGCCTAGTCCGCAACGAGGTCGGGCGCTACTGGGACTACTTCGGCGAGGAGCCGCTAGAGCTCGGGCTGGTGCTGCTCGGGCTGGGCGGCGGCCTCTGGATGGCCGTGCGGGGCTCCTACCCGGCGCGACTGTTCTGGCTCGGGCTGTTGTTCGCGTTCACGTTTTTCGTGGTCGCGGTCAGCATGAAGTCGAAGTACTACATGCTGCTGACGTACCCGCTCTACCTGCTGCTCGCGGCGCGCGTCCTGGAGCGGGCAGCCACGTGGGTCAGCGCGCGGGTCTGGCATGGCGTTGTAGGGGCGGGGCAAGCCCCGCCCGCTGCCCAAGGGGCGGGGCAAGTCCCGCCCCTACAACCGCTCGCGCATCGCGCGACGCTCGTGTCCGGCGCGGTCCTCACCCTCCTCGTGGCCCTCGCGATGCTCTGGCCGCTGCGCGCCGAGGACCGCGCCTGGGACAACTACATCCGCGCCCGCCGCTACCTCGAGGGCCAGGAGTTCACCCAGTTGACGGACCGGCTCGGCGAGTTGGCCGGACCGGGCGCGAAGATCCTCGCGCCGCCGGTCTACTGGATCGGCCTGCACGACCACCCGTACGTCGATATCTACGTCTACGAGCGGCTCGAACGCCAGTACGGCATGAGCGTCGCGCAGTTCCTCGACGAGACGCGGCCCGATTTCGTCATCACCGACGCCAAGATCTCGACCGAGAAGCGCATCGAGAAGCTGCTCTATACCGAGATCGACGCCCGCGCCGAGCGCCGGCTCGTCGTGCGCCACAAGAACTTCGGCGACGTGGCGGTCTACCACCTGCGCTGGTAAGGGGCCGGTGGCGCGTGGGGCGCATGCGAAAGTCGCGTTCCGCACGTCCGCTCCCAGCCGACTGGCTCACAACGGCCTGACCCGGACGGTGGTGTCCGTACGTCAGGCGAATGTCCAGCTGCTTCCCAATCGTCACGCCTGGGCATCGCACGATCGTGGCTCGCCGGCGGGGCGTGCAAGGCTTGTTCGCGCGCGGCACCGTCCAGTATAGTTTCGACCAGGAGCCGCCGCGTTTGCGGCGGCACCGTGTTATCTAGCGACGTTTTCTCAACGGCGCTATCCGGACACGGTGCGCGCTGACACGGTGGCCGCTCCGTTGCCGCCCTGCCGACACCCACCGTCCGTGCCGTCGCAATCCCGGTCCCGTGAGCGACGGCACGGACCAACACTTCCAGGCGAAGGCGAACCATGCCGCCGACCAGAGTCACCACCCCCGGCAAGGTCCCTGCCCGACCGGCGCCCAGGCAGCGCACCCCTCGCCCGCTCGCGAGCGCGGGCGGGCAACGCGTTGGGTTGGCGGGACGCGGCGCGGGCATTGCCGGCACCGTCCGCGAGCTCAGGAGCGAGGTCCGCAAGGTTGTGTGGCCATCGCGACGGCAGGTGGCGAACATGACCGGCGTCGTGCTCGCGATCGCCGCGGCCCTCGGGGTGTTCCTGGGGAGCGTCGATTTCATCTTCGCGGAGCTGTTCCGACAGCTGCTCTCGCTGGCCGGCGCGGGCGGGTACTAGAAAGCGGCGGAGGACCGCGAACATGGCGCGAGACGTCAAGGACGCGATCGACGAGCGGGATGTTGCCGTAATTGGCGACGATGGAGGCCCGGTTGCCATCGGTGCCGATCTTTCCCTCGCCGACGATCGCCTGTGGTATGTGATCCACACCTACTCGGGGTACGAGAACAAGGTCAAGACCAACCTCGAGCACCGCATCGAGTCGATGGGCGTCCAGGACAAGATCTTCCAGGTGGTCATCCCCACCGAGGAGGAGATCGAGATCAAGGACGGCCAGCGGCGCACGGTCCAGAAGAAGGTGTTCCCCGGCTACGTCCTCGTCGAGATGGCGATGTCGGACGACTCCTGGTACGTCGTGCGCAACACGCCGGGCGTGACAGGGTTCGTCGGCCACGGGACCAAGCCCGCGCCGCTGGACGACTCCGACGTCAAGCGCATCCTCAAGCAGATGAAGATGGAAGCGCCGAAGGTGAAGGTGAGCTTCACCGCCGGCGAGCGCGTCAAGGTGGTGGACGGTCCGTTCACCGACTTCATCGGCGTGGTGGACACGATCAACGCCGAGCGCGGCAAGGTGCGCGTGCTGGTCTCGTTCTTCGGTCGCGAGACGCCGGTGGAGCTCGACTTCCTCCAGGTATCGCGCATCACGTAGGGGCGAGTTCCGAGTTGCGAGGTGCGAGCGTGACGCGAACGTCCGCTCGCTCCTCGGCACTCGCAACTCGTCCCTCGCTACTAGCTACTGCGAGAGGGACATGGCCAAAAAGGTCCGCGCAATCGTCAAGCTGCAGATCCAGGCCGGCAAGGCCACGCCGGCCCCGCCGGTCGGCCCGGCGCTCGGTCAGCACGGCGTCAACATCATGGGGTTCGTCAAGGAGTACAACGAGCGCACCGCCGCCCAGGCCGGCCTGGTCATCCCGGTCGAGATCACCGTCTTCGAGGACCGCTCGTTCTCCTTCGTCACCAAGACGCCGCCCGCCTCCGACCTGATCAAGAAGGCGCTCGGCGTCGAGAAGGGCTCCGGCACCGCCGGTAAGGAGTCTGCGGGCACGCTCGGCCGCGACAAGATCCGCGAGATCGCTGAGTTGAAGATGAAGGATCTGAACGCGACCACGCTCGAGGGCGCCGAGAAGATCATCGAGGGCACCGCCCGCAGCATGGGCATCGCCGTCGAAGCATAGCGGTTCGTTTTGTACCCTCACCCCTACCCCTCTCCCTTGAAGGGAGGAGAACGTGGGGTTGCCCACGTCCGACTGCGTCGGGTAGGGGTGAGGGCGTTCCGTGGGAGCCCGCACGCGAGGCGGGCGCTTGCACCACAGGAGGTACCATGTCCGGAAAGAAGTACGCCGACGCCCTCAAGAAGGTCGATCGCGACAAGCTCTACGAGCCGAACGAAGCAATCGCACTCGTGAAGGAGCTCGCGACCGCGAAGTTCGACGAGACGGTCGAGATGCACGTGCGGACCGGCGTCGATCCGCGCCACGCCGATCAGATCGTGCGCGGCTCGGCCTCGCTGCCGGCCGGCACCGGCAAGACCCGCCGCGTGATCGTGTTCGCGACCGGCGACAAGGCACGCGAGGCCGAGGAGGCTGGTGCGGACGTCGCGGGCGGCGAGGAGCTGGTCCAGCGCATCCAGGCCGGCTGGCTCGACTTCGACGTGGCGATCGCCACCCCCGACATGATGGGGATGGTCGGGCGCCTCGGCCGCGTGCTCGGTCCGCGCGGCCTGATGCCGAACCCCCGCACGGGCACGGTCACGCCCGACGTCGCGCGCGTGATCGGCGAGGTCAAGGGCGGGCGCATCGACTTCCGCGTCGATAAGACGGCCGTGGTCCACATGCCGATCGGGCGCGCCTCGTTTACCGAAGAGCAGATCCTCCAAAATCTGACGGCCGCGATCGACGCGGTGGTGCGCGCGAAGCCGACCGCCGCGAAGGGCGTATTCATCCGCTCGGTCACGCTCACGACCACCATGGGGCCGGGCGTCAAGCTGGACGTCCAGCCCACGCTTGCGCTCGCCTCCACCGCGGCGTAAGTACCCCCGCGCAACCGTGGTGGCGTGCGCGTCGCCGGGACAGGTCGCGCGGGACGTGCGGCCTGTCCCGGTCCGCGCCACACGCGCCCTTGCTTTGCCCCGGGTCTTCACCGGGGCTAGCGAGCGGACCGTCTTAGCGCGCAGGCGGTGCGCCAGACGAAGAACGCGATCGCCAGCAGGTGGACGGCCGTGAACGCGAGCCACGGCGCCACGAACGTCACGGTCTGGCCCGCGACGCGCTCGCTGAACAGCAGCGGCTTGCCCTGGGTGAGCGTGACGGCGCTGAAGAGGCTGGTGAGGGGCGGATTCGTGGCGACCGCGAGTTGGCCGAGCGTCACGAGAACCTGGACGGCGAGCGGCGAGTCGGACGGGTCGTCGATGAGCCACCCCAGCACGTCGAGCCGCGAGCCGAAAAGTCCCTGCCCAAGGATGAGCAGGACCAGGATGCCGAACGGCAGCGCCGCCACCCCGAGCAAGGTCGTGGCGTATGCGAGCAGCAGGGCCGACCGAGTCGTCCGCAGGTGCGCCGACCAGTAGAGCCCGACGCAGCCATAGGTCACCGTCGTGAGGACCAGGATCAGGAAGGCGACCGCGAGCTCCTCCGGCCCGACGCCGCCCAGCAAGATGGCAATGGCCTGGATCGGGAGGGCCACCACGATCAGCAGCAAGAGCGAGCCCAGCGCGGCCACGAGCTTGCCGACGACGATCTGCCAGCGCGTCAGGGGCGTGACGAGCAGCAGATCGAGAGTCTGGCGCTCACGCTCGCCCGAGACCAGATCGGCGGTGAAGGCGGGCGCGAGCAGGCAGATCAGCCCGAGCTCCAGCATGCTGACCGCCGCGAAATGCAGCTTACCCACCGGCGTGCCGGAGACGACGTTCGCCGTCGCCGATTCGGCCGCGAGCATGTAGAGCGCCACCGACACGATGCCGAGCGGCAGCAGGTAGCACGTGACGACCGCGAACGTGCGCGGGCCGCGCATGCGCGAGCGCAGCTCCTTGGCCGCGAGCGGATTCGCGAGCAGCCCGCCAAGCAGGTGGTGCCGCGTCGCGTTCATTGCACCCCTCCAGCGCTGCCCGACGCTCCGAGCGTCCCCGCGCCGGGTTGTTCGGGGGCGCGTGCCCCGCTTATGGCCGACGTCTCGGACGGGCCATGCGCGGCGCTCCCATCGCCTTCTCCCAGCCGCCGTGTCACGTCGAGGAATACGTCTTCGAGCCCGCCGACTTGGAGATCGAAGCCGAAGATCGGCAGCCCTGCCCCGACCAGTGTCGCCAGCAGGTCACGGAGGGCGCGGTCATCGCCGTCGAGGACGAACGTCACAGTGGATGGCCCCTCCTCCGCTGTGAGCACTTCATCCCTGTATTCAGGCGTCTCATCGCCCAGGGAGGGTCGGGGTGACGCCTCCAGGCGCGCGCCGCTCACGCCCGGCTGCACGGCCAGCACGTCGCGCAGGCGCTCACCCTGGCCGAGCGACTGCACCCGCACGGACCGCCCGCCGCGCAGCCGCCGCGACACCACGTCGATCGGGCCGTCCACCAGTACGCGCCCGCCGTCGACGATCGCGACGTGCGTGCAGAGGTCGGTGAGCTCGGCCAGGATGTGCGACGAGATCAGCACCGCCTTGCCCAGTCGGCCGAGCTCGCGGACCACTTCGCGCAGCTCGCGGCGGGCGCGCGGGTCGAGGCCCGAAGCCGGCTCGTCCAGCAGCAGCACGGCCGGATCGTGAACGAGTGCGCGGGCGAGCCCCAGGCGCTGCTGCATGCCTCGCGAGAGCCCCTCGACGTACGCGTCCCGCTTGTGGCCCAGATCGACCAGATCGAGCAGGTCGTTCGCGACGGCCGCCCGCCGCTCCAAGGGCACGCCGTGGCACGCAGCGTAGAAGTCGAGGTACTCCGCGACGCGCAGCTCCGGGTACACGCCGAAGAAGTCCGGCATCCACCCGAGCTGGCGGCGCACCTCGCGCACGTCGCCCGAGATCGGCACGCCGCGCACCCACGCCTCGCCACCGGAGGGCTCGAGCAGCGTCGCGAGCATCCGCATCGAGGTGGTCTTGCCGGCGCCGTTCGGCCCAATCAGCCCGTAGATCGCGCCGGCCGGGACCGCGAGCGTGAAGTCGTGGACCGCGACGGAATCACCGAAGCGTTTGGTCAGCCCGCGCGCCACGAGCGCCGCCGACGGGGGCGTGAGCGAGTCCGGAGGCGCGAGCACGGCGCCGGCTTCGCCCTCGCCGCCCCTCCCAATCGTCATCGACGCGCCCCCTCGATCGAGACGTCGAGCTGGTGGACGACCACCTCCGCGCCTTGCGGTTCGAGCCGCAGGCGGATCGCGCCGGCGTCGATGAACGCGGCCCCGGCCGGGGCATCCGCCACGCCGCTGCTGTCCGGCGCGAGCTCCACCCAGGACCGGTCGGCCCAGCGGTAGAGGGAGACGCGGGCGGGTGACGCGCCGGCGGGCCCGCCGAACGCGGCCGTAGCCGCCCCGGTCCCGACCCGGCTTGAGCCTTCAACCTGGGCGTGGACGCGCAGCCGATCGACGCGCCCTAGCTCGACGCCCGGCGGCACCTCGAACTGGAAGACCATCGGCCCCCGCGCGGCAAACGATGGGACGGATCGGCTCGTAGCGGTGCCTTCCAGCACGAGGCGTCGCAGCAACCCCGGCGGGATCGCGATGGCCGACGCCTCGTAGTCGATGCGCAACGCCTGCGCGAGCAGGCGCATCGCCCCGCCGGTGGCCCGCGCGCCGTCGACGCTCAGCGCCGGAAGCTCGGCGGCAACCCAGCCTAGCAGCGTCGCGGCGCCGTCGGCGTCACCGTGACGGCCCTGGTCTGACCGGAGCAATCGCTCCAGCACGTCGCGCCGCGCGTCCACGAGCGACGATCCGGCCGTGCCGATCCAGGGCAGCGAGTTACGCCCCATCGTCCCGGCAGTCTGTAGGCCAGGGATCGGAAGCGACACCATCCGGCTCTCGCCGGACGGGAGGTCGCCGACCGCGAGGACGATGGCATCCTCCACGGTGCCGCCGCCCAGGTTCCGCACGGTCCCTTCGAGCCTGCCGCCGACGACGCGCAGCTCCGCCTCGATCGGGGCGCTCACTTCGCCGAACGCGCGCGTCCGGAACGCCTGGAGCGTCGCCGCTTCGAGACGCAGGTCGGGCAGACGCGTCGGCTGCCCGGCCCGCCCGACCTGGATCACGGCCTCCTCGCCGGCCAGTCCGCCCCGCCCCGGCAGCGCGCGGATGCTTGCGCCGTCCTCGAACGTCAGGTCGTAGGCGCGGCGGGACGGCGCCACGAGCCCCAGGTGCGTGTCAATGGGCGCCGACGTTGCGTCGAGGGGGATACCCACCATCGAGAACGCGGCGACCCGCATGTCCGGCCCGCGCGCCCACGTCCCCAGCCCGTACACCCCGAGCGTGCAGGCGACCGCGAGCGCCGGAAAGCCGACCCAGGCCCAATCGCGCCGGTCGATCCGCCGCAGCACAACATACTGGCCCGGTCCCACGAGCGCGACGTAGGCCAGGACGAAGAGCGCCAGCCAGCCGGCGCCGGGCAGGCCGACGTCCATGAGCTGCGCCAGCAGTCCGCGCATCGTGGTGCCGCCCCATCCGGAATCATCGTCGCCGAACGTCGGCAGCGTCGCCCGCCCACCGACCAGGATGCGCTGCCAGAGGCTCTCGGCATGGGGCCACGCGCGGAACGGCGGCAGCCCGGGGTCGGCCGCCACGAACGTGACCCGTCCGCTGCCGAGCGTGCGCTCGACGATCAGCGGGATGCCGTCCTGCGCCAGCAGCACGCGCGCGTCGTCGCTCGGCGTCCCGCCGGCGACGAGCGCGGCTTCGCGCGCCGGCTCGCTGCCGGCGTAGGCGCCCAACGCGCCGAGGTGCGCCATCTCGCGGCTCGCTAGGCCGGAGACCGGTAGCATGTCGGCGATACCCTCGACCGAGCGGCGCCAGCCCGGGCCGCCAGCCACGATCAATTGGCCGCCATGCTCCACCCAGGCGCGCAGCGCGGACCGCTGCCCCGCGCCGAGGCGGTCGCCGGCGGCGTTGCGGACGACGATCGCGTCCAGCGCCTCCAAGGCGACCGCATCGGCCGGGAGATCGGCGGGCGTCAGGCGTGCCGCGCTTACCTGACCGCCCCCGCGCCTCACCGCCGCGAGCCCCGACGGGACAATGCCGTCCTCGGACAGGACGCCGACCAGGAACCCGCTTGCGTCGAGCCGCCGGAATCGCACGTCCTTGGACGCCACCAGCTGCCCGCCGCTCACCAGCTCCGCGCGCAGGCCGCTCGCACCGTCCGGCGCGACGAACTGCACCAGCTTCCGTCCGTGCTGCGCGACGTCCACCTCCTGGCTGTAGGCCACGCTCGGCCCGGGAGGGCTCTGCCTGGCCGCCGGAGGCGTGTTCGTTCGCTCCCGCGTACGCCGAGGCTACCCGCGGCAGCCCGCACGCGACCGCGAGGCACGCAAGGACGACTCGGATTCTCCATCGATGCTGGGCGCACGTCATCATGAGGTATGGGGCCGCCGGCACGCGGGTGCTGCGCGGACGCCCCGAAGCATAGCAGCGCTCCCCGCGATGACCGGAGCACTCGGGGTGCCCGGACGGCACCCCGAGTGCCGCGGCGGGCGCACCAGACGACGCCCGCGCGGCGCCCGACTCAAAACGCCGGCCACCTGACGTCGGCTAGAAGTCGTCGGCGCAGGAGGGGGCGTGCGGGGTGTGGAACAGCGCATCGGCGCGGGCGGCGGCCCCGGGCGACTGCTCGCGGACCCGGCCGGCCCGCGCGAGCGCGCCGAACGCCGTTCCGCCCAGGTAGGCCATGCCGAGCGCTTCCACGTCGAGCGCCAGATCCGGCGCGTCCGTCGTCCGCTCGACGCGGGCATCTCCCTGGCGGACGACCAGGCGCCACCGCCCGGCCTGATCCGCGAAGAAGTCGTCCGCGACGTCCAGCACCAGGCTGCCCTCGGCCGCGTAGCCGCGCGCCGAGAGCGCGCCGGGCAGGTCCAGCAGCCGCAGCCAGATGCCGTCGCGCAGGCTCGTGCGCAGCCGGCGCGGATCGGCCAGCGCGAGCAGCAGCGGATGGTCGGGCGCGATCCGATACGCCCGCACCCGCTCCATCAGGTCGATGCCGAACAGGTACTCCCAGAGCTCGCGGGTTGCGGCGGGCGTGACGGCCTGGGCGTCGATCACGTCGAGGCGGCCGTCCGGCAGCCCATCGTCGTCGAACGGCACTTGCAGCCGATACACCGCGTAGCCGACCGGCTCGCCGCCGAGCTCGTGTACCACCCTGAACAGCCGGCCGTTCGGCCGCCGGCGCGGCAGGTCGTCGAGGAGCTTGTAGCCCCACCACTCGGCGTTGCGGGCAAGGAATCCCGGCTCGCGGACTCGAATTCGGTCGTAGATCGGCGGAAAGATCCGAAGTGCCTCGTCGGCGTCCACGAAGCGCGTGCGCCCCTGGGGCGGCGCGGCGTCTCGGAAGCGGGCGCGGCTCGGTTCGACGTCGATCACGCCGCGCCACGTCGCGACCCCGAAGCCAAAGCGGCCGTAGATCCCCGGCTCGGACGCCCAGAGGATCGCGGTCCGGATGCCCCGCCGGCGCTCGTCGTCGAGCTGCGTGCGCAGCATTGCGGTCAGCACGCCGCGCCGACGATGGGTCGGGCGCACGCCGACGCCGGCCAGCGCCGTCGTCGAGACCTCGCCGCCCGGCACTGTTAGGGTTGTGGGGAAGGCGCCGGTCACCCCGGCCATCGTCTCGGGGCCGCCAGAGCTTTCGGCGACGAACGCCGCCAGCACCCGCTCGGCGCCCATCTGCCGCACGATCCACGCGCAACTCGCCTCGTCGAGCTCGCCGCCGAACGCATCCGAGATCATCTCGAAATACTCGGCGTACTCCTCGGGGCGGCACGGTCGGACGACCGTCCGGGATGCCTCGGGCATATCGTTCTCCGCACCTGCTGTGGGGTGGATTCCCGTCTGTGGGGTGGACTCCCGTGTCTTGGGGGCCGACCGCCGATCCTGTTCGACGTGGTCCGAGATCCAATGTCATACGGGCCTGCGAGGAATCTACGGACTGTCCCGAACAGACCTGTGCAGTAGATCCCGCAGTCGCTCGCGGCCCCGCGGGATGACAGGGCTGTCGGACGATCGACGGTCATGCACTCCATCGAGTCGGTGCATCGGCGCCGCTGAGCGCCCCACAACGGTACCAGACTGTGGCCCCTCATCCGCCTCCGGCGCGTCCGGTCGCCGCCCCATTCAGCCCATACGCGACCGTCTGACCCAGTCGGCGGCCCAGCGGCGCGCAGGGGCGAGGTCCGCGTTCGCGAGCCAGCCGCCGGGCACGTCCGTGCGCGGCGCGAGATCCCGCAGCATGAACGCGCCGGCCCAGGCGTGGAACGGCGCGAGGTCGCCGAGCGGCCCCGCGACGCGACCGTAGCCGAACCGAAATGCCAGCTCCAGCAGGCGGATGGCGGGCAACGGTGGCAGGGTGACTCCGGGCGATACCGGCGAGTGGCGCAGGATCGAGATGGTCCGCGCCACGTCGGCGCGCGGGTCGCCGGCGCGGACGTTCGCCCAATCCAGCACGGCGCTCACCCGCCCGCCGGCGACGAGGACGTTGAGCGGATGGTAGTCCAGGTGGAGCAGCGTCGATACCTGGAGGTCGGTCGCCTCCAGGCGCGGGCGCAGCGCCTCCCCGTCCGGACCGGCGAGCGCGATCCAGTCCTTCTCGACTGCGCGAACGATCTCCGGGGCGCGGACGCGGTGGATCCGGGCGAGCGCGTGCCCCCAGCGCCTGCCGGCTGCCCACACGCGCCACGGCTCCCGCCCGAGCGCGGTCGCCAGCGGCTCGCCCCGGCACCACGACAGCAGCAGCGCCGGCCGCCCCCGCCACGCGCCGGACGCCATCACCCTCGGCACCGGGACATGACCGCCTGCCGCCGTCATCGCCACCGCCTCGCGGGCGCTCACGGCCGCCTGCTCGGCGCGGAAGACGCGCAGCGCACAGCGGTCGCGCCCGCGCTCGACGCGCCAGATCGCCGTGTCCGCGCCCCCGGCCACCGCCGTCGCCCGCTCGACGCCGGTCACCCCGAGCGCGGCGAGGATGGCGAACGGGTCGAGGTCAGCGCCGGTCACGCTCGGCTCCTCTCATCGCGCGAGGCCGAGGCCGACACGGCGACGCGGGTGGTCATGTCGCACTTCGCGCGGGGGTAGCGGACCCGACAGGAGGCGCGGCAGCCCTCCGCGCCGCGAACGGGGCTGCCCTCGCCATGAGGGCAGCCCCGTTCGCGGCGACGTCCGCGGGAGCAGGGGCGCCTACTCGGCGTGGACGAGGTTCGTGTCTACAAGGTGCTCCGACAGGAACCACGTCTGGAGCTCGTTCGTCTTGAGCACCTCGCTCACGAGCAGGTCGTTGGTGCCGTCGTCGCCCGACTCGTCGGCGTCCGACGCGGCTTCGCGTACGGCCGTCATGATCGTCTCGTGTGCCTCGAGCAGCCGCGAGATCTGCACCGGCGGCGGCTCGGCTCCGCGCGGCGGGCGCGGGATCGTCGTCGTCTCGGCGATGTCGGCGGCCATCGCGAGGCTGATGCCGCCGAGCGTCTGGATTCGCTCGGCCATGGCGTCCACGAGCAACGTCTGCTCGTTGTAATGCTTCTCGAACAGCAAGTGGAGCTGGTAGAACGTCGGGCCTGCCGCCTGCCAATGGTGCTTCAGGTACAGGTCGCGCAGGGTGATCGTATCCGAGAGGATCTGGTTCAGCGCATCGACGCTCTGCATGCGCGACTTGTCGGGCAGGCCCAGCGGGATGGTGCGGAGCGTCCCGTACTTCTGGAGCTCCGCCGACTTCTGATGGAGCAGCGGCGACGCCTTCGCGTTGGAATCGGCGCTCGCCGCGCGACTCGCCTTGGAATTTTCGGCCATGATATGGGGCCTCCCTGAGAGCGTTCCGGCCGGATGCCGGACAGGCAGAGCAGGCGCATGTTCCATGCCGCGACGCGCGTCATCTCGGCCTCATGACCAGGGAGTGCGAGGGAGCAACCGGAGGCGCGGCGTTCTAGGCTCGACTTCCGCCGTCATGCCGTAGCAAGTAAGAGCGCACGGCAATAGGCATCACTTGAGGCGGGTGGTGGTGGGGCGTGTGGGCCAGCGGTAGCGAGAGCGAGCGCACTGTATGAGTCGGCGGATGACGACGAGCGCGGCGGCCAGGAA
>Ga0136611_10001077_pt1 | contig 18698 bp, 14 predicted proteins | sample AntDrymUQ2232306_2_FD_106645 | JGI IMG/M metagenome (GOLD analysis project Ga0136611, IMG submission 106645) | Polar desert sand microbial communities from Dry Valleys, Antarctica - metaG UQ223 (23.06) | ecosystem: Environmental > Terrestrial > Soil > Desert | place: Antarctica: Dry Valley...
GCGGATGCGATCGAGCGGGTTGTTACCGACAGCGGCCTCTGGGAACAGCTCTCGCAGGCGGGCCGCGAGCGGGCGCGCGCGTTTTCGTGGGAACGAGCGGCGCACGAGACGGCTGTGGTCTACCGTGACGTCGCGGGGTGACGGTATACTCCCTCCATCGACAGTGAGTCACAGGCGCTGGACGCTACTGGGGGTGGACCGGTGGTGATCGACGAGCAACTGACGCGCGATGCCGTGGTCGAGCCAGCCTCGACCGCGCTGCTGCACGTCATCATCAACCCGGCCGCTGGTAGTGGCCGGGCAGGGCGGAGATGGCCATCCTTTGAGGCGGAGATGTCGCGGCATGGCTACGATATCCAGCCCAGCTTCACATCTGGCCCCGGCGACGCCACCAGTTTGGCACGGCAGCTTGCCCACGACGGAGCGCGGACAATCGTCTGCGTTGGCGGTGATGGGACAGCCAATGAGATCGTCAACGGTCTGCTCGATGGCGACCGTCCGGCCAACCCGGAGACGCGGCTGGCGTTGATTCCGTGCGGGACCGGCAGAGACCTTGGGCGAACGCTCGGGACTCGCGATGTCGAATCGATGCTACGGGCGCTGGCGGATGGCACGACGGCCATGATGGATGTCGGGCGTGTGAGGTACCAGGATGTTCGGACCGGGGAACTGGCCAGCCGCTATTTCGCGAACGTCGCTGACGCCGGGATCGGCGCACAGACGGCGGCGCGGATCAACCGTTCGTCGAAGGCGTTGGGCGGCTTCGTCTCTTACCTGTCCGGCGCGGTCCGCTCGATCGCCAGGTATCAGCCGTGGGACGTTAGCGTCGAGGTCGACGGCGTGTCCGTCTATGATGGCTCAGCCGGGATGGTCGTCTTCGCCAATGGACGCTACTTCGCCGGTGGGATGAAGGTTGCGCCGGAGGCGTCGATCTGTGACGGGATGCTCGACATCTTCGTCCTCGAAGGCGTCGGGAAGCGGACGCTGCTGACATCGCTGCTGCCACGGGTGTATCGGGGCAAGCACATCGGCCAGCCGGGCGTGATCCACCTGACTGGCCGCCAGGCAACGGTCAGTTGCGCCGCCGGGATGTTGCTGGAGATGGACGGCGAGCAGGTAGGTGAAACGCCGGTCACGGTCGATGTTCTGCCAGGGGCGCTGCGTGCCGTCGGGACACTCGAAGCACTGGCCGAGGCGGGTGGTTGCGCCGAACACGCTGGATAAGTCATAGTTGTCACATGCTCGACCGGGGTGCGAACGACAGAGCGCCGACCAGCCAGCGGCATGGCCAGGTCAACCATTCGTAGCTGTCGTTCATGAGCCGGACAATGACGCCTTCATGTCAGTGCTGACAGAGGATGCTGGGGGTTCACCATGGTTTCCACACCGCAGGGCGATGTTGGTACCGCGTACGCTGTCAATGGGTTGATCGAGCATGTCGATGTGGTGCCGTTCACCCTCAACGGCCAACCGTCCAGCGAGTTGCAGGACTGGTTCTGGCACGGACTCAAGCGTGAGATGCACCGCCAGGGGCATGCGTACCGCCCCGAGGTGGTTGACGATATCCGGCTGGTGGTGAACTTCACCGATCTGCACGACCCACAGCCGTTCCGGCGCAAGGCGCAGGGGACGTTCGTCGTCACGATCGTTCAGGACACGACCGATCCGGAAGACATCATCCGGGCCGGTTACCCGGTCCTCGTTCGGGCGCTCTCGAACCTGGGCATTTATCTCGTCCCGGTTCCGGGACGGATCATCGCCCACTTCCTGACGATGGAGCAAGGGCATTACATCCTTGAGATGATCGACGGCGAGCCGGAGGAACAGTTCTTCGCCGAGGTCTACGAGCGGCTGGCGCCACTCGCGACCTCGCAACTGGTCATCAACAACGAGTACATCCCCGACCTGCCAGCGCACCTCTGGGACGGCGACGCGACCACGCGCGAGATCACCTGGGCCGGCCAGCAGCTCGGCGAGTTGGCGCTGCTGCCGACGCCGTGGCCGATCCACGAGATCCTGACGGAGCGCGACCTGAAGCACGTCATGCGCCTGTTTGGCATCGGTGGCCTCTCGTACGGCAACCTTTCGGCACGCTACGACGACGAGCGCTTCTGGATGAGCGCCAGTGGAGTCGACAAGACCAACCTGCGCGAGGTCGGACGCGACATCCTGCTCGTCAGTGGCTACCTGCGCGAGAAGAACGCGATGGTCATCAGCGTCCCGCCGCACATCCAGCCACGGCGTGTCTCGGTCGACGCGATCGAGCATTTCATGATCTACCGCGAGCATCCATCGGTCGGCGCGATCATCCACATCCACGCCTGGATGGACGGAATCGAATCGACGCACATCAACTACCCGTGCGGCACGCGCGAGCTGGCGGTGGCCGTTTCTGACCTGATCCGTCGCGCGCCGGACCCGTCGCGGGCGGTTGTCGGCCTCAAGAACCACGGGATGACGCTTACCGGCCACTCGCTGCCCGAGATTTTCGAGCGGCTGGAGGGGAAGATCATTCCGCAAGTTCCGATGTCGTAGACGGGCGGGATTCGGGAACCGGGATTCGGGAATCGGGGATTTTCGCCTCCTGTCATCCTGCGTCGTCGGCCAGCGTCGGCCCCTCCAGATGAGCCGCCGACGCAGGATGACGGGGGAAGATGGACCGTTCTCCCGGACATCCTTTACCTCAGCGGAGTTGGCATGAGTCGTAACGCCAATGGACAGCCAGGAATCACGGTCGGGTTGCATGCGCCGCCGAAGCCGCCGCTGTATGCGATGCGGGCGATGGTGTATGTGGCGCGGGTGTTGCGGCTGGACTCGTTTACGGTCTGGGACCACTTCCAGGACCTGTTCCCGGAATCGCTCTGGAACACGGACTTTACCTGGCTGGCGCGTGACAGCGATACGCCGCACGAGATGTACGACTATCAGACGCTGTTGGGGTATCTGGCGGCGCACGCCGGGCGGTTGCGGCTTGGCGTGACGGTGACGGAGCCGGTGCGGCGGCACCCGGTCCTGCTGGCGCAGGCGATGCTGACGCTGGCGCACCTCTCGAAGAAGGCGCCGATCCTGGGGATTGGGAGTGGCGAGGCGGAGAACATCGTCCCCTACGGCCTGCCGTTCGATCAGCCGGTGGGGCGCCTGGAAGAAGCGCTCCAGATCCTGCGGCTCTGCTTCGATAGCCAGGGGCCGATTCACTTTGAGGGGCAGCACTTCCAGCTTGACCACGCCTTCATGGACCTGCGAGCGCCGAAGCGCCGTACGCCGCGCGTCTGGGTCGCGGCCCACGGGCCACGTATGCTGCGGTTGACCGGCCAGTATGGCGACGGCTGGTATCCGACGGCGATAGCAACGCCCGAGGAGTACGCGGCCGGGCTGACGACGATCCGGGCCGCCGCATTGACGACGGGCCGTGATCCGGAGCGGATCGTGCCGGCCTTCCAGCCGCAGGTCGTCGTCGCGCCGAGTATCGAGGAAGGGCGGCGGCTGCTCGACAGCAAGCCGATCCGGCTGATCGCGATCCTCGCGCCGGCCTCGATCTGGACGCAGTTCGGCGAAACGCATCCCTTCGGTGACGACTTTCGCGGCTATGTTGATTACATCCCGGCCAACTACAGCCGCCAGGAGCTTGAGGACGCGCTGGCCGCTGTCCCGCTCGATCTGCTGGCCGAGGCGCTCATCTGGGGGACACCGGAGCGGGTGACCGACCGCCTACGGGACTTCGGTCAGGCGGGGATGCGTTACACGGTGATTGAGCTTGCTTCCGCCGCCGTCTCACCGAAGGCGGCTGGGTATTCGCTGGTGGCGTTGCGGAGGATCGCGGGCGCGCTGAGGAGATAAGCGGAGGGTCGAACTGGCTCCTTCTTCGTCAAGTTAGCTGGGTGGGTGACCGGACGGGTCTCTTGACGTACTGAACGGCCCCTGACCCGTCCGGTCACCCACCCAGCCGGTTCGCCAAGAGCAACATCCGTCGCATCCGACGGTTGCGACTTCTGTACCTTTACTCCCGCGCCATCGGTATCTTGACACCGGTAGCGCGGGCGTGGAGCAGGGCGCGTTCGTAGCCAGCATCGAGGTGGCGCAGGACGCCCATGCCGGGGTCGTTGGTGAGCACCCGTTCGAGGCGGGCGGCGGCTTCCGGGGTGCCGTCGGCGACGATGACCTGACCGGCGTGGATCGAGAGGCCGATCCCGACGCCGCCGCCGTGGTGGACGCTGACCCAGGTCGCGCCGGAGGCGGTGTTGACGAGCGCGTTGAGGATCGGCCAGTCGGCGATCGCGTCGGAACCGTCGAGCATGCCTTCTGTCTCGCGGTAGGGGGAAGCGACCGAGCCAGCGTCGAGGTGGTCGCGGCCAATGACGATTGGCGCTTTGAGGGTGCCGTCCGCGACAAGCTCATTGAACCTGAGACCGGCCAGGTGACGCTCGCCGTAGCCGAGCCAGCAGATGCGGGCTGGGAGTCCCTGGAACGCAACCTGCTCCTGCGCCATCGTCAGCCAGCGGCGCAGGTGCTCCTTTTCGGGGAACAGCTCCAGCAGCGCCTGGTCGGTCGCGAGGATGTCAGCCGGGTCGCCGGAGAGGGCTACCCAGCGAAATGGCCCCTGTCCCTCGCAGAAGAGCGGGCGGATGTAGGCTGGGACGAAGCCAGGGTAGTCGAAGGCATGCTCGACACCGGCTAGATATGCCTGGCCGCGCAGGTTGTTGCCGTAGTCGAAGACGACCGAGCCGGACTGCTGGAAGTCGAGCATGGCCTGGACATGCGCGCCCATCGCGGCCAGCGAGCGCTTGAGGTAGCCCTCGCTGTCCTGACGGCGCAGGATGCGGGCGTCTTCGAGTGTCATCTCGGGGAGGATGTAGCCATCGAGGGCGTCGTGGGCGCTGGTCTGGTCGGTGACGACATCGGGCTGGAAGCCCATTTTGACGAGAGCGGGCAGGGTCTCGGCGGCGTTGCCGAGCAGGGCGATTGAACGCGGTTCGCGGCTGTCGCGCGCCTGCACGGAGCGGGCGATGGCCTCGTCGAGCGATTCGGTGGCTTCGTCGACGTAGCCGGTTTCGAGACGGCGCCGGATGCGTTCGGGATCGGCTTCGACGACGAGGCAGACGCCGCCATTCATCGTCACCGAGAGCGGCTGGGCGCCGCCCATCCCGCCAAGACCGGCAGTCAGGACGATCCGGCCAGCGAGGGTGCCGTCGAAGTGCTGGCGGGCCAGCTCGCCGAAGGTTTCGTAGGTGCCCTGGAGGATGCCCTGGGTGCCGATGTAGATCCACGAGCCAGCCGTCATCTGGCCGTACATCGTCAGGCCGAGGCCCTCCAGCCGCCAGAACTCCTCCCAGGTGGCCCACTTGGGGACGAGGAGCGAGTTGGCGATCAGGACGCGCGGCGCGTCGGAGTGGGTGCGCAGGACGCCAACCGGCTTGCCGGACTGGATCAGGAGTGTCTCGTCGCCTTCAAGCTCGCGCAGGCTGGCGACGATGGCGTCGAACGCCTCCCAGGAGCGGGCCGCCCGGCCAGTCCCGCCGTAGACGACGAGGTCTTCGGGCCGCTCGGCGACCTCGGGGTCGAGGTTGTTCATCAGCATGCGCAGGGCGGCTTCCTGCTGCCAGCCCTTGCAGGAGAGGGTCGTGCCGCGTGGGGCGCGGATCGTGCGCGGGCCGGTCATCATCGTTGGCTCCCATCTTGATACGGTTATGGAATCGACGGCACCGAATCCGGCCATCCGTAAGGTCACGCCAGCATGTCATCCCGAACGACCAACATTTGCATCCTGGTGGTCATCCTGCTGGCGATCCTGTCGGGCGTTGTCAGCCTGCTGGCCGGTGCGCCGGGTGGGCGCTGGCTGTTCTGGCTGCATCGTATCGCGGGATTGTCGCTCATTGTGCTGGCATGGTGGAAGTGGCGCATCATCGCGAGGTCGTACGGCAAGCACGGGCTGACGCTGTCGACGGCGCTGGCGGCGCTCTCCACGCTACTGGTGGTTGGCTCGCTGGGGACTGGAGTTCTCTGGGCGACGACCGGTTTTCCCGGCGCACGTGTTCCGTTGCTCGGGTCGTTAACGGGTTTGGGCATCCACATCGCTGTCTCTGTCGCGCTCATTCCGCTGTTGATGTTGCACGTCGTCCAACGCTGGCAGCGGGCGCGGCGGGCTGATTTCGCAGGGCGGCGGGCGGCGGTACGCTGGGCGGGGTTGTCGGCGGCCGGGCTGGCGCTCTGGGGGGCTGGCGACGCGGCAGCGGCTATCGGTGAGTTGTCGGGGAAGGATCGGCGCTTCACCGGCTCCCGTGAACGGGGCCGCCTGCCTGGCAACACCTTCCCAAGCACCAACTGGTTCACCGATCCGAAGCCGCGGATCGAGCGCGACGACTGGTCGATCCGCATCAGCAGCCGGGGTGGCTTCAACGAGCGCCTCTCATTCAACGACCTCGTCGGGCTGGAGCAGGCATCCATCCGCGAAACGCTCGACTGCACTGGCGGCTGGTATAGCACCCAGGATTGGACGGGCGTGCCAGTCGGAGTGATGCTTGCGGCGGCTGCCGGAGACTCTGTCATTACCGCGCGTAGCATCATCGTTCACTCCGCTACCGGCTATACACGCCGCTTTCCAATCTCGGAGTCAGCGAAACTATTGCTGGCGACGCATGTCGGCGGAGAAGCGCTGACGCGCGGTCACGGATTCCCGGCGCGGCTGGTCGCGCCGGGCTATCGTGGGTTCGAGTGGGTCAAGTGGGTCGTGGAGATCGAACTCAGCAACGAGCCAGAGTGGCTGCAAGCGCCGTTGCCGTTGCAGTAGCCCTCGTCGTATGGAAAACCTGCGCTCCAACTGACAAACGTTCAACAAACGTCTCCTCCCTAGGCTGGCACCAGGAGAACGCGCATCCCGCGCGCCATCCTCGGCATCGGTGCAGGTACGGAGGGGATACGCATGCGGAGCAGGATACGTTCACCAATCAGCGGGACGACTGGACGCAGCTCAGTTCAGGTGTCGAATTCATCACAGCAGTCGGCCGCCTGGGCATCCGCGAACATCCGAGTTCGGACGGTCCATTCGTCGAACTCGAAGCGGCGGACGAATATACCGAACAGGAAGGAAGCACACTGTGAATGCTGCGAACATCCGACGATCGATCGTCCGGCTGGCGGGCATCGTGGCGATCGTGACTGGTTTGGTGATGTCAAGTGGCAGCGCCGCAGCCACCCACGTGGGAGTTGGACTGACCGAGTGCAACCTGGACTCGTGCGCCGTGGTGACGATCGAGAATCTAAAGACGGCACGCGCCGAGCGGGATTTGGCGGTGTATCGACTGCGGAACTTCCCTTCCGATCGGCTCAGCCCTCGCTTCATTCCATAAGTGACAAGCAACATTTCACGCCACAGCGTCACCGTTGAATTAGGGGGACAAGATGCGACGACTCATCAAGGCAACGATCATGGCAGCGCTTTTCGCCGTGCTGAGTTTCGGCAGTGTCGCCGCCGATCCGCTCAACAATCCCAATGCGTTTCAATTCACCGACCTTGTCTGTGACAACGGACAAACGGTGTCGATTGTCACAACGAATGCGGCGGCTTCCGGTCAGATCGTCACCAGCACCGGGGTGCTCATCTTCCGCTCCGGCACAGGTACCTTCCGGGATGCAAGTAACCCGGAGATCATCATCGATGAGTTCACGTTCAGCATTGGCAAGGGGAAGAAGTCCGGGTTGCAGGATGACCTCGTGACCTGCACGACGACGGATATTACGAGCTTCCCTGGCGAGATCGCGGAATACGAATTCGTCTTTACCTTCGTCCCGCGCGGGCAATCCTGACCTGAATCGCGGACTGGCCAATGACATCCTTGACGATCGAGAAAGGCCCAACCATGAGGCGCTACCTCTGGATCATTACCCTCGTCCTTGTCCTTGTTATGCCGCTGCTGGCTGCCTGCGGTGGTGATGATTCGGATGATGAACCGGAAGAGGCGGACGCAACCGAACAGGTTGACGCCGCCACACCGACAGGCAACGCTCAGGCAGCAACGACACCAGCACCACAGACGGCTGCTGAGCCAACCGCCGAGCCAACCGAGGCGGATGACGACACGGACACCTCTTCCGGAGACAACGTGCTGCGTGTCCACCAGCGCTTCTACCCCTCAATCATCGATCCACAGCAAAGTGGATTCACCGAAGACATCGCGATCCTGCTGCTGAACTATGAGGGGCTGACGCGGCTCGACGAGAATCTGGAGACCGTCCCGGCTGCCGCTGAAAGCTGGGAATACAACGCCGACGCGACGCAGATCACCTTTACCCTGCGCGATGGGCTGACCTACAGCGATGGCTCAGCACTCGTGGCGGAGCGCTTCCGCTACGCGGTGGAACGCACCTGTGACCCGAACGTGGCCGGCGTGTATCAATCAATCCTCTTCGTCGTGGCCGGTTGCGCTGAACTTGCCGAAACCGACCCGACCGACCAGGCCGCCTACGACGCTGCGATCGCGGCGCTGGGCGTGCAGGCGCCGGACGACTCGACGCTGGTCGTGGAGCTTGTCCAGCCTGCGCCATACTTCCACACGGTCGCAAGCCTCTGGGTCTTCTTCCCTGCCAAGCAGGAACTGATTGAAGAGGGCGGAGACACCTGGTGGCAGCAGCCTGAACTGCAGATTGGCAACGGGCCATTCCAACTGGAGCGCGTTGAGCAGGACCAGCTCGTCACACTCCACGCCAACGAGAGTTACTGGGAGGGCCGACCAGCGCTCGACGGATTCGAGTACATCTACCAGCCAGATAGTACGGTTGCACTTGAGGCATACCGGGCCGGACAGATCGACATCTACAGGCCGGATCCCTCGCAGTTCGACGCCGTTGAGTCTGACGACACGTTGAGCGAAGAACTGGTCTCCTTCCCGAACGCGGCAACCAATTACCTGTCATTCAATCTGACGGTCGAGCCGTTCGACGACCCCAAGGTGCGCGAGGCGTTCGCGTATGCCTTCGACCGTGAAACCTTCTGCACCGAGATTCGCAGTGGCGACTGTTCACCGACATTGTCACTCATTCCCGAAGGTGTTCCGGGCGCGATTGAAAGCGACGCCTTCGCCTTCGATCCGGATGCGGCCACGCAGGCGCTGGCCGATTCGACATACGGTGGTCCCGACGACCTGCCGGAGATCACGCTGACCTATGTGAACGACGATCCTGCCGAGCAGCCACGGGTAGAGTGGATTGCGGGCCAGTTCCGTGACGTCCTCGGCGTCGAGGTCACACTTGAGGGGATGGAGAGCACGGCATGGGTTGAAACCCTCTACGACCCGGCGACGCGTCCACAGATGACCACTCTCGGCTGGATCGGCGACTACCCCGACCCGCAGAACTGGTTGAGCACGCTGTTCACCTGCGAGGGGGTCGAATCATCGTCGGGATATTGCAACGAGGAGTTCGATGCGTTGACCGATCAGGCCGATAGCGAGTTGGATGAGGCGACGCGCATGGACCTGTACGCACAGGCGGCCGAGTTGCTTATCAGCGAGCAGCCGGTGATCTTCTTGAACAACTCACTCTCCTTCTTCCTGGTCAAACCGGAGGTCAGCGGATATGCGACGACCGCGGGCGATATCGAATGGCCGGGGCAGCGAGCGTCGATGCTGACGATCACGACCGACCGCTAGTACGTCTGAGTGTGGTGCGCAGGTCGTCGCGACCTGCGCATCGCACGTCGCCTCAAAGGAGGTCATATTGGCCGGCTACGTCGTGCGGCGTGTCCTGTGGATCATCCCGGTGCTTCTGACGGTTGCGGTCATCACGTTCTTCCTGATGTACCGCGCGCCCGGTGGACCGTGGAGCGATCGGCGCAGGCTGCCGGAGGCGACCGAGGCGGCGCTGAACGCGAAGTTTGGACTCGACAAGCCGCTCTGGTTCAACGGCAGGGCGGCATCTGACGCCCAGGCACGTGGCGAGAACAACCTGTTGCGGGTCGGGCGTGCCTATCTCGATAGCCAGTTCTTCAACTACCTGTTCGGCGTCGCGCGGGGTGACTTCGGCCCCTCGTATCAATCGCGAGGGACTGAGAGCGTCCAGAGTGTGCTCAGACGCGAGTTCCCGACATCAGCCAAGCTCGGTCTGGTTGCGATAACACTTGCGCTGCTGATCGGTATCCCGCTCGGGATTGTCGGCGCGTTGCGGCAAGGATCGTTCTTTGACCATCTGACGCTGATTCTGGCGACGACCGGCGTTGCGATTCCGAGCTTCGTCGTCGCTGTCCTGGCGATCGTCTTCTTCAGCTCCCAACTGGGAATCACGCCGATCCGCCGGCCAGAGGAATGGGACGGCCTCTCGACGGCTTACCTGCTACCCGCGATCGTGCTTGGCTTGGGGCCGATGGCGCTCATCGCGCGGCTGACCCGTTCGGCGATGGTCGATGTTGGCCATCAGGAATACATTCGGACGGCACGGGCAAAGGGGTTGGCCGAGGGTATCGTCGCTCGCCGCCACATGCTGCGCAACGCGCTCCTGCCGATTGTGACGGTGGTTGGACCGATTGCCGCCGAACTGGTGACCGGCTCGATCATCGTCGAATCGATCTTCAACGTACCGGGGATGGGACGTGAGTTCGTCACCTCCATATCGGCGCGTGACTACTCAATGATTATGGGAACGACGCTATTCTATGCATTCCTGGTTGTTCTGGCGAACCTGCTCGTTGACGTGAGCTATTCGTTCCTCGATCCGCGCATCCGTGTTGCGTAGCTGGCGAGGGAAGTGCATGGCAAAGACCGTGGCAGTACCACTCCAGCCAGGCGCGGCGTTGACGCATAGGCGGCAGGTGCGGTCACTGCGGCGTGCGGCATGGCAACGCTTCCGGCGTAACCGGCTGGCACTCCTCTCGCTCATCTACATCGGTGTGCTGGTCGCCGTTGCGCTATCGGCACCGTTGCTCGCGCCGCACAACCCGGTCCAGTCGGACATCCGCGCAGCCGGTGCGTTCCGCCAGGCGGCCTGGATCGACGACGCCAATCCGCAGCGCGCAGGAAGCTGGACCTATCCACTTGGGAGCGATTCGATCGGTCGCGATGTCTTCAGCCGGCTGCTGTTTGGCACACGGGTGTCGCTGCTGGTCGGGCTGATCACGGCACTCTGCACGCTGTCGATCGGTGTATCGGTTGGGCTGGCGGCTGGATACGGCGGCAAACGTACCGACAACACACTGATGCGGTTCACCGACGTGGTGTATGCGTTTCCGGGGCTATTGTTCTTTATCGTGATCCAGATCGCTTTTCGCGATAGTTGGGCGGGTAACCTGCTGAATGGGTTGGTGCTGCTGTTCGTCACGTTGTCGATCGTGAGCTGGACGAATGTCGCCCGGCTGGTGCGTGGCGAGGTGTTGTCGGTCAAGGAGCGTGAGTTCATCGAATCGGCACGCGCAAGTGGGGCAGGCGACCGGCGCATCATCTTCCGGCATATCTTCCCGAACGTCCTCGGGCCGATCATTGTCAGTGGCGCGTACATCATTCCGGGCGCGATCGCCGCCGAGGCGACACTGAGCTACCTGGGTATCGGTGTGCGGCCCAGCGTGGCGCTCGACGCGCCGTTCCCAACGAGTTGGGGCAGCATGATTCTCGACGGCTCCAAATCGTGGGAATCGCAGCCGTGGATGCTGCTTGGCCCGTCGATCGTCTTCGCCTCGGTCACGCTGGCGTTCACCTTCGTTGGGGACGGCCTGCGCGACGCGATCGATCCTCGGCAGCAATAGAACATCCCTCTGGATGGCGGTTGGGAGATGGGTTTGGGGGAGCGTCCTTACCAGAGAGGCGGCTACAGCGCCTTGCCAAGCACTTCGCGCACCACATCGTCCCATGGCATGGCATGGCCAGCAGCCCAGGCTTCCGACCACTGCTCGTTGTCAACCTGAGCCTGGCCAATGCTGACGTAGCGATCGTGAAGGGAGGCTCGGAAGCGATCGAACTCGTAACCGAACCGCTCACGGATGACCTCAGCAGCGCCGAACCAGCGCGCCGCCAGTAACGGTTGTCCTTCCGCGGCAGCGACGCGAGCCAGCAATTCGAGGCCATCGGAACAGGCCAACTCGTCTCCACGGTCACGATGGATCGACAGTCCTTCAATCAGCAGACGCCGTGATTCTGCGTACTCGCCCCGTTCCAGTGCGATGTATGCCTGGCCGCTCAGCAGGGTGGCATAGTTCGCCGGATCATCGAGACTGAGTGCGATGGTGACGCATTCATCGTGACGGGTTGCCGCATCCGAGAGTCGTCCTTGCTTGAAATCCAGCCAAGCCAGGTTTCGCTGGCCAGTCATCGTTCCGAGCAGATCCCCGGCGTCACGCGCGAGTTGGAGGCTTTCGGTATACAGGCGGTCAGCGGCTTCGTCATCGTCCTGGAGGGCGGCAATCGATCCGAGGTTGTTCAACGCGGCGGTGATCCAGTAACGGTCGCCCAATGCACGATACAGTGGCAGTGCTTCAGTGAATGCATCGCGAGCGTACGCATAGTCGCCTCCGTGGGCGGCAAGGATGCCACGGCTGAACTGTGCACGAGCGATACTGGCCGGATCACCGAGTTGCTGGACCAATTGCAAGAATTCCGCAATGTAGATCCGTGCCAATGCCTTATCGCCATATGCCAGCGACAGGACACCGGCGCCATCGAGCGCTTTAGCGCGCGCGGTTGGCCACTCTCCGATGTCCCGCGCCAGCGCGAGGCGCAACCATCGTCGCCCCTCGTTCACGTAACCGCGTCCATACCAAAACCGCCAGCTGGCCGCGACGATCTGAATCGTCAAGGGTGGTTCGTGCTCCAGTGACCACGCCAACGCCGCCCGTAGGTTTTCGTGCTCGGTTTCAAGCCGCTCGAACCATACGATCTGTTCCGGACCGATCAACTCTGGCTCAGCCTGCTCGACGAGCTTCAGCACATAGACAGCATGTCGTCGTCGGAGCGACTCGTCCTCGCGGTTGGCATCGAGGTGTTCCGAGCCGAATTCGCGGATCGTTTCGAGCATCGTGAAGCGAGGAGCGGTATCCGGATGCGCAATCCGCTGCACCAAGTTGTGCTCGGTGAGGGTCGCCAACCCAGCCCAGACATCGTGTGATGTGCCGGAAACGGTCTGGATCGCCTCGTGGGTCCAGCCGCCAACGAACACGCTGGCCACACGAAGCAGGGATTGCTCAGGTGGGTCGAGCAGGTCGTAGCTCCAGGCGATGGTGTTCCAGAGCGTCTGCTGACGGTCGGGGAGATCGCGCGGTCCGTCAGTAAGCACCGGCAAGCGGCGCTCCAGATGGGTTGCGGGACGGGCGAGCGTGTATTCGTCGGTCCGTGCCGCCGCCAGTTCGATCGCGAGTGGCAAGCCGTCCAGCCGTCGGCAGATCGTCGCGACGACTGGTGCGTTCGCCGCCGTCAACTGGAAGTTGACATCGACCTCTCGCGCTCGCTCGGCGAACAGGCGCATGGTTGCGAACCCGATCATCTCACTGGGGCGAGATTCACTTTCAGGTGGCAGATCGAGCGATGGCACCTGGAAAACCTGTTCGGCAGTTAGCCGCAGTCTCATGCGGCTGGTTATCAGGATGCGCAGTGCCGGGCACCGCAGCAGTAGTTCGGCGACCAGCGGCGCGGCATCCAGCAGATGCTCGAAGTTATCCAGGATCAACAATGCGCGATGAGCAGACAGATGAGTCACAAGCGCATCAAGTGGACTCGCTTTTCCAGAGTCCTTGATGCCTAGCATGCGCGCGATCGTGGGGGGAACCAGGTCCATGGCACGAAGCGACGCCAGCGATACAAACCAGACACCGTCCGGGAATGCGGCCAGGCTTCCACGTCCGATCTCTTCAGCGAGACGGGTCTTGCCGACACCTCCAGGGCCGGTCAACGTGACAAGACGGTGGATCGCCAGCAACTGCCGCGCCTCAGCGAGTTCCCGGTCGCGCCCGATTACCTGCGTAAGCGGGGCCGGCAGGTTGTTGGCTGATTCAGGTTCAGCGGTGGGCAATGCCGTTGAATCCAACGCTGCATCCAGCCTCGGTACTGGAGCCACTGGAAAGTGGTCAGATCGGATCGCCTCCGCCAGTTCCTGCGTCGCTGGATCGGGCTTGGTTGCTAACTCGTGGTCGAGCACGTTACGAAGTCGCTGATACTGCGCGGTGGCGCGGTGTCGATCGCCGGAGCGGGCAAACACGCGCGGGAGCGAGGTGTGTGTCAGTTCATCAAGCGGTTCCAGCGTCAGCACCTGCTGTAGCGTCACGATGGCAGCCGCGAGGTCGCCTGTGGATTCTTCCAACGCGGCCAGGCGGCTGAGCAGGGCAAGGTAACTGGTACGCAGTGCGGCGCGCCGCACATCAATCCAAGCGTCGTAGCGGTCCTCAGGCAGCAGGTGACCCGTGTATCGTGCGGCGGCCTGGCGAAACAGCGACACCTCACCTGTGCGCCAGGCTCGCGCAACCGCCGATTCGAACAGGGCGACATCGGTCTTGACCAACTCCACCGAGCCGAGCAGCAGCAGATCGCGCTCACGGACGAGCAGACCAGCGGTATCCGCGCCGCTCGAGGCGAACGCACGTCGCGCGGTATGGAGGGTGTAGCGCAAGTTGCTGGCAGCCGTCGCCGGATCAGCTTCAGACCAGAGCAGGTCCATCGCTTGTTCGCGATGCATGCGGACGCTTGGGGCCAGCGCCAGCGCCTTGACCAGCAGTCCGGCTGTGCGCAGTCGCCAGGATGACGGCTCGACCAGATGGCCGTCGACCGTGACCTGGAAAGCACCAAGCAAGTGTATATACAGGTGCGTCATGTCGGTCTTCCGGATTGCCTCGTGCCGTGCATCGATACCGGCTGACCGGCGTCATGCAGTGCCAAGGCGATAGCATCGTCGAGCGACATGGCGAGTCCTGCCTGCCATGCAAATGTCCAAGTCGTCTCGTCGCACCTTGCGCGTGCGGCCTCAATGTGATGTTCGAGAAGGGTTAGATCCGGAGGCGGTAGTCGATACTCAAGCTCGTCGCGGAGGTGTTGTGATGCCGCAAACAGGCGGCTGGCCGACTCCACTTGCCCGGTGCTTGCCGCCAGCGCGGCGATTCCAGCAAGGCATTTCGCAACGACGCTCAATTGCCCGATACGGTGGCTTCGCGTCAGCGCCTCCGCGTACAACGATCGGGCTTCGTCCCACTTTCCCTGCGCTCCGAGAGGTAGGGCAAAGTTCGCCAGAGATTGGACAACCATCGAATCCACAGCGTTATCACGCGCCATCCGCACTTGCTCGGTCATCAGCGCTTCAGCGCGACGGTAATCGCCCTCGAAGAAGGCATCTAACCCGAGGTTGCCCAACACACTGATAACGCCGTGCAGATCGTTCAACTGCTTCCGAATCCGGAGGCATTCCGCGTAGTACGCCGACGAGGTCGTGAAGTCTCGATTGTGGGCGGCCAGTACACCCAAGGAAAAGAGAGCGTTGGCAGTGACTTCCGGGTCATCGAGTCTCCGCGAGAGGAGGAGAAGTTCTTCGGCCACCTCTGTCGCCTGGGGATACTGACCCATGCTAACGCAGGTCATGGCGAGGCTCTTCAGTGTTCTCGCGCGATCGACCGAAACGATGTTCTGGCTCTGTTCTAACGCACGTTCAAGCCAGCGCCTCGCCTCTATGAAGCGGAGTTTAACGTCCCAGAAGTGCCAGAGTGCGACGACAAACGTCAGTGAACGCTCAACGTGGGCGCTGGCGAGACTCGTCGAAAGTGCCGCGCGCAGATTGTCCTGTTCGACCTCAAGCCGGCCAACCCACTCGGTCTGACGTATACCAGTCAAGTGCGATGTCGATGATGTCGCGAGGTCAAGGAAGAACTGTGCATGTCGCGCGTGCGTTTCGGCAGCGGCACCTGCGTCGTTCAGTTGTTCGATCCCGAACTCGCGGATCGTCTCCAGCATCGCGTAGCGCACATTCCCATCGTCCTGCTCGGTCCGGCGTACCAGGCTATGCTCGATCAGCCGCTCCATTCCTCCGTACACGTCCAACCCGGACCCTGCCACTGCCACCGAGGCGTCGGGCGTCCAACCGCCAGCGAAGACTGCCAGACACCGAAAGAGCTGCTGCTCGTCCTTCGTCAAAAGGTCGTAGCTCCAGGCGATGGTGTTCCAGAGCGTCTGCTGACGGTTGGGGAGATCACGTGGCCCATCGGTCAATACTGGCAGACGACGCTCCATCAGTATGATGAGGCGATCGAGCGAGTATTCATCGACGCGTGCTGCCGCCAGCTCGATCGCGAGCGGCAAGCCGTCGAGGCGGCGGCAAATGGCCGCGACGGTTGGAGCGATTTCATGGGTCAGACGGAAGAATGGATCGACCTCCCGCGCTCGCTCGGCGAACAGGCGCACGGTCGCGAACTCGGCTATTTCGCTCGGGTCCGGCTCATCCTTGGGAGGAAGATCGAGCGGTGGCACCGGATAGATCTGTTCTCCACGGAGCCGTAGCCGCACCCGGCTCGTGGTCAACACGCGCAGTACCGGACAGCGCCACAGCAGTTCAGCGACCTGCGGCGCGGCATCCAACAGATGCTCCATGTTGTCGAGGATCAGCAACAGGCGGCGACCGGCCAGCCAGGCAGCCAGTGCGTCAACAGGACTGGTCCCGACCGATTCCTCGAGGCCAAGCACCCACACGATCGAGGGAAGCACGAGGTCGGTCTCACGTAGTGATGCCAGTGACATCATCCAGACACCGTCAGGAAACGCTTCCAATGACTCGCAGCCGATCTCGACCGCGAGCCGGGTCTTGCCGACACCGCCCGGGCCGGTCAGGGTGACGAGGCGATGGGTGGCGAGGAACTGCCGCACCTCGGCCAGTTCCTGGTCGCGCCCGATCAGTTGCGTGAGCGGGTTTGGCAAGTTGTTCGATGATGCAGGAGCAGCGCCGGGCAGGATTGCTGAATCCACTGGTGTGTCAGGGCTGGCTGCCGGCGTAGCGGGAAAGTGACCCGCCTCGATCGCGTCCGCGAGTTCGCGCACCGGCAGATCCGGCTCAGTTGCCAACTCCTCGTCGAGCATCGTGCAGAGTCGCTGGTACTGCGCGATGGCACGCTGGCGATCGCCGGCACGAGCGAACACACGCATCAGCGATGTATGTGCCGACTCGTCGAGCGGTTCCAAGGTCAACACGCGCTGCAGCGTCGCGATCGAGGCACCGGAGTCGCCCGTAGATTCCTCGAGTGCCGCCAGGCGACTGAGCAGCGCCAGGTAGCTCGTCCGCAGCGTTGTGCGCCGCTCCTCAATCCAGTCATCGTAGCGCTCCTCGGGCAGCAGATCGCCGCCGTACAGGGCGGTGGCATGACGGAACTGCGCCAGGTCACCCGTGCGCCAGGCGTCCGCGACGACTGATTCAAACAGGGCAACATCGGTCTGGACGAGTTCGGCTGGCCCGAGCAGCAGCAGTTCGCGCTCGCGAACGAGCAGGCCATCGATCCCAACACCACTGCTGGCGAATGCGCGTCGCGCTGTATGCAGGGTGTACCGCAGGTTTGCGGCGGCCGTATCCGGCTCGGTGTCTGGCCAGAGGATATCCATGATCTGCTCGCGGTGCAGACGGAAGTCCGGGGCAAGCGCGAGCGCTTTGACGAGCAGTCCCGCCGTCCGGAGCCGCCACGCTGGCGACGCGATCGGCTGGCCATCCACTCGTACCCGAAAGACACCGAGGAGCTGCACGTGCAGGTGAGGCATGTCCATCTTTCTGATTGTCCCGTATGCCAATTGTAGCCTATGCCGGTCGGTCGCATGTGTGCATCCATGGCGTTGTCCTGCTGCGGCCATAGAACAAACGGTGAACAAACGATCGTCCGATAGGCTTGACATCATGAACGGTCGCGACCAGGAAAAGTCATCGAGCCACATCGATATCGAGAATGGCGATCGTCTAGCCACTCCGGACACGATCGTTCGTACCGCCGAACTCGAACGATCGCTCAGTGAGCACACTGCAACTGCAGGCGCTCTACGATCCTGCCAGGACCGCTATCGTGCCGTCATGGACAGTACGTACCTGGGCATCGTGACGATGACGGCGGATGGGCGAATTGAATCCTTTAACCGAGCGGCGGAGCACATATTTGGTTACCCGGCGGCAGCGGTGCTTGGGAAGCCAGTCCCGCTGCTGATCCCCGAGCGCCTCCGTGCCGCACACCAGTCCGGCCTGCAGCGCTATCTGGAGACGCGGCTTGCGACGATCATCGGACACACCGTTGAGTTCCCAGGACTTCGTTGCGATGGAGTCGAGATTCCGATCGTGTTGACGATCACTACCATTGAACGCGAGCCGGCATTGCTCTTCATTGCTGTCATCCAGCTCGCTTCGGGGTGGGCGCGTTCGGAGCAGCAATGACGGCCGCGTCACGATGCGTGTGTATCCCGGCCGTCAGCGGCCAACGATAGAGACATCCTGATAGCAAAGCGACTCATAGCCAAGCGCGGAGTACAGCGCGCGGCCAGCGTCGTTTGAGCCGAGCACGATCTGGTGCATTCCAAGACGGATCGCTTCGGCGTGGAGCGCGCGCAGCAGCCAGCGGCCAGAGCCGCGACGGCGGTAGCCGGCGAGGGTGTGGACGTGTTCGATGACGGCGATGTCATGCGTTGACGGGATGAGGAGCGCGGACGAGACCGGCTCGCCGTCGATGTCGAGGGCGTAGCAGCCAATGGCTTCCGTGAAGTGCTCCACGTCGAGCACATTGTCACCACGCA
>Ga0136611_10001078_pt1 | contig 18690 bp, 16 predicted proteins | sample AntDrymUQ2232306_2_FD_106645 | JGI IMG/M metagenome (GOLD analysis project Ga0136611, IMG submission 106645) | Polar desert sand microbial communities from Dry Valleys, Antarctica - metaG UQ223 (23.06) | ecosystem: Environmental > Terrestrial > Soil > Desert | place: Antarctica: Dry Valley...
GGGTTACGTTAAACGAACGCTGCCGCTCGCTGAAGGCGAGCAACAATCAAGCGGGTAATTGTTCGTCGCCTTCAGCGACGGAATATTTTTTTACTGCCGACCCAGCGATCCTCGCTGGGCTATAATGTCGGTCGCCGTTGGCGACAAAAACCAAAATCGCGTAAGGTTAGTTAATAAGAATAATAAAAATATGCCGATTTACGAGTATAAATGTTTGGAGTGCGGAACGCATCTCGAAAAAATGCGAAAGGTCACGGACGCGCCGCTGACGGTTTGCGAAAACTGCGGCGGTAAATTGGAAAAAAAATGGTCGCTTTCCGGCTTTCAGTTTAAAGGCGAAGGCTGGTATGTCACCGATTATGCGGGCAAAAAGTCTGAAACCGGCGAAAAATCTGAAACAACTGAAAAAGCTGAAAAGACGGAAAAGACCGAAAAAACTGAAAAAACTGAAAAAAGTTCGCCTACTAAATCAACTGCCGGAAGCGAATCTGCATCAAACACGAAAAGCGACAGTTCAAAAAGTTCCGCCAAAGAAGCCGCTTCCAAAAAAGATTGAGGTAACAGTATGAAATTTTCGGTTATAAAAATTACGCTTTCGGGTTTGTGTCTGTTGATTTTTGTCGCATTCGTTTCCGCTCAATCGCGCCACAGCGTCAAAGGAACTGCCGATGCGGACGGCACGATTTTAACCGTTACGGCAAGCCGCACCGATAATAAAACCGAACCGATTAAGTCCGAAAATCTTTTTCTCTACGAAAACGGAATCGAACAAAAAATCAAGAATTTCAGCTATGACCCGTCGCCCGCGCGGATAGTTTTGCTCGTTGATAATTCGCAGACACTGCCGACCGACATCGAAAAATTAAAGCAGGCGACGATGGAATTTGCCTACGAAATTTTCGACGGCGACCAGCTTTTTGTCGTCGCTTACGACGAAAAGCCGGAAATTATACAGGAATGGACGGACGATGCGAAAAAGATGGAAACATCGCTCGCCACGTTTCGCAAAAAGGGCAACCCGTATCTTTTCGACGCGCTTAACTCGACGGTCAGCGAAATATTGCTGCCGCTGATGCCCGGAACGCGGAAAACCGCCGTTGTTGTGATCGGAGACGGATTGGACAGAGGCAGCAAAACGTCGTTCGATAAAATTTTGAACGAACTGCAAAATCAGAATGTCGTCGTCTATTCGCTTCAGATTCCCGACCGCACGGGCGGCGCATATCGCCGCAATCAGCCGAAGGCGAGGGAAGTTATCAATCAACTGACCGAAGGAACGGGCGGCAAAATTTTTCCGCTCGAAGAAGCACCGACCGCCGCCAAATTTATCTGCGACGAGCTGCGTAAGAATCGTTATTTGTTGTCGTATTTTCCCGCTAACACATCATCTTACGATGCGCGGCGCGTCTTTATCGTCGCCGACGAAGGCATCAACATTCGCACGAAAAGCGCACAGCCGCCGAATATAAAATAAGCGGGCAGGAAGTCATAAGCGGAAAAACTGTTGATTTAAGAAACTCGAAAATTTTGTTGTAGACTTAAATTTATTTAAATCTTACGTCTCGCCGCATACTTTTTTGTCGCTCGCTCGATTTTTGTGATAAACTTTGCGAACCTGCAAAATAAGGAGTCCAAAAACCCGTGAGCGATTCTAAAAAAATACCAATTCCGCCGCCCGACGACTTTTCTAAAACTACGCCCAACATCAATCTGCCGAAGGATAATTCACCGCAGAACGCCTGGGAAAAAACCAATTACAATTATCCGGCGCAGCCGCCGGCGGACGACTGGGGCAACACGGTTGCAAACATCCGACCGATTGAAACGGACGAACAGGATTTCGGCAAAACCTATTTCCCTTCTTCGCAGAAAAACCCGCAAACGCCCGATTGGGGGATAACGCAGGCGAATATCGACTTATCGGAAACCGATTTTGGCGGGAAACAGGATAAATACGGCGCGCGTCAGGAAGAATCCGGCGGCGCGGGTTACGGCGTGACGACACCTTATTTTCGTCTGCCCGAAGCCGAACGCGCCAAATATCAAAATCTTCCGCCGACTCCGACGGAAAAAGCCGCGCAGGAGAAAAAGGAGAAAGCGGAAAAAGGCGGGATTCCGGGTTGGGTTTGGATTAGCGGCAGTTTGTTTTCGATGTTTTTCTTCGCCGTCCTGGTTTTGCTCATTGTTTATGTCTTTTTTTTCCGACCTTCGGGATTTGAAGCGACCGTTACGAATGCGCCTCCGGGAAGCCGAATTCTAGTGGACGATAATCAATGGAACATCTCATCCGAAGACGGTTCTTATAAACTGACGCCGCTCAAGGCGGGGAAAAGGAGAATAGAAGTCATTCATCCGAGTTTCGAGTGTATTCCGCTCGAAGTTGAAAGCGTTGACGGCAGAAATCCAGAGCCGATTCGGGCAAGCTGCAAGCCGAAACCGGTCAAAGCGGGTGAAGACTGCACCAAAATTAACCGCGGCGAAGAAGAGAAAGCCGAACGATGCTACATCGCGGCTCTCGGCGCTTTGCCCGACCCGTTCACGGTTGAAGATTTGCTCGCCGCTCTGAATATTTTAGTTATCAATTTTGCAAGCAATAAATTCGATATTCCACCTGTTAGGCTTGCCTCGCTGCAAAAAGGCGCGGAATATATTAAAAAACTGCCGCCGACGGTGGTGTTAGAAATCGGCGGTCATACCGACAGTGATGGCAAAGACGCGCCGAATCAAACGCTTTCGGAAAACCGCGCTAATGCCGTAAGAGATGCGCTCGTAAAATACGGCGTGAAAGGAGAAGTTTTGCAGACCAAAGGCTACGGCAAAATGAGTCCGAAAACCTCCAATGAAACCGAAGACGGAAAGTATACAAATCGGCGGATCGAGTATAAGGTATTAAAAAAATAGCTAATTCTTAGGCGGATTTTTTTGACGATTATTTCGTAACCTGTTTGATTTGCGAGAGATTCTTTTTCAGCGTTTCCCGTTCAATTCCTTCATTTGGATTTTGCTTATAGCTTTTAAGGCGGTTGTCCAATTCCAATTTTTCAGCTTCGGATAAAGTCAATTCTTCGGGCGCATTGCTGATGCCGTCCCAAATATCTTCGACAATCTGAATTCTTTCCGCGACGCTCAATTCAAAAATTTCGACAACTTGCGTATTAATTTCCATCTCTTTCTAAAACCGATTATAAAACAGTTGACGATAACCACCATCAATTTTTCACGATCCAGCCGCCGCCGACACATTCTTCGCCGTTGTAGAAGACGGTCGCTTGTCCGGGTGTAATCGCGCTTTGCGGTTCGTCGAAAACGATTCGCGCGCGGTTTTCCGGCAAAGCGTAAACGGTCGCCGCCGCCGGATCGTGGCGATAACGCACTTTGATTTCGGCGCGGACGGGTTCGGACGGTTCATCAAACGCCACCCAATTTACGCCTTTGGCGATAAATTCGAGAGAATTCAGTTCTTCTTTTTCGCCGACGATGATTTGATTTCCGGCGCGTTCGATTTGCAAGACGTAAAGCGGTTTTTCGTGCGCGATGCCAAGCCCGCGCCGCTGACCGATTGTATAACGGTGAATTCCGGCGTGTTCGCCTCGTTTTTCGCCTTTTGAATTCACAATGTCACCGCCTTTCGGCAATTCATCCGGGCGATTTTCGTGTTCCAGATAACGGTCAATAAACTCGGCGTATTTGCCGTCGGGAACAAAACAGATTTCCTGTGATTCCTGTTTTTCGGCGACGGATAAATTGGCATCGCGGGCGATGTCGCGCACTTCCGACTTCAACATTTCGCCCAATGGAAAGAAGGCGTGGGAAAGTTGGTCTTGCGTCAGTTCCCACAAAAAATACGTTTGGTCCTTCCAATGATTTTTTCCGCGAAGCAGACGATAACGATTCGCTTTTTCATCGTATTCGACGCGGGCGTAATGTCCGGTCGCCACTTTGTCGCAGCCCAAACTACGCGCCATTCGGTCTAAGGACGCGAACTTCAAACGCGAATTACAAGCGACGCACGGAATCGGCGTTTCGCCCGAAAGATAGCTTTGGACAAACGGTTCGACGACGGATTTTTCAAACTCTTGTTCGAGATTCAAAACATAAAACGGAATGCCCAAACTTTCCGCCACGCGCCGCGCGTCGTAAACGTCATCGAGCGAGCAGCACCGGCTGGGCAGCGGGTCGCCGTTTTCGTCCACGTTGATATGTCGCCGCTGATTCCACAATTGCATCGTGAAGCCGACGAGTTCGTGTCCTTGTTCTTTAAGAAGTGCCGCCGCCGCTGAAGAATCAACGCCGCCGCTCATTGCTACTGCTATTTTCATAATGTTTTATTTTGACAGCGCGAAGGGTTTAGTTGCAAGCGGGGAAATTTACGATGCTTGTCAGATAATGTATGTGAGTTGTCGATTTTCGCCGCCTTAAAGTTTTCACGCTTAAAATGGCAATAATGTTTGGGCGTTTAATTTGTTCAAAAGGATTCGGCTAATTATCTCATTATTCTATTCGGTAGCGTTTTTATTTTGACGAAGCGAACTGATTGCACCGACAACTAAGATGCCTAGAGAAATAAGCAGCAAAGCTGTTTTTAGTAAAGTGAAAGTTACAGCTAAATACATAATAGGTGAACGTGAGCCGTCAAATGTAAATGCTAAATATGCAACTGTGAAGTTTTCTGATAAATCTGCCAACGCAGCGAAAATCGGTATCAAAATCAGGTATTTTGCTTTCTCCGCAGAATATAAACGGACGATTAAAAATACCAGCAACATCAAATAAACAAACGGAAAAACTATATCAAGTGTTAGTTCGGTAATCGCATACAGGTTCAATTTTGTTATCTCGGTAGTCGCATACAGTTTAAATTTGGTGTTTTCGAGAGTCTTAAATAGAGAAACAACCTCTCCCGGACAATACATTTCCATTCTCCCGTCCAGAGGCTTGTTTTCGCATCCCAAAGAATTGCGCCGCCATTCAAAACCGGCGTTGCAAAACGTATATGCTACGAACAAAAGGACAACAATTGCCCAGGTTGCTTTGGTTTCAAGTTTGCGATACAAAGAATCCAACATTAAAAGATTAAATTGCCTGTAAGATAAATAACTTTGCGTTTGTAATTGGATTGAAGTTTTTGCGCCCACGAAGTTTCAAGTTTTGACCATTCGGAGGAATTTAAAATCCCTTTTCCCAAAATCTCAAAACCTGCCGCTTTGTATCTAGGAAGCAAAATATTTTCAAGTCAATAAACGATTAAATTTTTATCTGCCGACAATTTTATCAACGCCGACAATCAAAAGGTAGGAAAGCGCCGCGATAAGAGCCGCCATCGGAATCGTCAAAACCCACGCCCAGACGATTCTGCCCGCCACACCCCATTTGACCGCCGAAAAGCGTTTTGCCGCGCCGACACCGACAATAGAGCCGGTAATGGTGTGCGTCGTCGAAACGGGAATTCCACCGTAAGTGCTGGCGAAAAGCGTGATCGCTCCGGCAGTTTCGGCGCAAAATCCGCCGACCGGCTGGAGTTTGGCGATTTTCGTTCCCATCGTTTTGACGATGCGCCAGCCGCCGGAAAGCGTTCCCAAACCGATTGCCGCGTGTGCCGCAATAACAACTTGCCAAGGTATTTCGGGTAATTTTCCTTCGGGCGTCATTTGCAGAAATCCGCCCGCGACCAAAACGATGGTGATAATTCCCATCGTTTTTTGCGCGTCGTTTCCGCCGTGTCCGAGCGAAAATGCGGCGGCGCTAAATAGCTGTCCGATGCGGAAACCCCTGTCAACTTTAGAAACATTTGTTCGGCGAAAAATCCAATAAACCGTCACCATCAAAACGAATCCGAGAGTCATCCCGATAAGCGGCGAAAGCACGATGAACGAGAGCGTTTTTATCCAGCCGGCGGCGATTAAGACGCTGCTTACGCCGACAAAGCCGTTGCCTCCGACAAATGCGGCAATCGCCGCGCCCGCGTAACCGCCGACCAGCGCGTGCGAACTCGAAGTCGGAAGTCCGAGATACCACGTAATCAGATTCCAGAAAATCGCGCCCAAAAGTCCGGCGAGCAGAACATAAAGCCTGAAACCTTCTTCAATCGCGGCGATGTTGACCATATCGCCGCCGATGGTTTTGGCGACGGCGGTGCCGAACACCGCAAAAGCGATAAAATTAAAAAACGCCGCCCACGCCACCGCCGCGCCCGGCGATAAAACCCGCGTCGCAACGACCGTCGCAATCGAATTTGCCGCGTCGTGAAAACCGTTCACGTAGTCAAAAATCAGCGCGACGATAATGATAAAAACAACCAGCGCAGTTGTAGCTTCCATTTTTTTAGTGGTAAACGGTAAGTGGTAAGTGGTAAGCGAAAGCAAAAATACTTACCACTTACCGTTTACCACTTACCACTAAATCAGTTGTGTTTCAGAATAATGCTTTCGATAATGTTGGCGACCGATTCGCAGCGGTCGGTTCCATTCTCCAAAATTTCGTAAAGCTCCTTCCATTTGATTAGGGTAATCGGGTCGGCTTCTTGTCGGAAAAGCTCGCCGATGGCGCGAAAATAAATTTCGTCGGCTTCATTTTCAAGTCTGTGAATTTCGACAAAGTGCCGATTTATCCCGTCGGGTTTTTTGAGCATCGAAACAGCCGAATTAATTTCATTTGCCAGATTTTGAATCACTCTGGCAAGCTGTCGGGCGTGGTCGTTGATTTCGTGGATGTCATACATCACAATCGCCCGCGCGCCGGCGTCAATATAATCGCAGACGTCATCGAGCGCGACCGCCAGCGTATAAATATCTTCGCGGTCAAACGGCGTGATAAATGATTTGTTTAATTTGACCGTGATTTGATGACTCAATTCGTCGCAGGCGTGTTCGGCGTCTTTAATCCTTTTGGTATATGGTTCAAAACTTTCCGTTCCGTTGGCGAGCATTTCAACCAATATGCCGGAAGCCTCTTGAATTTTTTCGGTCATCTGCGAAAAGAATACGAAATATTCGTCTTCACGCGGCAGTAAACTAAAAGCCATATTTCTAAAAATCTCCGTTTTATATGGATTGAGAAACTAAAATATATCCGAAGACGTTCGGCTTGTCTATCTTTGGATTTAACATAAACATAACTTGAAAAACCGTCAACGCGCATTGACGGTTTACAAAGAAATAAAATTATAAAATAAATTATTGTTTTGGACTGTGTTTGATAAAAGCGGCTTCGCGCAGGTAAACATTCAATTCGCAAATATCTTTGACATAATCGCCGATTCGTTCGAGATGTTTAGCAACAAACATAAGATGCGCCGCGCTGGTCGTCGCTTGCGGATTGTCAATCATTGTTTCTATTAATTCATCAAAAACGCGGTGATAACATTTGTCAATTTCCTTGTCGCGCTTAATTAGTTCGCGCGAAACTTCCGCATCTTCCGAAGTAAAAGCGTCGAGCGCGGTGCGAAGCATTTCCGCCGCAATCTGCGCCATCAACGGCAAATCAATGAAATTTTTTAGCTGCGGCTCGTTGTTCAAAATCAATGCGGCTTTGGCGATGCTTCCGGCGTGGTCGGCGATGCGTTCCAAAATCGGCGTGATTTTGGCGACTGAAATAACAAAGCGTAGATCGTGCGCGGCGGGCTGCCGAAGAGCGAGAATCTCGACGCTCAAGCGGTCAATTTCAAGCTCCATCTGGTCAATAATTTCGTCTTCATCCAAAACCTTTTTGGCAAGTTCGCTGTCGCGCTCTGTTAAAGACCTCATGGCGCGGTGCAGCGCGGCTTCGGTTGTCCCGCCGAGCAGCAGGATTTTGTCGCGCAAAAGGTCGAGTTGTTGGTCTAATAAGCGATTTTCCATTTCTGATTCTAATAATTTAACATTTAAATTCAGGATTCAGGATTCAGGATTCAAGATTCAAAATTGTGATATTAAATCTTGAATCTTAAATCTTAAATCTTCTTTAACCGAATCTTCCGGTAATATAATCTTCCGTCAGACGCTCGTCCGGGTTGGTAAACATTTTTTGCGTCGGGTTGTATTCGATTAGTTTGCCGAGCATAAAAAATGCCGTTTTATCGGAAACCCGCGCCGCCTGCTGCATATTATGCGTGACGATGACGATTGAATACTGCCTTTTTAATTCGACGATGAGTTCTTCGATTTTCTGCGTTGCAATCGGGTCGAGCGCCGAAGCCGGCTCGTCCATTAGAATAATTTCGGGCTGAACCGCCAGAGCGCGGGCGATGCAAAGCCGCTGCTGCTGTCCGCCGGAAAGCCCGAAAGCCGAACTGTTCAAGCGGTCTTTCACTTCGTCCCAGAGCGCGGCGTCGCGCAGAGCTTTTTCGATTCGTTCCTGCATATCCGCTTTATTTTTATGAATTCCGTTAATGCGGATGCCGTAAGCGACGTTTTCGTAAATTGATTTCGGAAACGGATTCGATTTCTGAAAAACCATCCCGACCTTGCGGCGCAGGGCGACGACGTCAGTTCCCGGCGCGTAAATATTTTCGCCGTCAATCAAAACCGTGCCTTCCGCCCTGGCAATCGGAATCGTATCGTTCATCCGGTTTAATGTGCGTATAAATGTGGATTTACCGCATCCCGACGGACCGATAAAGGCAACCACCTGACGTTCGGGAATTTCAAGCGATATCTCGTAAAGCGCCTGCGCCGTGCCGTAAAAAAAATTTAGATTTGAAATGCTGATTTTGCTTTGCATTATTTAGAAAAGATTTAGAAAAAACTTTCGTTAAAATTTTTTGCGCGTCAAAAAGCGAACTGTAATATTTATCAATAAAATAAGTCCGACCAGAATCAGCGTCGCCGCCCAAGCCATCGCGTGTTCGACTTCAAACGGTCCGGTCGCGTAATTGTAAATCTGCACGGTCAGCGACGCCATCGGCTGGTCGAGATAGACATTGTAAAAGCGACTGTTGAGCGCGGTAAAAAGCAGCGGTGCGGTTTCGCCCGTGATTCTGGCAATCGCCAGCATCGCGCCCGTCGCAATTCCGGTCGAAGCGGCGGGCAGAATAATATTCCACGTCACGCGCCACTGCGGTGCGCCGAGAGCTAACGCGCCTTCGCGCATCGAATTCGGCACGAGCCGAATCATCTCTTCGGTCGTGCGGGCGACAATCGGAATCATAATCACTGACAGAGCGAGTCCGCCCGCCAAACCCGATTGTCTGCCCATCGGTAAAACGACGAGCGTGTAAATAAAGATTCCGACGATAATCGAAGGAACACCGATTAAAATGTCCGCGACGAATCTAACGACTTTTCCGAACCAGCCATTCCCAAACTCCGCCAGATACACGCCCGCCGCAATGCCGATTGGCAAACCAAGAATCGCTGCCAAACCGGTCATCAAAGCCGAACCGAGAATCGCATTTCCGATGCCGCCGCCTTCGCCGACCGGTTTTGGCGTATCGATTAAAAACTGAAAACTCAGCGACGAAACACCGCGCACCGCGATATAGGAAATGATTATCAGCAAAATCGCAACTGCGAAAAACGCGCACACGGCAGTCAGCGTCGTCATTATGCTGCTGACGATTTTCCGGCGGCGATGAATTTGTGAATCGGTATTCGACATCTTTTTTAAGTCTTAAGTCTTGAGTCTTAAGTCTTGAGCAGGAAAAAACAGTTATGAAATTTCAGATTAACTTCCGACTTCCAATTTCCTACTTCAGACTTCAGACTTCAGACTTCAGACTCAAGACTCGTTAGGAGTGTTTCGCGCTGCCTGCGCCGCTTGCCACGCTCATAATTAAAAGTTTTGCCAGCGCGTTGACGATAAAGGTAACAAAAAATAAAACCAGACCGATTTCAATTAATGCGCTCATATAAATTTTATCGGTCGCTTCGGCGAAATTAGCCGCCAGAAGCGAAGCAATCGTGTTTGCCGGTTCAAACAGCGATGGAGAAATCTGCGCCGAATTGCCGATAACCATCGTTATCGCCATCGTTTCGCCGATAGCGCGTCCCAAACCCAAAACGACCGCGCCCGCGATTCCCGAAGCCGCATTGCCGAGAACAATCCGCGTCGTTTCCCACTTGGTTGCGCCGAGCGCGAGCGCGGCTTCGCGTTGCGTCGTCGGAACGGCTTCTAAAACGTCGCGGACAACCGAAGTGACAATCGGCGTTATCATCAAAGCCAAAATAATTCCGCCCGTCAACATTCCGATTCCCGTCAAGCGTCCTTGAAAAAGCGGCAAAAATCCGAGCGTGTTTTGCAGGAAAACTCCCAGATAATCGCGGATAAACGGCGCCAGCACAAAAATTCCCCACAAACCGTAAACGACCGAAGGAATCGCCGCCAGCAATTCGACCAGAAAGCCGATCGGTCGGGCGAGTTTTTTCGGCGCTTGCTCGACCAGAAAAATGGCGATGCCGAGTGAAATCGGCACGGACAGAACGAGCGCGATAACCGAGGAAACAAGCGTTCCGTAAATAAACGGCAGCGCGCCGAATTCTTCCTGCGCCGGTTTCCATTCTCTTCCCGTTAAAAAACTCAGCCCGAATCTTTCGAGGGTCGGCAAAGAATTCTGCACCATCATATAAAGCATCGCCACGACAATAAGCAAAATGCTCGCCGCGGCGATGAGTAGGATAGTGCGAAATATTTTGTCGCCGATTGTGCCCATATCCAATTAGTGGAGAGTAGAGAGTGGAGAGTGAAGAGTAAAGATTGGGAAATTTAAGAACGTAAATGTGTTTTTCACTCTCTACTCTCCACTCTCTACTCTCTACTCTCTACTCTCTACTCTCTACTCTCTACTCTCTACTGTTTTAAAGGTTTGCCGCCCGCCGTCATCGAATTGATTTTCGCTTCGACTTTTTTAACGACTTCAGCCGGAAGCGGCGCGTAATGCAAATCTTTGACGTATTTTTCGCCGTCGTGCGTCGCCCACCATAAAAAGTCGGCGAGAACTTTCCCTTTTGCCGCGTCGCTCTGGTCTTTATAAGCCAAAATATATGTGTAACTCGAAATCGGATAGGCGTTTGCGCCTTCGGCATTGGTAATTTGAACGCGCAAATCTTCGGGCATTTGGGCAACTGTTCCCCCTGCCGCCGCCGAAACGCTTTCTAAGGAAGCCTCGACAAAACTGCCGGCTTTATTTTTGATATGCGCGGTCGGCACATTATTGGCTTTGGCAAAAGTTAATTCGACATATCCGATTGAATTCGGCGTTTGTTTGACTTGTCCCATCACGCCGTCATTGCCTTTCGCTCCGATTCCAACGCCCGTAATCCAACTCGGCTGTTTGTTTGTGCCGACTTTTTCCTTCCACGCCGGAACCGTTTTGGAAAGATAATCGGTAAAAACCGCCGAAGTTCCGCTCGAATCGGCGCGATAGACGGGAAGAATATCCGCGGCAGGCAAGTTCAGATTCGGATTATCTTTTTTGATGCGCTCGTCGTTCCAATTTTTGATATTGCCGAGATATATGTCGGCAATCGTTTCGCCGGAAAGTTTGAGCGGTTCATTTACTGCGGGCAAATTATAAGTTAAGACGACCGCGCCCAGAACGGTCGGAATATGCAGAATTTCGCCGCTTGCGTTTTTCAAATCTTCGTCGCTCATCGGGTCGTCCGACGCGCCGAAGTCAGCCGTTTTTGACAAAAGAGCTTTTTGTCCCGCGCCTGAGCCGGTCGCCTGATAATCAATCTTGACGTTCGGATTTATTTTCCCGTATTCACTCACCCATTTTTCGTAAATCGGTTTCGGAAAACTCGCTCCCGAACCTTGCAGACGCATCGCGCCGCCGCTGTCGGTTGAACCGCCGCTGTTTTGTCCGACTGGCTGACCGCTGCATGCCAAGCCGAAAATTGCGATTGACAGCAAAAAAAGACTGGTAAATTTCCTTACAAAAAAGATTTTATTAATCATTAAATTCTCCTGAATTTTTATATTTTTAAATTTGCGTGGAAAATCTTGACAACACAATGCTTTATACAGCTTTCTAATACCGAATTTCCTTCGATTATAGTCCAAAGATTTGTTTGTTGCAGGTTAAATTATACTTAATTTTTCCGGCGCGTTAATTTTTGGTGTCGAAGATTTAACATTTAAGTAACATTGTTCTAACATTGCAGTCATATCATTTGTAATTCTTGTAAAAATTCGGTTGGTTAATCCGTTCCGGTCAGAAATATTCTGCCGGGTAAATGTGTAAAACTTTAGTGTATAAGAAAATTTATGGACTTATTAAACGAATTGGGAACTGATTTAGCGCTAGCATTTTTAGTGGAAAAAAAACATACCGGGAAAATTGACTCGAAGGATGTTCGGGCTTTAATCGCTAGAGTCAGGAAGGTTTTACAGCCAATTTCGCTTGAGCCGAAACTGCCGGAAAGCAATCTGCCCGGCAATAAAAACCTTATTGTATCCTACTGAATTACATAAATTTTAATCTTTTCGATTAGACTGTTCCGGTCTAAATAAATACCTTTTTCCTTAAAAATTCACTTTAAAAATCACAATATCCAACTGGGTGCTTTAATTCCTTCGATTCAATCGCCTTTTGTGCCGCTCCGATTTCAGCAAACTTTCGTCATCGGTTTTTTCATCTCAAATAGGCTTTTCGGGTCTTTATCATTTATTATAAAGGTTTTGAAAGACTTGATAAAAAGAACTTTTGGGGGAGAAAGATGAGAAAATATAATTTGGGGAAAAATTTAACGTTTTTGATGTTGGCGTGCGTGATGATCGTTCTGCCGGTTGCGGCAATCGGACAAACTCGCATCACGATGCCGAAAAATAAATATAATGTTCAGGACGATGTAAAAATCGGACGACAGGCATCAGCCGAAGTCGAAAGACAAATGCCGATTTTGAACGATGCCGAAGCGACGCGCTACCTTCAGATGGTCGGCGAACGTCTGGTCAGCGGAATTCCGGCGCAATTTCGTCAACCGGCTTTCGATTACCGTTTTAAAATCGTCAACGCGCGTGACATCAATGCTTTCGCGCTTCCCGGCGGTCCGATGTATGTCAATCGCGGAATGATCGAAGCGGCGCGAACCGAAGGCGAAATGGCGGGCGTAATGGCTCACGAAATCTCGCACATCGCACTGCGGCACGGAACTTCTCAGGCGACCAAACAAAGCAATCCATTGAATCAAATCGGGACAATCGGTTTGATTCTCGGCGGCGCGATTTTGGGCGGAGAGCAAGGCGCACAACTCGGCGCACTCGGCGCACAGGCGTGGATGACTTCTTACAGCCGCGATTATGAATCGAAAGCCGATATTCTGGGCGCGCAAATTATGGCGAACGCCGGTTATGACCCGCGCGATTTGGCGAATATGTTTCGCACAATCGAACAGCAAGCCCGCGGCGGCGGCGGTCGCGGTCCTGAATTTTTAAGCAGTCACCCGAACCCGGAAAATCGCTACGAAAGTATCAATCGTGAAGCGCAGCTTCTTCGCGTCAATAATCCGGTGCAGAATACGGCGCAGTTTGAGCGCATTCAAAGCCGACTCGGACGCGCGCCGCGCGCTCAATCAATGGAAGAAATCGCGCGTAATCAGCAAGGCGGACAAGGACAGGGACAAGGACAAGGCGAACAAAATCCGACTGCCAACGGCAGATATTCAAGCCGAGTTGCTTATCCGTCCGCCAGAACGCAGGTTTACACGGGCGGCAATTGGCTGCAACTGAATGTCCCGAATAATTGGCGGGCTTTTGAATCTCAGGAATCGGTGCAGTTTGCGCCCGAAGGCGCTTACGGCAACAACGGAATTACGCACGGCGCGATGATCGGAATTGCCCAAAGCAACAGCAGAAATCTGGAACAGGCAACCGAACAATACGTCAACGGCGTTTTGCAAGGCAATAATTATTTGCGGCAAAGTTCCGATTATTCGCGCGCTTCGATTGGCGGACGGCAAGCATTAGCAACCGTTCTGTCAGGAGTTTCGCCGGTCACAAACAGAACCGAAGTGGTTACCGTTTATACGACTCAACTTCGCAATGGCAGTTTATTGTATGTGGCGATGATTGCGCCGGAAAACGAATCGAGAAGTTATAATAATGCCTTCAGCAATATGCTTCGTTCAATTCGCTTGAACGATTAATTTATTAACGGATGTTACGCAAAATGGTTTTTATCGCTGGGAGCACACATAGGGATGTGTGCGCTCCCGGCAAAAACGAATTTTGCGTAACATCAGTGATTAAAGCTAACGGATAAAAAAATATATCCGTTAGCTTTTTTAGCGTCGGGCAAACATTGGAGTGGTTCTTGAATTGGTGTAATGTAAAAAAGTGCGCCCGTAAATCCAATCTTTAACAAACACAGTAAAAATGCCGAAACGCGGATTAAAAAACGGGAAGTTATTATTTACAAATTTTCTATGACAACAACACTTTTACAGGAATCAATACAGGAAATCACGCGAGAATTGCAATCGGCTCTCGCCGCGTTCGCATCGCGCTATCCGGGCGAATCGGGTCGCCGTCAGCCGGTGCATACCGTCTATGGCGGCGCACATCTTTTTAAATCGGACACCGCGCCGCGTCTCGGCGCACTTGCGTTGCGCTCTTTTCAAACTTACGCGCCGGACGCGGCAACATTCGCGCAAATTCTCGAACTGCCCGATAAACTGTCCGACACCATTTACGAGCGGGTTCGGGAAAAACTCACCCGCGAGCCGGTCGAAGATTTCCGCATCGATTTTGAAGACGGCTACGGTACGCGCCCCAATGCGGAAGAAGACGGACACGCCGTATCATCTGCGCGGGAAGTTGCCAAAGGTCTTGAAGCGGACACGCTGCCGCCGTTTCTCGGCATTCGTATCAAAACATTTTCTGAAGAATTGCACGCCCGGAGTATTCGCACACTCGATTTGTTTTTGACGACGCTCGTCGAATCCGCCGACGGACGAATGCCGGAAAATTTTGTCGTGACGCTGCCGAAAATCGTGCATCCGGCGCAAGTGGCGACTCTCGCCGACATCTTCGATACGCTCGAGCCGAAACTCGGTCTGCCGACCGGCTCGCTCAAAATGGAGATGATGGTTGAAACGACCCAATCAATTATCAACGAACGCGGCGAAGCGAATCTCTCGCAACTGCTCGATGCCGCGCGGGGACGCTGCATCGCGGCGCATTTCGGGACTTACGATTACACGGCAAGTTGCAGCATTACTGCCGCGTATCAGGATATGCTGCATCCGGCGTGCGATTTCGCCCGTCATATAATGCAGGTTTCATTTGGCGGAACGGGCATCTGGCTGTCGGACGGCGCAACCAATATTATGCCCGTCGCGCCGCATCGCGGAGAGTTGACTGCAGAACAGGAAGCGGAAAACCGCGTCGTCGTGCATCGCGCCTGGAAATTGCATTACCGACACGTCCGGCATTCGCTCGCCAACGCTTTCTATCAAGGCTGGGATTTGCATCCGGCTCAGTTTCCGACGCGCTACGCGGCAGTCTACACATTCTTTCTCGAAGGCTTGGAGCAGGCTTCCGAGCGTCTGCGAAACTTTGTCGCAAAGGCGGCGCAGGCGACGCTCATCGGTGATGTTTTCGACGACGCGGCAACCGGACAAGGGCTGCTCAATTATTTCCTCCGCGCCATCAATTGCCGCGCTCTGACCGAACAGGAAGCGCAGGATTTAACCAGCCTTTCGCCGGATGAACTTCGTTCAGGTTCGTTTGTCAAGATTTTGCATAATCGGCAAAAATAGGTCAGCGGCTCCGCGAAAAATCAACAGTCGCCGTCACTAAACCAACGTAGAGCATTAAAAACTTAGATTATAGACTATTAACCTTTTTTAATACTTAAGCAAAAAATTCAAACTAGCTTTTATCGATAGGTCGCTTTTTTCGCCCGCTACGCATAATCCTTTTTAATTTTTATTAACCAAAAATTTGAACAGAAAACAAATTCGTATGCCCTCTAAAGATTTGAAAAAGATTTCTTGACACTTTCGGTTTTAACAATTACTATTATTCAATCAACAGTGTTTGTCACTGGTTGATAAATTTCTCTCTAACGGCTAAACATCATTTAGCCGACACTTCAAAAATCCGCTTTGGTTATATAAACAAAAGGAACTTTCCAAAAACATAATGTCATCAAAACTTGGAGAAATTCTTGTCCGTGAAAATCTGATTACCGCCCAACAACTGCGCGAAGCTCTGGAATATCAGCGCGGCAACGGCGGACGCTTAGGCTCAAATCTGGTTAAACTCGGAACCGTTTCCGATGACGTAATAACCGCTGTTTTGTCGCGTCAATACGGCGTTCCGTCAATCAATCTCGAACTTTTTCAGATTGAAGTTGCGACCATTAAACTGATTTCTCACGAAGTAGCTTTGAAATACACGGTTTTGCCGATTTCCAAAGTCGGCGCGACTTTGACATTGGCGATGGCTGATCCGACTAATGTTTTTGCGATGGATGACATCAAGTTTATGACCGGACTCAATATCGAACCGGTCATTGCTTCGGAAGCCTCGATTCAAGTCGCCGTCGGTAAATATTACGCTTTGTCCAAACAGATTGCCGTCTTCGATTTGGCTGATTCCGCACAATTCGAGAAAGTCGGCGCGAAAAACGGTAACGGTTCAAACGGCGCGAAAGGCGAGCAAAGATTAGTAGATTCGGATTTAGAAGTTTCGCTCGATCACTTCAAGTTTGCCGACCCGGAACACGGCGAACTCGAGGTAGTTAACGACAATGAGGAAATTGACCTGGCGGAACTTGCCCGCGCCAGTGAAGACGCGCCGGTCGTCCGGCTCGTTAACATCCTTTTGGTAGATAGTTTGCGGCGCGGCACGTCCGATATTCACGTCGAACCGTATGAAAAGGATTTTCGCATTCGCTTCCGCATTGACGGCGTTTTGTATGACGTAATGCACCCGCCGATCAAGATGCGCGACCCGCTTATTTCGCGTCTGAAAATTATGGCGAAACTCGATATTTCCGAGAAACGCCTGCCGCAGGACGGACGCATCAAGATTAGAGTGAAAATTGACAATCGTTCGCGCGAACTCGATTTCCGCGTTTCGACTTTGCCGACGCTGTTCGGCGAAAAAGTCGTGCTTCGTCTGCTCGATAAAGACAAACTGATGCTCGATATGACCAAACTCGGTTTCGAGGAAAAGAGTTTGGAAATCTTCAAGCGCAATATTTCAAAACCATACGGAATGGTTTTGGTAACGGGACCGACCGGTTCGGGCAAAACGAATACGCTTTATTCGGCGCTTCAGGCATTAAACACGACGGAAACGAATATTATGACGGCGGAAGATCCGGTTGAATTTAATTTGCCGGGTATTAATCAGGTGCAGATGAAGGAACAAATCGGCTTGAATTTCGCTACCGCGCTTCGTTCATTTCTGCGGCAGGATCCGAATATCGTTCTCGTCGGCGAAATCCGCGACTTTGAAACGGCGGAAATCGCCATCAAAGCCGCACTCACCGGACATCTCGTTTTATCGACACTGCACACCAACGACGCGCCTTCGACCATTTCCCGAATGGTCAATATGGGTATCGAACCTTTTCTGGTCGCCACCAGCGTCAACATTATTCAGGCGCAAAGACTGATTCGCCGAGTCTGCAAAGATTGTAAAGAAGAAGTCAAACTTCCGGTCGAAGCGTATATCGAAATCGGGTTTTCGCCGGAAGAAGCGCCGACAATCAAGTCATACAAAGGCAAAGGCTGTCAAACCTGCAACGGAACGGGTTACAAAGGCAGAGTCGGTCTTTACGAAGTGATGGAAATAACCGACGAACTGCGCGAGCTGATCATAATCGGCGCGAGCGCAATCGAACTGCGAAAACGCGCTATGGAACTCGGAATGATTACGCTGCGTCAATCGGGGCTTTATAAGTTACGCGAAGGAACGACGACGATTGAAGAAGTCGTCAAGGAAACAGTTTTGTAAGGATTTGGAGGAAATATGTTAATAAGAGCGATTGTTTTATCTTTGGCTTTGATGATCGGAATCGGGACAATCATCCCGTTGGCGACCGAATACGCGGAAGCCGGTCCGCGCAAACATCGGAAATCTAAAAAGAAACACAAAAAATACAAAAAATATTCAAAACGCTGGTGGCGCGAATATAACAAACGTCAAAAACGGAAAAAAGCGTTAACGGCGCGAAGGCGATTGTTGCGTCTACGCCAGATAAGACTGGTAAAAGCTAGAAAGGCTGCGAGAAAAGCATCGCAAAAAGGCAAAACGGAACAAGCTCAAACTGCGAAACCGAAAACGGTTGAAGACAAATCTCCGGCGGTGCTGCCGACCGGCGAAGCCGCGCCGAAAGGCTGGAAACGCGGGCAAAATTCGACGAGCGAAATCCAGTTTCAGGTTGATGACGGACAAGGCGCAAAAATCGGTTCGGCGGCAATTTCGGTTGTCGGTCCGGCAATGAGCAGCGACGGAAATACAGGAAAAAATAAAACAATCGGCGGCATTACGACCGCTTCTCTGCGCCGCACCGTGATTGACCAGATGGTTCGGGAAAACGGATGGGTCGTCAATGATTACCAGAAGGAAATCAACGGCAGCAAAGTTTACGTCGTGGTCGCGCAGTCGCAGGACGGCGGCGCGATTCAATCACGAATGTTTTATTTTACCGAAGCCGACGGACGCATCTACAGCGTGGCGACCAATTCGCAAGCGGACGGTGCCGAACGTCTGGCGGAAGAATCCGAAAAGGTTATTAATTCGCTCCAACGCCGAACAACA
>Ga0136611_10001079_pt1 | contig 18688 bp, 20 predicted proteins | sample AntDrymUQ2232306_2_FD_106645 | JGI IMG/M metagenome (GOLD analysis project Ga0136611, IMG submission 106645) | Polar desert sand microbial communities from Dry Valleys, Antarctica - metaG UQ223 (23.06) | ecosystem: Environmental > Terrestrial > Soil > Desert | place: Antarctica: Dry Valley...
CGACGACGGCCGGTGGAGCCGGGTCGCAGCATCGCCTGATGTTGCCGCCCGAACCCGGCCCGGGGACGTCCTTGTCGTTGATGAAGCGGGGATGCTCGACCAGGACACCGCCCGCGCACTCCTGCATCTGGCAGACGAGACCCAGGCAAGATTGATCTTGGTCGGCGACCGCCACCAGCTCCCCGCCGTCGGACGAGGTGGCGTTCTCGACCTCGCCATCCGCTATGCACCCGACCGCGTCATCCAACTCGACACTGTCCGGCGGTTCACCGACCCCGCCTACGCCGAGTTGTCGTTGCGTATGCGCACCGGCGAGAAGCCCGGCGAAGTATTCGACGAGCTGGTGCGCCGTGGCGAAATCGTGGTGCACGCCAGCGACGTTGAGCGACAGCAGAAACTCGCGGTGCGCACGACGTACGGCGAGCTCGTGGTCGCTGACACCCGCGAGCAGGTCGCCAGGATCAACGGCCTCGCGCATCAGGTCCGCAAGGCCGTCGGCGAAGTCACCGACGCCGTGGTGACCGCCTCGGGCGAACGGATCGGAGTTGGCGACAAGATCGCCACCCGGCGCAACGACCGCGACACCGACGTCGCCAACCGGGAGACCTGGACCGTCCTCGCCTGCGACAACGGCACGCTCACCTTGCACGGCAACGCGGGCAAGCGAGTCCTGCCGCCCGACTATGTACGTGCTCACGTCGAGCTTGCCTACGCCACCACGGCTTACGGCGCACAAGGCTCCACCGTGCCGACCTCTCACGTCCTCATTGGCGAGCACACCGGCGCGGCCTCGGCGTACGTCGGCATGACCCGTGGCCGAGAACGCAACGTCGCCCATCTCGTCGCCGAGTCCGTCGAGGACGCCCGCACGCAGTGGATCGACGTGTTCGGGCGCGACCGGGCCGACCTGGGGCCGGCACACGCCCGGGAGGCCGCCGCCGAAGCCGTCGATCGCTACGGGCCGAACGCACCCAAGCGACCTGCCGTTCGGCGCCCGGTAGTGCGGCGTCACGATGACGACTTCGGCTACCGGCCTCCCTCGCCGTCGCCCTCGTCCAGCCCGAGCCTTGGACTCTGACGCGCCCCAGGAGGCGAGGGGCGCGGGTCGAATCGCGAGCGTCGCGGCGGAGGTGGTGGAGGCGGGGGTGGCAATGGTTCATAGCCCCGGACCCGGGCGGTTCGTGCGACCTCCGGGTTCTCCCTGAAGTAGAAGTTGAGGCCGTCCACGTCCAGCGGCAGCGTGGCGATTCTGATAGCCGGCTGCCACGCCTCCCGAACTGGATCGGGCAGATCGAGCTCATCCCAGAGGTCGACCAAGAATCCGCCGTCGATCCAGCGGATCATCTGCTGCGGCATGCCTCGACGGATGAGTTGCTCATACGCTCCCCGCCGCTCGTCCCGGTCGCGCAGGTTCCACCGCATCTGCTCCGTGCTGCGGATCAGGTCGGGCATCTGGATCGTGGCGAAGCACATCGGCGGCTCCACCGCCCACAGCATGCTGGGCGCCCAGAACTTCACGATGCCCTTCGGATGGTGCTCCACCCAGTCGACCCGTGTCCGCAGGGTGAGCTCCTGGTCCATCGCGGCGAGGATGCGGGACGCGACCTTCAGTGACGGTGACTTCAACCCACGCTCGTACGCCGACAACGTTGCCTGCGAGGTGCCGGCCAAGGCTGCGAGCCGGGCCTGAGTCAGACCCCGTGCTCGCCGCGCTCGCTCCAGCAGGAATGACCGGTCCATACCCGAGGACGATACCCAATCAGATGTATTTGGCCCCTCAACTGGCAGACCTCGCGCACCTACCTCCTGACAGCGGATCCACCGACGATCCGCCACAACCAGGAGGAAGCATGAACAAGAACACCGTCGACGTCCCCTTCCACGCCCGTCACGAGGACGAACTGCTCACCCTCGACGAGGTCGCCGAGATCCTGATGACCTCGCCGAACACCGTCCGCTGGTGGCGCCAGATCGGCACCGGCCCCGACTTCTTCAAGATCGGCCGGCGGCTGTACACCACGGTCGGCGACCTGCGCCGCTGGATCCGCGAGCAGCGGCTCGCCTCCCAGCCCGTCATCGGTCGACCGAAGGCGGTGTGATCCCGATGGACGACCCGCGCAACGTCTTCCTCGATGCGAGGGGGGTGATGCGCCGTTATGGCTGGGGCAAGACCAAGGGCTACCAGAACCTCAAGGACCACGACCTGGTTCCGCCGCCGGTGATGACCCACCCCGACCGCTGGCGCCTCGACCAACTCCTGGCGCGGGAGGAGAAGCGCATGGCTCTGGCCGAGGCGGCGTTGGAGGACCTCGTCGCTCCAGAGCGAGAGGAGGTGACCGTCACCGAGCTACTCCCCCAACCTAAGCGACGGCGGCGGGCGGGATGACCCAAACCCGTACCCTTCTGTCATGTCCCCATGGCCCATACCCGTACCGCTTTGTCATGTCATTACGGCCTACACCTGTACCTTTCTGTCACGTCAGATACCTTCAAACCCGTACCATTCTGTGATGCCCCTGATAGGGTGGAGTCATGAGGGATGACCAGCGGCGACAGCGGCTCGTGGACGCGAACCCGTGGTGGCGAGCCGCCAGCGCGGGCGAGGATCCCACGGCCTGGACGGCGCACCAGCGAATCCTGCGAAGCCGCGCCGAGTACGACCTCGGCTACCGACCGGGCATCCTGGACGACGTCCGGACCGGACCGGTCACCGACCTCTTGGCCGTGCTCACCGGTCCCCGGCGGATCGGGAAGTCGGTTGCGCTGCTGGACACGGCCGCCGCCTTGTGTGCTCGCCCTGACCTCGAACCGCGCCAGGTCGTCTATCTGCCCTGCGACGGGATGAACGCACAAGATGTGCGCCGCAGCCTCGTCCTCGCTCGGGAAATGACCCGGGCCATCGACTTCGACCAGCCCAAGCCCCGCGTGTGGCTGCTCGACGAAATCGGCGGAGTCTCCGGCTGGACAACCACACTCAAACTCGCCCGAGACACCACCGAGTTCGGCGACGACACCGTGATCGCCACCGGCAGTCGATGGGCCGCCGGCGAAGACGTCGACGGCAACCTGCTCGCGGGGCGCGCGGGAACGACCTCCGGGCGCCGCACCCGGCTACTACTGCCGATGACGTTCCGGGACTTCCTCATCACGTCACGGCGCAAGACACCGGCACTCGACACGGTCCACGTCAGCGATCTGCAGAGCCCAAGTGTCGCTCGCGTCCTCGACGCCGTCGCGTTCGACGTCGACGCCTACGACCTGGCTTGGCAGGACTACCTGACTTGCGGCGGCTTCCCGCGAGCAGTCGCCGAACACACCCGGAACGGCGCGGTCTCCGAAAACTACTTAGGCGACCTCAGATCCTGGCTTCGCACCGATGTCGACCCCGAAGGACCGCAAGACTCGGTGCCCCGATTGCTCAGTGAGGTCGCCGAACGAGCAACAAGCCCCCTCAACATCGCCAACGTCGCCGAAGAGCTCGGCCACTCTCGGGGCATCACGGAGCGACGCCTCAACCGCCTCGCCTCCAGCCACGCCGCCTTGTGGTGCCCCCGTCGCGACGGAGAGAGGATCGTGGTCGGCGCGCAGTCGAAGCTCTACCTGACCGATCCCCTTCTCGCCTCGCTGCCGTCGAGACTCAGGTCAGGTCTGCCAACGCCGGACATGACCCGGCTCACCGAAATGACCATCGGTGTAGCGATGGCCCGGGCAATCGACGACCTCGAGGAAGGGCGCTGGGTCAGCGGCGACACCATCGGCTATGCCCGAACCGCACGCGAGGGTGAGGTCGACCTCGGCCCAGTCACCGTCGCCTCCGCAGCGGGGCCGGTCCCGACCGTGCCGATCGAGTGCAAGTGGGTCGACCACGGCTGGAAGAGCGAGGCCAAGACCATCGACGGGAAGTTCGGTCGCGGCATCCTCGCCACCAAGTCCGTCCTCGACGTAACCGGCGCCGTGTGGGCCGTCCCAGCCCCGCTCGTCGCCCTGCTGCTTCAATAGCCGACCGGCAGGATTGACAACGTGAGCGACCTGCACACCGAGCTGGAGAGCCTGCGGAGCGAGAACGCGCGTCTGCGCAAGCTCCTCAAGTTAACTGACGCGGAGGCGGCTCCCGCTCGTGGCACGCAGGCGGCTTGGTTCGACAAGGCACCGGGTTCGGTGGACGCGCGTTCCTCCTCACAGGCCAAGGTCGAGTTCTATGCTGCGTTGTTCGGCGCAAGACGCGACGTCTACGCCGTTCGGTGGGAGAACGCCCGCACCGCCAAGTCAGGGTGGATGCCCGCGGTCGAGGGCGGCTGGCGGAAGGGACGACCAGCCTCCGAAGTGCGGCACCTTCCGTTGACTCCCGATGTGCTCGCCGCACATCTGACTGGCGACCTCCACATCGGCCTTTATCCGATGCTCCCCGGCGACCAAACCTGCTGGCTTGCGGCCGACTTCGACGGACACGCCGCCATGCTCGACGCACTCGCCTACCTGAAGGCCGCACGAGCTTTGGGTGCACCCGCCGCGCTGGAGGTCTCCCGCTCCGGCATCGGCGCGCACGTATGGATCTTCTTCACCGATCCCGTGCGGGCGGCCACCGCGCGTCAGCTCGGGACCGCTCTCGTCCGCGAGGCAATCGCCATCCGCGGTCGAATGGACCTCCGCTGCTACGACCGGCTCTTTCCATCCCAAGACGTGCTGCCCGGTCAAGGACCGGGAAACCTGATCGCCGCCCCGCTCCACGGCAGGTCACGCAAACTCGGCGCCACGGTCTTTCTCGACCTCGCCACACTGGAGCCGTTCGACGACCAGTGGGACTACCTCTCCACCCTGGAGCGCCTCACCTCGAAGCAGGTCACGAAGCTCGCCGCAGCACTCCACGAGCCCACTGTCGGCGCACGTGTCAATCGTGCTCAGCCTGCCAGGTCGACCAGAACTCAGCCCAACCCGGCACCGATCGTCCATCTCAGCCTCGACGGGACCGTGAGGATTCCGTGGACAGAGCTGAGCCCTTCGCTGTACGCGACGTTGAAGCACGCTGCGTCGACGTACAACCCCGAGTTCTACGACCGCCAGCGTCGTCGCCAGTCGACCTGGAACGTCCCCCGCATCATCACGTCCTACGACGAAACACTCGATGACCATCTTGTTCTCCCACGCGGCCTACACGACACGGCGACCAGGCTCATCGAGGAAGCCGGCAGCAAGATCGAGTTCGACGACCAGCGAGTCACCGGCGATGCACTGAAACTCTCACCCACCTTTGACCTCCAGCCGCAGCAACAGGAAGGTGTGGAGGCGGCGCTCCCGCACGACCTCGGGCTACTCGTCGCGCCGCCCGGCTCTGGGAAGACCGTGATGGCCTGCGCCGTCATCGCCCAGCGAGCCGTCTCCACGCTCGTGCTCGTGGACCGTAAGACGCTCGCCGATCAGTGGCGGCGCCAGATCCAGGACCTGCTCGGAGTCAAACCCGGCCAACTCGGCGGCGGCCGTTCCAAGCTCACCGGCATCGTCGACATCGCCACCCTGCAGACGCTCGCGCGCCGCACCGACGTCGCCGACAAACTGAGCACCTACGGCCAGGTCATCGTCGACGAGTGCCATCACGTCCCGGCAGCCGCGTTCGAGACCGCAGTCCGCGCCATCCCCGCACGCTACTGGGTCGGACTCACCGCGACTCCGTACCGGCGCGACGGCCTCGACGACCTGATCGGCTTCCAACTCGGCCCAGTGCGACACACCTACACTCACGCTGATCCCGACACTCTCGAAGGTGCAGGCACCAACCGACCACGCCCCGTCCTGGTCGTACATCCCACCTCGTTCCGGCTGGACGATCCAGTCGACCTGTCCGTGCCGGGCGCCATCGCGAGCGTCCATCGGGCGCTGGCCGAGGACGTGGCACGCAACGAGCAGATCCTCACCGATGTCGTCGGTGCCCTTGATCGCGGTCGGCACTGTCTCGTCCTCGCTCAACGCACCGGTCACGTCGACCACCTCGCAGCCACGCTCGCCGAACAGGGGTTCGACCCCGTCATCCTCAAAGGCGGAATGGGTGCCAAGCAACGCGCCGCAGCCAACGTACGACTCACTCCGTCCGACGGCGGGCCGCCACTGCTCGTCGTTGCCACCGGCCACTTCGTTGGCGAAGGATTCGACTGTCCCGCCCTCGACACCCTGTTCCTGGCAGGCCCGGTCTCGTTCAAGGGCCGTCTCGTCCAGTACGCCGGGCGCATCCTCCGCGCCTACCCGGGCAAGCAGACCGCCGAGGTCCACGACTACCACGACGTCGAAGTTCCGGTTCTCGCGGCCGCACTCACCAAACGCTCACCCGGCTACCTCAGCCTCGGATTCCCAAATCCACGCAAGTCCACATGACTGCTGACCCTGCTGAGCAGGCAGCCGAGCGCCGCACGCGCCCCAGGACCACGTGGCCAAAGAAGGCGCTTTCACCCGACCGAGTGATACACGAGAGTGATACACGAAGCAGTGGAATCGGGGTCCAGCGGCGGCACTCGCCGAACCGCTATGAACCGCGAACAACACTCTGACCAGCGGTTTCGTCAAAGTTCACCAACTACCGCCTACGCGGCTACCTCGTGGCACCAGTGGCACGCGGCGTAGCCCACGCTCAGCAGCACCGGCACGCCGCGCCGCCGGGCCTCGGCGAACGCGTCGGTGCCCCACTCCCACCAGTCGACGGGGTTGTCGGCGTGCTGGAGGAGGTACGGCGACGTCGCCTGCGCGAGCCGGTTCACCGGTCCTGCCCGTCGCGCCGGGGACCGCTGTGCACATGGATGTGGAGATGCTTGGAGTCCTGGTAGCGGCCGAGGTTGGTCAGGACGCCCGCTTCGCCGGACGCCTCCACATCGCGGGCGACCGTCTGCACGACGGTCAGCAGCTCGCGCACCGTCGTCTCGTCCTCGGCGTCGAGCGTGGTGAACGAGCCGAGGTGCTCCTTGGGCGTGACCACGACGTGGGTCTGCCAGAACGGCCGCGTGTGGTGGAAGGCCAGGACCCGCTCGGACTCGTGCACCAGGGACAGGCGCTCGGGGTGCGGGATCGCGACGTCGCAGTAGAAGTCGTCGCATTCGTATTCTGTCGAGTCCACCTCACCACGCTAGCCGACCGGGCGTCCCGAGGTCCCGTCGTACTGGGACGGACCCAACCGGCCAGACAGCTCGTCGTGACCGCGTGGCCAGCCCCCCGCGAGGGTCCTTGGGTCCGTCCGGCTACGACGGGTCCGACCGGGTGTCCGCTGCGGGGCGACCGAGGCGTCGGACTGTCCGGAGCGGGCCAGGTCGGCGGCGACGAAGCCGCTAGCCTTCAGCTCCTCGACGAGGTCCCGGAGGACCGCGACGGTGTCGGGCCGGCGGCTGCCTGTCGTGCCGACCGCCTGCTGGATCTGCATGAAGGGCTCCTCGACGATCCGGAGAACGGGGTGGGTCTCGACGAAGCGGGTCACCGGCTGCCGGATGCCCGCACCCACCTCGAGCCCCTCGGCCAGGAACACCTCGACCCCCTCGGCGCCGCGGACCACGGTGGCGTGCTGCAGGGTCCGGGAGAGGAACAGTTCGTAGGCCGAGCCCTCCTTCACGCCGATCCGGATGCCGGCACGGTCGACGTCGGCGACCGCGTCGAGGTCCGAGTCGCTCGCCACCATGTTGACGCCCTCGATCACGACGTAGGGAGGCGTGAACGAGACGGCAGCCTCCCGGGCGGGGTCGACGGCCAGGAAGCAGAGCTCGGCCCGGCCCTCGACCATCGCGGCGTAGGACGTCCGCGCGGCGTCGAAGGTGAGGAGCTCCACGGGCACTCCGAGCCGGGCCCCGACCTCGCGGGCCAGGTCGACCGTGACCCCGGCCGGCGCCTCCGGCGTGCCCTGCGCCAGCACGGGGTTGCCCAGGTTGATCGACGCGCGCAGGATTCCGCTCGGCGCGAGGTCCTCGACGACGGCGGCGGAGGCAGTGGTCATGGTCGGATCCTGCCGACGTGGCGGAGATGCCGGGCGACGTAGACGCTGCAGGCGGAGACTCCCCCGGTGTGCGGGTTCGGGAACGACACGACGTGGCTGTCGGTCGTCTCGAAGACCCCGCCCAGCACGGCCAGGAAGGCCGGGTCGGGCGGGTCGTCGGACCAGAGGGCGAAGACGCCGTCGGGGCGCAGCAGGGACGCCAGCCGGGTCAGCCCCTCGGACGTGTAGAACGGCGCGTGCGTGGGGTTCAGGACATGGCTCGGAGTGTGGTCGATGTCGAGCAGGACGACGTCGTACGTCGTCGTGCTTCGGCGCTCGCGGACCAGCCCGAAGAAGTCGTCGTGCACGAGACGGCACCGCGGGTCGCGGGCGAAGCCGACCGAGTCGGGGAGCAGCTCGCGGCGGTGCCAGTCGATCACGGGCTCGATGGCCTCCACGACGGTGACCTCGCGCACGCGCGGATCGGCCAGGGCGGCCATGGCGGTGTAGGCGAGACCGAGTCCACCGACCAGGACGCCGAGATCGCCCTCACCGTGAGCGGCGATGCCGAGCCGGGCGAGCTCGGTCTCGGAGACGGTGAACAGGCTGGACATCAGGAACTCGTCGTTGAGCTGCACCTCGTAGATGTCGACGCCGAGGACCGGTTCGCGCCGTCTGCGCAAACTGACCTCGCCCCACGGGGTGGTCTGGAAGTCGAGCTCCTCGAAACGAGCGCTCACGGTCTCAGCCGCCGCTCGCGGGCAGCGCCTCCAGGAGCACGCCGGGGTGGTCGCGGGCGACGATCTGCACGCGCCACTTGTCGGGGAAGACAGCGAGGTGGGTGCCGTCGGCACGGCGGAGCACCTCGACGCCGCGGACTCCCTTGAGTGCCTCGACCCCGGCGTCGTCGGTGCGCCGGGCCACCGAGTAGTCGAGCCGTTCGAGGCGGATCACCGCACCGAACTCGCTCTGCATCCGGGCCGTCACCACCTCGAACTGCATCGGCCCGACCGCGGCCAGCACCGGGCTCTGGTCCCCGCGCTGGTCGGAGCGGAGCACCTGGACGACGCCCTCCTGGTCCATCTGCTCGATGCCGCGGCGGAACTGCTTGTAGCGGCTCGTGTCGGCGGCCCGCACCGAAGCGAAGTGCTCGGGGGCGAAGCTGGCGATGGGCGTGAAGCGGACCGGCTCGCCGGCGTAGATCGTGTCGCCGACCCGGAGCGCGTTGGCGTTGACGAGGCCGACGATGTCGCCGGGGAGGGCGGTCTCGACCGAGGAGCGCTCGCGACCGAAGACGGCCTGGGCGTACTTCGTGGCGAAGGGCTTGCCGGTCGCCCCGTGGTTGACCACCATCCCGCGCTCGAAGACGCCGGAGCAGACGCGCGCGTAGGCAAGCCGGTCGCGGTGGGCGGAGTCCATGCCGGACTGCACCTTGAACACGAAAGCACTGAACTCGTCGGTCACCTCCCGCGACGGCCCCTCGACGGCCGGGGTCGGTCCCGGCGGCGGGGCGAGCTCGACCAGGATCTGGAGCAGCTGGGAGACGCCGAAGTTGAGCAGGGCGGAGGCGAAGAGCACCGGCGTGGTCTGCCCGGCCAGGAAGGTGCCCTGGTCGTGGTCGGCGTCGTCCATGGAGAGCAGGTCGTGCTCCTCGACGGCCGCCAGCCACGCGTCGCCCGCGATCGCCTCGGCCCCGGAGGCTGGCACCCGCGCCTCGGGCGCGCGGGTCGCGCCGCCGGCGGTGCGGGTGTAGTGGATCAGGTCGCCGGTACGACGGTCGAGGACGCCGCGGAACTCTCCCGCGCTGCCGACAGGCCAGGTGAGCGGGGTGGGCCGGAGCCGGATCTGCTGCTGGATCTCGTCCATCAGCGCGAGCGGGTCGAGCCCGGGCCGGTCCCACTTGTTGATGACGGTGATGACGGGGATGCCGCGCTGGGCACACACCTGGAAGAGCTTGAGTGTCTGCGGCTCCAGACCCTTCGCGGCGTCGACCAGCATCACCGCCGAGTCGACCGCCGACAGCACCCGGTAGGTGTCCTCGGAGAAGTCCGCGTGGCCCGGGGTGTCGACCAGGTTGACGACATGGTCGCCGTAGTCGAACTGCAGGGCGGCCGAGGTGATGGAGATGCCGCGGGCCCGCTCCATCTCCATCCAGTCCGAGACCGTGCCCCGGCGGCCGGCCTTGCCGTGCACGGCGCCGGCCTCGGAGATGACCCGGGCGTGCAGGGCCATCGCCTCGGTCAGCGTGGACTTGCCGGCGTCGGGGTGGCTGATGACCGCGAAGGTACGGCGGGGGCGGGTGTCCACCCCCGCACGCTACGCCCGCGGGGGGCCAGGCCCAGAAACGTCGCGCTCCCCGTCCGCCCCGTCCAGCGCAAGCAGGAGCAAGGGCTCCTCGTCGGCCGGGAGCCAGGTCGGGCGGGCGGCGCCGATCTCCCGCCAGCCGCGGTGCCGGTAGACCGCGAGCGCGGCGCCGTGGCTGGGCACCGCGTCCAGCACCGGCAGGCGCCCACGCTGCCGCGCCCAGGCGACGGCGCCGTCGAGCAGTCGGCCGCCGACCCCGGTCCCTTGCGAGGACGGCGCCACGAACAGCACCGACACGATGGCTAGCCTGTCGGCCGGCCGCCCCGCACCGCGGACGAAGGCGTCGGCCAGATCGCCCTCGACGCGGCCGACACTGACGTGCCCGGTGACTCGGCCGTCGACCAGGGCCACCCAGGCCGCCTCCTCGTGGGCGCGCACCAGGAACTCCTCGACCGGGAACGGCTCGGCCAGCGGAACGGGTAGCGCGAGGCGGGCTGCTGCGCGGCCAGGATCTCCACGAGCACTGGTAGGTCCGCCGGCTCGCGGCGCCTGACCTCTACCTTCCGCGTCGCCGGCACGCGGGCCATCCTGCCCGAGCCCGTGGCTTGGATCGACGCGGCCGTACCGTGGGTGCATGGACGCCGAGGCCTGGGACGACCGGTACGCCGCCGCCGAGCTCGTGTGGTCGGGCGAGCCCAACCAGTTCGTGGCGCGTGAGTGTGCCGACCTGGCGCCTGGCCGGGCCGTCGACCTGGCGGCCGGCGAGGGCCGCAACGCGATCTGGTTGGCAGGGCGCGGCTGGGAGGTGACCGCGGTCGACTTCTCCCGGGTCGCCCTGGACAAGGGACGACGGCTCGCGGGCGACGTGCCGGTGACCTGGAAGGTCGCGGACGCCACAACCTGGCACAGCGACGGCGAGTTCGACCTGGCCGTGCTGGCCTACCTCCAGCTTCCCGCCGACCAGCGGCGGGCGGCCATCCGCGCGGCGTACGCCGCCCTCCGGCCAGGCGGCACGTTCCTCCTGGTCGCCCACGACACCACCAACCTCACCGAGGGCACCGGCGGCCCGCAGGACGCCACGGTGCTGATGACCGCCGACGACGTCCTCACCGACCTCGACGGGCTGGACCCGGTCGTGGAGCACGCCGGGCGGGTGCCCCGCACCGTCGCCGCGGGCGACGCCCACCGCGGTGAGGGCGACCGCGTGGCCTGGGACTGCCTGGTGCGTGCGCGCCGACCTGCCTAAGGCGCGACGAGGTTGCTCGGGGTCACCGTGACGGTCGCGTGCACGAAGTAGTGGTCGGTGATGCCGGCGAGCGAGGCGCCGTCCTGCACGTAGCCGGAGAAGCCGACGCCGCCGCCGCCCATGATCCAGTCGATCCGGAGGGGTCCGGGCGGCAGTGCGCAGCCGCCGCTCCCGCTGCCGCCGTTGGCCGCGACCATGCCTGCGCCGGTGGCGACCTTGCAGAACCACTCTTCCTTCTCGTTCATGTCACCGGTGACGAGGACCGGGCGACCGGTGGCCCGCAGCCGGTTGAAGAGGGCGATCTCGGCGGCCGTGGCGGAGTCGCGGTCGGCCTCCTGGGTGCGCGGCGAGTTGTGGATGTTGACCACCCAGAACTCGCCGCCGGTGGACCGGTTGCGGAGCAGCACGTAGGGGATCGGCCGGCTCTGGAAGTCGAAGCGGGTGGAGATGGAGCCCGCATCGACGAGCTCGAAGAGCGACAGGTTGTAGGCGATCTGGAGGCGTACACCGTTGTTGCCCAGCGCGCGACCCGGCCAGACGCCGAAGCCGCCCAGGCGACCGTAGAGCACGTTGAGCTGGTCGTCCTGGACCTCCTGCAGGCCGAGCACGTCGACCCCGCGGGACTGGAACATGCCGACGGCCCTGGCGGTGCGGATGGTCCCCGCCGCGTAGCGCCTGCTGCCTCGGGTGTGCTGGCTGCCCAGCACGTTGAGCGTGCCGATCTGGAACGTGAACGGGTCGGCCGGTTGCGGCACCGGCTTGAGACTGAGGGGGGCTCCGGCCTTGAGAAGCCGGAACTTCGGCGGCTTCTGCGCCCGGGCCTCGGCCGCCCGGGCCTTGGCCTTCGCCTTGGCCGCTCGGGCCTTGGCACGGGAGCGGTTGGCGGTGCGCGAGACCGTGTCCGGGCGGGCGAGCGCCAGCCCCGCCGACGCCAGCTGTGCGTCGTCGGTGGCCAGCCCGGTCCGCCCGGGGGCGTGCACCGGGCTCGCCAGGACACCGACGAGGACTACCAACACCGTGCAGACGGTGGCAGCCAGCATCAGTGCGGCGGGGCGGGAGGACGTGCCGAGCACCCGAGCAGGTTAGCGGCCGCGCCGCGGCCGCGTCTCATCGATGGTGTCAGTCGTCCCGGCGGTCGTCGAGACGATGGTCGTCGGCGTGGTCGACCGGCGTCTCGGGGTCCTGCGGGGCGTCGCCGAAGACCCCCTCGCGCCGCGCCTGCTCGGTCTTGCGCATCTGCTTGAGGAAGCTGAGCATCAGCAGCGCGACCGCCACGATCAGCAGCACGAACATCAGGCCGCCCCAGCCACCCGCGGTGACGTCCTCGGGCTCGGGGGTCTGGTCGGCCAGCCGGATCAGGAGCATGGACCCAGTCTCTCAGTCGCCCGCGGGACCGGCGAGGTCGATCCCCGCGAACAGGTCGTCCTCGGGCAGCGCGGAGTCGACGTGGCTGGCGACGAGCTCGTATTCCTCGGTCGGCCAGACCTTCTCCTGGAGCTCCCGGGGGATGGCGAACCAGGCGCCATCCGGGTCGATCTGGGTCGCGTGCGCCAGCAGCGCCTGGTCGCGGACCCCGAAGTAGTCCCCGCACGGCACGCGGGTCGTGATCCGGGCGTCCCACTCGGGCTCGGCCTTCCACTCCTCCAGCCGCTCGGCCCATGGTGACTCGAGAGCGTGCGCGACCATCGCATCGTGCAGCGCCTGCATCCGCGGGCGGTTGAAGGAGTGGTGGTAGTAGAGCTTGAGCGCCTGCCACGGCTCGCCGAGCTCGGGGTAGCGCTCGGGGTCGCCGGCGGCCGCGAAGGCCTCCACCGACACCTGGTGGCACATCACGTGGTCGGGGTGCGGGTAGCCGCCCCGCTCGTCGTACGTCGTCACGACGTGGGGGCGGAACTCCCGGATGAACCGCACCAACGGGGCGGCGGCCTCCTCGAGCGGCGTCACGGCGAAGCACCCGTCCGGCAGGGGCGGCTTGGGGTCGCCGTCGGGCCAGCCCGAGTCGACGAAGCCCAGCCAGTCCTGGCGGACGCCGAGGATGTCGCGGGCCCGCTCCATCTCCTGGCGGCGCACCTCGGTGATGTTGGCGAGGATCTCCGGCCGGTCCATCCGCGGGTTGAGGATCGAGCCGCGCTCGCCGCCGGTGCAGGTGACGACGTGCACGTCGACGCCCTCGGCGACGTACCTCGCGGTCGATGCCGCACCCTTGCTCGACTCGTCGTCGGGGTGGGCGTGCACGTGCATCAGCCGGAGGCCGGCCCTCGTGGGCTGGGAAGGGTGGGACGGCATGCCCTCACTCTAGTGACGCCTGGGACACTGGATCGGTGACCTCCCCCATGACCCTCGAGGACCGCTACGGCACGGTCCGGGCCGGCCGACGCCGGCTGGTGCTGGGCGTCGCGGCGGTCGTGGTCGCGGCGTTCGCGGGCTGGCTCGCCTGGGCGACCTGGGTGCACTCCACCCCGCAGGTGGACTCGGAGTTCCTCGGCTTCTCCGTGATCGACGACAACGCCGCCACGGCCCTCGTCTCGGTCGCCCTGGACGACGGGGTCGAGGCCCGCTGCCTGGTGCGCGCGCTGGCCGCGGACCACAACATCGTCGGCGAGCTGTCCTTCGTGCCCCGCGACGGACGCAACGACGTCACCATCCGGACCGAGCGCGAGGCGACCACCGTGACCCTGGACGGGTGCACCAGCCCGGGACAGCCGCGTCCCCGCTGAGCGGCGCTGACCTGCGCATTTGCGCTCCGGTTGGTAGCCTGGTTCCTTTGACCCTCCCGCAGGGCCGGTTCGAACACCCGGCGATCTGTCTCGGGCACAGCCGAGGGGCACCGCGGGACCCCAGCCACGAACACCAGGGGTGGGTACGCCGTACCCATCTGTCATTACAGGAGCACCTCATGACGCAGACCGAGCACGACACCATCTGGCTGACCCAGGAGGCGTACGACAAGCTCCAGCACGAGCTCGCTGATCTGCAGGGTCCGGTCCGCCAGGAGATCATCGCGCGCATCAGCGCCGCGCGTGACGAGGGCGACCTCAAGGAGAACGGCGGCTACCACGCGGCCAAGGACGAGCAGGGCAAGATGGAGGGCCGGATACGGCAGCTCGAGGACATGCTCCGTCGCGCCGAGGTCGGCGAGGCCAAGGACGACGGCACTGTCTCCCCCGGCATGAAGGTCTCCTACACGTTCGCCGGTGACAGCGACATCGAGGAGCTGCTGCTGGGCGCCCGCGAGATCGAGGACGACAAGCTCCAGGTCGTCTCGCCACAGTCACCGCTGGGCTCGGCCATCCTCGGCGCCAAGAAGGGCGACACGGTGAGCTACGAGGCTCCCAACGGCAAGCAGATCAAGGTCACCATCGTCGACGCGGTGCCCTACGGCGGCTGACGCCGGCCCGTTCCCCCGACGGCGCTCACACGTCGACGCGGTAGCCCTTCTCCGCCAGCATCGCCGACACCCTCTCGGCGTGCTGGGCACTGCGCGTCTCCAGCTGCAGACTGACCTCCACCTCGTTGAGATGGAGGTTCGGCGAGATGCGCTCGTGAGCCACCTCGATGACGCTGGCACCGGCAGCGCCCACATCGGCGAGCAGGCCGGCCAGGCCGCCGGGCAGGTCAGAGATCACCACGCGCAGGTAGAGGAACCGCCCCGCGGCGGCCATGCCGTGCTGGATCACCTTGCCGAGCAGCAGCGGGTCGACGTTGCCGCCCGAGAGCACCGCCACCGACGGGGTCTCGTAGGCCGACGGGTCGTCCATGATCGCGGCCACGGCGGCGGCCCCGGAGGGCTCGACGATCATCTTGGCGCGCTCGGCCACGGCGAGCAGCGCCCGCGACATCGACTCCTCGGAGACGGTGACGATCTCGTCGACGTACTGCTGCACGATGGCGAAGGTGATGTCGCCCGGGCGGCCGACGGCGATGCCGTCGGCCATCGTGGTCATCTTCTCCAGCTGCACCGGTGAGCCGCCGGCCAGGGAGGGCGGGTACGCCGCCGCACCGGCCGCCTGCACGCCGATCACCCGGATGTCCGGACGCTTGGACTTGATGGCGATCGCGACGCCGGCCAACAGCCCGCCGCCGCCGGTGGGCACCAGCACGGTGCGGACCTCGGGTGACTGCTCGAGGATCTCGAGCCCGCAGGTGCCCTGACCGGTGACGATGTCGACGTGGTCGTAGGGGTGGATGAGCACCGCCCCGGTCTCGGCCTCGAACTCCCGCGCGGCCACCATCGCGTGGTGGAGGTACTGACCGTGGAAGACCACGTCGGCGCCGTACCCCATGGTGGCGTTGATCTTGGGGATCGGGGCTCCTTCGGGCATGTAGACCGTCGCCTTGACCCCGAGCAGCTTCGCCGAGAGCGCCACGCCCTGCGCGTGGTTGCCCGCGGAGGCGGCTACGACGCCACGGGCGCGCTCCTCCTCCGACAGTCGGGAGATGCGAGTGTAGGCGCCGCGCATCTTGAACGAGCCGGTGCGCTGGAGGTTCTCGCACTTGAGCCGCACCTCGCCCCCGCAGCGCTCCGAGAGCCACCGGGCGCCGTCCATCGGGGTCCGGATCGCGACGCCGTCGAGCAGCCGCGCGGCCTCCTCGATGTCGGCCAGCGAGACAGCGTTCACGTGGGTTCCTCCTGCAGGTCCGGGTGCTGACGGGGGTCTGGCTCCCCCATCTCCTCCAGATCCTCCTCCAGCTCTCCCTCGGGGTCCTCGTCGCCCACGTCCGTGTGCTCGGCGAGGTGCTGGACCACGGCGTTGACGGTGGCAGCGAGGGGCACCGCGACCAGTGCGCCGGCGACGCCCGCGACGATCACGCCGATGCCGATCGCGATGATGACCCCGAGCGGGTGCAGAGACACCCACCGGCCCATCAGGAAGGGCTGCAGGATGTGCCCCTCGATCTGTTGGACCAGGATCACCCCGCCCAGCATCAGCAGGGCGGTGATCGGGCCCTGGTCGACCAGGGCAACCAGGATCGCGACGGTGCCGGCCACTGTCGCCCCGATCATCGGCACGAAGGCGCCCAAGAAGACGAGCACGCCGATGGCCAGCACGAACGGGACGCCGAGGATCGCCGCGACGACGGCGATGCCGAGCGCGTCGACCAGGGCGACGATCACCGTGGCGCGGACGAACTGGGTCAACGAGACCCAGGCGACCCGACCCGAGCTGTCGACCCGAGCCCTCGCCGACCGCGGGGTGAGCCGGACCGTCCACGACCAGATCCGCTCGCCGTCGGCGAGGAAGAAGTACGTCGAGAACAGCACGATGAAGAAACCGGCGAAGAGGTGGGTGAGCGCCGTGCCGAACGACGTCACCTGAGCCAGGACCTGTCCGTCCTTCGTGCCGTCGGTGATCGCCGTCTGTGCGCTCTCGATGTAGGTGTTGATCTGCGAGTCGCTGGCGTTGAGCGGGCCGTTCTTCAGCCAGTCTCGGACCTCGTCGAGGCCCTGGACCACCTGATCGGCCAGGTCGGTCGCACCATTGGCGACCTGCTGGCCGGCGAAGGTCAGCAGCACGATCAGCGAAGCCAGTCCGCCGAGCACCACGAGCAGCGCAGCGAGACCGTTGGACGCCCCACCTTGCCGCATCAGCCGCACCACCGGGCTGACCAGGGCCGCGATCAGCAGCGCGATCACCAGGGGCAGCGTGACCACGGCGAACATCGCCAGCGCCTTGAGGATGACCAGACCGGTCGCCACGATCACCAGGAACCGCCAGCCCCATGCCGCCGCCAGGTCCAGCCCCCAGGGCACCTGGGCGCGGGAGAAGTTGGACTCACCTCCGGCGGCGGGGACCGGCGCCGGCGCTGGTCGCCGCCCGGCCCGCATCAGCGCCCGCTGCTCGGCGAGCCGTCGGGTCAGGCTACGTCGGGGCAGGGGGTCGCGCGGCGCCTCGCCGACCCGGTCGTGGTCGCCGGACTCGGGGCCGCGGCTCTCGGGGTCGTGGGGCACGAGCCCAGGCTAGCGATCCCCCGCCGCAGGCGAACCACCCCGAAGACGCCCGGTGAGGGCGTACGCCGCCGCGGGATACCTGCCGGCCAACAGACCCACCGCCGCCAGCACGTGGTCCTCGTCGACGACGACCCGGGGAGCCCGGGGCAGCTGCCAGCCGCCGTCCACGCGTTCACCCGTGCTGCCGGCGAGCACCCGCTCCGCCACCCCCGGCCGGCCGTTGCGCAGGACTCCGCCGGACCCGACGAGCAGGTCGACCTCCCGGAGGTCCTTGCCGGTGCGCTCGACGACGCGCCCGTCCGGGCCCACCACGACCTGGCTGCGCCCGGCGTGCCGGCGCAGGGCCAGGCCCACCGCCGCCCGCGCGATCGCCTCGTCATCCTCGACCTCGTCAGCGGTGACCGGCAGCATCCCTGGATCCGCGCGGCGCCGCCGGGCCGCGTCGGCGAGGTGCCCGAGGTCGGCCGCCTCGACGGTGGCCAGCGCCGACCAGCGCATCCCCAGGTCGCCCTCGACGGTGCGCGTGACCGGAGTCGTCGCCACCACCTCGCGCGCGAGGCCGCCCTCGGCATTGCCGTCCTCTGGGTCCACCTCCACCACGGAGTGCACGTCGGTGGTCGCCCCGCCGACGTCGACCACGACCACGTCCCCGGCGCCGGGACGTTGCGCGTCCAGGCCACGGGCCAGCAGCTCGACCCCGGTGAGCACGACGTCCGGGGTCGCACCCTTGACCATGGCTACGAAGTCGGCCCGCGCGCTCAGGTGCTTGCCGCCGATCACGTGCGCGAGGAACATCTCGCGGATCGCCGCGCGTGCCCCGTCGGGCGCCAGGACGCCGATCTGCGGCACGACGTTGGCGGCGAAGACGTGCGGCGTGCCGCCCTCGACCAGGTGCGCGGCGACCCGTTCGCGAGCCTCGACGTTGCCGGCGACGACGACCGGGCCAGGCCAGTGCCGAGCCTCGAGGGCGGCCGCATTGTGGAGCAGGACCTCCTCGTTGCCGCCGTCAGTGCCGCCGGTCATCAGGAGCACGTCGGGAGCAGCGGCGACCAGAGCGGCCAGCATCTCGTCGTCGAGGGGACCCGCGGAGACGTGCACGACCTTGCCTCCGCTGGACAGGGCGACGCGCCGGCCGGCCTCCGCGGTCACGAGCTCCTCGTTGCCGACGACCGCGATCCGCAGTCCCCCACCGGCGCTCGAGCACGCCAACACCTCGGCCTGGCCGGCGCGGGCGTCCTGCTCGCGCAGA
>Ga0136611_10001080_pt1 | contig 18685 bp, 17 predicted proteins | sample AntDrymUQ2232306_2_FD_106645 | JGI IMG/M metagenome (GOLD analysis project Ga0136611, IMG submission 106645) | Polar desert sand microbial communities from Dry Valleys, Antarctica - metaG UQ223 (23.06) | ecosystem: Environmental > Terrestrial > Soil > Desert | place: Antarctica: Dry Valley...
CCGTTCGCCATGGGCAAACCCGAGAACCGGCTGCTGCTCCTCTGGCGCATGGGGCAGTGCGTCGTTGCGACCCGGACGCCGGCGTCCGAGCGGGCGATGCGCACGGCGGGCGCCGAGGCAGCGCTCTGCGACGGCCCCGACGACTGGGAGCGCACGCTCCGACGACTGCTGGCGGACCCCGAGGAGCGGGCCGAGCTGGCCCGGCGCGGCCAAGAGCACGCACTGCGGGTCGGCGACCGCGACCGGCTCCTCGGCGCGTGGGACACGGTCTTCGACAGCCTCAACGTTCCGGCATGACGGCTCACGCCGCGACTTCGCCCGCCTGAGATGTGCGGCATCGCCGGCGTCGCCGGCTTCCATCTGGAAGAGGCGACCGTCCTCGACCAGGTCGGGCTCCTGCACCACCGCGGGCCCGACTCCTTCGGCATCCACCGCGGCTCGGGGGCTTCCGTGGCGCAAACCCGCCTCGCCATCATCGACCTCGTCACCGGTGACCCGCCGATTGCCAACGAGGACGGGGCCATCGGGGTAGCGCTGAACGGCGAGATCTACAACTTCCGGGCCCTGCAGCACGAGCTTCGGGCCAAAGGACACGACCTCAAGTCGGACGGCGACACCGAAGTGATCGCCCACCTGGCGGAGGACCACGAGCCGGTTGCCCTGTGCCGCCGCCTCGACGGCATGTTCGCCTTCGCCCTGTGGGACGAGCCCAGGCGCCGGCTGGTGCTCGGTCGGGACCGGCTCGGGAAGAAGCCGTTGTTCTACTGGCAGGGACCGAGTGGCGACCTGGTCTTCGGCAGCGAGATCAAGGCCGTGCTCGGACCCGCGGGTGCCCCGCCGGCTAGCTCCCGGGGCGGTCGACGCCTACCTCACCTTCGGCTACGTCCCCACCCCACTCACCTTCTTCGAGGGCGTGCGCAGCGTGCCCCCAGGCCATGTGTTGGTGGCCTCACCCGGCCGGGCGCCCGAGATCCTGGAGTACTGGCAGCCCCAGGCGCCGGGCAGCCATGCGGTCGAGCCGGCGGGGCTCGGCTTTAAGGACGCCGGGGCGGAGGTGCGCCGCCTCCTGTCCAGCGCCGTCGAGAAGCGCCTCGTCGCTGACGTTCCACTCGGCGCCTTCCTGTCCGGTGGGATCGACTCCTCAGCAGTGGTCGCGCTCATGTCGCGACTTAGCTCGCGACCGATCAAGACCTTCACCATCGGCTTCGAGGACCAAGAGGGCTTTGACGAGCGCCCGTACGCCCGCCAGGTCTCGAAGCTGTTCCGCACCGAGCACACCGAGTTCGTCGTCGACCCGGACAAGGCCGAGCTGATCGAGCGCCTGGTGTGGCACCACGACCAGCCCTTCGGAGACAGCAGCGCCTTGCCCACGTTCCTCCTCTCGGAGTTGACCCGGCGCTACGTCACCGTGGCGCTCTCCGGCGACGGCGGCGACGAGCTGTTCGGCGGCTACGAGCGCTTCGCCGCCGCCCTAGCCGTGGGGGCGCTGGGGCGGCTGCCGCGCCGCATCCTGACCGGGGCAGAGCGAGCCGCGGGCCGAGTGCCACCGGCGCTCCTCGACGGCCGGGCCGGCAGCGTGCACCGCCTGCTCCGCCAGACCGGCGCCGGCCTGCCCATGGCCCTCCTTGGCTGGGTCAACTACATCCCCGCCGAGCAGCGGGACCTGCTGCTGCCCAGGCACCTCCCGTGGGGCGAGGACGACTACGAGCGCATTTGGGCAGCGTCGGCCGGCGCCTCCCGGCTCGACCGGATCCTGCTGCTCAACCTGCAGACCTACCTGCTCGATGACCTGCTGCCCAAGGTTGACCGCATGAGCATGGCCCACGGGCTCGAGGTGCGCTCACCGCTCCTCGACGACGCCCTTATGGACTTCGCCCTGCGGCTGCCGCCGAGGTTCAAGGTCCGGGGGCTCTCGTTGAAGCGGGTGCTGAAGGAAGCGATGCACGACCTGCTGCCGGCCGACATCCTCCACCGGCGCAAGCGCGGCTTCGGGGTGCCGCTCGACCGGTGGCTCCGCACCGACCTGCGCACGTACACCGAGGGGATGCTGTCCAGCCGGGCCACACAGGTCGGCGAGCTGGTCGACGGCGACGCCGTGCGGTCGCTCGTGGCCGAGCACATGAGCGGCCGGGCCAACTCCGGCCACGGCATCTGGACCCTCCTGACCCTCGAGGTCTTCCTCCGCCAGGAAGGCTGGTAGCTGCTGACCCTGCCCGTTGCGCGGACAGGGTCAGCCGGCAGCGGCGCTCATCGCCCATTAGCGCTTTGAGCGAACAGCGCAAGCGCAGGCATTAGGTCGGGCCGTCCGGGTAGGGGCTTCGTTGGCCTGCCATGGGCTCGACAAGTTGCGGGTGTGACCGAGATGAGTGCTCGGCGGAGAGGCCCGATCGGCGGGAGGTGACCGGTTCCATGAGGAGCTGGTTGGTTGCGCGCGACCCGAGGCACGGGCGCCGATCGACTAGAACACTGCCTATGACCTTGATGGGTGTCTTATTGCGGCGCCCCCGCCTGCGCCGGGCCATGTCCTTGGAGCGTCCGTACTGTCCCGCGTGTCACCTTGCCTGCAGGGCCAGCCCGGCGGTGTGTGAGTCATCCTGGTGAGGTTCCTCGTCGCGACCTTGTTCGCCGTCGCCTTGGGCATCGTCGTGGTGCTGGCCCCCGTCGTCTACGCCCTCGTCGTGCCCGCAGTCCTATCCATTGGCGTGCTGGCCCTGGTGCTGCGGTGGACGGCTACCAACCACCCGCTCGATCGTGACGTGGCCCGCTGGACCTACGCCTCCTACGCTCTGCACCTCGCCCTCGGCCTGGGTATAGCTGCTTCAGACAAGGCGGTGACGTTCTTGGCGCCGGACGCCAACAACTACCACCTCGACGCAATTGCTCTGTCGCGCCACTGGTCGGAGGGCACACCGAAGCCCGCGCTCCCCATTGGGAAGGAAGGCTTCTACCTTGCGCTGGCCCGCCTCTACGAGTTGATCGGGCCGCATCGCGTGGGTGGCCTCGTCATCATCACCCTCTGTTCAGCGCTCCTCGTCCCGCTGGTGAGCGACACCACCCGCCGCTTGTTTGGGCGAGGGGCGGCACGAGCCGTCCTGCCATTGATAGTGCTGCTCCCGGGCTTTCTCGTGTGGACTTCGCAGTTGCTGCGCGAGGCTCCCATCGTGTTGGGCCTCGCCCTGGCCATAAACCTCGCCATCCGCATATCAGAGAAGGTCAATCTGGCCAACCTCGTGCTGCTTGCCGTCACGGTTGCAGTGCTCTTCACGCTCAGGGCCAACGTCGCCTATGTGTTCGCTGCCGGCCTCGTCGTGGGCTTGGCCATGGGCGGACGCCACCTGGTGTTCGGCATCCTGACTGCCGGCGCCATGGCCGGTGTCCTTGCCGCTATCGTGCTGGGAGGCGGTCTCGGCGAGGGCGGCTACGAGCGCTCGGCCACTGCTGACCTCAAGCAGGTGAACAACATTCGTTCCGCATTGGCCACCACGGCCAACAGCGGGGTCGCTAGCGACGCCGATGTGTCCACGACCTCAGGGTCGCTCGCCTACCTGCCCATCGGGGTGCCGCAGCTACTCCTCGGCCCATTCCCGTGGCAGGTGCGCAACCTACGTCAGTTGTTCGGATTGCTTGAAGCTATGACCATTTGGTGGTTCGTGCCCGCTTTCGTGCGAGGCGTCGGCCGCGCTGGGCGTCGCATCGGGCGGAGGGTCGCCCTTCTGTTGGCCCCTGCTGCCGGCATAACCGCCGTCGTCGCCCTGCTCATCGGCAACAACGGCACCCTCGTCCGCGAACGTTTACAGGTGCTGGTCCTCCTGCTGCCGTTCACCGCCCTTGGGCTGGTTCGGCGTGTGGGGAACGACGGGCGGCAGGCATCCGCGTTGACAGTCATAGGTGATAGTGCCCCTGAGGTCGATGGTCGACGGCGGGTTCAAGCGGCTGTTGCAACGAGGTGGGGTGAGAGTAGGTCGTGGGCGGTGCGCCATTGGTGGAGGCGGCGGGGCATGGTGTTGAGGTTCGTTTCGATCTGACGAAGCTGGCTGGTCGGGACCCGGGCGAGGTTGAGGCCTCGGGGGAGGTGACGGCGGAGGATCCGGTTGGCATTTTCGACGGTGCCCTTCTGCCACGGGGAGTGGGGTTCGCAGAAGTAGCAGTCGAGGCCGGTGAGCCGTTCGAGGTCAGCCCAGGCGGCCATCTCGGTGCCTTGGTCCCAGGTGAGGGTGCGGTGCAGGTCGGGGACGATGTTGCGGAGGCCGGCTTGGAGTGCGGTGAGCAGTTCGCCGGCCCGGTAGCCGTAGGGGAGCCCGACAAGCAGGGTGTAGCGGCTCATTCGTTCGACGAGGACGGCCAGGGCGGACTGGTTGTTGGCGCCGATGATGAGGTCGCCTTCCCAGTGGCCGGCCTGGACCCGGTCTCGGGTGACCGCGGGTCGGGCGGTGAGAGGCTTGAAGGCCCCGAGCGGCCCGGGACGCCCCAAGCGGGTCTTGCGGGCGTCGCGGCTGAGTCGGCGGCGTTGACGGGACGGGAGGAGCTTGTAGGCGCCGGCGGCCAGGCCCCGTTTCCCGTTGGCGAACACCGCCTGGTAGATCGTTTCAGCGGAGATGGTGCGGCAGGGCGGGCTGTCGGGGCCGGCGAGCCAGGCCGAGATCGGTGCGGGCCCCCACCGCAACGCCTGCTTCGCTGCGACCAGGCCGGCCAGGACCCGGTCAGCGACCAGGATCGGCGTCTTCGGGCGCAGGGCTCGCAGGTCAGCGTCACGCTGGGCGCGGCCGGCCACGTACCCGTGGCGGTCACTGCGGGCGTTCACCTCACGAGTCACCGTGGAGGGGGCACGGCCCAGTTCCAGGGCGATGTCGCGCATCGAGACCCCCTCCCGCAGCCGGCTGTCGATCAGCTCACGCTCCAACACACACAGCCTGGTTCCTGCCAAGATCATGTCCTCCACCGGTCGGTTGTTCAGGGTCGACCCGGCCATGCTGGCCGGCCTGTTGCAACCACCGGTGGAACCCGCCGACCCTTCGCCGCTGGCCTCCAGGCGGCTCGAAAATTGGAGTAGCGCTGAAGCCAACGTCTGGCAACGATCTGGATGTCAGTCTGGGCGGCAACGGGGGTGTAGGAGTTGCTACGACTGCCCATGGATCCTGTGGAATTCGTGGGCACAGGCGGCCCGACGCGTAGGCCTCCGAAGCAAGCAAAGTCACCGCCAGTCCCGCCAACCTCACCCAGCCCGTCGCCCCGGGACCCGCCCGTGCTCAACCAGCGTGGCGCTGGCTTGGCCGGCCGGTACGCTGGGCTAGTCTGTCGCCATCGTAATGGAATCCCTGAGCGGCCAAGAGGATGAGTCCGCTCAGGACCGGCGCGATTCCACGCGCCTTCCGCACCCGACGGAGGGTCGCCCGTCTCTGCCGGCTGCGATCGCAACCTCGTCCAGGGTGCCAACCCTCATTCGAAACACGGGGTGGAGTTTACTTGCGCTAACGGCGCCCCTGATCGCAGCGGTCGTAGCCATACCGGTGATGATCTCGGGGCTGGGCGTCGACCGCTTCGGAGTGCTCACGCTGGCCTGGGCGCTCGTTGGCTACTTCAACCTCTTCGACTTTGGTCTCGGCCGGGCTCTCACGCAACAGGTGGCTGCCGCATTGGGTACTCCGGCGCAGGCAAACATCGCACGCCTCTTCTGGACGTTCGTTTGGGCAACGCTCGCCCTAGGCACGCTTGGGGGGCTCATGGTGGCCGTAGGTTCGCCGTGGCTCGTCCGCAGCCTGCTCGGGGTTGGTCCCGACCTGCAGCAAGAGGCGCAGGCCAGCCTGCTCGTCCTGGCACTCGGGCTGCCATTCAGTGTGGTCACCCCCGGCCTGCGCGGCCTTCTCGAAGCGCACATGCGGTTCGACCTGGCGGCGGCGGTGCGAGCACCGACGAATGTAGCGGTCGTGGTGGCGCCTGTGGCTGTGCTCCTCTTCACCCCGTCGCTGATTGCAGTGATGGCTGCTCTCGTCGTTGCTCGCGTGGCCGGAGCGGTCTTGCATATCTGGGTATGTCGGAAAGTTTCTGACGGTGTGAGGCGGCCGGCGCGACCCGACCGGGTGTCGGCGCGGACCCTCGCGAGCACCGGGGGATGGATGACCATCAGCAACATCGCCTCCCCTCTGATGGCCTACGGAGACCGCTTCGTCGTAGGAGCGGCTGTTTCTGTCGCCGCCGCCGCGTACTACGCAACGCCGTTCGACGTAATCACCAAGGTTGCGTTGGTGCCGCTGGCGTTTGCGAGCGTCCTGTTCCCGGCCTTCGCAACTTCCCATGGGAAAGATGCCGAAGCAACGATCGGCATGATGGTCCGCACAACGCAGGGGCTGCTCTTGTTCATCATGCCAATCATCCTTGTTGTCATGGCATTCGCCCCCGAGCTCATGCGCCTCTGGCTTGAGGACGCTTTCGCCGAAGCTGGTACTCCCGTCCTAAAGATCCTCACCGTTGGGGTCCTACTCAATGCTCTCGCCCACATTCCGCTCAGCTACCTGCAAGGTGTCGGGCGGTCGGACCTCGTCGCGCGGTTGCACCTCATCGAATTACCGATCTACTTTCCATTGCTTCTGCTGCTCGTTCGCGAAGGGGGGATCGAAGGCGCCGCCTTCGCCTGGACGGCGCGGAGCGGTGCAGAGGCAGTTATCGTGCTGTTCCTGAGCGCCCGAGCAGCAACCATGGCGCCTGGGGCGGCCGTTTCGTCGGCGCTCGGGATCGTGGCAGGGGTCGTTGCGGCAGTAGCGATGGCGACCATCCCGGGCACGGTGGCGCTACGCGCTGTAGTACTGTCCTGCTTTTTGGGAACGCTCGCCGCCATCGCAATGCGGTGGTTCTCTCATGCCGCGCTCACAAGGACATCGGGGGCACCGTCATGACGGCGATATGCTCGAACTGCGGCGGGGCAGCTGTGCATTCTCACGCCGCCCGCGACATGAACCAGAAGAGATCTGCCGACCTTTATCGTTATGCGCGATGCGGGTCCTGCGGCCTCGTGTTCCTCCTGGATGTCCCTTCAGATCTTGGGCACTTCTACCCGGCGGATTACTATACGCTTCCTTCTAAAGATCGAATGAGGAAGGCAGCACATCGGACCTCGTACGAGATCGGATTCATCCTTCGCCACGTAAGCTCTGGTCGGCTAACCGAGGTCGGGCCGGCACTTGGCACGTTTGCGTGGCTTGCGAGGTCAAGCGGCTTCGACGTGACCGGGATCGAGATGGACGCACGCTGCTGCGAGCACCTACGCGACGTTGTTGGAGTCAATGCCGTAAACAGCGCTCAACCCGAAGCGATTTTCCCGACGCTACCGCCCAGCGACGCCATTGCCATGTGGCACGTGCTCGAGCACCTGGTTGATCCCTTCGAGACGCTGACCGCAGCAGCAGCCAACCTAAAATCGGGCGGTGCTCTCTTGATCGCCACACCCAATCCGGAAGCGCTAGGCTTCCGTTTGATGGGGTCCTCCTGGCCCCACCTCGACGCCCCCAGGCATTTGCACTTGTTCCCACTCGAAGCTCTGGTAGAGCGTTGTCGCACGCTTGGTCTGGGTCTGGCGGAGGCGAGTTTCGACGACCCGGGCGCCCGCAGCTGGAACCGTTTCAGTTGGCAACGTCTCATGCTCAACCGAGTCCATCGGCGTCCTGCTCGAATGGCCGCGCTTCTTCTCGGCGGCGCGCTGGCCGCTGCAACGAACCCCCTGGATCGAAGGGCGCATAACTCGAGCGCGTACACAGCCGTCTTCGTGAAAGATGGCCCCTGATGAAGATCTCCGTTCTTCTCCCAACCCGAAACGGTGGACCGTACCTCGACGCATGCATGCGCTCAGTACTTGCCCAACCGTCGCGCGACATTGAATTGGTCGTCTCTGACAACGCGAACGTTGACGCCACAGCCGGGGTGCTACGTGCCATATCCGGCGATGAACGTCTCGTCGTCGTGCGCCAAGAGGGCGTCATCCCGGTCACTGACAACTGGAACGCTGCGCTCGAGGCCAGCACCGGTGACTTCATACTGATGCTCGGGGATGACGACTATCTCATGCCGAACGCTATCGAGCTGATCAATGAGGCGTATGCCGTCGCCGGGGAACCAGAATGCCTCTCGTTCAACGCCCTGTCCTACGTGTTCCCGTCAGCTATCCACGGGCTCACCGTGAGCCACTATGCCGATCCGCATTTCCGTTACCCCGACCGCTGGGCGAATGGCGCCGCGCTAGACGCCGCCGACCGGCTGACCATCGTTGAAGACATGTTCCGCTTCCGGCCAAGGATTCCCCTCAACATGCAGACCACTCTGGTCTCGCGAGCGGCCGCCCAGCGGCTGCCTCAGGGCCGTCTTTTCCGAGCGCCCTTCCCGGACCATTACGCACTCAACGCGCTACTCCTTACGGTGTCGTCCTGGGCAATCTCGCCGATCAAGCCGCTCGTCGTAGGAGTCAGCCCCAAGTCGTTCGGCCATTTTGTTTACTCAAGTCAGCAGGACGCCGGACTGAGCTACCTCGGCATTGACACGGACTTCCCCGGTCGGCTCCAGGGGAACGAGCTCATCAACGCGAGCGTGATCTGGCTCCGGCTCCTCAAGGCCACATTCCCTGAGCAGCTACGCGGGGTCGAAGTGAGCAGGGGGGACTACGTGGCTCGCCAGGTCGGTGCGTGGCTGCGCGAGGTTCGGTTGGGCTCACTGTCGACTCGAGAGGCCCTCCGGCGCGGGCGTGGTCTGCGAGCCGCGGACCTCACGGCCACCATCCGGCTCGCCGGGGACCGAGAGCTGGTCCGCGATGTCAACCGACGGCTGCGCATGCGACGCGGTGATCGCGCCGGCAATATCTGGAAGGGTCTCGTCGCGGTGCCGAACGTCCGGGACATCGCAGAGTTCGCAACGTGGGCCGCCGATCCAGCGGGGTGACGCTGCGGGTGGCCGGTCGGTCGCCGCTACCCTCGCCGAGGTGACAGATGTCGGAGGTCTCGGACTCATAGACCCGGCCTTTTGGAGAGGACGAAGCGTGCTGCTGACCGGCCACACGGGCTTCAAAGGCTCGTGGCTGGCCTTGTGGCTCGCAGCACTGGGCGCGGAAGTCACTGGCCTGGCTGACGGAGTACCGACGACCCCGTCGCTGTTTGAGCTAGCGCGTGTCGATGCGGACCTCCAAGGGCACATCGAAGCTGACATCCGCGATCCAGAAGCGCTGCAGAGGGCGGTCCGCAGGAGCCGCCCGGAGATCGTCATCCACATGGCCGCTCAATCCATGGTCCGTCGCTCGTTCGCCGAGCCTCGGCTGACCTACGAGACGAACGTCATGGGCACCGTAAACGTGCTCGATGCAGTGCGCCTTGCAGGTGCTCAGACCGTGCGGGCAGTTGTCAACGTGACTTCTGACAAGTGCTACGACAACCGGGAGGACGGGTCTCGCCCACCTCGACCCTTCATCGAGGTGGACTGCATGGGGGGCCACGATCCGTACTCCAGCTCCAAGGGCTGCGCAGAACTGGTTGCCGACGCCTACCGCCGCTCATTCATGTCTGATCCTGATGGGCCTCGTGTGGCGAGCGCCCGAGCAGGCAACGTTATCGGTGGCGGCGACTGGGGTGCCGAGCGACTCGTGCCCGATATCATGCGAGCGGCGGAAGCGGGCGTTCCGGTCGCCATCCGCAACCCCGATTCGGTGCGTCCGTGGCAGCACGTGCTCAATCCCTTGAGTGGCTACCTGCTCATAGCCCAAGAGCTCGTCAATAGATCGCCTGTGGATGCTGGCTGGAACTTCGGACCTGCCGACGGCGATACCCAGTCCGTGCGCTGGATCGCCGATATCGTCTCGTCTTTGTGGCCCGAAACAATCTACTGGCAACTCGATCGAGGCCCACATCCACACGAGGCGCACTTCCTCTCGCTCGACTCGTCCAAGGCGCGCCAGCGGCTTGGCTGGCGCCCACGCTGGGACCTGCGACGAGCTCTTCAAACGATCGTCGATTGGCACTTGGCGGCCCGGGCGGAGGAGGATCTACGCGCCATCACGCTTAAGCAGATCATCGAGTTCAGCGGGTCCTGAGGGACACGGTCCTCTCTGCCCGCGAGTTGGCGACGGGGGGCTGTTATGATGGGGTCGTGGCGTCGTCTGACCTGGCTGGGCTCGAAGCGATGTGGGATGAGATGGGAAAGTCGCCGGCTATCGTTCAACCGTCAGACTTCTGGTGCCTGCTCAACGATCGCAACACTCGTCAACTCGGGGATGAGGGCTTCGCCCACTTCAAGCGGACGGTGAACCACAACTACTTCAGCTGGATCCCGCATAGGCTGCGTGACGACCAGTTGCGAACGATGGTCAAGGCTTGGCTGCTCCATCCCGAACTGGCAGTGGTGTCTGCTCGCTTGGGCGACACCTCCACTGTTGAGGCGGGCGCCGCTCGAGCGAATCCCTTCGTCGGTTCTCGCTCGCGATACATCCACGGCGTCTTCATAGCGCTGTTGTGGGAATACGTCAGGCGCATGGATGCTCGCGGCATCCTGACGAGGCTGGAGGAGCCCGACGTCGGCGATCCAGTCGTTGCGACCTATCGCGGCCGGCGGATCAGCGCAGATCTGGGTAACTCGGTCTTCGACTTCTACAGTGCGACCGCAGCGCTTCCTGATTTTCAGCCAGGACCAGGTGGCGTGCTCGAGCTCGGCGGAGGCTATGGGCGTGTGGCCTGGGTCTTTCTTAAAGAGGTCCCGGCGGCGCGCTACATCCTCTGCGACATACCACCAGCTCTCGCGATTGCGCAGGAATACCTGACAACTCTCTTTCCCGACCGCCGGACGTTCCGCTTTCGACACTTCGACAGCCATGCTGCGGTCGCTGATGAACTCGAAGCCGCACAACTTGTCTTCCTCACTCCGAATCAACTCAGTCTGCTCGAGCCCCTGGGCCTTTCGCTCTTCCTTAACATCAGTTCCCTGCATGAGATGCGGCCCGAGCAGATCGATCACTATCTTAAAGAGGCCGATCGCCATACCGAGGGATTCTTCTACACCAAGCAATGGCGGACTTGGTACAACCCTGATGATCATGTCGTGATCAACCAAGATGGCTATCCCATTCCTGCCACGTGGCGCAGGCTCTGGGAGCGTGCGCACCCGATACAGCGACGCTTCTTTCATGCGCTCTATGATACGAGAGGCTGAGTAGCGACAGTGCCGCTAGGCTACGCGGCCCCACGCTAGGGTTCCCTTCGATGCCCACTCCATGCCGCTTCTGTGCTGCCCCGCTAGAGGTTGTATTCGCCGACCTCGGGATGTCGCCGATTGCCAATGACTACCTCACTGCCGAGGAGGCAAACGGAATGGAGCCGTTTTATCCGCTGCGGGCTCTCGTCTGCGGAAGGTGCTTTCTTGTGCAACTCCAGGACGTTTCGAGCGCTGACGCGCTCTTCGCTGATGACTACGCGTACTTCTCATCCTACAGCACCTCGTGGCTCGCGCACTGCGAGCGGTATGTCGAGACGATGACCGCGCGCTTGGGGCTCGGTAGCACCTCGTTGGTCGTTGAGATCGCTTCGAACGACGGCTACCTCCTACAGTACTTCTTGGCGCGTGACGTGCCGGTGCTGGGTATCGAGCCAGCGGCGAGTGTGGCTCAGGCTGCCGAGCTAAAGGGCATCCGCACCGTTCAGCGCTTCTTCGGTCTCGAGACCGCGTGCGACCTCGTCGGTGAGGCGGCAGCTGACCTGCTTCTCGGCAACAATGTCTTAGCGCATGTTCCTGACATCAATGACTTCGTCGGTGGGATGCAAGTGCTGCTCAAGCCTAGCGGCGTCGTCACAATGGAGTTTCCGCACCTGCTGCGCCAGCTGCAGGAGAATCAGTGGGACACGATCTACCACGAGCACTTTTCCTACCTCTCGTTCCTTACTGTTCAGCAGGTGTTCGCTGCCCACGGGCTGCGCCTCTTCGACGTCGAGGAGCTGAGCACCCATGGTGGGTCGCTCCGGATCTTCGGCTGCCACGAGGCCGACGCGAGCAAGCCCAGCTCTGGACGCGTCGCCGAACTGATTGCTCGTGAGGAGGCCGCCGGGCTGGCCGACCTGGCGACCTACCGGGTCTACGGCGAATGCGTAGCAGCTGAAAAGCGTGAGATCCTCGAGTTTCTCATTGCGCTCAAGCGCGAGGGCAGGCGGATCGTGGGATACGGCGCTCCAGCCAAGGGCAACACACTCCTGAACTACTGTGGGCTCGGCACCGACTTCATCGAGTACACATGTGATCTCAGCCCGCACAAGCAGGGGCATTTCCTTCCGGGCACGCACATCCCCATCGTTTCGCCTGACCGACTCCTCGAGGACAAGCCGGACGTGGTCTTCATCCTGCCATGGAACCTGAAGGACGAGATCATCGAGCAGCTCGACTACGTTCGGGAATGGGGCGGGCAGTTCGTCGCCCGTACGCCCAACATCCAGTTGCTGTAGGTGACTACGTGACCTCCGTCGTTAACGCGAGCTACTCGCACGTCGCATGACGCGAGTGCTGCTCACCGGCGCCTCCGGCTTCATCGGACGTGGAGCGTTAGCGCCGCTCCTGGCGGCAGGACTTGAGGTTCATGCGGTGAGCACCCGCCCGGCGCCGCCATGGTCGCCGCCGGGGGTTGTCTGGCACATGGCGAACTTGCTGAATGCAGGATCAGAGTTGCTCCTCAAGGCCCTGCGGCCTTCGCAGCTCTTGCACTTCGCGTGGGACGCGAAGCCTGGCTACTTCTGGACCTCTGAGGCGAACCTGCGCTGGGTGGAGGCATCGCTTCGCCTACTGAGTGCCTTTGCCGACGGGGGCGGCGAACGCGCGGTGCTCGCGGGAACGTGCGCCGAGTACGAGTGGCGGGACGAGACGCACTGCGTCGAGGGAGTGACGCCCACGGCCCCCGGAACGCTTTACGGCGCTGCGAAGAACGGTCTGCACAGCGTGGCCGAGGGGCACTCCCGCCGGCACGGCTATGGGCTAGCATGGGGACGCATCTTTTTCACCTTCGGGCCGTTCGAGGACGAGGGCCGCCTGGGTGGCTCCGTCGCCAGTGCGCTCGCTGCCGGAAGGACTGCCCGGACGACCCACGGCGAGCAGCTGCGTGACTTCCTCTACGCACCCGAGCTCGCCGAGGCCTTCGTGGCGCTTCTGCGCTCGGACGTGACCGGCCCGGTGAACGTGGCGTCGGGGAGGCCCACTGCGATGAAGGAGTTCGTCCATTCACTGGCCGAGGCAGTGGGGCGGCCCGAGCTCGTCGAGCTCGGCGCCCGGCCAGCCTCGCTGAGCGAGCCGAGAGTGCTCACAGCTGACGTGAGCCGCCTACGTGACGAGGTGGGCTGGGTTCCGACCCGCTCGCTCACCGAAGCCGCGAGGGACACGATGGCGTGGTGGTCCTCCAGGCAATCGGAGCGAATCGACGGAGCGCGAGGTGGGTAGCCATCGCTGGCCGGCGACTACCCTAGGCGCGTGAAAGCAGTGATACTCGCCGGTGGATTGGGCTCGCGACTGAGCGAGGAGACCACCGTCAAACCCAAGCCGATGGTGGAGATCGGTGGGATGCCGATCCTGTGGCACATCATGAAGATATATGCGGCCCACGGCGTTGACGAATTTGTCGTGTGCCTCGGTTACAAGGGGTACGTCATCAAGGAGTGGTTTGCCAACTATGCACTTCACACATCCGATGTAACTTTCGACATGCGGCGCGGTGGTGGGATGGAGGTCCACAAGTCCACAACGGAACCGTGGCGCGTGACCCTCGTGGAGACCGGCCAACAGACCATGACCGGGGGACGCCTGAAGCGGGTGCTCCCCTATATAGGCGAGGAAACGTTCTGCCTGACATACGGCGATGGGGTTGCTGACGTTGACGTGTCTGCACTCGTCGCGCATCACCGCAAGCATGGCCGGCTGGCAACCGTTACCGCCGTGCAGCCACCTGGGCGCTTCGGGTCACTTGAGGCCGAGGGTGATGCCGTTCGCCGCTTCGCCGAGAAGCCGATCGGTGATGGCGCCTGGATCAACGGCGGCTTCTTCGTATGCGAGCCTGGGGTTGGTGCGGCGATCGGCGGCGACGACGCGAAGTGGGAGGAAGAGCCTTTGCGGGGCCTTGCCGAGCGGGACGAGTTGACAGTCTACCGCCATCGGGGCTATTGGCAAGCGATGGACACGCTGCGGGACCGAAACGAGTTGCAATCGCGTTGGGATTCCGGGCAGGCAGCGTGGCGCACATGGGGCTAGCGGTGATCATTTCGACGCTTGGCACGCGGCGCCTTCGCTTTGCACATACGCCGTGCGTGAAGACGCGGTTCGGGCGATGAAAGGGCAAAAGCGGCACCTACGGGATCTGGAGAGGCTGAGGTCGCGTCAGATTATCAGTCCTCGAAGGCGGCGGAAGCGGACCCTGCAGCATGAAGTGGCCATGGGCCGCCGCAGCGTCAAGCCGGTCATCATCGCGGACAAGGTCGCAACCCAGCAAGACGTCGGAATTGCTGCGCGCCTTTTAGCGGCTTACCAGGCTGCAAGCCAGAGCGCATCGCAGAGCCAGCCTGAGCCCGGTCGCAACGACGTCTGGACGATGATAACCGCGAGGCAGCAACATTTCTCGTCGCTTCTCGAACTCGGTAACCCCAACGAGTTGGCTACGTACCTTTGCAATGTGTCGCGCCACGATGCCTCGGTCGGGATCACGCAAGGCGACCAAGAGTTTCACCGCATCCTCAGTCGCCGCTCCTACCGCAAGTATTTAGCGCAGATGGCAAATGATAAGCTTGTCTCTCTCGCTGAAGCGATCGGTGCCTTGCCGGTTGAGAACCCCGAGCAGGGATCCTTCGGTCGGAATGTTCGTCGGAAGCCGTCCGAGCTCGTAGAGCTCATCGCCGCCTGTGTGGGCACCGATATCGCACCGCCCGATATCGACGGCGGTCTGCTGAAGATCGAAGCGGGTGGAGGCTTCTTTGGAGAGCGCGACGCGAACGCAATTTACACTGCGCACCTGCTGCGCCAGACGGCCTGCCGCCTCGGAGCCTCGCACATTTGCGAGATTGGCGGTGGCTCTGGCCGGGTCGCGTACTGGAGCCGTCGCTTCGGGCTCACCTCCTATACGCTCATCGATCTACCTCATGTGAATGTCGTGCAGGGTTACTATGCACTAAAGTCGCTGCACAGTGACGAAGTCTCGCTCTATGGCGAGCATAGCGCTGAAACTCTGGACGGGCGCCTCCGGATCTTACCCGCTCATGTCATCAAAGAAGTTTGCGACCCGGACTTCGACCTCTTCCTCAACCAGGACTCGTTTCCAGAGATGAGCACCGCAACGGTGATTGAGTACTTGGAGTGGATCAAGCGGAGTGGCGGGTCGCTGATGAGCATAAATCATGAGAGCAAGCCTCCCTATGGCGATGGACTGGCCCATGTGAGCGTTCCGGAGCTAATCAAAGACTTGGGTGGCTTCGAGTCAACGTACCGCTTTCCATACTGGCTGCGCAGGGGTTACGTCGTCGAGCTGCAACGAGTCACGCCATGATGGGATCGCGATTCTTCGTAGGGACTGTCGGTCGACGGCGCTTCCTCCGCAGCCCTCTTAGGGCCGGCGCGATGGCCTCTTCCGGACGATGATTTTCGAGGGCACTCCGATCGCCGGTGCGTTCCGCATCCAGCCCCAGCGGTTGGCGGACGACCGAGGCTTCTTCGCCCGAGTGTTCTGTATTGAGGAGTTCCGCCAGCACGGGCTCCGGACTGAGGTCTGCCAGTCGAGCGTCTCGTACAATGTTGCTGCGGGGACCGTCCGTGGCATGCATTGGCAAGCCGCCCCGCACGGCGAGTGCAAGCTGGTCCGATGCATCCGGGGCATCGTGTGGGACGTCATCCTCGACGTGCGCCCGGCCTCAGTGAGCTACCGGCGTTGGTGGTCGATCGAGCTGAGTGAAGACAACGGCACCATGCTCTACGTGCCCGAAGGCGTTGCCCACGGGTTTCTGACCCTTGCCCCGTTTAGTGAGGTGGAGTACGTGATGTCCGACCCGTATATCGCCGATGCGGCGCGAGGCATCCGGTGGGACGATCCGGGCTTCGGGATCGAGTGGCCTGAGGCGCCGGTGGTGATCTCCGAGCGCGATCGGTCTTACCCGAACCACCGCCCTTGAGTCTGAGGAGCCTTCGCCTTCATGCAACCCAGACGAGCGACCGATAACGTCGTTGTGAGTCTCCCGGTTCTGCGGACACCTGCGCTGAGGGGTAGCACCGTCTCGGGAGGAGTCCTTGTGCCTCGTCCTCATGCTCCGGAGTTGCGTCGGCGTGCTGTCGAGTTGGCTCGTGAGCGGGCCAAGCCGGTCTCGCAAATCGCCTGCGACCTCGGGATGAGCGACAGTTGCCTCCGGAACTGGATGGACAAGGCCGATATCAACGACGGCCGCCGCGAGTCCCGAACACCGATGAGCGTGCCGAGCTGGTGGAACTTCGCCGCAAGCTGCGGGCGGCGGAGATGGAGAACGAGATCTCCGCCGGGCGGCCGCCTACTTCGCTCGGGGGAACGTCCCCCCGTTTACCTTGTTCGAGTCGCTGAGTCGTCGGCGATGTCGGCAGCAGGGCCGCCAAGGCCAGGGCCCGCCAAGCAGATCCGCGAGCGCCTCACCGCCGGCGGGCGGTGATCATGAGACCGCCCCAGGTGCGCACGGCCAGCACCTCGAGGCCGGCGTCGGCCACCCAGGGCCGCACGTCCTCCCAGATGAAGCGGTGCTCCAGGGGGGCGCTGAGCCGGTCGAAGGTGTCGAGCCACAGGCTGCGCAGGGGCGAGCCGCGGTACACATCGAGGGGCAGCCCGGCCAGCCGCTTCGAACTTCGGCGGTCACCCAACGACCCCGGCACCACGAAGAGCCCGTACAGCGCGGCGGCGACCGGGTAGCAGAGCGGGCGCAGCACCCGATGGGGCACCCTGACCGTGACCTTCCGTGTCGCCGTGGCCAGGCGCAGGGCGGTGGCCCGCACCCCTCGCCCCTCCGGCCGGCTGTAGAGGTACACGAGCAGCACGCCGCCCGGCGCCACCAGGCGGGCGATCCGGGCGAAGGCGCCCGCCGGGTCGGCGAGGTGGTGCAGCACGCCGAGGCAACTGACGAAGCCGAAGCCCCCCTCGGCCAGCACCTCGTCGCGCAGGTCGGCCCGGGCCACCACGACGTTGGGCTCGTCGGCCAGGTTGCGGGCGGCGGGGGTGACGGCGTCGCTGCCGTCGAGGGCCACCAGGCCGGCGAGGTGCCGGGCCGTGGGGCGGCTGTAGCGGCCCTTGCCGCAGCCGATGTCGATCCCGATGGCGTCGCCCAGCTCGGGCCACGGCACATCGGCGGTGTAATGGCGCCAGTACCCCTCGTCCTCGGGCTGGATGTCGGCGAAGGTCGTCCACTCGTAGCCGAAGCTGTCGAAGGTGCGGATGGTCACCTCGTCGCTGGCCGCCCGCTCGAGGTTCAGCCACCCACCCCCATCGGGGACGGGGTGGCCGGCCTGGCAGACGACGGGGGGCCCCTCGGTCAGGGGCGCCCCGCAGCCGGGGCACCGGAGGGCGGCCAGCATGCGCTGACGGACTGTTCCCACCGGAGCCATGGGCCCAGGTTATAGCTCTCGCCGCTCGGGCCCGGGCCTGCCGGCCCCCTGGCCTCGGTGCCGCCGGCCATCAGCCGACCAGCTCCCGGTAGAGCAAGTGTCGGCGACCAGGCGGTCGCCGCCGAAGCGGGCCAGCACCTCCGCCCGGCCCTGGGCCGCTCGCCCGGCCCCCGGCCGGATCCGCCAGCGCCGCGCCCAGCGCTTCGGCCACCGAGGCCGGGTCGCCGGGCGGCACCAGCCAGCCCGTGGCGCCGTCGTGCACCACGAAGGGACACCGCCCACCGCGGTGGGCACCACGGGCCGGCCGGCGGCCAGTGCCTAGATGAGGGCCACCGGCGTGCCCTCGTTGCGGCTGTTGAGGGCGACGACGTCGAGATCGCCACCCACGCGGCCGCGTCGTCGGCCCAGCCCGGCAGGTGCACCCGACCGGCCATCCCCAGCTAGGCGACGAGCGCCTCGAGCTCGGCCCGCTGCTCGCCGTCGCCGATCAGGGCCAGGTGCACGCCGTCGAGGCGGGCGACGGCCTGCACCAGCGTGCCCAAGTCCTTGATGGGGACGAGGCGCCCCACGGCCCCCACCAGCGGCACGTCGTGGGCCAGGCCCAGGCGCTGGCGGAGCCGCCCGGTGGGGCCGGTGACGGCGGCGAACGCCACGAGCTCGAGGCCGAGGGGCAACACCCGCCATGCCCGGGGGTGCCTACGCCCAGGGCGTCACGGCCTGGGGGCTGACGGCCACCAGCACGTCCGTGCGGCGGGCCAGGAGGCGATCGGCGGCGAGGAAGGCTTGTTGCACCGGCGAGGCGAAGTACCCGTCGAGCACGTGGCCGTGGAAGGTGTGGACGGTGACCGGGCGGAGCCGGATGGTGGCCGCCGCCACCCGGCCATGCCGGCCTTGGCCATGTGGGTGTGCACGATGGCCGGGCGCACCTCGCGGAGCAGCGCCCGGCTGGCCGCCAGGGCGTTGTCGGCGTTCACGTAATCCCGCAGCTGGACGCTTCGGCGTTCGAGTTACCCCGCAGTTGGTCGTTCACGGTTTCCCGCACCTCGTGAGGGGTGTGGGGGTCCACCCGTCGGGCTCCTTGTACCTGTAGCGCCTC
>Ga0136611_10001081_pt1 | contig 18678 bp, 9 predicted proteins | sample AntDrymUQ2232306_2_FD_106645 | JGI IMG/M metagenome (GOLD analysis project Ga0136611, IMG submission 106645) | Polar desert sand microbial communities from Dry Valleys, Antarctica - metaG UQ223 (23.06) | ecosystem: Environmental > Terrestrial > Soil > Desert | place: Antarctica: Dry Valley...
CGGCATGCCTGGATGACCTCGCGGTAGTGCCAAATGGCGGCGGGATCGAAGACGCCGGGACGCGGCTCGATGCGGCTCCATTCGAGCGAGAACCGATGGGACGTGTGGCCCAGCTCGCGGAGCAGGGCAAAGTCATCTCGGAAGCGGTTGTACTGGTCGCAGGCGAGCCCCGACTTGACCGGCACGCGGCCGGCCTGCTCGGCGGCCCACCAGTCGTTGTTTGCGTTGTTGCCTTCGACCTGATGGGCGGCCGTCGCGGCGCCCCAGAGGAAGCCGCTCGGGAAGGTCCGCGCGCGCGCGTCCGCCATGGTCATGTGATTCGTCATGCGATGCGGATGGGCGCCATCGCGGCATGCCAGCGTGTCCGCGCGGTCAAGATGGCCCAGACGAGCGGGACCGGCGCGAGCACCGCGAGGTGCAGGACGACGGCGTACGCGGCGGCCATGCCAGGCTCGGCGCCGAAATGGTCGGACAGGAGTGAGGTGACCGGCATGTGGAACGTCCCGACACCGGCCGGGGCGCCCGGCACGGCGAACGCGAAGTTGGCGACGCCGACGGCCGCGAACGGCAGCGTCGGGGGCGCGAGCCAGCCGAACGCGACGAGCAGGAAGTAGTAGGACACGGCCTCGGCGGCCCAGGCGGCCACGGACAGTTTCGCTGCGCGGGCGATCAGGCGGTAGCCGCGTCGCTGCACGGCCGCGATGGCCACGCTCAGGATGTGCAGCGGATGCCACCAGACGCGGTCGCCGGCGGCGCGCACGGATACCGACGCGCCGAGGTACCAGCCGGCCAGCGGGATCGCGACCAGCACCGGCAGGTAGAGCGCGAGCGCACCGAGCCCGAGCGTGAGCGGCCAGCCGGCCACGCCGCCGATGAGCGCCGCGCCGGCGATGAACGCGCCGAAGATCGCGCCGTCCACCAGGCGCTCGAGTAACTCAGCAGCTGCGATGTCGGCGAGCTTCACGCCCGGCAAGCGCGACGCCAGCACGATCCTGACCGCGTCTCCGCCGCGTGCCGGCAACCCGAGCCCGGCCAGGCCGGCCGAAACGCCGATGCCCAGGAGCATCGCCGTCGGCAGCGGCACCGCCGGTGCGAGCAGGACGCCCCAGCGCTGGGCGCGCAGCCAGAGGTTCAGGCAGCCGAAGAGCAGCACCGGCACGAGCCACCACCATGAAACGCCCTCGATGGCCCGGCCGACCTCGCCGGTGTCTATGCCGGCCAGGAACACGCCCGCGCAGACCAGCCCGAGGACGGGGCCGGCGAAGCGAGTGGCCGGATGGTTCATGAAGTGCTGGAGCGTGCCCATGCGAAGTGTCCCCTGTCAAGTGAAACGGCAGTGTAATGCTTTGGAGGACGGCGCGCACAGTTCAGGCCACCGTTCGCCCCGGACGGCGAGGCAATCGCACCGGCAACCATCATCTGGTCTTGTGGAACGGCGTGGCACCAACCATGCTTACTGGGCGACGGTGTCCTCGCGCGGACGGCGCGGCACCCGAGGTCAATACGGTGGCACGGGCGGATTCGATCAACAAACTGATTGGCCTCGGGACGTGGGGGCTGGTGACGCTCCCCATCTGGGGCGCCTACGTGTTCCCGCTGGCCGTTGCCTGGATCGTCGTTGCGTTCAACGCGTACTGGCTGCTTCGCTCGGCCCAGCTCGGTATCGGCGCGATCGCCGGCTACGTACAACTGCGCAAGTCCGAGAAAGTGGATTGGGCAGGACTGGCGAGCGCCTCGCCTGGATTTGATCGCCTGCACAATCTCATCATCATCCCTACCTACAAGGAGGCCGACACCGTCCTGAGCGAGACGCTCGACCACATCGTCTCGCAGGACTTTCCGTCCGAGCGTGTCGCCGTGGTGCTCGCGTTCGAAGCGCGGGACGGCGGTGCCGCCGCCCGCGCGCAACGCTTGCTGGAGAAGTATCGGCCCCGGTTCGGGAAGATGTGGGCGCTCTTCCACGTGCAGCAGCCGGGCGACATGCCCGGCAAATCGTCGAACCTCGCCTGGGCGGCGCCGCGTGCCCGGAAGCTGCTCGTGCGGCGCGGCATCGACCCGGCCGCGACCCTGCTCACGGTGTGCGATGCCGACTCCCGCCTGCACGCGAAGTATCTGAGCAATCTTGCCCACGCCCATCTCAATGACCGCGACCGCGAATACCGCCTCTACCAGCCCGCGTTGCTGTTCCATGCCAACCTCGACCGGCTGCCGCCGCCGATGCGCGCGACAAACAGCGCCTATTCGGCGTGGTCGCTCGCGCGGCTGATGTTCCGCCAGCGGCTGGTGCTGCAATCGACGTACTCCCTGCCGCTGGAGCTTTGCCACGCGGTCGGCTACTGGGATCCGGACATCATCCCGGAGGACTCCCGCCTCTGCTTCAAGGTGCTCAAGCATTGCGGCGCCCGCGCTCAGGTCCGCCCGATTTTTCTGCCCGTGAAGGCCGATGCGGCAGAAGGTGGCACTACGTGGGAGACGGTCAAGGCGCACTACCAGCAAATTCGGCGGTGGGCATGGGGCGCGTCCGACGTGCCGTACGTGCTCGGGAGCTTGGTACGCCGCGACTCCACCTGGCCGAAGATCATGCCGGTGCTCGGATTCGTCGAGGATCACCTGACCTGGCCGACGCACTGGTTTCTCATCACCATCGGCAACAAGGCGATCCCGATCTTCGCGCCACTCGTTGCCAGCTCGCCCGAGGGCGTCGCGCTGCTCGAGATGGCCGGACTGCTGCTCACCGCATGCTTGCCGTTCCTCTTCATGGCGGCCGGGGTCGATCTGTTGCTGCGCGGCGGCTCGCGCGACCCGCTCGAATGGTGCGGGGAGCTGATTGGCTGGATCCTGATGCCGGTGTTCACGCTGCTGCTGACGGCGCTGCCCGCGCTCGACGCCCACACGCGGATGCTGTTCGGGCGGCGCCTCGGCTATCAGGTGACGCCCAAGTTCGCGCGGTAGCGCTCTGCCACACAAAACCCGGCGGGAGCACTGACAACAGATCTGTCATCCTGAGCCCGCGAAGGATCTACGGACTGTCTCGCGCCGATCTGTCCGGGGACGAGATCCTTCGACAGGCTCCGCCTGCCTCAGGATGACACCCTTGTGGACGGCGCTCCCGTCAGCTTGACGTTGGCGATGTACCGGGCGCACACATGGGGGCGTTTGGCAATTGGCCGCGATCGTGCTACACTTGTGATCGACACATTGTGTGGACTTTCTCGTAGCTTCAGAGTCTGACACCCGCGGCACCTGATCCCGACATGGCGGGGTGGGTGCCTTCGGGTGTCTTTGCATTTTCGTCAAGTTGGCACGATCCTCGGTATACTGTGATCCCTGCTCCGCGTTCGCCGAACGCTCGCCGTCCGCCCCCTCGGTGGGGTGCGCCCGTATCTCGCCCTGATCCGACGCCCTCGCTCGGTGCCCTCAGGTCCCCTTGCGACCTCTTCTCCGCGTGGGAGGTTTGACTTCATGGCTATCGCCCCCGTCGATCCGAACTCGTTGGCCCTCTCCAACGTCACGATGCCGCGCAAGTCATTTGGGCGCATCCAAGAGGCCGCGCCCGTCCCGGATCTTATCCAGATCCAGCGGGACTCATTCAAGTGGTTCAGAATGGAGGGCTTGCGAGAGCTCTTCAGCGAGATCTCGCCGATCGGTGACTTCACCGGGCGGACGATGGAGCTGGAGCTCGCCGTGCCGGGTCCGGATGGAGAGCCGGGGTACGTCTTCGAGTCGCCGAAGCTCTCGGAAGACGAGTGTCGGTTGCGCGACCAGACATTCGCGGCGCCGCTGAAGGTGCGCATGCGTCTGCGCATCAAGTCCGGCGACGCCGAGGGCGAGCTCAAGGAACAGACCATTTTCATGGGCGACTTTCCGGTCATGACCGAGAACGGGACGTTCATCATCAACGGCGCCGAGCGCGTCGTGGTGAGCCAGCTCGTGCGGTCGCCGGGTGTCTATTTCGACGCGAACGACGATTCCGCGAGCGGTCGCCCGCTATCCAGTGCCAAGCTGATCCCAAGCCGCGGCGCGTGGCTGGAATTCGAGACGAGCAGCCGCGACGTGCTGTCGGTGAAAGTCGATCGCAAGCGCAAGATCCCGGTCACGACGCTGCTGCGCGCGCTCGGCTCGCTCGAAGGCTCCCCGTTGAAGAATGGGACGAACGAGGAGTTGCTCGCGCTGTACGAGGACGTCGATCCGAATCATCGCTTCCTCCAGGCGACGATGGACAAGGATCCGGCCACGAACCGCCAGGAGGCGCTGCTCGAGTTCTACCGGCGGCTCCGCCCCGGTGACCCACCGAACCTGGATAACGCGCGCCAGCTCCTGAACTCGCTGTTCTTCAGCCCGCGCCGCTACGACCTCGGCCGCGTCGGCCGGTACAAGCTGGGCAAGCGCCTGCGGCTCGATCCGGCCCCGACCGAGCGCACACTATCCCCGCGCGACCTCATCGAGATCGTGCGCGAGATGGTGCGGATCAACAACGGCCGCAGCCAGCCGGACGACATCGACCACCTCGGGAACCGCCGCGTCCGCGCGGTCGGCGAGCTGATCCAGAACCAGTTCCGCGTCGGCCTGCTCCGCATGGAGCGCGTCGTCAAGGAGCGCATGTCGATCACCGACCCGACGACCGCAACGCCATCGAGCCTGGTCAACATCCGGCCGGTGGTGGCCGCGATGCGCGAGTTCTTCGGCGGCAGCCAGCTCTCGCAGTTCATGGATCAGGTAAACCCCCTCGCGGAGCTCACGCACAAGCGGCGCCTGTCGGCGCTCGGTCCGGGCGGCCTGAGCCGCGACCGGGCCGGCTTCGAAGTGCGCGACGTCCACCACAGCCACTACGGCCGCATCTGCCCGATCGAGACTCCAGAAGGCCCGAACATCGGCCTGATCGGCAGCCTGGCGACCTACGGGCGGATCAACGACTATGGCTTCATCGAGACGCCGTACCGCCGCGTGCTGCGCACGCTGCCGAACGAGCCGGCGCGGCTGATCGGCCACAGCCTGCGCGAGGACATCAAGGACGCATCCGGCGATGAGGTTGCCGCAAAGGGCGCGCTCATCGACGAGGCGGTCGCGAAGGCGCTCGCGAAGGTCGATGACCTCAAGTTCGTCAACGTGGTGCCGTTCGTCACCGACGAGACGACGCTGCTCTCCGCCGATGAGGAGGAGCGCTACTCGATCGCCCAGGCCAACGTGCATCTGAACGAGGACGGTACGTTCGCGGACCTGCGGGTGTCGGTGCGTCACGGCTCGCAGTTCGCCGAGGAGCCACCGGAGCGGGTCGATTTCGTCGATATCTCGCCGAAGCAGACGGTGAGCGTCGCGGGCGCGCTGATCCCGTTCCTGGAGCACGACGACGCGAACCGCGCACTGATGGGCTGCAACATGCAGCGTCAGGCGGTCCCGTTGCTCCAGCCGGAGGCGCCGCTGGTCGGCACCGGCATGGAAGTCCGCACGGCGCGCGATTCGGGGCAGGTGGTCCTCTCGCGGACGGCCGGCATCATCGAGGCGGTCACGGGCACCGAGATCTACATCCGCGACGAGGATGGCGAGCGCCAGACCTATCGCCTGCGGAAGTTCGTGCGCTCGAATCAGGGCACGTGCATGAACCAGCGGCCGATCGTGCAGAAGGGCCAGCGCGTCGTGCGTGGCCAGCCGCTCGCCGATAGCTCCTCGACGGAAGAGGGCGAGCTGGCGCTCGGCCAGAACGTGCTCGTCGCGTTCATGTGCTGGGAGGGCGGCAACTTCGAGGACGCGATCCTGCTCTCCGAGTCGGTGGTGCGCGACGATAAGTTCACCTCGATCCACATCGAGAAGCACGAGGTCGAGGCGCGCGACACGAAGCTCGGCCCCGAGGAGATTACCCGCGACATCCCGAACGTTGGCGAGGACAGTCTCCGCGACCTCGACGAGAACGGGATCATCCGGATCGGCGCCGAGGTCAAAGCCGGCGACATCCTGGTCGGCAAGATCACGCCGAAGGGCGAGACGGAGCTGACCGCCGAGGAGCGCCTCTTGCGGGCGATCTTCGGTGAGAAGGCGCGCGAGGTGAAGGACACGTCGTTGCGCGTCCCGCACGGCGAGCGCGGCAAGGTGGTGGATGTGCGCTCGTTCGAGCGCGAGGCGCGCGGGGACCAGCCGGCCTCCGAGCTGCCGGCCGGCGTGAACCGCCAGGTCCGCGTGTCGATCGCCCAGAAGCGCAAGGTGTCCGAGGGCGACAAGATGGCGGGGCGCCACGGGAACAAGGGCGTCATCGCGCGCATCATGCGCCTCGAAGACATGCCGTTCCTGCCGGGGATGCCGTCCCTGCCGGGCATGCCGTTCCTGCCGGGTGGGAAGCCGGTCGAGATCATCCTGAACCCGATCGGTGTGCCGTCGCGCATGAACATCGGCCAGATTCTCGAGACTCACCTCGGCTGGGCGGCCGACGCCCTCGGCGTCAAGTTCGCCACGCCGGTCTTCGACGGGGCGACCGAGGAGGACATCCGGGCGGAGCTCTCCCGGGCCGGGCTGCCGGAATCGGGCAAGATCACGCTGCGCGACGGCCGCACGGGCGAGGCGTTCGACCAGGAAGTGACCGTCGGCTACATCTACATGCTGAAGCTCGTCCATCTGGTCGAGGACAAGATCCACGCCCGGTCGACCGGACCCTACTCCCTCATCACCCAGCAGCCGCTCGGCGGCAAGGCGCAGTTCGGCGGCCAGCGGTTCGGTGAGATGGAAGTGTGGGCGCTCGAAGCGTACGGCGCCGCGCACACGCTTCAGGAGATCCTCACCGTCAAGTCGGACGACGTGGTCGGGCGTGTGAAGACCTACGAGGCGATCGTCAAGGGCGAGGATATCTTCCAGCCCGGCGTTCCCGAGTCCTTCAAGGTGCTCGTGAAGGAGCTCCAGAGCCTTGGCCTGGCCGTCGAGGTGCTGAACGAGGAGGAGGAAGAGGTCACGTTCCTGGAGGACCTCTCCGCCACCGACAGCATCCCGTCGATGGACATTCACATCTCCGGTTTCGAGCGGGGCGACGACTAGGTAGCGAGTGGCGAGGGACGGGAGGCGCGGGACGAGAAGGGGCATCCTTTCTTGCCCCTCGCCGCTCTGAACTCGTCCCTTGGAGGGACGATGCTCGAGGTTAACAATTTCAACGCGGTCCGCATCACGCTCGCCTCGCCGGAGCAGATCCGCTCCTGGTCGCGCGGCGAGGTGACGAAGCCCGAGACGATCAACTACCGCACGCTCAAGCCCGAGCGCGACGGCCTCTTCTGCGAGCGCATCTTTGGCCCGACGAAGGACTGGGAGTGCTCCTGCGGCAAGTACAAGCGTGTGCGCTACAAGGGCATCATCTGCGACAAGTGCGGCGTCGAGGTGACGCGCGCGAAGGTCCGTCGCGAGCGGATGGGCCACATCGAGCTCGCGTCGCCGGTGAGCCACATCTGGTTCGTGAAGGGCACGCCCTCGCGGATCGGCTTGCTGCTCGACGTGACGCCGCGCCTGCTCGAGCAGGTGCTGTACTTCGCCAAGTACATCATCACCGACGTTAACGAGGGGCAGCGCGAGCGGCTCGTCCAGCAGATCCGCAACGAGACCGAGGAGCGGATCGCGCGCGAGGAGCGCTCCCGCAAGTCGCAGCTCGAAGATCTGACGGCCGGCCCGATGGAGAAGCTGGCGGAGCTGGAGCAGGAGAAGACTGCGCGTCTCCGCGACCTCGAAGAGGAGCGGGACCGGACGGTCAACTGGGCGGGCGAGTCCGGCCGCTCCCTCGAGGAGCGCCTGCGCGCCGAGGCGGGCCAGGAGGCCGAGGACGACCTGACCTTCGGGCCGAACGACACGACCATCGTCCGAATTGGCGAGGCTGTCGAGCCGCGCCACCTGACCGAGCTGGCCGAGATCGCGCGCCTCTTCCTGGAGCAGTACGAAGCCGAGATGGAAGAGCGGCTGCGCACGGCCGGCGAGCCGTTCGACCAGGACATCGACCGCGTGCGCGCCGAGATCGAAGCTGCGCCCTTGCGGCTGACGCAGGAGTCAGGCTTCGATGGGGACGCCGAGCGCCAGAGCGCCGACCTCAAGATCAAGCGAATCGAGGGCATCAAGCCGCTCCAGACGCTGAACGAGGCCGAGTTCCGCGAACTCGAGGAGATGGTCGGGCGCTCGGGCCGGCTGTTCAAGGCGGGCATGGGCGCAGAGGCGGTCCACGAGCTGCTGAACAAGATCGAGCTCGACCAGCTCGCGCAGCAGCTGCGGATCGAGACGCGGTCGTCGTCGGGCCAGCGCCGGAAGAAGGCGACCAAGCGGCTGCGCGTGGTCGAGGCTTTCCGCAAGTCCGGCAACCACGGCGAGTGGATGGTGATGAAGATCCTGCCCGTGCTGCCCCCGGACCTCCGTCCGATGGTGCAGCTCGACGGCGGGCGCTTCGCCACGTCCGACCTCAACGACCTGTACCGCCGCGTGATCAACCGCAACAACCGACTCAAGCGGCTGCTCGAATTGGGCGCGCCGGAGATCATCATCCGCAACGAGAAGCGGATGCTCCAGGAAGCGGTCGATTCGCTGATCGACAACGGTCGGCGCGGGCGGGCGGTGTCCGGGTCGAGCAACCACAAGCTCAAGTCGCTGTCGGACATGCTCAAGGGCAAGCAGGGGCGGTTCCGCCAGAACTTGCTCGGGAAGCGCGTCGATTACTCGGGCCGCTCGGTCATCGTGGTTGGCCCGGATCTGAAGCTGCACCAGTGCGGCCTGCCAAGGCGGATGGCGCTGGAGCTATTCAAGCCGTTCGTCATGCGCAAGCTGGTCGAGCGGGGGCACGCGCACAACATCAAGAGTGCCAAGCGCATTGTCGAGCGGATTCGGCCGGAGGTCTGGGATGTCCTCGAAGAGGTCATCCAGGACCACCCGGTGCTGCTGAACCGCGCGCCGACGCTCCACCGCCTCGGCATCCAGGCGTTCGAGCCGGTCCTGATCGAGGGCAGCGCAATCCAGATTCACCCGCTGGTGACGTCGGCGTTCAACGCCGACTTCGACGGCGACCAGATGGCCGTCCACGTGCCGCTGTCGGCGGCGGCCAAGCGCGAGGCCCGCGAGCACATGCTCTCGGTGAACAACTTGCTCTTGCCGTCGAACGGCGAGCCGGTCGTGGCCCCGACGCTCGACATGGTGCTCGGCTGCTACTACCTGACGACCGAGCGCCCCGGCGCGAAGGGCGAGGGCCGCACGTTCGCGAACGTCGCGGACGCGATCCGCGCGTACGAGCTGCGGACGATCATGCCCGAGGCCGGCATCGACCTCCAGGCGTCGATCCGGGTGCGCATGCGCATCGACGACGAGGGCCGCGTCTTCGACTACACCAGCAGCGCGGACGAGGACACCAACGGGTACACGCTCGACCTCACGTCCACGACAGTCGGGCGGCTGATCCTGCTCCGCACGATCAACGATGCCCTGCGCAACACGTCCAACGTCGGCCTGCCGTTCCGCAACGAGCAGATCGACAAGGGCAAGCTGAAGGACATCGTCGCCACGCTGATTCGGAGCTACGGCAACCGATCGGCGGCGGCCGTGCTGGACGTCATCAAGAATCTCGGGTTCCGGTACGCGACGCAGTCGGGCACGACGGTGGCCGTAACGGACATCACGATCCCCGAGTCGAAGCAGGGGCTCCTCACTGAGGCCGATACGCAGGTGGCGGGCATCCAGAAGCAATTCAATCGGGGCCTCATCACGAATGAGGAGCGCTACAACGAGGTCATCGCGATCTGGACGCGGACCAAGGACGAGGTGACCAGCGCGGTCGGCAAGGCCCTCGACCCGTTCGGCCCGATCACGATGATGGCCCAGTCGGGCGCGAAGGGGAACATCCAGCAGATCTCGCAGATGTCCGGCATGCGCGGCCTGATGGCGGACCCGTCGGGTGGCATCATCGAGCTGCCGATCCGGTCGAGCTTCCGCGAGGGGCTGTCGGTCCTCGAGTACTTCTTGTCCACGCACGGTGCTCGGAAGGGCCTCGCGGATACGGCCATCCGGACGTCGGACTCGGGGTACCTGACGCGGCGCCTGATCGACGTGTCGCAGAACGTCATCGTCTACGACGAGGATTGCGGCGCCGACCAGGGCATCTGGATCGAGGATCTGACCGACGCGACGCGGCGGAACAACCGCCTCGACCAGCTCGTCGGCCGAAACCTCCTGTCCCCGGTTGTCGATCCGAACACCGGGGTCGTGATGTTCGACCCAACGGACGAGCCGGTCATGATTACCGAGGACGAGCGGGATGCGATCGCCAAGGCCGGCGTGCCGCGCGTCAACATGCGGTCGCCGCTGGCGTGCGAGTCGCGCCACGGCGTCTGCAAGGCGTGCTACGGCTGGCACCTCGGGCGACGGGCGACGGTGACCATCGGCGACGCGGTCGGGATCGTGGCCGCGCAGTCGATCGGCGAGCCGGGCACGCAGCTCACGATGCGGACGTTCCACACGGGCGGCGTGGCGCGCGTGCGGCTGGAAGGCGCCGAGGGCGACGACCAGGCGGTCGCGCGGGCACCGGGTCGCCCGATGTACATGGACATCACGAGCGGCCTCCCGCGCGTCGAGGAGCTGTTCGAGGCGCGGACGCCGAAGGGCATCGCGATCCTGTCCGACATCGACGGGGTCGTGGAGGTCCAGAACCTCGACGAGGGCCGCGTCATCAAGGTCGTTTCGCGCGAGGTGTATCGCGACGAGCACGACGTGAAGAAGGGCTACCAGCCGACGATCAAGGCGGGCGACTGGGTCGAGGTGAATCAGACGCTCGCCGAGCTCGAAGGCTCGGATCCGATCGTCGCGCGCCTGAGCGGCACCGTCGATCAGGTCGGCAAGCGGATCGTCGTGGTGGCCGAGGAGCGGGAGGAGCGCGAGTACCGCGTGCCGTCCGCGAGCCGCATCCGCGTCGAGAGCGGGCAGACCGTGGGGGCGGGGGACCAGCTCACCGAGGGGCACAAGAGCCCCGAGGAAGTGCTCCGCATCCAGGGTCGCGACGCCGTGCAGCGCTACCTCGTGGACGAGGTCCAGGAGGTGTACCGCTCGCAGGGCGTGAACATCAACGACAAGCACATCGAGATCATCGCGCGGCAGATGCTCCGCAAGCTCCGGGTCGACGTCCCGGGCGACACGGATCTGCTGCCGGGCGAGCTGGTGGACCGCTTCGAGTACGAAGATCGGAACCGCCAGGTGCTGGCCGAGGGTGGCGAGCCGGCGACGGCCCAGCCGGTGTTGCTTGGGGTAACCAAGGCCTCACTGAACACCGAGAGCTTCCTTGCGGCGGCGTCCTTCCAGGAGACAACGAAGGTGCTCACCGAGGCGGCACTCTCCGGCAAGGTCGATCGGCTGCTCGGCCTCAAGGAGAACGTCATCATCGGCAAGCTGATCCCCGCCGGCACCGGCTACGCCGCGCGCCTCGAAGCGCTCCGCGAGGCGCGCGAGGGGGTCCGGCCGCCGGGCGGCGAGCTGTTCATCGGCGAGGACGGCGACCTCATCATCGGGGGCGCGCCGAACCTCACGGCGCTCGACGGCGGCCTGCCGGACCTGCTGGACGGCGACGTGCTGCTGGACGACGCCACCGACGATGACGACGACGGCATCGGGGACGACCTCGGCGTCGGCGGCCCCGGTGGCCGCACGGCGTCGGCCGCGGACATGGACGCGGCCGGCATGTCGCTCGGCGACCTGGACCTCGGGTCGGTCGGCGGAAACGGCGACGACCGCTAATCGCACACGGCGTTCCGCGGGCGAGGGGGTCGGGAGCATCGCTCCCGACCCCCTCGCTTCAAGTTCGACGGATTCGGGATGAACCAAGACGAGTCGCTTATCTCTGGCAACATGCCGCTTGAGAGCGCCATGGATAGTTGGCGCCTGTCGCGGCGACGGTTTGTCCTAGCGCTGCTGGGGCTGGCAGGGGTAGTGTCGGCGGGGCTCACCTCGACCTCGACGGGGAGCCGAGCTTTGGCCGCGAGCATGCCGCCTGCGGGAGGCTCGGAGCGCGGGCACTCGGCGTTAGTCGCCGATCCACGTGCCGACGCTCAGAGGCAGGCCAGGGAGGCGCGGGCGGGCCAGCAATTCGTCAACGAATGGAACGATCCGCACCTCCGCGAGCGAGATTTCACGTTCAGCAGCGGCGACGCGGTCATCAGGGCCTACGAGGCCAGGTTCGACATCGGGAAACTCGCAGAAACGGCTCGGCAGGTGACCGGCGCCGACACTCCCATGGTTGGCATGAGCGATGCGGAAGTGCCGATCCCTCTCGTCATCATCATCCACGACACGGGGCTAACTGACCACGCGCGCCGAATCGCGCGCCGGATTGCGCTCAATGCGCGAGTCGCTTGCGCCATCGACCTCTTCAGCCGAGACGGCGGGTCCGATCAGAGCGTTTCCACCGAACGACGCGCCCTGCTCGACGCCCGAGCGAGCACGTTCTTCCTGCCCGACATCCAGGCCGCCATCGAGTTCTACAGGTCACAACCGTACGCGGATGCGAACGAGCTCGGTATGCTCGGGTTCGGCTTCGGCGGTGGCGTTACCTGGCAAGCGGTCGTGTCGATGCCAGGACTGAGGGCGGCAGTCTGCTTCTACGGCGAGTCACCCGAACCGTCGTCGCTGGCGAACGCGCGGGCGGCGGTCCTCGGCGTCTACTCGTCCGACCCGACTGATGCAGCGAACCAAGGACGAGGCGAACTGGCCGACGCGCTGGCAGCGAATGGCATCCAGCATCATATCGTCGTCCACCCAAGTACCCGATCAGGGTTCTTTGACGAGACGGGACCCACCTACAACTCTCTTGCGACCGCCCGTGCGTGGTCCGACGTGGATGGCTGGTATCGGCGGCATCTCAGCATGGGATCGAGAGACATGCTCACGCCAAAGGAGCGGCGGTGACCGCGGCTCCACACGAGCGCCTCGATCGAGCGATGGTCTCGCTCGCCGGTCTGTCAGTAGGTGATGCGTTCGGCGAGCAGTTCTTCGCACATCCGGTGACGACGGAGCGTCGCGTGCCAGCCCGCCCGTGGGGCTACACCGATGACACGCAGATGGCGCTTTCCATGGTCGCCGTTCTTCGGCGGCACGGGCGAATCGACCAGGATGCGCTCGCGGACGATTTTGCAGCGCACTATGAGCCCGGTCGTGGGTATGGCCCCGCCATGCACCGCGTGCTCAGGCGCATCGCGAACGGTGAGCATTGGAGTGTCGTGGCCGGAAGCTCGTTCGAGGGGCAGGGCTCGTACGGGAATGGGGCGGCGATGCGAGCGGCGCCACTCGGCGCGTTTTTCGCGGACGACCTCGGACGTGTTGTTGAGGAGGCGGGGAGCTCGGCGAGGGTGACGCACGCTCATCCGGAGGGGATCGCCGGCGCCATTGCCGTGGCGGTCGCGGCGGCCATGGCGTGTCGTGCTCGCCATGGTGACGCTCCCGCCCCTATGCAGGCCGCATACCTTGACGCCGTGCTCGTCCACGTCCCGTTCAGCGAGGTCTACTCGCGGCTGCGGCGGGCGCGCGATCTCTCGGAAGGGTTGCCGGTCGAGACCGCTGCCGAGATCCTGGGCAATGGCTCGCTCGTCTCGGCACAAGACACGGTGCCATTCGCGCTCTGGTGCGCGGCCCGTCACCTTGAAGACTACGAAGCGTCCCTGTGGACGACGGTTACCGGCCTCGGGGACCGCGACACCACCTGCGCCATCGCCGGCGGCGTGGTCGCCTGCTTCACCGGCTTGGAGGGCATACCGACTGCCTGGCATTCCGCCCGCGAGCCGCTACCGTCACTTGATGCGTGGTGATCACTACCTGAATGCGGCCGTTCACGGTGGGGATGCCCCGACCTGATACAACCTGTGCTGCTATGCGCACGCACTCGCTCGTGGTCAAGGCGGGCACCGGCGTCCTGCTCGAAGGAACTGCCAAGCTCGATCGGCCCAACATCTCCCGCCTCCTGAACGAGCTGATCGACGCCCGCGAGCAGGGGCACCGGGTCATCTTCGTGTCGTCGGGCGCGATCGGGGCCGGGCTCGCGCCGCTGGGGTTTACGCGGCGCCCGGTCAACATCCCCGACTTGCAGGCGTGCGCGGCGGTCGGCCAGAGCCTGCTCATGCAGGCGTACAACGAGGTGCTGGCCCCACGCGGCTACGTCGTCGCCCAGTTGTTGCTCACCTACGGAGACTTTCAGGATCGGCGGCGCTACCTGAACCTCCGCAACACCCTCGTCGGCCTCAGCGACCATGCGGTGCTGCCGGTCATCAACGAGAACGACACTGTGTCGGTCGATGAGATCAAGTTCGGCGACAACGATGCCCTCTGCGCGCTCGTCGCGAACGTCGTGGACGCCACCCTCACAATCATCCTCTCCGATGTCGATGGCCTCTACACCGCAAATCCGCGTCTCCACTCCGATGCGACGCGCATCTCGGTCGTCGAGGGCGTGACGCCCGAGATCGAGGCGCTCGCGGACGTGTCCGACTCCGGCGTCGGCGTTGGCGGCATGGCCACGAAGATCCGCGCGGCGAAGACCGTCACCAGCGTGGGCGGCTCGCTGGTCGTGGCGGATGGCAAGCGCGCCTCGGTGGCGGCCATCCTGCGCGGCGAGATCGACGGCACCCAGTTCAAGCCGGCGGGCGACCGGCTCGATCATCGCAAGCGCTGGATCGCCCACACGCTCAAGGAGCAGGGCGCGATCGTCGTCGATGACGGCGCGGCCCGCGCGGTCACGGCCGGCGGGAAGAGTTTGCTGCCGGCTGGCGTTATCGGCTGCGAAGGCGGCTTTCTCGAAGGCGACCCGATCGTGATCCGGCACGGCGACCGGCGCATCGCCAAGGGGCTCACCAACTACTCGGCGGATCAGGTACGCCGTATCATGGGCAAGAAGTCGTCCGAGATCGCCGGTCTCCTCGGCGGTAAACTGTTCGACGAGGTCGTCCATAGGAACAACATGGTGCGACTGTAGAACCGTTCGCGAAGATAGATCCGTCAACGTGTGTGTCATCCCGAAGCGAAGCGAGGGATCTCGCGTTCACTCGCGGGCAGGTTAGCGTGAGATCCCTCGCAGGCTCGGGATGACATTGAAGCCTGGCGGGCTTCCGCCAGGATCGATGGTCGAATTCATGTGAGCATGCGATCCGGAAGAAGGGCGGGGCGATGATCGAGACTAAGCAGCACGAAACCGGGCAGCGTGCGTCGATGCGGGAGCTGGCCCGGCGCGCGCATGACGCTTCGGTCAGCATGCTATCGGCGACGCCCGAGCAGAAGACCCGCGCCATCCGGGCGATGGCGCGCGGCCTGCTCGACGCGCAGGCGCAGATTCTGGACGCTAATGCTCGCGATGTCGGGGCGGCGTGGGCGGCCGGCATGGGTAGTGCCAAGGTCGATCGGCTCACGCTGACCGTGGCGCGGCTGCGCGACATGGCGGACGGGCTGGAGACGGTGGCCGACCTGCCGGACCCGATCGGTCGCGTCTTCGCGGAGTCCGTCGTGCCGTCCGGGATGCGGGTCAGCCGGGTACGCGTGCCGCTCGGCGTGATCCTCTTCATCTACGAGGCGCGTCCGAACGCGACCGCCGACGCCGCCGCGATCTGCCTCAAGGCGTCGAACGCGATCATCCTGCGCGGCGGTTCCGAGGCCAAGGAATCGAACTCGGCCATCGTGTCGGTCCTCTCGGACGCACTGGTGAGCGAGGGGCTGCCGGCCGCCGCGATCCAGACCGTGCCGCGCTACGACCACGAGGCCGTCAATGAGCTGCTCGGCATGAACGACTCGATCGATCTGGTCATCCCGCGCGGCGGCGAGTCGCTCATCCGCACCGTCGCCAAGCACAGCACGATTCCGGTGCTAAAGCATTTCAAGGGCAACTGCCACGTCTACGTGGACGCCGCCGCCGACCTCCGAATGGCCGAAGAGATTGTGGTCAACTCGAAGGTGCAGCGGCCGGGCGTCTGCAACGCCGCCGAGAAGCTGCTGGTCCACGAGCGGGTTGCCGCCGGGCTGCTACCCCAGCTCGCGCAGCGGATGGACACCGTCGAGCTGCGCGGCGACGACGCATCGCGCGCGCTGGTGGCCCGGATCGGCCCCGCGACCGAGGATGACTGGTCCGATGAGTACCTGGACCTGATCATGGGCGTGAAGGTCGTCGGCGGCGTCGGCGAGGCGATCGAGCACATCAACCGCTACGGCTCGGCGCACACCGACACGATCGTGACCGCCGACGAGGAAACGGCGATGCGGTTCCTGCACGAGGTCGATTCGGCGTCGGTGCTCTGGAACGCCTCGACGCGGATGGCCGACGGCGGGCAGGTCGGGTTGGGCGCCGAGATCGGCATCAGCACCGACAAGCTGCACGCGCGCGGGCCGATGGGCGTCGAGGAGCTGACGTCCTACAAGTGGCTGCTGATCGGGGACGGCCAGCTGCGAGCCTGACGGGCTCCGCGCCGGATGCACGCGGTCAGGCTCGTTTGGGGCGGGTCACGCGCGCGCGACGGTAGCTATTCGGGCACACCGCGCCGCCGCGCGCCGTGGCGTCGCGAGGTCCGCGCGACGTCGCTCTGGTGGCGTGCTGCCTTGGACGGTGCCTCCCACGCGAGCCGAAGGGGTCGCGGCTACGGGTTCTGGGGCGTATCCCTGATAAAGCCGGTGCTCAGTGATGATCCGAGAGTCGCACCGGTCGGCGCGGACAGCACGACGTTGTACGTCTCCTCGGGCTCCTCCTCGACGTCGCCGCAGATCGTCACCGCGATCGTCCGAGTGGTCTGGCCGGGGCTGAAGGTAAGGGTGGCACCACTGATGGCGATGTAGTCAGCGGCGGCGCAGGATGATCCGCCGGTGGCGTTCTCTGGCCCCGTACTGTCCTGGGCGGCGTACTGGACCGTGACCGTGCCCGCACTCGCGAACGAGAGAAACACGTCGAAGCTCGCCATGCCGGTCGAGGGCAGGAGCGGCTCGGACGCCCGCGCCGATTCCACAATCCTGATCACCGGCCCGTCATCGTCGGCGATCGTGCCCGTACCCTGCCCATCGGCAATCGAAGCGCCGACCGGATTGGTGAGGTTCACGAGCACGATTTCGGCGGCCTCGTTGAGCGAGTCGCCCGTCGTGACCACGACGATCTGGCGCTGCTGCTGGCCGGGGATGAACGCGAGCGTGCCCGCTTGCGCCGCGTAGTCGGCGGGCGCACTGGCCGTCCCATCGGCGGTAGCGAATGTCACCGCGACGCCATCCGGGCCGGGCGCCGGCCGACTGAGGCTGACGAGGAATGTCAGCGAGCCGCCCTCGGTCACCTGTGCCGCGTCGGCGACCGAGATGGTCACTTCCGCGTCGTCGCTCAGGATCGAGCCGGTGGCCTGGGCGCGGCCGAGAGTCCCGTTCGTCGGCGCCGACAGATTGACGGCGAACTGCTCGGTCGGCTCGAAGAGCAGGTCGTCGATCGTCTGGACGGAGATCGTCCCCGTCGTGGACCCGGCCGGGATCGTGACCGACCCGCTCGCGGAGGTGAAGTCGATTCCGCCCCCCGTCGCCGAGCCGGACGCGGTCGCATACCCGACGGACACGCTCCGCGTCGTCGCCTGGGAGAGCGTGACGGTAAAGGTAGAGACGCCACCTTCGAGCACGGCCGGCGCATCGGCGATGCCGACTGACGGGACCACAACGGTGGGCGTGGCGGTGGCCGTCGAGGTGGCCGTCGCGGTCATGGTGGTGGTGGCCGTCGCGGTGGCCGTGGCCGTGGCCGTGGAGGCGGAGGTAGCGGTGGCCGTGGCGCTCGCGGTGGGGGTGGCAGTGGCCGTCGAAGTCGGCTCCTGTGTCCCGCTCGGGATGATATGTCGCGGCCGAGGTTGGCGTCGGGCTGCTGGTGGCCGTGCTCGTTGGCGTGAGCGTGGATGTAGATGGAGTGGTCGGGGATGGGGTCTGGGTCGGTGTGCCAGATGGCACCCAGGAGGCAGTGGGCGTGCTCGTCGCACCCGTCGGCGCCGGAGCGTTGTCCTTATCCTTGTCCTCGTCGTCCCGGCGGTCTCGGTTCTCGTGGCCTTCGCGCTCGACGATCCGGACTGCGCGCAGGCCGCCATCGGGCGTCTCCTCCACCTCGAGAATCAGGAGACCGTCCTGATCGAGCGTGGGTAGTTTGCGCCATATCCAGGACATGTCGATGGTGACGAGCTGCACGGTGCCGCTGACGTCGTCGGTGCGGATGGCGAGCACCGTGCCAATCGCGCATCGGTCGCCGCTGCGCCGGCCGCACTCGACGGTGCCGTCGATATCGAACGTGCGGGCCGCATTCGTCAGTGAGGGAGGTTGCACGACCCACAGCCCAAGCACCACGAGCGCGGCCAGCGCAAGCAACCGCGCCGTCGCGCCATGTAGCCTTGCCCACACCTGCATCCACACTCCCCGCGCAGCCCGGATCTCGCAACGGTACAACCCTGTGCGTGCGACGACCCGGATCGACCGTTAGCGTAGGTAGTCGGTGCCCGATGTCAAGAGGAATCACGGCGTGGCCGGGCCGAAGTGCTCGCGAGAGTGCTACACTTCCGCTGCTCCCGCCACGGTGCCGAGTGTCTATCGCACGGTACCGTCAACTTGAACGTCGCGTCGCATCGGCATCAGGGCCTTTTCACCAGATGAGGAGGAGAGGTACTGTAAGTGGTCATCTGGGCGATGGAGTGAGGAGGCGGTGTTTCAGAAGCGGAAGGCGGTGCC
>Ga0136611_10001082_pt1 | contig 18670 bp, 11 predicted proteins | sample AntDrymUQ2232306_2_FD_106645 | JGI IMG/M metagenome (GOLD analysis project Ga0136611, IMG submission 106645) | Polar desert sand microbial communities from Dry Valleys, Antarctica - metaG UQ223 (23.06) | ecosystem: Environmental > Terrestrial > Soil > Desert | place: Antarctica: Dry Valley...
CTTGCGACGGTCAGAGCAAACTGCCGGCGGCTGTTGACGGCGGCCTTCTTCTCGAAGTTGTCGGGCGTGAGGCCGGACGACTTCGTCTGCGCCACGAGTTCCGTGATGGAGAGCCGGCGCTGGTAGGTCATGCCGAGCGGGTCTTTGAACTGCTTCGCGCGGTTCGGCAGAATCTCCCACGCCGACTCGCGCTTCGGCTTGCCGGTCTTCGGATCGAGTTCGTCGAGTTCGTAGGTCACGAGGAAGAAGAGCAGGCTCGCGGGGCCGGGCTCGGGACTGTAGAAGTGGTAGGCGTTGCTGAGGTAGAAGAAGCGGTAGTACGGGACGTAGACGCGCTGCGACACCTGGAGCGTGAGCCACGGTTCGGGATCGGGCGAGGTCGTCGCGCAGACGAGCGCGCCGAAGTGGAACAGAATGAACGCCGAGATCAATCCCAAGCGCACGAGTCGCGCGAGCCACGACAAATCGCTGCCGGAGAGCCCCCAGGCCAAGAGCGTGACCGCGAATCCCACACCGCACAGAACCGCCAGAACGCGGCAGACCATGGCGGGCGAATCCCAGTGCGGCGGGAAGCCGAAGTTGGCGAAGAGCGCCGCTGCCGCCGCGAGCAACCACATTCGCCAGTCGCCGGGGCGGAGCGTCAGCCCGTAGCCCGCTGCGAGCAGGCCCACGGCGAGCAGGAAGAGTGCGACGGTCGAGAGGGGGCCGGGGGGCAAACCGCCGAACGGCGCCGCGAGCGCGGTGACGCCGCACGCCACCACGCCCACGAGTTGCAATCGGAACGCGGCGTTCACGGAGACCGGGGGAAGAACGTCGGCGCGGGCGGGGTGCGGCTCGGGCATCCGATCCATGGGCGAGCCTCGGCAGGGGACGGTCGTCGCCGTTAGATTACGAGATCGGTCGGGGTTGTCCGCATCGGGAATCCAACGTGGCGCAGCTTCAAACTGTTGGCGAAAGTTCCACCGTCGGCACCGGTCGTTCCGGACTTTAAGACAAGGTCGATGCCACTCGTAGAATCGGATCGCCCCCTGTGGAAAAGCCGTTCAAAATCCCGCATGTCGCCCAGTTTTGTGTTGACGCATTTGCACCCTCCATCTAACATCATGACATCGCTTGCCCAAAGCGTTTGCCTTGCCTCCCTTGCCAGGATTAACACTGACAGATTTCCGGACAACGGCGATTGTCCGGCTCAACCGTACCCGGATGGATCCGCACCGATAACCCACATTCGGGCTCAGGACGGGTCTTGCTGTTTCTTTTCAACGTTGATCCGGCCACGCCCGGATCGGGAGGGATTTCGATGTACACGATGGTTCTGATGATGGCCGTCACTTCGGGCGGCGACGTTTCGGGCTTCGGCCACCGCAACAAGGGCTGCAACGGCGATGCGGCCTCCTGCCACGGCGCCGTCGTGGCCGCCGCACCGATCGGCTGCACCGGCTACGCGCCCGTCGACAACTGCTCGTGCCAAGGCGGTGGCAAGAGCCGCGGCGGCTTCCTCGGCCTCCGCAACAAGTCCGGCCGCAAGGGCGGCGACAACTCGTGCAACGGCGGCTCGTGCCACGGCGCGATCGTCGTCGCTCCGGATTGCGGCGGTTGCCCCCCGGTCGTATACGGCGCCGCGCCCGTGACCGGTGGTACCACGCCTCCGGTCATCATGCCGAAGGTCGAAGACCCGAAGCCGAAGCTCAAGACGGAAGAGCCGAAGCCGAAGACGGAATCGAACTGAGTTCGAGCCGCAGTTAACAACGAGGGGGGGCTTGGGTTCGACCCAAGCCCCCCTTCCCATTTGACCAACCCCATTTCCGAATCCGTTTTTCTCAGGAATTCACGGTCTTCGCACCGTGTTGAAACGCCACCTTGGAATCTGTTCGAAACGGGATAAGCTCACACGCGATCATCGCACTCGCATGGAACCGGCCCCGATGCCTCAAGCGATCTCGCTCGACTTCTGGGGCACGCTGGCGGTGTTCAACCCCGCGTACAGTGCGGCGCGAACGGCGTACCTCGCCGGTTTAGCGGGAATCTCCGAAGCCGAGGCATCCGCCCGGTACCGGTCCGTCAAGCGACGGCTCGACGGGCGCGCCGAGCAATTCGGGGCGGCGGTCACGCCTGCGTTGGCCGTCCGGCGACTCCTGGAAAAGCTGCCGCCGGCGCGCGCGATCGTCGCGACCGAAGTGCAGCTGGGGATCGAGGCGTTGGTCCGTGACTTCCCCCCTATCCTGACAGTTCGAACCCGGGAAGCACTGCGGCACGCGGCCGACGCGGGGATCGTCCTTTGCCTTTCTTCGAACACCAATTTCATCGGCGGAGAGTTGCTGAGCGGGCTGTTTGCCGACCTCCCATTCCACTGCCGGGTGTACTCGGACGAGGTCGGCGTTTCCAAACCGCATCCGAAATTCTTCCGCGCCGTCCTCCGCGCCGTCCTGCGGCATCGGCCGCGGATCAGGCCCGAGGAGATCACGCATATCGGAGATCACCCGATCTGCGACTTCGCGGGCGCGGAGCGCGCGGGGATGATGGTCGTCCTCGTCCGCTCGCCGGCCGACACGGTTGCGACCATCGAACGCATCCTCGATTCCCGCCGGAAAGCGAGTTGAAGATGCCGAACCGCGCTATCGAGCCTCCGCCCGCCCGCCGCTTCGCGGCCCACACCTTTTCGTCGCTCGCGGACGCGGACTTCGACATCGGGGAGTATTCCCGCGTCAAGTTCGGATCCGGCCGGGCGGCCAAGGTGCTCGGCATCGAGATGGCCGAGCGTTTCTTCGGCCTCCGCCGCGATGTTTTCGCGCGGCGCTGCGTCGTGATTCCGGCACCTTCCACGACCGTGCCGGTCGCCGCGACGCTGCTGTCCCGCCACTTCGCGAACCGCCTCAACGCGCTTTTGGTGGCCGAGGGGGCATCACCCGTCGAGTGGTCGCTTGCGCATCGGAACGTGACCTACAACACGGATTACGCCGAATTGCCGAAGGAAGCGCGGCGGCGACTCCTCGCCGCCGACTGCATTTTCCTCAACAGAGACTTCGTTTGCGGGAAGTTCCTCATCTTCATCGACGACTGCAGGATTACGGGGGCGCACGAGGACAGGATCGGGATCTTCCTGAAGCGCGAGGACATCCCCAACGACCACGTCTTCGTCTGCTATGCCGAGTACACCGGCGGCGATCCGTCGATCGAAGCCCGGTTGAACCACGCCGCGATCAAGTCGGGCGAAGATTTGGTCGCACTCGCTTCGGAGGCGGGTCATCAGGTGACCACCCGGGCGATCCGGCTGCTGCTCGAAGTGTCCGAACATCGCATCGCCGCACTCCTCGCGGTCGCCCCACCGACCTTCGTGGAGGACGCGTTTCATGCCGCAATGACGAAAGGTTACCACCTCCACTATCCCGCAACGTTCGCCCGGCTCGCGCTGGCCGCAACGGGGTTCCGGCGCGGCGGCGCATCCGGCTGACGAGGCGGCGTCCGTCCTCGTCACTCGGCCGCATCGACCCCGAGCTTCTCGCGCAGCTTCCGGATCGCTTTGTACTTCTCGTCGCTGACGCGCTGCGTCGTCGTGCCCAATTCGACCGCGATTTCCGGCACGCCCCACCCGTCGGCCGAGAGGTTGATGATCTTCTGCTGGCGGTCGCTCAGCACTTCCCCGGCGGCGCGGTTGACCTCTTCGCGGCGTTCGCGGGCTTCGCCGGTGTATCGCGTCCAGTTGTCGGTCACGTCTCCCGAGAGGTCGCTGTGCCGGCGGGCGCGCTGCGTCCGCTTCTTCACGGCGTCGATGGCCCGCAGGAACTCGCGCTTGTCCTCGTTCTCGCTCGGGAGGAGCGTCGCCCAGCGGTCGCGGCCGACAGTTTCGAGGAGCCGCGCGAAAACTTGCTGCGTGCAATCGTTCCACATGTCTTCGGGGAGTCGGGCGTTGCGCCAGCAGACTTGGCAGTAGCGGGTGATGTCGCGGACCGCACCGCCGTCGATCTGCTGCGTGGTCGGTGCGCCGCTGCTCGCGGCCGCTTCTTGAGTCCCGAGGCCGGTGCCGAGCATCACGGCGGCCATGACGCCGGCGACCGAAGAGCCTGCGGAGGGGATGATTCGTCGCATGGTGGGGGTGGGCCTCCGGGGTTCATCCTGAACCGGACTGTCAGCGGGACTATTCTCGCCTACTCGGAATACGTCCGCAAGGGGGAAGGCTTTCAGCATGCACCTTTACTTTTGGCACCGCGTAGGCGACCCAACGCCGAAGCCGCGTCCACCTTTCAGTCGAACTTCCCTTTCCATCCCGCACCCTTTCCCGTTTCATAGCAGCACCTCTCACCTCCCGCACCTCCTCCGGTTCCGACCCATGAGTAGCCCCCTCACGTACAGCCGCTTCGCCCGGTCGCTCACGGCCGAGACCGCATTCGATGTGCTCGCCGTCGCCAACAAATTGAAGGCAGCGGACAAGGATGTCATCGCGCTCCAGATCGGCGATAGCCCCTTCCCGAGCAGCAGCAGCGCGCTGAAAGCCGGGAAGGACGCCATCGACGCCGGGCTGACGCGCTATTGCCCGAGCCTCGGCTTGCCGGAGTTCCGCGAAGCCTGCGCGAAGCTGGTGCGCGACGAATTCGGCATCCCCGCCACGGCCGCGAACGTCGTCGTCGCACCGGGGGCCAAGCCGTTCGAGACCTTCTTCTGCGAAGCGTTCCTCGAACCGGGCGACGAAGTGCTACTGTTCAGCCCTACGTTCCCGACCTACGAGCCGAACGTCCTCCGGCGCGGTGCGAAAGCCGTCTACACCCCGCTGACGCAGGCGAACGACTTCCGCCCGGATCCGGCGGCGGTGAAGACGTTCCTCGACTCCTCGCCGAAGCCGAAGGCCATCTTCCTGAACTCGCCGCACAACCCGACCGGCGGCGTCGCCACGGCCGAAGACCTGAGAGCCATCGCCGACCTGATCCGCGGCAAGGACATCGCGCTGCTCTCGGACGAACCCTACTGCCACATGGTCTGGGAAGGGGCGCACACGAGCATCCTCGCGGAGCCGGGGATGATGGAGCAGTGCGTCGCGGCGTACACCTTCAGCAAGAGCTACAGCATGAGCGGCTGGCGGCTCGGCTTCGCCATCGCGGCCGAGGCGACCATCGACCTGATGGGGAAGATGATCAACACGAGCGTGAGCTGCACGCCGCCGCTCGTGCAGATGGCGGGGAAAGCGGCGATCGAACACGATACGGCCGAGCGCACCGCGACGATGGCGAAGTTCCGCAAGAAGGTCGAGCTGCTCGTCGGTGCACTGCAGACGGTGCCGGGCGTGACGGTGAAGATGCCGAAGGGGACGTTCTACGTCTTCGCTCACGTGCAGCCGATCTGCGAGAAGCTCGGCCTGCGCTCGCATGGCCTCGCGATGTTCCTCCTCGAAGCGGCCGACGACAAGAAGGGGGTCGCCTGCTTGGGCGGCGAGTGTTTCGGCGCGGCGGGTCAGGGGTTCCTCAGGTTCAGTTGCGCGGAGACCGACGAGCGCTTGCTGGAAGCCGTGGAGTTCTTGAAGATGGCCATCGCGCGCACGGATCGGGTGAAGGCGTATCTCGAAGCGAATCCGAAGTACCGGATGGACTGAACCCGATCAGGGCTCCCCTTCCTGACAGAATGCACCGCGATCAGAATGCACCGCGATCGACCTCGGCCCGGTCGCCGGCAAGTGAACTCCGACGCATAAGCTTAATCCGAGCGGCGCCGACAGACCCGATCGCCCGTCTCCCTCCCCGGAGTTCAACCATGCTTCCGCGTATCCCGCTCTCCATCCTGCTCCTGCTCTCCACGACCGCACTCCGCGCCGCCGAGAAGGACATCCCCTTCGCGGACTTCGAAGGCGAAACCTACGGCGACTGGATCGCCACCGGAACCGCCTTCGGCACCGGTCCGGCGCGCGGGACGCTCAAGGGGCAGATGCCCGTCACCGGCTTCGAGGGAAAGGGCTTGGTGAACTCCTTCCACGGCGGCGATGCCGCAACCGGCACGCTGACATCGCCGGAGTTCGAGATCGCCCGCAAGCATGTCCGCTTCCTCATCGGCGGCGGCGGCCATGCGGGCAAGACCTGCATGAATCTGCTCATCGACGGCAAGGTCGTCCGCACCGCGACGGGGCCGAACCTCGATGCCGGGGGAAGCGAAGAGCTTCAGCCGGAGTCGTGGGACGTGGCCGACCTCATCGGCAAGAAGGCGAAGCTCGTCATCGTGGATGACGCCACGGGCGGCTGGGGGCACATCAACGTCGATGCCATCGTCTTCGGCGATGCCCCGCACAAGCTGCCGATCCGCGACGTCGTCGCGGGCAAGAAGTACCTCCAGTTCCCCGTCAAGAACAAGGGGCCGATGCGGACGGTGAAGGTGACCGACGGCAAGGAGACGGTCGCCGAGTTCCTCATCGAACTCGCCGACGGCGAACCCGATTGGTGGGCGCCGCTCGACGTGTCGAAGTTCAAGGGGAAGACGCTCCGCATTCAAGCGAAGGGATTGCCCGAGAACTCGAAGGGGTTGGAGAGCGTGCAAGCCGTCGATGTCGTCGCGGGCACCGAGGGACTCTACAAGGAGAAGCTCCGGCCGCAGGTCCACTTCTCCCCGAGCCGGGGCTGGATGAACGATCCGAACGGCATGGTCTACGCCGACGGCGAGTGGCACCTCTACTTCCAGACGAACCCTTACGGGGCCGAGTGGAACAACATGCACTGGGGCCACGCCGTGAGCAAGGATCTCGTGACGTGGGAAGAGCTTCCCATCGCGCTCGCCCCGAAGAAGTTCGGCGATTGGGCCTTCTCCGGCAGCGCCGTCGTCGATCGCGACAATACGTCCGGTTGGAAGAAGGGGGAGAACGAATTGATCGTCGGTGCCTACACGAGCACGGGTCGCGGCGAGTGCATTATCTACTCGACGGATCGCGGCCGGACGTGGACGGAGCACAAGGACAATCCCGTAGTGAAACACCAGGGGCGCGACCCGCGGCTCCTCTGGCACACGCCGAGCAAGCGCTGGGTCATGGCCACCTACGACGAGTCGGACGGCAAGCGCTGGATCACTTTCCACACCTCGTCCGACTTGAAAGCGTGGACGTACCGCAGCAAGATCGAGGGGTTCTTCGAGTGCCCCGATCTGTTCGAACTCCCGCTCGACGGCGACGCGAAGAAATCGAAGTGGGTGCTCACGGCCGCGAACAGCGACTACATGGTCGGCAGCTTCGACGGCGCGACCTTCACCCCCGAAACGAAGATGCTGAAGGGGAACGCGGGGAAGGGCTTCTACGCGGCGCAGACGTTCTCCGACGCGCCGAAGAACCGCGTGATCCAGATGGGTTGGCTGCAAGCCCCCTCGCCGGGCATGGCCTTCAACCAGGCGATGTCGCTGCCGCTCGAACTCGGGTTGAAGACCACCCCGGACGGCCCGCGCCTGACGCGGATGCCGGTGAAGGAACTCGACGCGCTCCGGGCGAAATCGCACAAGGTCGATCCGCGCGAATTCAAAGCCGGGGAATCGACCGCCCAAGAATTCGGCGGCGGGCAATGGGAAGTGCGGGCCACATTCAAACCAGATGAAGCGGCCCGGTTCGAGCTGAGCGTCGGCGGGACCCTGCTGACCTACGATGCGAAGGCCAAGGAGTTGAAGCTCGCGGATCACAAAGTCGAAGTCCCGCTCCGCGACGGCCGGCTGACCGTGCGCCTCTTCATCGACCGCACCGCGCTCGAACTCTTCACCGCCGACGGGTTGATTTATGTCCCGCTCCCCGCGATCGCGACGCGCAAGGCCGAACTGACTTTCAAGGTGACTGCCGGGAATGTAAAGGTCGAGGGGTTGGTCGTCGATGCCCTGAAGCCAATTTGGACGAAGTGACCGCAACCCCGACCTGCCGTTGCCTTCCCGGACGCCGCGGCCTACGATTGAGCGCCCCACCACGCTGCGGAGCCGACCCATGCCGACCGATCTCGAAACCCAGCAGGGCGAACTCCAGAAGGCGACCGAACTCCTCGTGGCGTCGTACTCCGCGTGCGGGATGCTCCACCACCTCGGGCACCGCCCGCTGCCCAACCGCCAGGCCGTCGCCGCGATTTTGGGCGACCTCACGGAACTCGTCTACCCCGGCTACGGCAAGCGCGAGAACCTCACCGCGGGGAACATCGGCTACTACGTCGGCGGCCTCATGGAGTCGGTGTACAGCGCGCTGCTCGAACAGGTGAAGCGGGCGCACCAGCACGAGCGCTGCGAGGACGACGCCGATTTCGACTGCGACCGCGAAGCCCGCCGCACGGTGCTCGACTTCCTCCGCCGACTGCCGCACATCCGCGCCGTGCTCGAACTCGACGTCGAATCGGCCTACCGGGGCGATCCGGCCGCGAGCGGGCACCACGAGATCATCTTCTCGTACCCCGGCCTCGAAGCGATCACCGTCTACCGCATCGCCCACGAACTCTTCCGGCTCAAGGTCAAGTACATCCCGCGCATGATGACCGAGTTCGCGCACTCGAAGACCGGCATCGACATCCACCCCGGCGCCAACATCGGATCGGGTTTCTTCATCGACCACGGCACCGGCGTCGTCATCGGCGAGACGACCGACATCGGCGAGAACGTGAAGCTCTACCAGGGGGTGACGCTCGGCGCGCTCTCATTCGACCGCGACGAATCCGGCGAACTCGTCCACGGTTCGTACAAGCGGCACCCGACGCTCAAGGACAACGTCGTCATCTACGCGAATGCCACGATCCTCGGCGGTCAAACCGTGATCGGCGAAGGATCCGTCGTCGGTTCGAACGTCTGGCTCACGAAGTCGGTGGCCCCGTTCTCGGTCGTCGTGCTCGACAACCCGCAGCACAAGGTGAAGGGCGTGAAGACACGCACCGAGATGCAGGCCGAATTGATGTACCACATCTGAAGCGGGTCACGCGCTCCGCTCCGGTTCCTCGATCGGCTCCGCCGGGGCGCGGGGCGTTTCGCCCACTTCGAGCATCCGCACGGTCACGTCCGGGTGCTGGATGTAGTGGAGCAGGTGCTTCGGCAAATAGCAGCGGACGACCACCTGACTGCCGCAGAACTCCTGGCGGAAGATCTCGGCGTGGGCGTTGAGGTACGCGAGTACCTTGCCGTTGCCGGCATCGACGGTGACCTCGGCCGCGAGGAAGTGCGACGACAGCGATTCGACGACCGTATCGGTGAGACCCCGGACGCCTTCGCCCGTCGCCCCGCTGATGGCGACCGCCTTCGGGTGCTGCGCCCGCAGGATATCGAGCAGCGTGTTGTCCGTGATCGCATCGATCTTGTTGAGGACGAGGATCGTCGGCTTGTCGGCGCACCCGAGTTCCTTGAGCACGCCGTTGACGGCGCGGATGTGCTCCTCCGCGAGCGGGTTGCCGGCATCGACGACGTGCAGCAGCAGGCGCGCCTGCCGCGCCTCTTCGAGCGTCGCTTTGAAGCTCGCCACGAGGTGGTGCGGCAGATCGCGGATGAAGCCGACGGTGTCGCTCAGGAGCACGTGGCCGAAGTCCGGGATGGCCCAGCGCCGCGTGCGCGTATCGAGCGTGCTGAAGAGTTTGTTCTCGACGTAGACCCCGGCCTCCGTGAGGCGGTTCATCAGCCGCGATTTGCCGGCGTTCGTGTAGCCGACCAGGCTCACGGTGAACTCGTTCGAGCGGCTTTGGACCTCGCGTTCCTTGCGCGACTGCACATCGGCGATCTTCCGCTTCAGGTCGCGGATGCGGGTGTCGGCGATGCGGCGATCCACTTCGAGCTGCGTTTCCCCCGGCCCGCGCAGGCCGATGCCGCCACCCCCCACTTGGCGGGAGAGGTGCGTCCACATGTTCTTCAGGCGCGGCAGGCTGTATTCGAGCTGCGCCAGTTCGACCTGCAACCGCGACTCCGGCGTCCGCGCCCGCGTCGCGAAGATATCGAGGATCACTTCGGAGCGGTCGAGCACCTTGACTTCCAGCGCGCGTTCGAGGTTGCGCGCCTGTCCCGGCGTGAGGTCGTTGTCGAAGATCACGACTTCGGCGTCGGTCTGCTCGGCGAGTTCCTTCAGCTCGGCGAGCTTGCCCTTGCCGATGTAGGTGCCGAGCTGGATGTCGTGCCGCTTCTGCGTGAGTTCCGCGACGACGGTCGCCCCCGCCGATTCGGCGAGGCCGCGGATTTCGTCGCACGGGTCGGCCGAGAGCCACGGCCGGTTCGGGAGGGAAATGGAGACGAGAACCGCGCGCTCCTGGCCGACGGACGCGCTGTCTCGTTCGGATTCAAACGTCTTGCCGATGGGGAGAGTCCTTGCGTGTGGGAGGGACGCCCCATTTTACGCAGAGGGGCAGCGGTGAAGCAAGGTGGGGCGGAGGGATCGGGGAATGAGAATCTTGTAGGTCACGCGGAGCGTGACCTACGGGGATTTGCGCTCTCCCATTTCGGAAAAGGGAACCGGGAAAAAGGCATCGGCCCGGATCATCCCGCGTTGGATGATCCGGGCCGATGGTTCACCGACCCTGCGGTCGGTCAATTTACTTGATCCGTTCCGAACCGGGGAGCAGGCCGACCTTGGGCATCGGGATGTCAATGGCCGGGCCCGTGAACACCGGACTGGCGGTGTACTCCAGCGTGCTGCGGTCGCTCGACACTTTGCCGACCACCCGGATGCCGGGGAGCGCGGGCGAGATGCTGTCGAACTTCGTTTCCACCGTCGGGTTCACGAGAGGGAGGTTAGAGGCCGAGGTTCCGCCGGTGAAGACCGTGAGGTCGGGATTGGCGAGACCGGCCCCGCCGCCGACGCCCGAGGGGACGTAGGACTTCGGAGCCGCCGTCGTGAGCTGACGGGCGTCCGATTCGTCGGCCGTCGGCACGCTCGCGAGTTCCTTGCGGCTGCCGCCGTCGAGTTTGAACTCGATCGGCTTGGGGTCGTTCATGTCGAGCCCGAAGATCTCGAAGGCTTCCTTCGGCGTGCCGGGGAACTTCGTGACCTTCACGAGGGCCTTGTTGCCGACGGCGCGGCCGAGGCTCGCCTTCACCGTGACCTTGTAGGTTCCGGGGAAGGCTTCCGAGGCCGAGTAGATTTCGGAGCGGTCGTCGTCCCCCTGTTCGAGGATGTCGCACTTGAGGACGCCGCCGCCGCTGGTGCGCTTGCTCGTGGCCGATGCGACCGAACCGCTCGGCTCCGCGACGCTCATGTCGAGGTCGGCCTGCCCCTGCCAGCGGACTTCCACCAGCAGGTCGCGGTTCTTGGTCTCCGCGAGCGCCTTGGTCACCGCGTCGGCGTCGGCGTTGCGGCCGGCGTCGGAGAGCTTCTTGGCGATCTTGGCGACGCGGCTCTTGGTCTGCTTCGAGTAATCGACGCCGTCGTTCGTCCAGTCTCGCTTCAGGAGGTTGGTCGTGGCCCAGCCGACCACGTCCGTGGCCACGTCGGTCGAGCGATCGACGTAGACGAGGGCGTTGGCGTAGGCGTCGGGCATGTTGGGCTCGAGCGCCGCGGCGCGCTTGCAGAGTTCGATCGCGGCCGGCTGGCGGCCGAGTTCGCTCTCGGCCTTGGCGGCCTTGATGTACTCTTTTGCGCTGGTCGGATCGAGGTCGATGCCCGACAGGAAGGCGCGTTCGATCTCGGCGGGCGAGGCCTTGCTCGACTGGAGCGCGAGGGCGAGGGCCTCGTGCGTCCAGTTCGCGTTGGCGCGGCCGTGGCGGAGCGTCGCCTTCAGGATTTCGGCCGTGTGGTCGTACTCTTTCGAGTCGCTCATGATGTCGGCCGCGTTGACGGCGAGCATCGGATCGCCGACCGCCTTGCCGAAGGCCTCGTTCCAGACCTTCTTCGGGTCGCCCCGGGTGGCTTTCGCGAGGGCGATCGGGTCGAGGATCGGGTTCTGCATCCTCTGCCCGCCCGCGTTCACTTGGCCGAGGACGTTCGGATCGCCCGGACGCGGGTTGGCCTGCACGGCGCCGCCGGCACCCGGCACTTTCAGCTTGAAGGACTGCGTCGGGTGATAGCGGGTGGAACCGCGGATCACGAGGGCGCGGACCGGGGGATAGAAGCCGAGGGAGTTCAACTGGTTCGGCGGGACGAGCGCGGCCGGTTCTTCCCCGGGTGCGGTAGCGGGCGGGGGCACGCCGGGGACGACGTTATCCCATTCGCCGCGGGCGACGACGGTCTGGATCAGAGCCGTGAGGAACTGGCTTTGGTCGTTCCCCTGGATGCCGAACTGACCGCCGAGGTTCCCGAACTGGCCGAGTTGGCCACCGGTTGCCCCGAGCACACCGCCACCGACGCCCATGTTGTTGCCGCCGTTCTGGCCGAGGCCGCCCATGTTCTGGCCGCCGAGCATCCCGCCGAGCATCCCGCCCAAGGCTCCGCCGAGGTTGAGACCGCCTTGCTGGCCCAAGCCGCCTTGCTGGCCGAAGCCGCCTTGCTGGCCGAAGCCCCCGCCGCCGAAGCCGGCGTTGCCGAACTGCTGGGCCTGACCGACGCCGAAGATCGAGAGCTGGGTGGCTTGGAACTGCGAGTTCTGCTGCAGCGTCTGCGGGTTGACCGACGACGGGATCGCGAGCACGAGGTCGGCGACGGCGAAGGCGAGGGTCACTTTCTCTTCGAGCCGCTGCTCCATGGTCGTGATTTCGATGTATTCGGGCCGGACGATGTACGAGGCCTTGATGTCGAGCAGGGCCACGTCGAGGAAGCTGCCGAGCGAGACGCCCGAGAGGTTCGAGTCGAGCTTGAACTTGCGATCCATGATGTCGCCGTCGGCGTCGCCCTGGAGCTTGAAGAGGTCTTCGCGGACGACGATCTTGATGTCGAACTGCTTTTCGAGCAGCTCCTTGAGGGTGCGGAGCGGCGTGTCCTTCAGGCTGTTCGGGAAGTTGACGCGCTGCTCTTCCATGATCGAGCGGACTCGCTTCATGCGCTGGCGGGCCGTGGGGTCGCCGCCGACTTCGTACGTCGTGTAGTTCTCCTGGCGATTCCGCGTCAGCTCGCGCCAGACGGAGGCCGGCGGGAAGTGGACGGGGGGTTCATCCGGATAGGGGATGAAGGACTTCTCGACTTGCAGCATGCACATGAGGTAGCGGTCTTCGCGGATCCGCTTGAGTTCCGTGAATTCGCGGAGATTCGTCGCCGATTGGCCGATGCGATAGGTCGCCGTCACTTCCGGCGGGATCGCCTGGCCGCGGCTGACTCGCTCCTGGGCCATCACCTGCGCTTCCTGGTAGGCCAGCTCGAAGCGGGCTTGGCTCATGAGGTCGCGGAAGCGGTCGATGCGGGCCTTCGTCTGCTCTTCCTGCGAGAGGATGCGGTCGTTCTCGTTGAGCTGGTAGCGGGCGCGGCTGAGGCGGTCGCGCTCGATCGACAGCCGGCGCTTGATTTCGGCCCCCTGCACTTCGATGTCGCGCATCGACGCTTCGAGGTCGGAGACGAGCCGGCGGCGGACGTCGTCCGAGAGGTCGCTGTTGAGCAGCACGGTTTCGCGCTGGCGCTTCAGGTCTTCGAGGGCGCGATCCGGGTCGGTCGATTTCAGCACGCGCACCTGCTTCAGCGTCTCTTCGACGATGGCGCGGGCTTCCTGATCGGCGGCCGCGCGGGCGGCCCGAGCGCCGGCGATGCCGCCGCCCGGAGCGGGCTGGGCCACCGGCGGAGTCGCGCCGCCCGGCACGGGCGGGGTCGGTTCTTGCAACCGGAGCAGGGCTTTGCCGGCCTTTTCGTTCTTGTTGACGCGTTCTTTGAGCTTGTCCTTCGTCAGTTCGCCCGAACGGATCTGGGCGATGACCTTCGTGCCGGCGAGAGCTTCGGGGAGTTGCGGGTCGAGTTTGGTCGCGGCTTGGAAGAGCTTCTCGGCGTGGTCGAAGCGATCCGCGGAGATGGCCTTGAAGCCGAGTTCGACGAACTCGTCGCGGAAGAGGCGGAACTGCTCTCCGGCCATGGCCAAGGCGCGGTCGGCCGCGAGGATCACCGGGGCGTCTTTCGAACCCGCCGACTTCCACTGCTCGAGCATCGCGTTCAGGAAGAAGTTGTCGCCGCTCGCGGCCGGGAGCCGCTCGGCGAGTTCGACCGAAACTTTCTGACCGGCGACGGTGCCGTCGATCGTCATTGTGAGGTTGGCGACGGGAGCCGGGAGCTTGCCGAGCACGAGCGTGCTGCGGTCGGCCCGCAGCGGCGGGAGGCGATTCGGGAGCAGTTCGACCCCGGCGACGCCGAAGGTCGCCTTGTCGGCTTTGAGAACGGGCACGTCGAACGCTTCGGTGAGTCGCTTGCAGAATGCGCCGTTGCCCGTGGTGCCCGCGAGGTTCTCCTTGGCGCGGATGACCGTGCCGCCCGTGAGCATCGAGAGGCCGTGGAGGTTGTTGGCGGAGACCTTCAGGCCGAGGGGCACGGCGAAGAACTGCGTGCCGGCTTCGGCGAGACCGCCGCCGAGTTCGACGCGGACGCCCTCGGTGATGGCAGTGCCCGAAGTGCTTTCGCCGTCGCCCAAAAAGAGGACGATCTGCTGGCGCGCGGCCTTGCCGGCGAACGACTTCGCGGCGGTTTCGAGGCCGGCCTTGAGATCGACGGAGCCGGCGGCGTATTCGGAGTTGGCGAGCTTCAGCACCGAGTCGTTCACGCTCTTGTCGGTGGGGGCGACGAAGCCCTTCGTCAGCGATCGCGTGTGTTCGGGGCTGGCGGTGCTGAGCGTCCAGATGTCGAGGCGGTCGTCGGCGCCGAGTTTCTTGCCGAGACCCTCGATGATGAGGCCGGCCTGCTTGAGCGGATCGCCCGCTTGGCTCGCCGAGGTATCGACGAGGACGAGGATGTCGCGCGGGCGGGCGGCGGGGGCCGCGAGCGTCGGCTTCACCTGCCAGGCGAAGACGGTCTCGCCGCCGGGGGCCGTGTACGCGAGCGCCGGCTTGTCGCTGAACTTGGTCTTGGCCAGTTCGTCGATGACGCGGGCGGCGTCGAACTTGGGGGTCGCGGCCGGAACGGGCACGGCGGGGGCCGTGGGCGAACCCGTCCGAACATCGCCGAACACGGTGGTCCCGACGGCGGCGCAGACGGCCGCCCCTCCGAGAACCGCGGTCAGCAGCCTGAGGCTTTTGACGATCGTCATGGCCCGGGCGCTCCTGGTGTTGGGTCGGCGGCGAACGCCGAACGCAAAAGACGGATGAAAGGATAGTTTAAGCCGGAGAATCCGCCGGACGCCATTCGATTTCGGCCGAAAAGCGCTCGGTTCAATCTAATGGAGCGAGCCGGTTTGCACAACCGCGCCAACCCCACCGGCGCCGCACCGGAGCTTCCGCCCGGATCGGTGACCTCAACTCTACCCGGCACAACGCCCCCGGTGGCCGAGTGTTGGCGCGAAATGAACCCTGCCGCAGAACGGATTCCGGCGCATGCGCCCCGCGCGGCCCAATTGGCACGGTCGGTTCTCGTCCGTCGAAAGAAAAAGCCCAGCCGTGAGGCTGGGCTATTCGATATTCCGGCTCCCTCTCCCGGCTTTGCGGGAGAGGGTTGGGGTGAGGGTGCTTGAAAGCGAGACCGGTCGCTCACGCTCGCGGCTCTGAAAAACAAAACCCCTCACCCCCGGCGCCTCTCCCGCAAAGCCGGGAGAGGGGAAAGATGAGTTCAATCCCTAATCCCGGCGATCGCGGCGGGGGCCACCGCGTCCGCCGCGATCCCCACCCCGGTCTCCTCCGCGATCACCGCCGCCGCGCTCTTCGCGGAATCCGCCCCCGCCGGGAGGCGGGCCGCCGGAACCTTCTTCGCCTTCCGGCTTCGGCGGCAGCAGCGCCTTGCGGCTGAGCTTCACGCGATCCTGATCGTCGATGGCGACCACCTTCACCTGCACGCGGTCGCCGACCTTCACCACGTCCGACGGATGCTGGACGTAGCCGTGGTCGAGTTCGCTGATGTGGCACAGCCCGTCGCGGCCGGGGCTGATCTCGATGAACGCCCCGAATTCCTTGATGCTCGACACCTTGCCGTCGTAGATCGCCCCGACCTTGATCTCGGCGCAGAGCGCTTCGACCTTGCCCTTCGCGGCCATCGCCGCGGCCATGTCGGCGGCGGCGACCGTGACGGTGCCGTCTTCCTCGATGTCGAGCTTGGCGCCGGTTTCGTCCTGGATGGCGCGGATCGTCTTGCCCCCCGGCCCGATGAGCAGGCCGATCTTCTCGGGGTTGATCTTCACTTGGAACAGCCGCGGGGCCGAAGCGGCGATGTCCGTGCGCGGCGCAGTGAGAGCCTGGAGCATCGACTTGAGGATCTTGATGCGGGCGCTGCGGGCCTGCTCGAGCGCCCCGCGGAGGATGTCTTCGGTCACGCCATCGAGCTTGATGTCGAGCTGGAGGCCGGTGATGCCCTTCTGCGTCCCGGCGACTTTGAAGTCCATGTCGCCGTAGTGGTCTTCATCCCCTTGGATGTCGGTGAGGAGCACATATTCATCGCCCCGCGTGCAGAGGCCGATGCTGATCCCGGCGACGGGCCGCTTGATCGGCACGCCCGCGTCCATGAGGGCCAGCGTGCCCCCGCAGACCGACGCCATCGACGACGAACCGTTCGATTCCAGAATTTCCGAGACGAGGCGGATCGTGTACGGGAACTTCGCGGCCGGCGGCAGCACCGCTTTCAAGCTCCGTTCGGCGAGCATCCCGTGGCCGATTTCCCGGCGGCCGGGGGCGCGGATCGGCTTGCATTCGCCGACGCTGAACGGGGGGAAGTTGTAGTCGAGGAAGAACTTCTTCGAGATTTCGTCTTGGAGGCCGTCCACCTTCTGCTCGTCTTGGCCGGTGCCGAGGGTGACGACCACGACGGCCTGGGTCTCGCCACGCTGGAAGAGCGCCGAGCCGTGGACGCGCGGCAGCAACTGGACTTCACCGGAGACGTTGCGGATCTGATCGAGCGCGCGGCCGTCGATCCGCGTGCCGGTCATCGTGATGTCCTGGAAAAGCTTCTCTTTCAGGGCCGTGAAGGCGCCCGAGAACTGCTCCGGGGTGTACTTGGTGTCGGTCGAACCTTCGGGGAAGTAGACCTTCTTCGTCTTGTCTTTGAGTTCGTTGAGCGCGGTGTAGCGGTGGATCTTGCCTTCCGTGAGGTAGGCCTTCTTCATCTCGTCGCCGATCTTCTTGGTCAGCTCAGCGAGCATCGGATTCTCGGCCGGCGCCGGCGGCAGCACCTTCTCGCCGAAGCCCGCTTTGATCCGCAGCTCTTCGATGGCGTCGATGACCGTGAGGATGTGGCTGTGGGCGAAGACGATGGCGTTCCCCATCACGTCTTCGGGGAGTTCGCGGGCGAAGCCTTCGATCATGCAGACGGCGTCGCGCGTCGCGGCGACGACGAGGTCGAGGTCGCTCTCTTCCATCTGCGTCTGCGTTGGCATCAGGATGAAGTCTTCGCCGATGCGGCCGACGCGGACGGCCCCGATGGGCTTCGTGAACGGGATCGGGGAGATGTGGAGCGCGGCGCTGGCGCCGATGATCCCCAAGATGTCCGGGTCGTTCTCTTTGTCCGACGCCATGACCGTGGCCATGACTTGGACTTCGTTCAGGTAGCCGACGGGGAAGAGCGGCCGGATGGGGCGGTCGATGAAGCGGGAGGTGAGCGTTTCTTTGGTGCTCATGCGCGTTTCGCGCTTGATGAAGCCGCCGGGGAACTTGCCCGCGGCGTAGGTGCGCTCGCGATACTCCACCTGGAGAGGAAAGAAGTCGCGGCCGGGGATCGCGCCGCCGGAGGTGGCGGCCGTGAGGACGACGGTCTCGCCGAGCTGGACGACGACGGAGCCGTGGGCCTGCTTGGCGAGCTTGCCGGTCTCGAAGACCAGCGTGGAGGAGCCAAACGGACGTTCGATGCGGGTGACTGCCACTTTCGGAAACCCCTTCGCAATGTTGCGGCGGGGTGGACGGCACGCGGGTCGCCCGACGGGGCGGAGGCCGCAGAACAAGCCCCGGAAACAATCGCGGGGCGGGCGGAGGGGCGAGGCGGCGCTACTTGCGCAGGCCGAGCTTGGCGATGACTTCGAGATACTTGGGGCGGTCGGTCTGGCGCAGGTACTGGAGCAGCCCTGCGCGCTGACTCACCATCTTCAGCAAACCCCGGCGACTGGAAAAGTCTTTCTTGTGGGTCCGCATGTGATCGGTCATGTAGATGATCCGAGCGGTCAGCAGCGCGATTTGGACGGGGGGTGAACCCGTGTCGTTTTCGTCCTGCTTGAATTGCTGAATCAGGCCCGTCTTCTGTTCCTTGGTGGTCGCCATTGCCCGGTCATCCTCGTTAGTCTCGGGCCGACGAGCCGAAGCCGGTCGGCCGAGCATCCCTCCGTTGATTAGTCGCCGTACACCGACGCCAACGGTTGTGTTGAGCCATTTTGAGATGGAGCCACTTTAGGAACCCGCGCCCCGGCGACAAGAGAGCGGGCGGAAAATTGCCCAATTTCTCGCCCGCCGCGCAAGTGTCCGCACGATGTCACGCCGATTCTGAAAATTTCATAAACTTCTGACAGCGGGTCGGCAAACGCTCATCGACACGGAAGTTGCGCCGATAAAATGCTGAAATTCGATGGAATTCTGGGAGGTTTGCTCCACTCTGAATCGGCAAGTCGCTGCCGACCACTTGTCGATAGGGTTGTCTCCACCCTTGACTCGACAAAGCGCCCAGCTTTACAGTGGATTGATGGGAACTTTCCGACGCCGACGAGGATGGGCGCGGAATTCTCACCGCTCTAAGGCTCGACACCCATGCTGGTAC
>Ga0136611_10001083_pt1 | contig 18666 bp, 14 predicted proteins | sample AntDrymUQ2232306_2_FD_106645 | JGI IMG/M metagenome (GOLD analysis project Ga0136611, IMG submission 106645) | Polar desert sand microbial communities from Dry Valleys, Antarctica - metaG UQ223 (23.06) | ecosystem: Environmental > Terrestrial > Soil > Desert | place: Antarctica: Dry Valley...
GCTCGCCGTTGCGCAGCACCTGGCGGCGCGTAAAGTCCACCTCCACGCCGCCGTCCAGCGCCAGCAACGGCCCGTCCGGCTCACCGCTCGGCCAGGCGCGCTCCAATACCCGGCGGACGCGCGCCAGCAGCTGCCGGTAGCTGAACGGCTTGGTGACGTAGTCATCGGCGAAGTGCTCCAGCCCCTTGACGATGGTCTCTTCGTCGTCCAGCGCGGTGAGCATGATGATGGGCACGTCACCCAGGCGCTTGAGCCTGCGCGCCAGCTCAAACCCATCCATGCCGGGCATCAGGAGGTCAAGCACCGCCAGGTGCGGCAGCACCCGTTCCGCAACCGTCAGCGCCGCCTCGCCGCTTGACGCCGCCTGCACGTCAAACCCATCCGCCTCCAACTGCGCCCTGAGCGTAAAAAGCAAGTCAGGATCATCATCCGTAATCAGGATGCGAAACGGCGCGCCGGTCTCGGTCATGCCGTCATGCCCCCGCCCGCGCAACCTCTCGCGTCTGCTCCAGCTCCTGTGCCTGCACGTCTGCGGACACCGTGGGCACCGTGAGCGGACGTGTCGCGGCTCGTGACAGCCTGAACCAGAAGCACGCGCCTTGACCGGGGATGTTGCGCACGCCGATGGTCCCGCCCATGGCTTCCACGTAGGCGCGTGCGATGTACAGACCCAGTCCCACACCAGCGCTCACGGCCTTGCTTCCACGCGTGAAGCGCTCGAAGACTAGCGCCTGCTCATCCTCGGGGATGCCGGGTCCCTCGTCGGTCACCACCACTTCAACGCAGCGCTCGTCCTCCATGATGTCCACGAAGACACTGGAACCTGGTGGCGAGTACTTGGTGGCGTTCACTAATAGATTTACCAACACGTCCTCCACCCGCTCGGCGTCACCCAGCGCCGTCGCCAGCCGCATCGGTCGCGTGCGCACCACCACGTCGTGCGCTGGGCTCGCCGCGGCCGCCTCATCCGTCACGCGGGCCACCAGCGCCGTCACGTCAAGCGGCTGGCGCGCCAGTTCAAGCCCGCCGGCCTGAATGCGTGAGGCGCCCAAGAGTGACCGCACCAGCCTGGCCAGCCTGTCACAGACGCTGTTCAGCCGCAGCAGCGCCTGACGCCGGGTAGCCCCCGGCAGCTCCACGTCCGTGTCCAGGTCGCGCATCAGCAGCTCGGCGTAGCTCTTGGCCGCCGCTACCGGCGTGCGCAGCTCGTGCGCGGCCACGGCGACGAACCCTGAATGCAGCCGGCGCAGCTCGGCCAGCGCGCGTTTCCCGGCCTCCTGCTCGCGCACGCGGGCATCACGCAGCTCCGCGACCTGGTGCTCCAGCGCCGCCGCCATGCGGTTGAGCGTGTGCCCAAGCGCCATCACTTCATCTGGTCCTAGCGTGTCCACCCGCTGTGAGAGATCTCCCGCCGCGTAGGCCCGCGCCGCCGCCGCCAGGTTCCCCATGGGACGTGTCAACCGGCGGCTGAGCAGCGCCGCCGCCGAGCCGGCCAGGAGACCGGCCAGCGCCAGCAGCGACACCGCGCGGACGAGCTCGCGTCGTAAGGCGCCATAGGCCTCGTCCGTGGGAATACCGACGATCACTTCCCATGGGACGCGCGCCGTCGGGGCGAAGCCACTCAGCCGCCGCCTGCCGTCCACAAAGTCGCCCTCGGAGACCCCCTCGCGCAGGCGCAGCGCGTCGCGCACCGCGCTGCTCTCCATCGCGCTCTGTCCCACCCATCGTTCCGGCTCACTGCGCCGCGCCACGATGTGTCCCGCGCGGTCCACCACCAGCAATGACGACTGCTCAGGGAGGTCTACCCGGCGCAGGCCCTGCTGCAGTTGCAAGAGATTGACCGACACCGCGACGATGCCCAGCGGCACGCCTGTCTCATCCCACAGCGGCGTGCCCACCACGAAGACATGGCGCCCTGGGATACGCGACGGCAGTGGGTCCGTGACGACGGTGCCGCCCGAGCGCAGCGCCTGCTGGACGTATGTCTGGCGGTTCCCCGGCGGCGGCAGCTCCTCGCCGCCCGAAGCCAGCACCCGGCCAGCACTATCCAGCACGTAGAGGCTCTCATAGGACACGGTGCGCTCCACCAACTCACGCAGCAGTTGGTCCGCCTGGGGTTGCTCGCCGCGCTTCACGCTCGGCACGCGCGCCAGCGCCTCTACCAGCGCGGCGGTGTCCGCGACGAACTGGTCCACATCCGCGCTCACCTCACGCGCGTGACGCAGCGCGCGCGACTGGATGCGCCCCTGCTCCGCCCGGTAGTCCTCCCACGCGCCGTACCCGCCCAGCGCGGCGAAGGGCAGCAGCGCCGCCAGCACTAGCAGGGTCAGCTCATGCCGGATGGTCCAGCGCCGCCTGCGCCGCTCCAGCCGGGTCCGCGGCTCCCGCGACTCCCGCGGGGCCGGTCCATTGCGCTCCACACCTGAATCAAACCCGATACCGGTGTCCAGGTCAAGCACGGCGCGATCTCACGGCTCCCGACGCCGCTTCGATCAGCACCAACACTCCCGTGACGAGCGATACCGCGGCGCCTCGCTCAAGAGGGGGCGGCTCATAGCGAAAGTTCACCTGGTGCTCACCTTCCGGGACCGCCACCGCGCGAAACATGCCGTTGGCCAGGAAGACCTGCGTCGGCCGCCCGTCCACGTACGCGCGCCACGCGGGATCGTAGGTGTCCGCCAGGAAGAGCCACGCCGGTGCCCGGGCGATCACAGCCAACACAACGCGCCCACCCGCGTGTTCCGCCACCTGCACGTCTCCCGCGTCCGCGTGGCTGGTCCATCCGGCATCGTCGCCGGACACCACCCGGCTACGCTCCGTGAGTGGCGCCGCCGGCGGGTGAAACCAACTTCCTACGGCGATGTCTTCCACCGGGGCCACGGGAGGCGCGCCGTCCGCTGGATCAATCAGCACCATCCGCTCCGGGTCAAATGGCCGCTCCGCCATCTGCTTGACGTGATGCGCCTGCGGCAGCGCCGCGGCCAGCGGCACGAGGTACGCGCGCGGCAGCGCCGTCTCGTTCCGATAGACCTGGACCTCTTCGTCCGCATCAACAGCCGTGAGACGCTCCCGGTCCTGCCAGACCATGTTGTGTACCCACCAGTCCGGCTGCCCTACTCCTAGTCCGTGGACGCGCAGGATGGCATGTGGCGCGGTGGGCAGCACCGCCGCCTGCACGCCCAGCCGCACAATCTTCCGCGGCGCCGCGGCGACGTTGCTCTCTTCAGCCCGCTGAGGCAGAGGCAATTGAGGCAGCGGCAGCTTGGCGTAGTACAGCTTCACGTCATACGGACTGCCGTCCGCGGCGTACTCCTTCCAGGTGTGTACTGCCAGTGGGAACCCGGGCGAGGCCGCCAGCTCTGGCGATCGTTCCGCGCGCATCGCCGGATCTCCTGCCGTCGCCTCGGCTACTTCTAGCCCCACCCGCAGCGGCCACGTCAGGCGCTCACCGCCTTCATCTTCAGCCACCACCCACCCTGCTACGTCCCCCGGTTGGGCGCCCCAGCTATCCCGCAGGGTCGCCACCACCCGCACGTTCTCCGCTTCCACCGCCGGCACACGGAACCAGCCACGCGCGCCGCTATTCGCGCCATTCCCACTCACCAGCGGCCGGAGCGGGTGAAAGGAGGTCAGCTCATGAGAGGGCAGCGTCTCCGGCGTGTTAGGCGCCACAACGTAGCGCGCGTTCCACACGTCCAACATGCGACCCCAGCTCGTCTCGGCCGCCCAGGCGTACGCCATGTGCCGCTCGGTGGAGAGCGAGCTGTAGCCTCCCGCCTCCTGCACCCCAAGCGGCAGGAGCGCGTTCGGCTCCACGTCTGACCGGCCCAGATAGACCGCTTGCCCGGTGTAGACGCGATAGAGCGGCCGCTTTAGCGCTGACGCAGCCACTGAAGCAGACGCCGGTGCGAGAACCCCGGCAAGATACCCCGCCGCGCCAGAGTTCGGCTCAATCGCCGCCATCGCCGACGCCGGATGCGCCCGCCCCGCCGCCACCAGCAGCGGTCCCACCACCGCCAGGACCGACGCCAGGCTCAACCCGGCGCGCGCCATAGCCACCATCCGCCGCCCGCGGGCCCCGGTGGAGCGCAGCAGACACCATCCGGCAAACACCGCGTACGCCGCCACCACGCTCGCCACCCACACCCGCATCGTTGGGGCGTGGGGATCCAACGCCGCCAGCAGGCTGGCGTGGGCGTCCGCGCCTGTCACCTTCAGCTTCACCGAGCGGTCGAACGCGACGTACTGCCGCTCCAGCCACGCGCCCGCCTCCACCGGATGCGCCAGCAGCCACTGCCGCGCCGCCTGCGCCGTCAGCAGCAGCCCCGCCAGGCCGCCGGCCAGCAGTCCGGCCGTCAGGCCGAGCCACAACTGGCCCAGTCGCCCGAGGCGTCCCAGGCGCGGCGCACGCTGCGGCGCCCGCATCAGCCAGTCCAGGCCAAACCCTACCAGCGCCGCCACGCCAAAGCTCCAGAGAAAGGCGAAGCGCCCCGGCGACCGCAGCCCGTGGTCTCCGAGCAAGTCTTGGGTGACGGTCACCACCCAGGGCGGCCCGTACCGGCCCATGGAGAGCGCCAGTGAGAGCGCGGCCAGCGCGCCGAAGAAGAGCGTCTGCCGGTCGCGGCGCAGCGCCACCGCTACCAGCGCCAGCAGCACCGCCGGCACGCCAAGAGAGACGTTCACCTCCCAGTCCACCCAGTGGCCGAACGGTGTCCCATCCGGCCGGCGCAGCAGCTCCGGGAAGACTACCGTGAGCAGCCGGAACGGCGTCACGCTGTTGATAGTGGCGGCGGAGAGGCCGATCCCGTGTCCCCGCGCCGACCGTGCCGCGAGGTCCAACAGCGGCAGGAGCTGCACCGCGCTCAACCCCGCCGCGACGCCGCCCATCACCACTCCCATACCAGCGCCGGCGACGGCTCGACGTACGAGCGAGATGCGCATGGGTGCAAAGAACAACACGCGCCAGCCAAGGTACGGCCCAACCGCCAGCGCGGTGAAGACGCAGATCTGCACATGTACCGCCAGCGCCTGCATCGCCACCGCGACACCAGCGAAGGCCGCCAGCCGGTAGCACGACCCGCCGGCCGAGCGCACCGCCCGCTCCACGAAATACAGCGCCAGCGGCAGCCAGACCATACCGCTGTCCAGGTTCTCGTGTACTACCTGGCCCACCATGAAGCCCGAGCACATGAACGCCAGCCCACCGGCAACCGCCGCGGGGCGCGTACACCCGGCAACGCGCAGGAACGCGTAGGTGAACGCTCCCGCCAGGTAGAACCGCACCAGGCGCAGCGCAACCAGCGCCGCCGCCGGCTCCAGGAGCCGCAACGCGATGACGTGCGGTGGATAGAGCATACCGCTCTCACCATCCGCGAAGAGCGGATACCCGCCAAAGATCCCCGGCTCCCAGAGCGGCAGCCGCCCTTCCTTGAGCGCCGCCGCCAGGTTGGCCAGCAGCGGGTAATAGAAATACTTGGTGTCATCCTGCCATTGCACGGCGCCGTGCAGCACCGCCGGCGCCAGCAGCGCAAACGCACCCGCCAGCAGCGTTCCATGCGCCAGCGTCACCCGCCACGGCAGCGCCCGGAAGAGACGCCTCGCTAGGCGTGACGCGGCCGGCAGCGCCGCCCCATACGGCGCGGTCTGCCACCCCCGTGGGCGTGTCCCAATCGCTATCCCCACCTATCTATCCGACGCATCTACCCGACGTACCTACCGAAGGAGTCCCAGGCAGACGCTACGGGCTGCCCCTCAACGCCAGCCTCAATGGCCCATCACTTGCCAGTCTGGTAGCGTAGGAGAGGGACGCATCGTGACCAGACGCCTCACGCGGGCACGCACCCTTTCACTCGCCGCGAGGTTCGGTGTTGCCAGCGTCGCTGGCCTGCCGGCACTGGCGGCGTGTACCCCTGGGCAGTTTGATGGCGCGAGCATCCCCGGCGCGCGCGCCGCGACAGCAGCGCCGGGGCCGGATGCCGCTTCGGCGCCGCCCGAGGCCGGTACCAGCGGACTTGACGAGGCAGCGCAGGTCACTGCACGCGACGCCTTCATCCGCTACGACCCGGACGCTCGGTCCTGGACGCTGGGCAATTACCAGTTTGAGGAGCGCCTGGAGCTGCAGCCCGGCTCCAACGGCGGGTACGCACTGGTGCGCCGCGCGCTCTTCTCACGGGACCGCAGCGTGAATGTAGATGTGGCGGCGTTGTCCCCGACCGAGGCCGGCGGCGCCCACCAGGACGCGCTCGGCATTGCCATTGAAGGCGAGCCGCCCCGCCTCGCGCCGCTTGACCAGCGCCTCGAGCGTCTTGCCGGCGGCGCTCTCTACGCCGCAATACGCTTCCGGGACTGGACCACCGGCTCAGAGCTGACCCATGAGATGCGCCTGCGCCCGGCCCACCCGGTGGTGGAGCACCGCACGTCCATCCGCTACGAGCGTGAGCGGCCGGTGCGTCTCACCCGCCTGGACTCGGCAGACTTCGTGGTGCGCAGCGCCGCCAACGCCCGCTGGCGCGCCGCCACCATCGATACCGCCGGCAACCTCTCCTTGGCGCGCCTCGGCCAGGATGGGCAATTGGAGTCAGAAGTGCCCGCCCAGAGCGCCGCTCGCGCGCCCGTGGTGCCCTTGTTAGTCCTGCACGACGCCACCAACGCGGAAGGGCTCTTTTTCGGCTTGCGCTGGTCCGTTAACTACCGCATCGCGGTGCGCGCTATTGGGGACCGCCGCGTCGCCGTTGAGGCCGGCGTCCGCATGTACCCCAACGCGCAGATGGATGCGCTCTCCACCATCGACCAATCGCCCGGCTTTCTGCTCCGTAACGGCCAGACCATCAGCAGCCCGTGGCTGATCGTGGGCGTCTTTGAGGGCAGCATGGAAGACGGGACCAACGTCCTCAAGGGGTACCTTAGCGACGACCGGCCGCGCGAGCCCGGCTGGGCCGCCGAGGTGATGCCGGTCGCCTGGAACTCGTGGTTCGCGTATGGCACCGGGGTGGACGCGGCCAGCATGCAGGCGGAGGCGCGTGACGCGCGCCGCCTGGGTGCCGAGGTGTTCTACGTGGACTACGGCTGGTCGCGCGCGCTCGGTGACTGGACGCCCCACCCAAAGCGGTTCCCCGGCCGCACGCTGCGTCAGTTGGCGGATCAGGTCCGCGCGGCCGGCATGCGCTTCGGACTGTGGGTCGCCTTCGGCGTCGCGGATGAGGACTCGGAGCTGCTGCGCCGGCACCCGGAGTTTCGGGCGCGTCAGCCCACGCCCGCCCGCACCGGCATCGACGGCTCGCTGCCGCTCTGCCTCACCGCTGCCAGGCAGTACCTGGGGGCCGAGCTGCCGCGCATTGTGCGTGACTACCGGCTGGACTGGCTCAAGTTTGACCAGCCAATGGTGGCAGCCTGCCTTGACCACTCCCACGGCCATGATTCCTCGGTACGCGGTTCCCTGCATGCGAATAACCAGGCGTTCTACGACCTGGTGCGCGGCCTGCGTCAGGCATTCCCCGAGCTGTTCATTGAGTCCACCTTTGACGGCGCCGGCTACCTGGACTACGGCGTCTACGCTCGCTCTCACGGCGCCTGGCTGGACGACGCGGCGGGTGATCCAAGCGCGCCAATGACGCAGGTGCAGCAGAGCGCGTACGGCGCTAGCCTCGCCTTCCCGCCGCGCTTTCTCACACTCTGGCTGGCCCGCGGCCCGGTTGAGGAAGGCGCGCCCGGCCGCAGCTTCTCTCCAGAAGACCTGGCCTACCAGGGCTACAGCACCATGGGCGGCAGCTGGGGCCTCTCACTGCGCCTTGGTGATCTGGACGACGCGCAGGCCGCCGTCGTGCGGCGCCTCATCGCGGAGTACCACGCGCTGCGCGAGTACCTGCCCGGCGCGTACGTCTACCACCACGCTCCCGCCCTTACCACGCCGGTCGCGGCGCTGGGCGCCATCACGCCTGGCCCCATGGTGGGCGACTGGTTCGCGCTGCAGTTCCACCAGCCCGACCTCGACCGCGGCGCCATCCTCGCCGTCCACAACGCGGAGGGACCGGACCGCCTTCAGCTGACGCTGCGTGGCCTCATCTCGGATCAGGCGTATCGCATCACCTGGGGGAACGGGCATGATCTGGCCTCCGACTACGGCGAGGCGCTCATGCGCCGCGGCGTCGCGATTGAGCTGCCACCCTTCTCCGGCGGCATCGCGCTCATTAAGCCTGTCTGAGGCTGTCTAATCGTTCAAGGGGTCTCTGCACGTCGTTGAGGCGGCCGTTGAGGGAGTGGGTCTACGCTCCTTGCGTGCTTACCTTGCGCTGGATCAGCCTTCGCCTCGTCGTTGGCGTCCTGGCCACCACCACGGTCGTCGCTCTCGGCAACCTGACCGTCAACCTGCTCATGCTTGCGTACTCAGGGATCACGCCGTACGCCGGTCCGTAGGGGTAGCTCTACGCGGGTGGTGGGCTTGGGAGGCGCCGGAACTCGATGAAGCTTGGCGAGAGGTCGTCTCCGACCTTCCACGCAATGCGCAACATCTCGGTCGTGGCGCGCTCCTCGGTACGCGTCTGAGCGTCAGTGGGTCGTGTGAGGGCAGAGGCCAGCTCGGCCATGGTTGCGTCAAGGCGATCGACTCGGGTCGTCAGCTCCATCGTGGCTGTAGTCCCCGAGAGAATGCCATGCACTACACGATGCCGGTTGCTCGATCATGGGTTTGAATGTGTTGGCTCGCGGTTCAGGCGGGGTCCGGCTGCCGTGTAGTGCGCAGTAGCGCCGCGCCTGTTCCACCTACCAGTACAGCCATGAAGAAGACAGCTAGGCCAACGGCGAGTCCAAGGACCGAGCGGGGATGGCTGGTCTCCGCCGGCAGCAGCTCCCCAGCGGCCGCGAGTGGTCCGCGTTCGAACACGTACTGAGTCGAAGCGCGGGCGCGGTCCGTGTCGTGCTCTGCCGTGGCAACCACGTCCGCCACCAGCAGCGTGCCATCGGCCGCCACAACCAGGTGTGGCGCTTCCGGCACCACCTTGGACGCCGGGACGGGCTCGAACCAGAGACGGAAGGTGCCATGGTCGCGAGCCAGGATGCCGGATGTGTCCAGCACCCCCCAACCGTCGTCATCCAACCGTACACGCCATGCAGGCGGATCGCTTTCCACCAGTGTGTACGCGGCTGCAAAGGCCGGGTCCCAGTGGATGGACGTGCTTTGCGTGTCGTCATCAAGCGCGCCCTCGATGATGAGCCGGACCTCAATCAGCGTTCCGGGCGCGGCGTCGCCATAATCAGGACGGTGATTCGTTGACGCCCACCGAAGGCGCAGATGGGGTGCGGGATCAAGGGCCCGTGCCGGAGAATCCGCGCGAATAGTCTCTGATCCGGCCGTGCTGGCCGTGTCGGCCGTGTCAGGGCGGCACGGCCCAACCCAGAGCGCGAGGCTGGCGAGCAGGAGGAAGCGGGCCGCAGGCATCGGAGCTACCGCGACTAGCGAGGCAGACTCAGGACGTTTTGGACCTCATCGTTCAGGTTCTTGAGGAAGGCCGGAGTGGGCTCTGCCTCATTCTTGCGGATCTGTTCCACCGCCTTCTTGAGCACCGCGTTGACCTCGGTGATCTTGTAGTTGTGCGGGATGGATCCCTGATAGTTCTCCCCCAGCACGTTGCTGTCTCGGTCCAGCTCCTGGAGCAGCTTGGGGAATACGGGGTGGTTGAGGAAGCCAGGGTCGTTGTAGACATCCGGTCGCGCGCCCGGCGTCGTGGAGGTGCCCTGGCTCTTCTGCTGCCCCAGCGCCAAGCCGGTCTCCTTATTAGAGAACCACTTGAGCGCTTCCCACGCTTCGGCCTGGTTGGCGCTCTGGGCGGAAACCTGGAGCGCGTCTGGAATCCAGACGCCACCACGCTTGCCGGTGGGACCCTTGGGGATCAGGGTGGCGCCGTACTTCCACCCCTGAGACTCGGCCGCTGGATGGATGCTGGTCTTCTGGTTGAAGTCCTCGTGGATCAGCATCGCTGCTTTGCCTTCGCGGAAGAGGACCGGCTGGTTGGCCACGGGATCAGCGACCTTCCGGCGGTGGAAGGCATCGTAAAACCATCCGAAGCCGGTGCGTGCCTCTGGCGTGTCCAATGTGGCTTTCTTCTGCTCGCCGTCATAAACATTCGCGTTCCAGCGCCGCAGCGTTCCGGTAAGTGACCGCGCATTGTCCGGCAGCGTGCCGGCAATGCCCCATTGGCTGCCGTCCGGCCGCGTCAGTTTGACCGCCATCTCCAGCAGCTGCTCAAGCGTAGTGTTGAGATCAGGCGGCTTAATGCCCGCCTGTTCAAACATCGTCAGGTTGTAGAACAGCGCAACCGTCGCCATCTTGCCCTTGAAGGGCAGCGCGATCACCTTCCCGTCCACCTTCCCCGCGTCAATCGCCTGCGGGTACCAGCCCTTCAAATCCAGCTTGTCCTTGGCAATCAGCGCATCCAGGGCAATCATGCTCTTGCCCAGATACAGGTTCTGCGGCTGGGCGGCGGAAAAGTGCGTATGCACCACATCTCCAACGGTATTGGAAGCAATCAGCGCCGCCGTCTTCTCCTGAATGTTGCCCGCGTGCAAGTCCGGCTCTACCTTGATGTTGGGGTACTTCTCCTGGAATTGCGGCACGCGGATGGGCCACATGTCCTGCTCCGGGTTCTGGCGCGCCGTGATGCGCACCGTCACATTCTTCTTCGCCAGCGCCGTTGGCTGGCTCGCGGTGGTAGTAGTGCCTGTGCTGGGAGCGGCCTGCTGGCCACATGCCGCGAGGATCCCTGTCCCAAACGCCGCTGTCCCCATACCCAGAATTGACCGCCGTGTTCCGTTGAGAAGCCCTTGTTTCATACCTGACTGCGCCCTCCGTGGCGTGGATACGTAAACGCGAAGCCTACCGACGTTCCCTCAACATCAGCCTCAACGTGGACGCGCAGCAGGCGCGAGTGCCAGATGTTATTGAGGGAGACGTTGAGGCATTCGCCGTATAGATGAAGGGAGATGGGTCTTGATGCCGGGTAGGCCAGAGTGTCAAGCGCACCGTCAAGAGAGGGACACATGATGCAGCCACGCATAACAGCAGGACTGACGCGTCGAGGACTGACATTGGGTACAGCTAGTGCAGCGCTCGCCGTGGGGAGCGTTGCACTAGCCGCCTGCGGCGGGGCGGGTGCAGACTCCGGATCGGGAGGCGCCGTCAAGCCTCCCGTCAAGCTCACGTACTTGAGTTGGCGTCCCATCGCCATGGAGCAGTTCGCCCCCGCCTGGAAGGCGTACCAGACCAAGAACAACGCCACCATCGAGGTTGACCCGAGCGGCCTCGGCAACCAGGAAAAGCTCATCACCATGTTCGCCTCGGACTCCGGTCCCGACCTGTGGGATGCCAACACCAGCCACCTGCCAAAGATGTACGACAACGGCTTCGTCCTCGAATTGACGAAGTACCTCTCCCGCGACAAGATCGCGCTGGACAAGGACTGGGCGCCACTCGGAATCGAGCGCTGGCGCCAGAAGACCTACGCCGTGCCCTACTGGCTCGAGCCATTCGGCATCTTCTACAACAAGTCCCTCTTCCGCGCGCGCGGCGTCGACGACCCCTGGGAAAAGTCCAAGGGCAGCTGGACCCTTGAGCAGATGGTTGACGCGGCAAGGAAGGTCAACAACCCCTCGCAAGACGTGTACGGCATGCAGTGGGGTATGGGCGACTACCACGGCATCGGCCCCCTCATCTGGTCGCACAACGTCTCCCACCTCCAGTACGACCCCCAGATGAAGTTCGACCTCCAGTTGCCCCAGTTCGGCAACGCGCTCAACACCGCGCTTGACTGGATGAACCGCCAGAAATTCAACATCGTGGGGCCTGCTGCCGAGATGGCCGACTCGCGCACGCGCCTCCTAGCGGGCAAGCCCGGCATCGACCAGCCGAACGGCTGGAACCTCTTCTCCAGCGGCAAGATCGGCATCCACTACCGCTCCGTCAACGACTGGCGCCGCATGTGGAACTCCATCGGCACCGCCTTCGAATGGGACATGCTCCCCGTCCCCACCATGAACGGCAAGCCCGGCGCGGCCTGGTCCGCCGGCCACCCCGTCTGCGCCTACGGCAAGACCAAGAGCCCGGACGCCTGTTGGGATTTTGCGAAGTTTCTCATGGAGGATGAGTTCCAGGGCTTCCTCGCCGAAAACCAGTTCCTCGTGCCCGCCAAGAAGAAGCACCAGGCTCGCTTCTTCCGGGCGCCCGAGCAGTACAAATACCAACACCCCACCGTCTTCGCGGATGTCTACAAGAAGCCCTACGGCATCTACTGGAGTCACTACCGCGCCGGCGAAGACTCCGCCCTCTATAACGCCGAGATCGGCAAGATCATCAAGGGCGAGATGTCCGTCCAGGGCACTCTCAAAGACCTCGAAACGCGCCTCAACGCGCTGATCGATACCGGCCCCGGCGAGAACCCCTTCAAGGGCATCCGCTGGCCTATTCAACCCAAATAACGAAGGAGATACGTATGCCTTCGCGCCGTCAGTTCGTGCTCACTGCTGCCTCCGCCGCCGCGCTTGCTGCCTGCGGCGCTCCCAACGCCCAGACTGGGCAGGGCCCTGGAGCCGCGTCCAAGACACCCGTCACCGTGCAGTTCGCCCACTGGGGCACCCCCGACTACTACGAGCGCAACCGCAAGCGCGCCGACGACTTCCAGGAGAAGCACCCCAACATCAAGGTAGACGTCGTCCACATCCAGGAGGGCTTCCAGGACAAGATGCTTGCCCTGTTCGTCGCCAACACACCACCCGACACGCATGTGCTGGACATGCCCAAGGTCCAAGCCTACGCCGGGCGCGAAGTGCTCCTCCCGCTCACCCCCTATATGAAGGAAGACAAGACCTTCAAGGCTGACCTCCTCCACAAGAAGGCCGTGGAGATCATGAGCAACAAGAAGGGCGAGCTGCTCGGCATACCGTCCGGCGGTAGCCCCAACCTCTTCTATTACAACCGCGACCTGTTCAAGAGCGCGGGCCTCCCGACTCCCCATGAGCTGTTCCAGCAGAACAAGTGGACCTGGACCACCTTCCTCGAGTCGGCACGGTCGCTCACCATGGGCGGTCCCGGCGGCTGGCAGGTGGTGGGCGCCACAACGGGCCTGCATCGCCTCTGGATGAACGCCAACGGCGCGGAGGAGTTCGATGACTACCGCGCGCCCAAAAAGAACCTCTACGACGTGCCTCAGAACGTCGAGACGCTCCAGTTTCTCACGGACCTACGCCACCGGCACAAAACCACGCCCGCCAACTTCTCGAAGGAAGTGGGCATGGACGACACCAAAGGGTTCATCCAGGGCCGCGTGGCGATGATGGCGCGCTGGACCTCCGGCATCGGCCAGTTCAAAGACATCAACGACTTCACCTGGGGCATGGTTCCCTACCCCAAAGGCCCCAATGCCAAGGGAGTCACGGCCAACGATTACGCCACCTCCGGCCCCGCCATCGCCAAGGCCAGCAAGTACCCCAGGGAATCCTGGGAGTGGGTCAAGTTCACCGCCAACGACGATGGCCAGAAGATCGCCTCACTCGCCGGCGGCGGCACCGGCGTCTACTTCTCAGACGCCGCTAACCAGGAGGTCATCAAACAGTTGCGCGCCATCAAGTCCTGTGAGACGCCCACTATGACCGTGGACCTGATCAAGAAGGGCAACAGCTTCGTCCGGCTGCTCTATGTGGATGAGGCGGAGATCAACAAGCTCATCAATGGCAACCTCGGCCCCATGTGGAACGGCGAGGACGCGCCACCCGTGGCGGCCCAAAAAGCCGCCGGCGCGGTGAACGACTTCCTCAGGTCCACGCCGCAGTGAGTTGAGGCGAGTCAACGCGCGTTGAGGGACACGTTCAGCTGTTCGATCCCGCCACCGCGCTCGTCGCGCTGCGCTCGGTGCGGTTCTACCTGGCGGGTGCGTTCACCTGGCAGAACGGCGGCGATCTGGTGGATGTGAACGCCAAGTAGGCGCGGTGAACCAGCCCACCAGCGATTGACGCACTCCAATGGCAAGTCGATCTGGTCCATCGCCATCGAGGCGCGCCCTACCCCATCCTCGGCAACGGCGTGCAGGGGAACGCCGAGTACCTCGTGGCGACCACAACCCTCTCACCGGGGCGCGCCTCGGAGCAGCACGCCGTGTGGCAGAAATACGTCAAGGAAGAGCCGCGCATCCAGCCATTCAGCCGGATGCTCTCCTACGGCAGACCGACTCCCAAGCTCACCCGCTGGGAGGAGATCATCGCCATCCTTCAGGGCGCGCGAGACGCCGCCGCCGAGCAAAAGCTCACCCCCAAAGAGGCGCTAGAAGACGCCGCCCGCCAGGCCGAGCCACTCATCCAGGAGGGGTAGCGCGCGCAAATCCTCCGCTGGCGTCACCATCTGCCCACGAGCCCCACCAGGTCACCAGAGGGAAGCTAGCTGAGGACTTCGCCAACTTGGTGTTTGAGCTGTACGCAATGTAGCCACGGGAGAATGCCCCTGCTCAATCCCGCGGCCTGAGCCAGGATCTCGCGGCCCGCGTAAGGCATCGTTTGCGGGCTACTCAGGACTACTCGGGGAAGGTGGGCTTGGTCTTCCAGGAAACGATCTGATTCGCCTCGCGGGTGGCCTCGCGCAGGGCCCGCTCCACCGCAATCTCGCGGGCTATCTCACGCCGGCGCGCGGGAGGTCAAGCTGCTGCTGGATTGGTCCCATCGCCGCGCCTACCGTCGCGTCCACGCTCATCTCGCCTTTCCACAGCGGCTCGAGCGCTTTCTGGACCGCGGTCTGGTACTCCTGCATCTTCAAGTTGTATGGCACCGCCAGCTGCTCAGGCGCGGGGTTGTCCATGAACTCCTTGAAGACCTTGAACATCGGCGACGCCTTGGAGACCGTCTCAGCCCACGCATCGGGCCGGGCGCCCGGAATCCCGCTCTCCCCAAAGAGCAGCGGCGCCACTTCACGGCTGGTGTGGTGCTTCAACAGCAGCCAGGCCGCGTCTCTCTGCCTGGTCTTCGCGTACATGCCCCACATGTCAACGTGTCCTTGAGAGCCGCGCTTGCCGCCGGGCCCCTTGGGAACAAGGACGGCATCCATCTGGAAGCGATCGCCAATCTGGGTCTGCCGGGTCTGACCCCACATACCCGTGGTGATCATCGCCACGTCGCCATTGTTGAACTCCACCTTGTCCGTTGGCAGAGGATGCGCCTTGTGCTTGTGACGTACATCGAACAGCCACTGTAGTGCCTGCTTCGCCGGACCCTTGTCCATCGCTGGCTTCTTGCCGAGCGTCGCCGGCTCCAGCATTTCCCCACCGAACGAACGCACAAACACCAGCAACGCGGGGAAGGACGTTTCCGTCTGGATGCCCCACGTCCCCGGCTTTGCCGCCATGATCTGGCGAGCGGTCGTCGCAAGATCATCGTAGCTCGAGTTCATCGTGGGCGGCTTCACACCGGCCGTGTCGAAGAGGCTCTTGTTGTAGAAGAGGCCGATATGGCTCGGATGGATCAGGTTCGGCATACCGAACTGCTTGTTGTCCACAATCTTCGCGACCGCCACGGCGCGCGGGAAGAGCTGCTTGAGGTCGTACTTGTCGGCTGCCACGATCGGATCAAGTTGCAGTAGATGACCCTGCGACGCCAGCTCAAAGTACGTACCCACTCCCGTGCTCAGCCACATCAAGTCGCCTACGTCGCCCGCCGCTAGCTGCGCGACCAGCTTCTCGTAGCCCGTATCCGGCAAGTACTCGACGGTGATGTGTGGGAACTTCTGCGTGAACTGCTTTCCCACCTCGGGGATGTACTTCTCTGTCCGATGGTTTACCCGCAGCGTGAGCGGCTGTCGGGACTTGGTGGCGTCGCCGCCCGCCCCCGCGCCCGTCTGCGTCGCGCCTCCACACGCCGCGGCCGCCAGGCCCATGAGGCCCGCGCCAAATCCTGTGAACCCCCTACGAGTGACGGATGCCATATGCCGGTCCCTCCTTGTGCATGCTATCCCCGCATGGCGTATGAGTCAACGCATGCCTAGACCTCAACCTAGGCTGGTGACCTCAACATTCACCTCAACACTAAAGAGATGGTCCTCGCTTACAACGTGCTGCCGGCCGGGCGCGTGCCCGCACGGCTAACCCCTAGCCCATGGGCGTCTGCTCCATGAGCGCCTGGAGCTGGGACTGGAGGGGCGAGATCGCAGCGCGGACCGTGGCTTTGCCTTGCCAGATCTCTGTCAACACCGGCTGAATGACCTTGTAGAGCGCATCACCAGCGGGGTGGTACTTGATCTTGTCCACCGGGCGCGCGAACTTAAGTCCGTCGGCAACCACCTCTGGGCGCGCGTTGGGGGTGTTCTTGAAGGTCTCCTTGGCCCACTTGTGCGCGTCATCCAGGAAGGCGGGTACGCGGCCCTCGGGAGCGCCCCAGCGGTTGTCCTCAATGAGGTACTTCATCAGCTCCCAGGCGTGATCCGAGCGATCACCAACCTTGGTTACCAGCACGATGTTCGATTGAAAGTCGGGCGAGGTGTACTTCATCTTGGGACTGGGTGCGAAGCCCCAATCCATGCCGGCGTCGGTGAACTTCCTTGCGGGGTTGGCGGGCCCACAGCACACCGTGTGCATGGCCGCGCGCCCGGTCAAGAAGGCCTGTTCGCGGTTGGTTGTCCCAAGGTCAACACCCTGGCTGTCCATGGCGCTGCCATCCTTCGTGACGATGTCCGCCCAACGCTCGAGCGTCTGCAGCACCTCAGGAGAGTCGGCCTGGATCTTCTTGTAGTCGTCGGTGATCCACTTGGCGTCGCTATGGACCAGGAGAGTGGTGATGGGGTCGCCGTAGTTGGTCATGCCAACCTGAGTGGTCGTGGCGCCACTCTTCTTGGTGAGCTTTCGCAGCGCGCCGCGGAACTCATCCCACGTCCACGCTTTGTTCCAATCGGTGGGGGGCTCGGGGACACCGGCCTGCTTGAAGAGCGCGCGGTTGTAGAACGTAGCGGTTAAGTTGCCGCCATAGGCGTAGAACAACGCGAAGAGCTTGCCGTCGCTTCTCCCAACGAGATCGACCTCCTTGGCGCTGAACCGGCTAACGGGGTACTTGTCCCGCCTGACGTAGTCATCCAGAGCCTTGGGGATGCCGGTCTGGAGGATCAGGCCGCGCACCGTCTGGTACCAGCCGAGCAGGTCGATCTTCTCGCCGCCCGCGAGGAACGGAGTCAGCGCTTCGAGGTTGTTTTTGCCCTGGGTGAGCTCGACCTTCCAGGTGGGATGCTTGGCGTACCAGTCCTTGAGCATCAGTTCGACATCGGCGTCGGCGATGGTGCCCCGCTTGAAGAACTTGACCGTAACCGGAGCATCGCTCAGCGTTGATTGGGCGCTTTGAGTGGTGCTGCTTGCGCCGCAGGCCGCTAGTAACGCCGGTGCAAGCGGCGCGACCAGGGCCGTGCGCAACACGCGCCGGCGGGTTGGACGGGTCGGGCCGGCAATCGTCATCTCGTCATCCTTCTCGGTGTCACTACGCATCATCAGGCTGCGCCTCCCTCTCGGACCATTGAGAGGGCCAGCAGCAACATATCTGTACGGCCTCAACAACACCCTCAACAGCCGCCGTAGCCGCCCTAAGACCAGCGTAGTCACCCTCGGTAGAAGCCTCCTGCTCCCGGGGTGGCCGGCACCATCTCAGCCGGAAGGTGGGAGACGGCCCAGCAGCTCCTTGGCCGTGGCGTTTCCCGGATCTAAGCGCTGCGCCTCTTCAAGATACGCCCTGGCCTGAGCGCTGCCGGCGGGATCCAGCGCGTCTCGGGCTCCCGTGGCGGCCCCGCCGTCCAGGATGCTAATCGCGGCGCCCAGCAGTTGGAGCACTCGCGTCTCATTTGCCCGCGCCACTTCCTCCTCGGGAGTCAGTACCGGCGCAGGCTCCCGGTCCCACCGCGCCCGCATCGCCAGGGCATCCCGGTGCGTCGGGTCCAGTTGCAGCGCCTCCCCGAGCGCGGCCTCTGCCCACTCCTGGCGCTTCGCTTCACGGAACACCGCGGCCGCCCCCAGCAGCTCCATCACGCGCTGCAAGCGCTCAACGGCTTCCCGGTCATCCAGCCGCACGCTCACCGGCTCCACGGGAACCAGATCCACTACCGTCCGGTTCGGCAGGATCGCCGTGTCATACAGCCGCCAGGCAAAGAACGCCAGCGTCCCGCAGAGTGCAAACACCACCAGTGCCGCCACAACCTCAGCCGCTGCCTCAGAAACCTTCCACGCGCCATGCGCGCCTTTGGGAAGTGTGGAAGCCATGCCGGTCCCCTTGTACGCACGTCACCTCAACACTTCCCTCAACGTGTCTGTGAAGTTGCTCAGCCAGGGACACCGTCGGGCGGCGAGCAGCGGCGCTAGAGCAGCACCCGAACAGCGCCGCCACATTCGGGCGTCCCGGAACCGGGCAGCGTGATCATCCTGGGAGCCGCCTGAGGTGGCAGCAGCAGTTGCCCGCGGCCGTCACACACGAACGTGTGCGGCGGAACGAGCAGCGCCTGCGCCGCGGCGCGCGTCTCTCCATCTATAGGCGCGCTCCAGTGAATACGGGCGCTGATGCCGTCCTCGCGCGCTGGAGATAGGCTGACGTCTGCGCCGGCGAGCAAACGCTGCATGAAGTGGAAGGACGCGAGTGCGGGACGTGCCCGGCCGCACTCATAGCTGATCAGAC
>Ga0136611_10001084_pt1 | contig 18651 bp, 16 predicted proteins | sample AntDrymUQ2232306_2_FD_106645 | JGI IMG/M metagenome (GOLD analysis project Ga0136611, IMG submission 106645) | Polar desert sand microbial communities from Dry Valleys, Antarctica - metaG UQ223 (23.06) | ecosystem: Environmental > Terrestrial > Soil > Desert | place: Antarctica: Dry Valley...
CGTGACCAGCTACGTGGGGTGCAGGTCCTTGTCCGCCTTGCTGAGGACGAGCGAGCCGGAGCGGGCCCGTCCGGCACTGCTGACTACGAGCAGCTGCTGCGCGACCACGCCGGCGCGCCGGCGGCGCCGGTTGACGTCCACGAGCACGACGTCGCCTGGCTGTTTTACACATCGGGCACGACCGGACGGCCGAAGGGAGCCATGCTCACCGTCGGCAACCTGCTGTTCGCGGTGGCGGGCTGGCTGGCCGACGTCGTCCCGCTGACCGTTGCCGACATCACTCTGCACGCTGCGCCGCTCACCCACGGTGCCGGGTTCCACGCACTGGCCGCGACGGCCAAGGCCGCCCATCAGGTGCTCCCCCGACCCGGACGGTTCGACCCCGAGTGCGTGCTGGACCTGGTGGAGAACGTCGGCGTCACCAACACCTGGCTGGTGCCGACGCAGATCAACAGGCTGGTCCATTCGCCGGCGTTCCGACGCGAGCGTCTAGCGAGCCTGCACACCGTGGTCTACGGCGGCGCGCCCTTTCCGCTCGAGGACCTCAAGACCGCCGTTCGGCGGATGGGTCCGGTCCTGGTGCAGATCTACGGCCAGGGCGAGACGCCAATGACCGCGACGTGGCTGTCCAGAGAGGACCACCACCTGGACCGGCCGGACAGTGACCTGCTGCTGCGGTCGGCTGGTCGCGCGCGCACCGGCACGGAGGTGAGCATCGTCGACGCCGACGGACGGAGCGTGCCGGTGGGGACGCTGGGTGAGGTTGTCGTTCGTGGGCCGTCGGTGATGAAGGGCTACTGGCAGCGCCCGGAAGTCACGCAGGAGGTCCTGCGCGGTGGCTGGCTGCACACCGGTGACGTGGGGCGACTCGACGCGCGGGGCTACCTGCAGATCCTGGACCGGATGAAGGACCTGATCATCACGGGCGGCTCCAACGTCTATGCGCGGGAGGTGGAAGAGGTGCTTGCCATGCATCCCGACGTCCAAGCGACGGCCGTCGTCGGACTGCCAGACCGCGACTGGGGAGAGCGGGTGGTTGCCGCGGTCGTCCCCATGCCCGGCTGTTCCCCCTCATCGGCCGATCTGCTCGCACACTGCTCGCGCCGGTTGGCCGACTACAAAAAGCCGAAGGCGATCCATCTCATGGACGCCCTTCCCGTCAACTCTTATGGAAAGGTGCTGAAGCGCGACCTGCGTGAGGCCCTCGCAGGAGTTGACGGTGTCGCTCCTCCGTCCTGACTCCCGCCAGGACCGCATCGTGCACTGTTCCGGCCCGCATCACCTCACCTGAAGGAGAGCCATGAAAGGCATCCCGGACGACCAGCAATCCTCGCAGGCAACCGGCATCACGCGTCGCGGCTTCCTGGGCCGTGCAGTCGTGGTCGCTGGCGGTTTGACCGTCGGTGGCCCGCTGTTGGCGGCGTGCGGTGGCGACGCGGCTCCCGGCGGCGCTGCCGGGGGCGGGAGCGGGCCTGTGAAGGTCGGGTCGCTCCTGGACGGTACGGGGCCGCTGTCGCTGTACGGGGAGCCGATGGTGAAGGCGCAGACCTTTATGATCGAGGAGATCAACGCCAAGGGTGGGCTGCTGGGGAGGCAGCTGGAGCTGCGTTACATCGACTCGAAGTCTCAGATTCCCAATTACGTCGCGGGCGCCAGAGAACTCGTAGGGGACAAGGACGTGGTCGTCACGCACGGCGGGATCACGAGTGCGTCGCGTGAAGCCATCCGCCCCGTTTTCGACCAGGCGGAGAAGCTGTACTTCTACAACCAGCTGTACGAGGGCGGCGTCTGCGACAAGTGGGTCTTCTGCACCGGCGTCGTTCCTCAGCAGCAGATGAAGCAGCTAATTCCCTACATCGCGGAGGTTGCGGGCAAGCGGGTTTACACCATGGCCGCGGACTACAATTACGGGCAGATCTCGGCCCAGTGGGTCCGGAAGTTCGTCGGTGACATCGGAGGAGAGGTCGTCGGCGAGGAGTTCATCCCCCTCGACCAGAGCAACTTCAACTCTAGTCTCGCCCGGATTCAGGCAGCCAAGCCCGACGTCGTGCTGTCTCTGCTGGTTGGTGGCGCGCATTTGGGCTTCTACAACCAGTTTGCTCAGGCCGGCCTCAAGGACCAGATAGCCCTGGCCTCGACGGTCGTGGGGCTGGGCAACGAGCAGCAGGTGCTGTCGCCGGAGGTGGGTGAGGGCCTGATCGTCGCTATGCCCTACTTCCAGGAGTTGGAGACCCCGGCGAGCAAGGCGTTCGCCCAGGCGTGGCAGAAGCGTTGGCCTGGGGCTTACATCAATGACGAGGTGAACAGCGTCGTCCTCGGCTACCGGTTCTGGGCGGCTGCAGTCGAGAAGGCGGGCACCTTCGACCGCGATCCCGTTATCGCCGCGTTGGAGTCCGGTCTGACCATCGATGCGCCCGAGGGGGAGGTCCTAATGGACCCGGTGACGCACCACGTCCACCATGCCGTGTCGCTCGCCAAGATCAACCGCAACAAGGGGTTCGACATCATCAAGAGCTTCCCGCCGGACACGAGCGGGCCGGTGTTCGACCGGTGCGACCTCATCAAGAACCCGGACATGCATACCCAGATCACCGAGGCTACGTAACCCGAGAGGAGAGCCAGCCCATGGACGCGCTCGTCAACGTCGCGATCTCCTCCAGCTTCTACATCGCCCTGCTGCTGCTGCTCGCCCTCGGCCTGGCCGTGATGTACGGCCTCATGCGCGTCATCAACTTCGCCCACGGCGAGTTCATCGCGGTCGGGGCGTTCGTGGTGCTGGTGATGCAGCGGGCAGACTTGCCGCTGTGGGCGGGGATCGTCGTGGCGCCGTTCGTGGTGGCGCTGATGGGCCTGGTGCTGGAGCGCCTTCTCATCCGACACCTGTATGGCCGGCTCGTCGAGACCATCCTCGTCACGTTCGGCCTGAGCATTATCATCCAGCAGCTGCTTGTGAACGCCTTCGGCACCTCCCCCTCCGGCATGAAAGCGGTCAAAGGCAGCTTCAGCGTCGGTGACTTCCGCTTCAGCGTTTACCAGCAGATCATCGTCGTCCTGGCGGTGCTGGCCGTGATCGCGACGTACCTGGTGTTCACGCGCACGTTGTACGGACTGCGCTCGCGGGCCGCCGTGCAGGCGCCAGACGCTGCGGCCGCCTCTGGCATCGACGTCTCGCGGTCGAACATGCGCACGTTCGTGCTCGGCTCCGCGCTCGCAGGCTTTGCCGGGGCGCTGATAGCTCCCATCGTCGGGGTGCAGCCGTTCATGGGACAGGGGTTCCTTGCCAGGGTCTTCACCACGGTTATCGTCGGCGGACCTGCGGCCCTCAGCGGCACGACGGCTGCCAGCGGCCTACTGGGGGGGACGCAGTATGCCGGGGAGGCTGTCGTGAGCCCCTTTGTGGCTCAGGCGATCGTGATGCTCGTGGTCATTGTCGTTGTCCGGTGGCGGCCGCGCGGTCTGTCCGCAGCCTGGCGGGTGAGCGTGTGACCACACACGACACGACCAACCCGGCCGTACCGCAGAGGCCCGGCCAGCCCGGCGAGGACGACGTCGCGGTCTCCGGTCGTCGTCCGCGCAGCCTTGCGAGGCACGCGCTCGGCACAGGCGTGGTGGCCGTGCTGGTGATCGCTTTCGGTTCGTCCCTGGACTCATCAAACCAGACGAGGGTCGGACTCTGGATCATCTACGGAATGCTGGCGCTGAGCCTGAGCTTCGTCTGGGGCCACGGTGGGTCCTTCAGTTTCGGGCAGACGCTCATGTTCGGTCTCGGCGCCTACAGCTACGGCGTGGTCACCATCAACTTCGCGGGCTCGGTGCTTGCCCAGTATGCGGGAATGCTGGTCGGCGTCGTCGTGGCGACAGCGATAGCCGGCATCATCGGGTATTTTATGTTCTACGGCGGTGTCACGGACGTCTACGTCGCGGTCATCACGCTGGCGTCGATGCTCATCTTCTTCGACATCGCCCGCAACACCAGCGGAAGCGCGTGGCGGATCGGCAGTGCTGCGCTGGGCGGCTTCAACGGCATGACCCCGATTCCGGCCCTGAGCCGACCCGACGGGATCCCGCTCCTGGCGGCCGAAATGTTCGCGACCCTGGTTGTCGTGGCGGCGCTGGTCTATCTGGTCGTGGTGCGGCTGACCAGCAATTCCTTCGGCAGGGTGGTAGCCGGCATCCGCGACAACCCGGAACGAGCGAGCCTGCTCGGCTACGACGTCCCCCTGCACAACCTCCTTGTTTTCATGGTCGGCGGCGCCGTAGCAGGGCTTTCCGGGACGCTCTTCGCGACGACACAGGGCATCGTCACACCGGACGTCTTCAGCCTGACTCTCGCCGGTTCGGTCATCGTCTGGGTGATGTTCGGGGGCCGGATGAGCATGGCCGGCGCCTTCGTAGGCGCTGCCATCGTCAACGGCGTCGCGGACCTGGCCGACCGGCTCCAGATCGGTGGCAGCACGCCCTTCTTCGGTCAGACGCCACTTCTGCTCGGCGCGTTGCTAATCCTCGTCGTGTTCGTGCTGCCAGGCGGTCTGCTGCCATCGATCTCCGCGTTCGTAGCCAAAAGGACGGGCCGTCGCGCCGCAAGGGCCGACGACAGCGCCGAGCACGAGGCCGCGCCGGTGGAGGCGCTGCCCCCGGCCCTGCGGCCGCACACGGGTACCGGGGATTCCATCGAGCTGGTTGGGCTGCGCAAGGCATTCGGTGGCCTCGTGGTCATCGATGGGGTCGACATGAGCTTTACGGGGCCTGGGGTGCACTGCCTGCTGGGGCCAAACGGAGCGGGTAAGTCGACCCTGTTCGCGCTCATCTCGGGCCGGTACCGACCGACCGCCGGCGAGGTCATCCTGAACGGTGACAAGATCACCACGCTCTCGATCCATCAGCGGGCCAAGCGCGGCCTGGGGTTGAAGATGCAGGTGCCCAGCATCTTCCGAGAGCTGACCGTGGCCGAGAACCTCTGGCTCGCCGCGAACGCCTCGCCGGCCAAGGGCACCACGTGTGACGAGCTCGCGCAGGTCGCTCTGCGCTGGTCCGGGCTGGCTTCCAGGGCCCAGGACGTCGCCGGGGACCTGCCGCACGGTCAGCAGCAGTGGTTGGAGATCGCCATGGTCCTCAGCGGCCGGCCCCGCCTCGTGCTGCTGGATGAGCCGACGGCCGGGATGACCGCCCAGGAGACGCAGCGGATGGCCGAGGTGATCGGCGTATTGGGAGGTGACGCGCGCGTGCTCGTGGTCGAGCACGACATGGACTTCGTCCGTCAGCTCAACCCCGAGGCGACGGTCCTGCACCAGGGCCGGCTGTTCGCTAAGGGCACGCTGGCGCAGCTGCGAGAGGATGAGCGCGTTCTCGACGTCTACCTGGGCCGCGGTGGCCATGCTTGACGTTCAGCAGCTGCGCGCGGGATACGGCGGAGGTCTCGTCCTGCACGGGGTCGACCTCAAGGTCGCCAGTGGCAGCCTCGTCGTGCTGCTCGGCCGCAACGGCGTCGGCAAGACCACCCTGCTCAAGACGATCATGGGTCTCGTTCCGCAGCGAGCCGGCAACATTCGGCTCGACGACACGTCGCTAGACGGGCTTGCCACCCACCAGCGAGCTGCCCGAGGGGTCGGTTTCGTGCCTCAGGGACGTCAACTCTTCCTCGGGTTGAGCGTGCTGGAGAACGTCGCCGTTGCGGCGCCGACCCGCCGCCAAAGCGAGGCCCGCCGGATCGCGGCGGAAGTCCTGGACGAGTTCCCCCTGCTAGCACCCAAGCTCTCGGCCAAGGCCGGCACGCTCAGCGGCGGACAGCAGCAGATGGTGGCGATTGCCCGGGCGCTGGTAGCCGAGCCGACGCTGATCTTGCTCGACGAGCCGACAGAGGGCATACAGCCGTCCATCGTCGACGAGATTGGGGACCTGCTTCTGCGGTTGCGGGACGAGAGAGGGCTGACGCTGCTGATGGCGGAGCAGAACCTCGGCTTCGCGACCCGGTTGGCTGACTCCCTCCTGCTCATGACCAGGGGCCGCATCGTCCGGACCGTCTCTGCGAAGGATCTGCTCGCGGACAAGAATCTGCAACACGAGTTCCTCGGCGTGTGATCCGGGACTGCCTTAACCGTGCACGACAGGTGAGACGAGCGAATCAGAGATGGACGGTGTCGTATGACCAAGGCCTACATCGCGGGCACCGGCATCACCCAGTTCGGCAAGTTCCCTAACCGCGGCCTGAAGGCGCACGCGGAGACCGCGGTAGGAGCTGCTCTCGTCGATGCCGGCATCGACAGCTCCGCGGTGGAGCGTGTCTACTGCGCCAACGCGGTCGCCGGGCTGATCACAGGCCAGGAGATGATCCGTGGCCAGTCAGCGCTGCGCGACACCGGAGTGATGGGCGTCCCCATCATCAACGTGGAGAACGCTTGCGCTTCCGGCAGTAGCGCCTTCCAGCTGGCCGTGGCGGCAGTCCTCGCCGGCCAGTGCGAGACGGCGCTGGTCCTCGGCGTCGAGAAGCTGACCCACGTCGACAAGAACCGCAGTTTCGAGGCCATCGGCACTGCCGTGGACGTCGAGGACGTGGAGCAGCTGAGGGCTCGGTACCAGGTGGCAGGGGCAGGTGCGGGCACCCTGTTCATGGACATCTACGCGAACGAAGCGCGGGCGTACATGGCCCGGACCGACGCCACTGCGGAGGACTACGCGATGGTCGCCGAGAAGACCCGGTCCCACGGCGCCCTCAACCCGATTGCGCAATACCGCACCACGACGACTGTCGACGAGGTCCTTCACAGCCGGATGGTGAGCAACCCCCTCACGCTGCTCATGTGCTCTGCGCTCGGGGACGGCGCAGCGGCTCTCGTGGTCAGCAGTCAGCGCGGCGTTCACCCGGACGGCGTCGATCCGGTGGAGGTTCTCGCGAGTGAGCTCACCAGCGCCAGCCGTGAGCCGCCCGACCTCGTGACGAGGGCAGCGACGGCGGCCTACCAACGCGCCGGCATCGGGCCGGACGACCTCGCCCTCATAGAGCTGCACGACGCGACGGCGTCGGCGGAAATCGGGCTCTACGAGCAGCTGGGTCTGTGTGCCGATGGGGAGGGTGCCACGCTGATCCGATCGGGTGCGACGCGCCTGGGGGGACGGATCCCGGTCAACACCAGCGGCGGGCTCCTGAGCCGCGGCCACCCGATCGGCGCGACGGGCGTCGCTCAGATCGTCGAGCTGGTCGACCAGATTCGCGGCACTGCTGGCCGTCGCCAGGTGATGGGCGCCGACATCGGACTGGCTCAGAACGCCGGCGGGCACCTGTGGGGCACGCCCGCGGTCGCGAGCGTGTCCATCCTTGCGCGAGCATCCCGCTAGCCGTAAACCGTTGCAGCCACTGCCGCACCGGGATGGAGCCGGAACCAGAAGGAGCCCAATGAGCATGCGCCCGCCTCTCAGCGACGACGCTTTCGACCAGCTGCTTAAATACGCCCGCCTAGACCTCACGGCCGAGCGGAAGCAGGGCGCGGCTGCCGGCTTCGCCGCGGTGCTCGCCCTGTTGGACAGCCTTGAGGGCATCGAGCTCGGCGAGACACCGCCTGCTACTGCCTTCGACGCGGGTTGGGAGTGACGGCGTGCAGCCCTATCAGCTGAACATTGCCGACGCGGCTCAGAAGATCAGCGCCCGGGAGCTGTCACCGGTCGAGTTAGTGCAGTCAGCGCTGGACCGCATTGAGGCGGTGGACGAGAAGCTGCACGCCTTCGTCCTGGTGACCGGGGAGCGGGCGCTGGAGGCGGCACAAGTGGCCGAGCAGGAGATCGCCGAGGGGCGGTACCGGGGACCGCTGCATGGGATCCCAATCGGAATCAAGGATCTCTACGACGTGGCGGGACTGCCCACGACGTCGAGCTCGGAGGTGCGGCAGGACTACCTGGCGGCTGAAGACTCGGCATGTGTCAGCCGCCTCACCGAGGCTGGCGGGATCATCGTCGGCAAGACGCATACGCACGAGTTCGCCTACGGCGTCATCACGCCTACCACACGCAATCCGTGGAACACGGATTACATTCCCGGCGGCTCCAGCGGTGGGTCCGGCGCAGCAGTTGCCTCGGGCGAGTGCCTGATGGGGATGGGCAGCGACACCGGGGGATCAATCCGGGTGCCGGCCTCCCTGTGCGGGGCCGTCGGGCTAAAGCCGACGTACGGACGGGTGTCGCGGCACGGTGTCACGTCCCTGTGCTGGTCGCTCGACCACGTCGGTCCCTTGACGCGGACAGTGCGTGACGCGGCGATAGTTCTCAACGCCGTCGCGGGCTTCGACCCGCGCGATGACGCCACTTCCCGTCTGCCCGTGCCCGACTACACCGAGGCCCTGAACGACGGCGTCACTGGAAGGACGGTCGGGGTCCCGAGCAACTTCTTCTTCGACGACATCGATCCGGCTGTCGAGGGGGCGGTCCGGGCGGCCGTCGAGGAACTGGAGTCCCAGGGCCTGAGCGTCCGCGAGGTCCAGATTCCCTATGCCGACCAGATGCTCGCGCTGGAGTACGGGCTGGTAGTTCCCGAGGCAACGTCGTACCACCAAGCGATGCTGCGGGAGCGGGGTGAGCGCTACACGGACGAGGTGCGCATTTTCCTTGAAGCTGGTGAGCTCGTGCTCGCGACGTCTTACCTGCGCGTGCTGCGGATGCGGACGCTTCTCAAGCGAGCCTTCCGGCAGATGTTCGAGGGCATCGACGCGATTGTGTGTCCTACGGTGCCCGCAACCGCAGCCCGGGTCGGACAGGACTGCTTCACTTTTCCGAGCGGTGCCGAGACATCGGTGACCGAGGCCTATGTCCGACATTCGGCTCCCGCCAACCTGTCCGGGCTTCCCGCCCTTACCGTGCCTTGTGGGTTCGATGCGACAGGTCTTCCGATAGGGCTGCAGATCATCGGACGGCCGTTCGACGAACAGACCGTTCTGCGTATCGGCCATGCGTACGAGTCGGCGACCGACTGGTCGTCCCGGCAGCCAGACCTCTAACCCCGGATCGACCATCGGCTTTTGGGCGATAAGTCGGAGACGCGTTGCTGATTGTGGTTGTCGACGGGACTGGCGCAGAGCGTGCGGGCCGCTGCGCCTTGTCGGCCGCGGACGACGGCAAGCCCCTCGCCCGATGGTCCGGTAGATGGCCAGTGTGGGGCACAGGGCGGTGCATGAGTCCCACGATGGCCTCGTCGAGGAAGTTGCCGTGTTCCACCGTGTCGGCCCCCGCGAGCACGGCGTTGCGGATCCCCTCGGTCCCAGCCCGTGTGCGGCCACCTTGAGCCCGAAGCGGTGCGCCTCCTGCACCGCCGCGGTCACCTCCTCGAGCATGAGCTCGGTCTGCCCGACGTCCTCGCCCTCGGCCCGTCCGTACACGCCGCCCGTGGCGGCCAGTTTGATCACGCCGGCGAGGCTGACCTGGCGGCGCACCGAGCGGACGACGGCGTCGACGCCGTCGCTGGCCAGCCCCCAGAACGGGTCGTGCCCCCGGTCATGACGATCGTCTGAAGTGCCCAGACAATGGTCGGACCCTCGATCACCCCCGGTCCACCGCAGTCGCGACCGCGAGGGGAAATGTGTCGGCGTTGCCGGCGAGCTCGCGCACCGTGGTGACGCCGGCTCGGACCTGCAGATGCGCGTGCGCCGCGGCCGGCACCGTCGTGAGCTGCTCGCCCTCCCGCTCGACCAACGTCGTCGGGTCCGGGCTCCCCGCCCACACCAGGTGTACATGCATGTCGATCAGACCGGGAAGCACATGCCCGTCCCTCGAGGTCGATCACACGCACGTTACGGACGCCAGCGTTGTCCCCGACCGCGACGACACGACCGTCCTCGACGAGGACGTCTGCTCCCGCCCGCACCTGATGCTGCCCGTCCTAGAGCTTGCCGCCGCGCCGGAGCACGCCGCGGGTCATCAACCGACGATGAGCGAGTCGCGGTCGGGGGTGGTGCTGTCGTGGCTGGGCGGTGCCACCGCCCGGTAGTCGGCTGCTTGTACCCCGGCCACGAGGGGGGTCTCGCCATGCAGGTACGGCTGGGTGTCCGCGAGCAACCCGTAGTGCTGGGGACGCCGGTCCTGAAGCAGGTTCAGGCCGAAGAACCCGGCCGTCCGCGACTGCAGAACCTCGGCCGCCAGGTCAGCCGTGTGCACGACCAGCCCCTCGTCCGAGTCGAGCATGGCCACCACCTTGCCGTAGGGGTCGACGATTTGGCTGTGTCCCCAGTAGTCGATGCCGCCGGAGTACGCGCCGGTCTCGCAGTGGTTCGAGATCACCAGCCACATCTGGTTGAAGAACGCGTTCGCCTTCGCGGACAGGTTTAACGCCCACCCGTGGTAGTCGTCGCCCCTGTCGTGGCCCTTCATGGGCCACGCCGTGGACATCAGCGTGACCGTCGCCCCCTTCAGCGCGAAGACCCGCATCAGCTCGGGGAAGGCGAGGTCGTAGCAGATCATACTTGCGACGCGCGCCGCGGCGATGTCGAAGACCGGTGCCGACTCCCCGGGGTTGAAGAAGGGGAACTCGAACTGGTTGTGCATTTTGCGGAACACGCCGGCGACGCCCTGCGGAGTGATCAGCGCGGTGCTGTTGAAGATGACGTTGCCGTGCAGCGCCTTCTCGGCCATGCCTACCTGCACCGTCATCCCGTAGCGCGCGGCTCGGGCCTGGATCGCGTCGGTCGACGGCCCGGGGATGGTCTCCGCCTCGCGGTAGTAGTACTGCTTCTGCTCGACGTTGCCCTGGTCCCCCAGACCGAACGCGAAGTCCACGTAGCCCTGCAGGCCCATTTCGGGCAGGACGAGGACGTCGACGCCCGCGGTGCCCGCCTCGTCGATGAGCTCCAGGAACCGCCCGAGGTTGACGGCCTTGTCGTGCACGATGCGAATGTTGGCTGCTGCGAGCGTCGTCTCGGGCATTGACCCCTCCAAGGGTGTCGTGGGAGCTAGAGAGCGTTCTTGACGAGGACGCCATCGTGCACGATCACCGGGATGCCGTCGGGACGGGCGAGCAACCCAAGACCCGACAGGGGATCCCCGTTGACGACCAGCAGGTCGGCGACCTTGCCCACCTCGACCGTGCCCAGGTCAGCAGCCAGGCCCATCAGCTCGGCGTTCGTCCGGGTCGTTGCGATGAGCACCTCGAGCGGGCTGAGGACCTCCGCCTTGAGCTCCAGCTCGCGGTGCTTGTGCACGGCGAGCGGACCGAGCAGGTCCGACCCGCTCGCGATCTTGACGCCTGCCGCATGTGCTGTGCTCAAGCCCTCGAGTGCCTTTCCGTGGGCGAGGCCGATCTTGTCGATGTTGCGACGGGGGATGCCGTAGTCGGCCCCCTTGCGGTAGAGCAGCTCGTAGGTGCTCAGCGTGGGGACGAGGTACATCTCGGCCTTGGCCATGAGCTCCGCGGTGGCCGCGTCGATGAGATTCCCGTGCTCGATGCACCGAACCCCGGCCTCGATGCAGTTGCGGATGGCCGCGCCGGAGTAGGCGTGCGCGAGTACGTACGTCCCGACGGCTGCGGCCTCCTCGACGGCCGCCCGCAGCTCGGGAACGGTGTACTGCGTGGTATCCAGCTCGTCCGACGGGGACATGGCGCCGCCACTGGCCATGATCTTGATCTGGTCGGCGCCCGCCCGCAGGTTCTCGCGCGTCGCCCGCCGCACCTCGTCTGCACCGTCGGCGACGACCGAGTGCATGCCGGCCTGCGAGCAGCAGGCGAGCGGGTCCCCGGACTCCGTCGGGCGCCGGAAGTCGGCATGACCACCGGTCTGGGACACGGGCCGGTTGCTCACCAGGAGACGGGGACCCGGGATCGTCCCGTCCTCGATGGCGCGGCGGAAACCGGCGTCGCACCCGCCGGCATCGCGGACCGTCGTGAAGCCCTGCAGCAGGGTCTCGCCCAGGATCCGTCCCATCTTCAGTGCCGCGTGGCTGGTGGTGTAGTTGCGGTGCTGCTCCAGGATGTCCACATCGACGGCGCCGATGTGGACGTGCGCGTCGATCAGTCCCGGGACGAGGGTGCGGCCGCGACAATCAATTACGCGATCTGCACTGGTGGGGGGCGCCCCGTTGCCGATCTCAACGATCCGGTCGCCGTCCACGACCAGCGTGACGCCGTCCTGCGGCTCAGCACCGGTGCAGTCGATGAGTCGGGCGTTGGTGAATGCGAGGGTGTTCACGAGGAGCCGTCCGTTCCGGGGGCTTCGGGCAGGGGCTCAGCGCCGCTGCTCTGGACTGTGGAGGGGGTGGATCCCTTGGCGCTGAAGGTCGTTGCCATGAAGTGCTGGACGGCGGCCGGGTCGCGGGCGTCGACGTCGAGCGAGATGGCGCCGGTGCGCAGCAGACACAGGCGGTCGGCGATCGAGGTCGCTCGGGGCACGCTCTGCTTCACGAGCAGCATTGGTCAGGCCCGGCTCGTGCATGACAGCCAGGGAGCGGTAGATGTCGTCAACCACGCTCGGCGCCAGTCCGAGCGAGGGCTCGTCGAGCAGGACGTACTGGGGCTCCCTCAGGACGGCGCGACCCACGGCGATCATCTGCTGCTTTCCGCCTGACAGGTTGGACACGCGCTCGGACAGTCGGTCCTTGAGCACGGGGACGAGTTCGACCGCCGCACTGACAGCCCTGCTCGCCGCGAGCTTGTTGCCGACGACCACGTATTCGCGAACGGTGAGGTCCTTCAGCAACCCCCGTCTCTCGTGGACCGCGGCCACTCCGTGGTCCTGGACCCGCAGGTGGGTGGGCTTGCCGGACACCTCGTCCCCGTCGATGCGCACGAAACCCTGGCCGTGCAACAGCCCCAGCACCGTTCGTAGCTGGTCGTCTTGCCCACGCCGTTCGTCCCGACGAGCGCCACGCAGCCGCCTATGGGCAAGGTGAATGACACGTCGAACAGCGCCTGCGGCGGGTCGCACGAGGGCGGTGTTGAACGGGTGCTCCGTGTCGGATGGAGGCGCTCGACGCCTCGCTGTCGGGCTCGCGCGAGCTGGGCCGGGCGGCTGTCGCGCACCCTGTCGCGCTACCGCGGCACCTTGCGACAGCACGCGAGTCAACCTACGGATCTGCTTCATTAGGTGCCAGGACCGGCAGGTTGGGTCATGCCGCTCGCAGTAAGCAGCCACCGACACAGGCTGCTCTGTGGAGGGCCGGAGTGCACGTCGGTACCCGTCCGGACTCCGGCCCGCTAGGACTGGCCCCGCTCCACCACGAAGGCGATCTTGCAGTTCACCTTGTAAAGGGACAGGTTCCCGTTCTCGTCAACGTCGGCTAACGACCTCGACTCCCCGGATCCCGCGGACGGTCTCTGCCGTCGCCACCACGGCGTTGCGCACCGCGTCGCTGAAAGAGCTCGGCGAGCTGCCGACGACCTCGGTGATCCGCACGACGGCGCCTGGCACGGTGTCCTGCTGGCTCATATCGTGCTCCTTCTTGCGAGCGGCGCCACGCTGCGCCGCGGGCTCGTTGCCTTGCTCGGCCGAGGTGTGGGCTAAACACAGGCCGACAACAGGGGCGTTTTGACTGGCATTCCCCGCGGACCCGTCTACCTAACCAAGCCCATCAGGGCTCAGGAGGCGCGGATTACGTGACCAGCGACAAGTACGACAGCGTCGGGCGCAACAAGCGCCAGCCGGATGGGAACTTGTAGCACTCGACGGCCTACTGGTGTCGAGCCTGACACCGGCTGGCCCCGGGCCGATCAGCGGCACCGAGTAGACGGCCAGCAGGTCGCGCTCTGTGCGGCGCACCGCGAGCAGTGGAAGCTCGAAGGTCGCGTCGCTTGCTGCCCGCCGGAGTCCCGACGCTCGGGCTGGCGCACCTGCAACTTGAGGCGATGCTCACCGCCGCGAGGAAGTCGACCAACCCGTTAGACTTCGAGTTCGTGTGCCTGCTGGGGCTACTTGGACTGCGGTCTTCGAGACGGTCGGCGAGGACATCGACGACCTGGGCGAGGAGCACCGGCACCGGGCCTGCGGGTGCGCGGCAAGGTCGTCTTGGTTCCGCTGCCGCCCGCGGTCAGCCGCGCGGTGGATCGCGCGGCTGGCGAGCGTTCGACCGGGCCGCTCCTACTGAACCGGCGGGGGGTGCGGATGGACCGGCATGCCGACCCGCCAACTTCGTCACCTTAGCGGCCGTCGCTGGCGTCGGCCTGCCGCCGGATGCACCCGCACGTGCTCAGACACACCTTCGTGACCACGATGCTCGACGCCGGAGTCGACCTGCGGGACGTGCAGATCGCAGCCCGGCTCGCCGATCCTCGGTCCACGATGCGATACGACTGCGCCCGTAAGAACCTCGACCGCCACCTCAACTACATCCTGGCGGCGTACATGGCGTCAGGCACCTGACCGACCCTGTCGATGAGGGGGTGCTGGCCCGAGCCGCGTCAGTGGGCAAGTGTCGGCAGAGCCAGTCACCCGGACTACGTGGCCCAGCAGGACTCAGGCTGGAGCGGCAGCGACGTCATCGGCTACTGCCCGACCCGCTACGGGGCGCGGCAAGCCGGCCCCGGCGGCGCTGCTGATCGGGCGCGGGCAGATCCCGTGGCAAGCCCTCCCCACCCGGGTCGCCCAGTCGCCGTACCGACGAGATCAACACGGACCTGCACGACCACACTGCGCACGAGTGGGCGCGGGGTACAAGCGACCGGGCGATCCGGATGCGCCACAGGCGTATGGTCGGCGCTCGTCCCGATCGAAGGAGTTCGTTGATGCCCCAGGTCGAAGCCCGGCTCACGTCTCCGGAGTCGGTGGGGATGAGCGCCAACCGCCTTGAGCGCATCGCGCCCGCGCTGCAGAAGTACGTTGACGAGCGGGGCTATCCAGGCTTCACGACGCTCGTGTCGCGCCGTGGGAAGCTTGTCCACGTCGGGCGGATTGGCTGGCAGGACCGCGAAGCCGAGGTGCCCCTGGCGGAGGACACGATCTACCGCTTGTACTCGATGACCAAGCCGATCATCTGCACCGCGCTGATGACGCTTTTCGAGGAGGGGAAGTTCCAGCTCGTAGACCCGGTCGCCAAGTGGATCCCGGCGTTCGGGGCGACGAAGATCGCGGGGCCGGGCGGGACGCTCGAGGATCAGTCGCTGCTGCGCCCGATGCAGATTCGCGACGTGATGAGCCATACGAGCGGGCTCACCTACGACTTCCTCGAGGACTTCCCAGTCGCGGAGCAGTACCGCGCGAAGCAGCTCATGCACGACCCAACGCGCACGCTCGAGCAGCTCATCGACGAGCTCGCGACGCTCCCGCTCGCTTTCGCGCCCGGGACAATGTGGCATTACAGCCTGGGCACCGACGTCACGGCGCGCATGATCGAGGTTATCTCGGGCCAGAAGCTCGGGGACTTCCTCCAGGGGCACCTCTTTGAGCCGCTCGGAATGACCGACACGGCCTTCGGCGTGCCGGAGTCCGCGCGCGGCCGCATGTCCGCCGTGTACGGCCTACCGGACATCCTCGCCGAGGACATGACGTACAGCAGCCTGGCGGGCGCGTTCGCCGCCGGCGACGTCGGCCGCCGCGACGTGGAGCCGACCTACCCGAGCGACGCGGCGGATGTCTTCCAGCGTGGCGGCCTCGGCCTCTTCGGCACGGCCTCCGACTATATGCGCTTCGCGAACATGCTGCTCACCGGCAAGGCGGAGGACGGCACCCGCATCCTGGGCCGCAAGACGCTCGAGCTGATGCACACGAACCATCTCGCACCGGCGCTACTCCCGTACGCCCTCGCCGGCGTGCCGGCGCTCGGCTACGGGTTCGGCCTGGGCTCTCGCGTCGCCATGGACATCGGGCAGAGCACGCTGGCCGGCTCCCCCGGCGAGTTCGGCTGGGCCGGTGCGGCGAAGACCTATTACTGGGTCGACCCGGTCGAAGAGATCGTCGGCGTGCTCATGACGCAGTACATGGTCGGCTTCGACCTGCCCGAGGCCGACTTCCGGGCGGTCGTGTACCAGTCGATCGAGGACTGAGCGCGGTCCCAGGCGGCGGCAGGTCCCCGTCGCCGCCCGCGGGCGATCATTGCGCGTCGAGCCGCTTGAGCTGGGTCGGCTCGGCGGCGCGGAACGCTCGAATTCGGCTGGGCACTTGTTCGAGAGCTACATCGCCTTGCTCGTTGTGCCAAGTTGCGGCTTCACGAAGCCTCAACGAGCAACGTGAGTCAGCCCGCTCGCCAAAGGCGGGCTCAGGGAACGACCAGTCGACAACGTCAACGGCGCAGCCGAGACAACCTGGCCTCTGCCCAAGCGTCGCTCGCAACGTCCGCTCATGCGCATGTCGCGCTCCCAGCCGATGAGCGGAGGCTGGCGACGACTGGCCGTGGCAACCGGCAGACGTTGGTGTTCACGCTGTCGATGGACGCGAGAGGGGGACGCGGGACATGGCCCGGATGTCGCACCGCCGCAGCCCGGCAGACCAACATGCACGGCCGCGAACGGACTTATTGGGCATCGACGACCTCGAGATCGCGGTCGCCGAGTGCATCGACTGGTTCAACTTCCGACGCCTGCATGGCGAGATCGGCCTCATCCCGCCGGTCGAGTTCGAGGCCCTGCACCGAAGCCCCACCCTGCCCGAGCAACCGGCTCAGCGGCAGTTCCCTGTGTCCATCGAACCCGGTACTTGACACTGTGGCCCGCTGTCACGTCCGACAGGTAGGCGTCGGCGGTGACGTCGACGCCGGGATCGGCCCCGATGTCGGCGCATCCGGTGGCCGGGCCTCCGCAGCCGGCCAGCAGCGCCGTGACGCTGCAGAGCGGTCCGAAGCGACGCGTCCTCATCCTCATGGGACGCAGCATCGGCCCGTCGCGTTCCCGCGTGGTGCCGTTTCAGTGGTTGCCGCGCATCCGCGATCAGCGGCTAGGGGCACCTAGCGCTCGTGGCCGCATCTGTCAGACTGCGCTGCATGCACCGTGCCCCTGCACTACTGCTGGCCTTGGCGCTGTGCGGGTGTGGTGGTGCCAGCGCAGCCGTCCCGGCGGGCGAGGAACCGCGTCGCTACGCCGACTACGAGGGCTCCGTCAGCCCGTCACCCGACGAGTGCGACATGCCGATTGAGCAGCGTGCAAGTGGTTGGTACTGCCCTGCCGCTGAGTAGGGGCACCTATGCGCCGCCGTTCGACCACTCACTCCGAATCCTCGCCGCGAACTCGCGGAACGGGCGTGACACCAGTAGCGCTGTTGCGGCAACCGCAGCCAGGACGGCTCCGAGCACCAGCCAGTTGCGCTGGTTGTCGGCATACGGACGCATGAGGGCGGTCAAGCCCAGAGCCGTAGCCATCCCGAGGAGGGCAAGCACACAGGGAGGCGACGGAATATCGTGTGCATGCCCCGCACGCTAGTGGCCGCTAGCTAGGGAACGAGGCCGCGCCCGCTGGGGTCATCGGTCGTCGTCGCCGACTGCTGAGTGCCAGCAGCGCGCCAAGGAGGGCCAGCCCCACACCGGCCGCCGCTTCTGGGAGCACGTCACGCGCTCCCGTGACGGGCAGTTCGTCCGCGGTGGCGGTGCCACCGCCACCGGTACCGCTATCCCCACTGGGGCCGGGTCCTGCGGTCGGGGCCACAACGATGAAGTCGGTGGTGGCGCTTCCGCCCACCGGGCTAGTGCCGGTGAATGTCGCCGGGCCGTTCGTGGCTGTGATGGGGATGGTCACGGTCTGGGAGAAGGTGTAGTCGCTGGCGGCTGTCACTGTGGACAGGACCGTGCGTTCGTCTTGGCTGAAGGAGATGGTGACGGTTTCGGGCAGGGCTGGCGGCGGCGGACTGGGTGTCTCGCCCACGACCGTTGTTCCGGTGTCGTTGCAACCCGCCTGCCAATACTGACCGGAGACGATGACGGTGCTTCCTGGCTCGCCGTTGCTCGGCGTGACGCTCATCGTTGACGCTGGACAGGAGGCTGCGGCGGGTGCTGCCGTGGCGATGAGGAACAACGGTGCAAGTAGACCCGCGAGGCTGACGGAGGCAAGGCGGGCGGGGTCCATGTCCATGAGACGCATTGTCGACGGCGCAGGTTCCTTGGTTGAGCCAGCCTTCGGGCGTTGAGCAGGAACGCTAGTGGCAGGCTACCGCCCGGCCGGCGAGGTCAGGAGCGCCATCCGCCAACTTCTGTCCATCCGCCAAGTGCGCTGTCTCGGGTCACCGTTAGTCGCTGTCGGCGAGCTTGCCGCGCAGCTGGAGCACGGCCTTGGTGTGCATCTGGCAGATGCGGCTCTCGGTCACGCCGAGCACCTGGCCGATCTCGGCCAGCGTGAGCCCCTCGTAGTAGTAGAGGGTCACGACGATCTTCTCGCGCTCGGGCAGCGTGTTGATCGCCTTCGCGAGCAGGTACTTGGTCTCCTCGGACTCGAAGGCCTGGACCGGGTCCTCGGCCTTGCTGTCCGCGAGGGTGTCGACGAGGCTGAGCTTGTCGCCCTTCTCCCCGCCGGCGGACAGCAGCTCGTCCAGGGCCACGACGTTCACGAAGCTGACCTGGCTGAAAATGGTGTGCAGGTCCTCGAGCGCAATGCCGAGCTCGGTGGCTACTTCGACCTCGGTGGGCGTGCGGTGCAGACGGGCCTCGAGGGCGGCGTAGGCCTTCTCGACCTCACGGGCCTTGTAGCGGACCGAGCGCGGGATCCAGTCGATCGAGCGCAGCTCGTCGATGATCGCGCCCTTGATGCGGCTGATCGCATAGGTCTCGAAC
>Ga0136611_10001085_pt1 | contig 18636 bp, 15 predicted proteins | sample AntDrymUQ2232306_2_FD_106645 | JGI IMG/M metagenome (GOLD analysis project Ga0136611, IMG submission 106645) | Polar desert sand microbial communities from Dry Valleys, Antarctica - metaG UQ223 (23.06) | ecosystem: Environmental > Terrestrial > Soil > Desert | place: Antarctica: Dry Valley...
ATATCGTCGAAGCTCACCACCGCCATCTCGCCGGGCACGGCGATCCCCGCCTCGCGTAAGACTTCGATCACGCCGATCGCCAGAAAGTTGTTGCATGCGACGATCGCGGTCGGCCATTGTTCAGGTCGAAGCCGGAGCAGCTGTTGGGTCGCGGCACGACCATCGGCACGTGTAAACGCTCGTGCGATGATGAGCGCGGGATCGGCCTCAATCTGGTGAGCACGCAAGGTCTGCTGGTAGCCGAGCAGGCGCTCGCGTGCCGTGGACACCTCGGTGGAGCCGTTGACCAGCGCTATTCGGCGATGACCGAGCCTCAAAAGATGCTCGGTTAACAGGCGCGCACCGGTAATGTTGTCACCTTCGACGACGTCAGCGGCAATGCCGTCGACCGTACGGTCGACCAGGACGACATGTGTGCCCCGCTGCCTGAGCACATCAAGGGTCTTGCGCGAGCCCTGGCTGGCAGGCGCGAGCAGCAGCCCATCGACGCGATTTTGGAGCATAACGTCGACGTACCGGCGCTCCTTTTCAACCGATTCGTCGCTATTGCCGAGGATCACGGCATAGCCATTGCGCAGGGCGACATCCTCGACACCACGCGCAATGAGGGTAAAGAACGGATTGTTGATATCGCTAACGATCAGGGCGATGGTTCGCGTGTGACCCTTGAGGAGACCACGTGCGAGCGCATTGGGCACATACCCGAGCTCGGCAATCGCCCGTATGATGCGAAAAATCCAGCTGCCCACTCGATTTACCTAACAGTCAATTGATGGCGCTAATGCTCTTGGGTTAATTGTGAAGTGCTGCACAAGAAAAGAGAGCTATTGGGCTGAGGCTGGATGGCGTTTTCGCACTCTACGAGTACGTCACCCCACACTTATCCTCAAATTGACAAAGCCAATTGCCTGTTGACATTGCGTCGATATCCTGCTAGATTGTCGACTATAGACAATTTAGTCGATTGTCGACAAAACAGCTGAGTAATGGTCATTCAGCTAATGCCTCTTTAATATCCGAATCAGCAACGAAGCACACCACCCCAGTGCGCCCTGACGTGAGACGAAGCAATGAAGCTCGACGCCGGATGTGGATAAGCAGCGATTTCGGTACAACAGGCAGTGCAGGAACACGTAGCTAAGCCCCATACAACGGAACAACTTTGTGATTGGCCGCGCTAAGGAGACGCTCTGTCGTGACTCAGTCGACGCTACGCCAACCTAGCCATCTTCGCCTCGTTGACGACGTATACCAGAGTCTGGAGACTGCGATTCTATCGGGGTCGATTGCGCCTGGAGAGCGACTGGTTGAGGCTCGCATCGCCGAGGAGCTCGCTGTCAGTCGCACGACCGTTCGTGAAGCGATTCTTAAACTCGAGACGCAGCGGCTCGTCGTCAACAATCCACGGCGTGGCACCTATGTCATACGGTTGTCAGAAGCCGATGCGCTTGATCTGGGTTATGCCCGTGCAGTGATCGAGAGTTTCGCCCTCACAATCGGCTTATCACAATTCCGCGAGGAAGATTTCCGAGCGCTTGAGGAGCACCTGGCGATGATGGGAACATGCTCCCTGCCCGAGGATCTTCCGCGGATGCTCCGTATCGACCTTGCTTTTCACGGTTTGCTCGTAAAGAACGCGCACTCGCCGCAACTTATCAGCCTTTGGTCAGGTCTAAACGGCCAGATTGGGGCGCTCTTTATTCGCGGCATCGAACATCAGCACGCTAACACACCGTTTATCGTTAATCTCCACAAAACGTTGCTTGAAGCAGTACGGTCGTCCGATCCTAGCGTGGCGCAGCGTGCCGTGCTCGAACACTACGTTCGTATTCCGCATGATGGGGCGAAGCATGCAGCGGCACTCGAAAGCACGCTCCAAACCATTGCTCCAATGTACCGTGTCGGGATCAATCAATAATGATCTGCCGGCCAGACGAACAGCACGAGAAAGGTAGTTATGCAAGAACGTAAACTGAGGGTTGGTGTTTTGGGAGCAGGCGCGTGGGCGCAATTCGCGCATATTCCCGGTTGGCAACGTGATCCTCGCTGTGAGGTCGTCGCCATTTGCGATGTCGAACAAGAGCGCGCTGACGCCTACGCCGCTCAATTTGGTATCGCCCGCGCAACCAGCGATTGGAAGGCGTTAGTTACCGATCCAGAGATCGACGTAATTGACGTAGCAACGCCTTCGCATACGCATTTCGAGTTATCCTGGGCAACCCTAGAAGCCGGGAAGCACGTATTGTGCGAAAAGCCTGTGGCCTACGACTTTCGCGAGACGCAGCGCGCTGCGGATTTCGCACGGAACAAGGGTCTAAAAACCAAGCTCGGGTTTACCTTTCGTTACAGCCCCGGTGTGCAGTACGCAAAATCTTTGATCGACGAAGGCTTCGTCGGCACGCCGTTCATCTTCAATGGCTACGAGCAAAACTCGCAATGGCTCAATCCTCAAACACCGCTACGTCAGGTTGATCACCTCGCAGACCAATCGGTCATCCAAACGTCCTCGCTCGAAGGGTATGGCGCGCCCGTGATCGATATCGGCCACTGGTGGGTCGGCGCCGATTACACACGCGTGGTCGGAACAATGCGTAACTTCATTCCTGAGCGTATGGTGCGGGCGACCGGTCAGATGATGCGGATGAATATCGACGACGGCGACATCTACATCGGCGAATATGCCAATGGCGTGATCGGCTCGATCCAGACCAGTTTTGTTACCGTTGGCAACTACCCGGGCATCGAAGCACGCATCTACGGCAGCAAGGGAGCGATCATCTGTCGTCTGGTCGAGGAGTTCGGCATCGCCGAGACGATCAAGGTTGCGACAGCGGATGAGGTCGAGTTCAAGCAGCTGGAGATCCCGGAGCGGTTCTACCCGACCGGAGGTAGCCCAACCGAATCGTGGCGCTCGCTGTTCTATGCCAATTTGATCAAGGACTTCATCAGCGAAATTCTGGATGATGACGGTCGTAATCAGGGTAATTTTGACGACGGCGCATGGGTACAAGAAGCGATTAACGCCGTCGAACGCTCGTTCCATGAGCGTCGCTGGGTTGATTTGCCGCTGGAGAGTTAAGGTATGACCAATGCTCCTCGATTGACCGCATGGCTCGACGATTTCTTTGCCTCGTACTACCGGCGGCGACCGGTCAATGCGACGTTCATCGGCATGCATGGCTACGACGATCGATTACCTGATTTGTCTGCGCGAGCAACAGACGAGCTTGAGCAAGAGCTGGCACGCTTAGAGCGTGAGCTACAACAGCTGCCGCATGAGCCGTTGAGCGTCGCCGAAGCGTTGGATCGTTCGTTGGCCGAAGGCTTTCTGAAGATTCAGCGTTGGGAACTTGCGTCCGTTCATTTTCAACAGGGCAACCCCTGTGTCTACACGGGGGAGGCAATCTTTGGCGTGATCGCACTGTTCCTGCGTCCGTTCGCGCCACTTCCGCAGCGGATCGAGGCGGCAATCAGCCGGATGCATGCCATTCCGGCCCTGCTCCTGCAAGGTGAGGCAAACGTTCGCGAAGCGCCGGCAGCCTGGACCGAGCGTGCCGTTCGTGAATGCACCGGCGCCCTCCTGTTCTTGCGCAATGGCATCGACATTTTGATCACTCAGCACAGCATCAAAGATGCGCGGTTGCGCGAGGCGGCAGACCGGGCTGTCGACGCCTTTACCAGGTTCCAGAACTACCTCGAAACCGAGCTCATGCGTCATACGACCGATGAGATTGCATGTGGAGCGGATACCTTCGCTCTGTTGTTACGCAGCGGGCACTTCCTGGACAAAACCGCACACGACATCGAAGCGGAGGCACAGGCCGAGTTCGACGCCAGCAATGCCTATCTGACTGAGCATGCTTCGGAGTTCGGTGCCCTGACCTGGCAAGAAGCCATCGCGGGGCTTGCCGATATCCATCCTTCTGCGGACCAGTACTATGCACGCTATAGCGAGCTATGGAGCGCAAGCAAAGCAACCGCAGCAGAGCATGATTTACTGACGTGGCCGAATTTCCCGATCAAGTACGTCCCACAACCCGAGTGGGCAAGGGAAGCGGCGCCATATCTTTACTTCTTGTTTTACCGCGCACCTGCCGCCTTCGACGAACTGCCCCTGACGCGGTACCTGGTAACGCCGATCGAGCCGAATATGCCGCTTGACGTCCAGGAAAGTAGGCTGCGTGCAACCAACGATAGCGTCATCAAGCTCAATCATGTCGTCCACCACGGTGGGATCGGTCATCATGTGCAAAATTGGCACGCTATGCGAGCGGAGTCTCGTGTCGGCCAGATCGCGGCCGTCGACTGCGCGTCCCGCACTGCGATGTTTTGCGGTGGCACCATGGCAGAGGGCTGGGCCTGCTATACCACGGAATTGATGGGTGAAGTAGGATTTCTGACACCACTTGAGCGGTATGCCGAACGCCATGCACGGCTGCGCATGGCCGCGCGCACATTGGTCGACATAAGGCTACATCACGGCGTCTACGATCTCGAACAAGCTACCGCCTTCTACCGCGAGCAAGTTGGCATGAGTGACAGCGCGGCACGGGGAGAAGCAGTGAAAAACAGCATGTTTCCTGGCACAGCCACAATGTATCTGGTTGGAACTGACCTGATCCACGAGCTGCGCCACGAGCTTGCTGCTAGAGACGGCGAGGCCTTCAACCTCCGCCGGTTCCACGACCGCTTTCTATCCTATGGCTCGGTGCCGGTTTCATGCGTCGCCAAACTGATGCGCGAGGCATCATCCATACATTATGAGCATGCAAAAGGAGGTGCTAGCGCGACGACAGGTGTCTAACTCTCATCTGGCACGAATGTAATGGGGTTCAATGGCATAGCCCAAAGCCGGCCAAAGGTGGTCGCTACCACCACTCAGTTCCTATAAGGAGATTAGCATGAGCTTGCAGTTCACGAAACGGATGTCGGTATCCCTCCTCCTGATGATCGTCATGGTCATGCTCGCCGCGTGTGGTGCGCCAGCCGCAACAACCCCGGCCGCAGCACCAACATCCGCAGCAGCGGAGCCAACAGTTGCAGCAGAGCCAACCACGGAGGCTGCTGCAACCGAAGCAGCACCGGATGCCGCAGCCACCGAAGCCCCAGCCGAACCAACCGAGGCAGCCGAGTCTACAGCAGAATCAGCAGCGACCGCGGCGCCAGCAGAAGCAGCAGCGACCGCGGCGCCAGCAGAAGCAGCAGCGACCACGGCTCCAGCAGCCGGTAGCGCAGCGGATGATTCGGTCTTCACCTATGCTCTGGCGGGGACATTCGATAAGCTCGATCCAAATGCGACGACATTCAGTCGCGTCGGACGCGTCGCACTGCACATCGTCGATCCGCTGGTGTGGCAGTCCGAGCCAGGTGTTTATGAGGCAGGACTGGCGACAGAATGGTCAGCCAATGCCGACGCAACAGAATACACATTCAAGCTTCGCGAGGATGTGACATTTCACGACGGCACACCCTTCAATGCCGAGGCAGTGAAGTTTACCTTTGACCGGATTGTAGACCCCGAGACGAAGGCGCAGACGGCGTTCAGTTTATTGGGGCCATACAAGGAAACTCAGGTCATCAACGACTACGAGATCAAGGTCGTCTTCAATAGCTCGTTCGCTCCGTTCTACAATAGCCTTTCGACGTCGTACCTCGCACCGGTCTCGCCAACGTCGTTCGAGCGTGTTGGCGCCGCAGACTGGGGTATCACCGAAGTCGTCGGCACGGGTCCGTACAAGCTCGAATCGTTCACCCCGGACAGCGAGATCGTATTGATCCGCAACGAAGACTACAACTGGGGTCCGGCGTTCGCCAACGCCACTGGACCGTCGAAACTGAGCAAGATCGTCTGGAAGATCATCGCCGAGCCTTCGACGCGCATCGCCACGTTGGAGTCAGGTGAGACTAATTTCGTCGAGGAAGTCCCTGAGATCGACTTCAGCCGTATCCAGGAAAACCCGGACTTCACGTCGATCAGTGTTCCTCAGCCGGGCTCGGGACATTCGTTGATGATGAACCAGCAGCTACCGCCGATGGATGACCTTGCCGTGCGCCGCGCCATCCAGCTTGCATCCGACAAGGAAGGCATGATCGCCACGATCTGGAACGGAATTGGCGAGCCCGGCTGTGGGCCTATCACGCATGCCACCTACGGTTTCGACGAAGCTACCTGTTCGATGTACCCCTATAACGTCGAGGAAGCTAACAAGACGTTGGAGGAGGCAGGCTGGGTCGACAGCGATGGCGACGGCATCCGCGAAAAGGACGGCACCAAGCTGACGATCGGCCACTACTACCGTGCAGAAGCAGCCGTTAGCAGCCAGATGGCCGACTACATGAAGGCCGACCTCGCGAAAATCGGCATCGAAGTTGAGCTCAACGGCCTGAGTCAGAGCGGCTATTTCGATGCGGTACGCGCCGGCAAGCACCACACGCAGAACTGGTGGGATACCGGCACAGATCCGGACGTCGTGCGCATCCTGCTGTATAGCAAGAACGCGGGCGGCGGCACCAACCGCAACAATTACATCAATGAAGAAATGGACAAGATGATCGACGACGCTGCCGGGGAATCTGACCCTGCGAAGCGCGTCGAGCTGTACGCGGCCATCCAGAAGAAGGTGATGGACGATGCTCTCATGGTGTTCTACAACGACCCCATGTCGCTGTATGCACACACCAATAAGCTCGAGAATCCGATCATGTATTTGGGTGGAAACTACCCGTACTTCTACGGGGCATCGCTCTCCGAGTAGACCCGACGTTGTGATTCTGTAGGTGATTGTGTTTATCGCTTGGATAGCACAATCACCTACGCTCCAGGTAGATTATGCTGCGCTACATTGGAAATCGCTTAATTCTGGCCATTCCAACGGTGCTAATCGTCACAATCCTGGTCTTTCTCATGCTCCAGTTTATTCCAGGCGATCCGGCAGAGATTTTCCTTGGCGAGAACCGTAGCACGCCAGAATTGCTGGCAAAGGTGCGTACGGACATGGGGTTGGATCGACCGTTGTATGTCCAGTACACCTCGTATATGTGGAACGTACTCCAGGGAGATTTTGGTCGATCGTTGAACAACAACCGTCAGGTAAGCACAGAAATCTTGAATCGTTTGCCTTCGACAATCCAGTTGACGTTCGCCGCGTTAGCCATTGCGATCGTCTTAGGGTTCAGCCTGGGCATCATCTCGGCGCTCAAGCACAACACCTGGATCGATTCGCTGGCGATGTTCGTCGCTCTCCTAGGTGTATCCATGCCGGTCTTCTGGCTTTCACTGCTCCTGATTTTCCTTTTCTCGGTAAGGCTGAACTGGTTACCGGCGATTGGTCAGGGTGGCATCCAGCGGTTGATCATGCCTGCGTTTGCTCTCGGTATGCTCAGCGCGAGTACACTCGCACGACTAGTTCGCAGCAGTATGCTCGACGTCTTGAATCAAGACTATATACGGACGGCACGCGCGAAAGGTCTGATCGGACGCACCGTTGTGATTCGCCATGCATTACGGAACGCCTTAATCCCGGCGGTGACGGTGCTTGGGCTTCAATTTGGGCAACTGCTCAGTGGAGCGGTCATAACCGAGACTATTTTTTCGCGCCTGGGGATCGGCAAGCTCTACGTTGATGCAATCCTAAACAAAGATTTCACCACGGTCCAAGGAATCACATTAATTATCGCGGTGTCTTATGTGTTGATCAATCTGATTGTCGACGTTTCGTACGCCGTTATTGATCCGCGAGTCAGCTATGAGTAACGTAGTTGGGATGCAACCGGATACGAACGTCGCCCCTGCTTCGCGCCCACCGCGACAACGCTCGCTCTGGGCAGATTCCCTGGGTCGACTGACCAAAAATCCGGGAGCGCTCGTCGGCGCCGCGTGCTTGACGCTCCTAGTCCTGGCAGCGATTTTGGCGCCCTACCTCACCAGCGCCGACCCGTATGTGGTCGCCCCGAGGGAGCGGCTTAAGCCACCCGGAGCAGAGTATTGGTTTGGAACAGATACGTTTGGACGCGACATCTTTACGCGTGTCGTCTATGGCAGCCGCATATCGCTTCAGGTCGGGATTATCTCGGTGGGCATCGCACTCGTCGTCGGCGTCACCCTGGGACTCATTGCCGGGTACAACGGAGGCTTCATCGACGGACTGGTCATGCGTATGATCGACGTCATGCTGGCCTTCCCTGGCATATTGCTGGCGCTCGTGATTATCGCGGTGCTCGGGCCAAGCCTGATCAACGTAATGATCGCCGTCGGTCTGTCTTCGGTGCCGATCTATGCTCGTGTCACACGTGCTTCGGTCCTCGAAGTTAGAAACCGGGATTTTGTATTGGCTGCAGTCGTGAGCGGGTCCCGTGCGGATCGTATTATGTTGCGACATATTTTGCCAAATATTCTCGGCTCGATCGTAGTTGTGGCGACACTTGGTGTAGCCGGCGCGATCATTTCAGGAGCCGCCCTGAGCTTTCTCGGCCTGGGCGCCAAGTCGCCCACGCCCGAATGGGGTCTCATGCTCACCGATGGACGGAACTTTCTACGTCAGGCGTGGTGGATTTCCACCTTTCCAGGTCTGGCAATTATGTTCACCGTCCTCTCGATCAATCTCCTGGGTGACGGTCTGCGCGATGCGTTCGATCCTCGAATGAAGAAATGAGCTATGTAGCAAGGAACACCACGATGCGTTTTGACGGAAAGATCGCAGTTATAACCGGAGCCGGGAACGGAATTGGCCTCGAGCTCGCCCATGCGTTCGTCCGAGAAGGGGCCAAAGTCGTGGTTGCCGATATCAATACCGTGTCGGGCGACCGGGCTGCGGCAGAGCTCGTCGCTACCGGCGGTGCGGCGATCAGCGTGCCGGTCGATGTTGCCGACGAAGCCCGGGTCAAAGATATGGTGGCGACGGTTCTGGAGCACTATGGTCAGATCGATATTCTGGTCAACAATGCCGGTGTCGTCGCACACAAGCTCCTGATCGACATGGAGCTGAGGGAGTGGAACCGCCAGATCGACGTTCAGCTCACCGGCCCATTCCTCATGTCGAAGCATGTGGCACGCCCGATGATCGACCGTGGTAAAGGTGGCAGGATTATCAACATTTCCTCAGTTTCCGCCCTCATGGGTCGTGTCAAAGGCGGCGCGCACTGCTCCTCCAAGGCAGGGCTGACGCTGCTGACCAAGGTGCTGGCGATGGAGCTGGGGCAATACCAGATTACGGTCAATGCTGTAGCACCCGGGCTCATCGACGTCGTGTCGCAGCGCGACGAGGAGAACATTTCCTCAGAATACAAAAATCGCTACCTTAAAGAAATACCGCTCGGTCGTATCGGCGAGACCTGTGATATCGCCGCGCAGGTACTCTTTCTGGCATCCTCAGATGCCGCCTGGATCAGCGGGCAGCTGCAGGTCGTGGACGGTGGCTTGATGGCCGGACACCTTTCCTTCCAGGGCAATCATGACTTTACGATGCTCGACGGCCATTAAAGGGTAGACGACGATGAGCGTACCTGGACAGCCACTGTTTTTACATAACGCACGATTGATCGATGGCAGCGGCAGTCCCTGCAACGACGAGCCATATGCCCTGCTCGTTGAAGGACAACGCATCAGCGCCGTTGCTCCTAACCGCGAATTGCGCTGTCCCGAGGGTGTCACAAGCCTTGATGTGGGTGGAATGACCGTGATGCCCGGGTTGATCGACTGTCATGATCATCTGGCCGACCTAGAAGGCAGCATGCAAGATCGTGCCGCCGTCCCACCGACACTGGCGGTCTTCCGGACGGCAGCCGTGTTCAACGACACACTGCTGGGCGGATGTACCGGTATTCGTGAGGCTTCGGGCGTCGATCTAGGGATGAAGATGGCCGTCGAAGAAGGGCTTATTCCTGGCCCGCGACTCAAGATCAGCGTCGTCATCCTGTCGCAGTTCGGCGGCCACAACGACCATACCGAACCGGCCGGTATCGACTCGCGCTTTCCTAAGCTCGCCACGGTGCCCAGCGGTATCTGCGATGGCGTCGACGAATGCCGTCGTAAGGTACGCGAAGTCATTCGGGCGGGAGCTGACTGGATCAAGATCGCTACAACCGGCGGTGTCGGTACTCCCATCGGCGGGCCACTCCTGCGGCAGTTTTCGCGCGAGGAAGTTGAGGCCATCGTGGATACGGCCCATGCGGCGGGCAAGCCGGTGATGAGTCATGCCTATGGTGGTGAAGGCGTCAAAATCTGTTTGGATGCAGGCGTCGACAGCATCGAGCACGGCGCTGCCATCGACGACGAGTTGATCGAGCAGATGGCGCGGCAAGGTACCTGGCTCGTCCCCACCTTCACGGTTTTGCGGAAGATTCTCGCCATCGGCGAGCGCCAGCTCTCCCCACTGCCCGAATACATGCCGCGCAAGGCGCGAGGTCTGATCGCGTTGCAGGCCGAGAGCTTTCCCAAAGCTCTTGCCGCCGGTGTCAAGATTGCGATGGGCACCGATGCGGGTGGATTTGGGCATGGCAAGAACTCCGGAGAGCTTGCCTACATGGTGGCAGCCGGCATGACGCCGATGCAAGCCATCGTCGCGTCGACCCGCATGGGTGCGGATTGTATGGGATTGGGGGCAGACGTTGGCGTATTGCGGGCAGGCATGTTCGCGGACCTCCTCGTCGTCGACGGAGACCCGCTTACAGACGTGCGTATCCTGGAAGATCGTGCGCGACTCCGATTGATCATGAAAGATGGCGTACAAATCAAAAACACGCTCGACGGAGCGTAGCCACCAATCAACGGAAAGGAAGACCATGGCACGTACAGAGTTTCGATGGTTGCCGGTTACCACGCTGCCCAGTGGTGCGGAGCTGCGACTACCTATGCACCAGGTCGTCGGCGCACACCCTGGCCCGACACTTGGCATTTCCGCAGCAATCCATGGGAACGAAGTGTTTCCTTCCAATGGCATCGTTCAGCGCATCCTGGAGCACCTCGATCCGGCTGAGCTACGCGGGACGGTCATCGCCATCCCCATTTTGAACCCGCCCGCGTTCGCCGAGAAATCACGCAATACACCCGCCGACGGCATGAACCTCAACGATGCCTTCGTTGCACGCGACCTCAACGGGCATCCCGAGCCGGTCAAAAGCATAAGCATGCAGATCGCCGAGGTCATCGCCAACGAGTTTTTGAGTAAGATCAACCACCTGATCGATTTCCATTCGGGCGGTGATAATCACTCGGTTCATATGATCGAGTTCACGGACGATCCGGTGTCGACGAGCATGGCCCGTGCGTTCAATATGCCGATCCTGCTTCGTGACGTATGGATGCCCGGCCAGATGTGGACGATGGCTGAAACGTACGGCGTCAGCACGATCGTCGCAGAGCTAGGCGGCAATGGAACATTGTACGATGAATGGGTCACGCGCGGCGTCGAAGGCACGTTCAACGTCATGCGCCAGCTCGGCATGCTGCCGGGCGATGTTGTGCCGCCACCCCGACAATATGTCGTCAACAACACGCCGGGCCATGAGGCCAATCTCAATATCTTCCGTCCAAGCGAAAGCGGTCTGATCGTACCGGACCCCGCCATTACTCCGCAGTGCGCCTTCGATGGTCAACCGGTAGAAGGGGTGCCTGTGCTTGGAAGGTTGCTCAATCCTTACGATATGACCATACGGCAAGAGTTCCCAGCACCGTTCGCCCGCACACTCATGCTTGCGACGACCGTGGCCCCTTCATGGAATCTCGCCGGCGAGTTCGCCTACATTCTCGCAGATGCTGACATCGCCGACATCTGGGGCTAGGGCAGCAGGATCACATAGGGAGCAACCATGCACGTTCTCGCGGGGAAAGTCGCGCTTGTTACAGGCGCGGCCCGAGGTTTTGGCTGGGGCATCGCACGCGCGTTGGGTCAGGCAGGAGCGCAGGTCTGTATCTCCGACACCAACGTGGGTGAGCTCGGTCGAGCCGAGCAGGATCTTCGAGCGGATGGCAGTGACGTGCTGACATTACCGTTGGATGTCGCCGATCTCCAGGCGTTCGAGGCGACCGTCCAGCGTGTTGTAGGCCAATGGGGACGGCTGGATGTGCTGGTCCATAACGCGATCTTCATGCCGCTCGTACGTCTCGAAGCAACATCACCTGAGCTATGGTGGCAACAGCTCCACATCAGTCTCGGCGGCTTATATAACAGCGTACATGCTGCCTGGCCGGTCATGAAAGCGCAGGGTGGCGGTCACATTATTGGCATAGCCAGCGGGTCAAGCGTGCGTGGCTATATCGATGAAGTGACATACTGTACCGCGAAGCATGGCCAGGAAGGCTTCGTGAAGGCGCTATCGCTGGAAGCTGCGCCCGACAATATCGCCATTAACACCATTGGGCCAGGCAAGCCGATCAAGCCGACCGGTATCGCATGGGATGCCCTGGATAAGATGACCGCATCCGAAAAAGGGACCTGGACCGACCCCGTGACGCTTGGACGCGCATTTGCCTGGCTCGCATCACAGCCGCCGAGCCGCTTCAGTGGCTATCGCTTCGACGCAGGGCCAATCTCCGATACGCTGGCAGCAGAAGGCTACGACTTCAATTTCACACCCGAGAAGGTCACGCTCTATGTGGATGATTTCGTTGCACGACAACAATGGTATGCATCTTACCCCGCTCGATAAGCGCGATGGGTTGAAAGGGAGGATACGATGTTCGATATCTTGAAGACGCTGTGCGAATTGCCTGGGCCAGTCGGTCGCGAGCACGCCGTGCATGATTTCTTGCTCGACCGTTGGGGACCGCACGCCCAAAGCGCATCGATCACGCCGGTTGGGAACTTAATTGCCCACATTGGCGGCGAGGGTCCGGCGTTTCTGATCGTCGGGCATGGCGACGAGATCGGCTTCGCCGTCAAGCATATTTCGGAAGACGGCTTTCTGTATTTCAACACCGGACAACGGCTGGGAACAGATCGTCCGGAAATGCGGGGTAGCTACACCATTCCCACCGGACAACCCGCGCTCGTCGTGACGCGCACAGGCACCGTCGAAGGTGTCTTCGCGACCCTCACCGGACACATTCTGAGCCAGCGCCAGCGGGAGGCCAGACAGCTCGAATGGAACGATTTCTGGGTCGACATCTGCGCCGGCAGTCGGGAGGAAGTGCTGACCATGGGCATCCAGGTGGGCGACCGGATCATCTGGAATCCTCCCACCCGCAGGCGCGGGAAGTATTTCTATGGCAAAGCGATGGACAATCGAGCCGCGCTGGCCGTCATGGACGTTTTGCTCGAACGCCTCGACCTCGGGAAACTTGCCTACAGTGTGTATTTTGTTTCGACGGTTCAGGAAGAGATTGGCCTGATCGGAGCGCACTCGATTAACCGTGAGATCGGCGCGAAGTATGCCATCTCGTTGGACATCGGATTGAGCGGCGACGTTCCCGGCGTGGACCAACGTGACGTGGCAGTGAAGCTTGGCGCGGGACCAACCCTGATCCATAAAGATCTGTATGCGTACAGCGACGTGCTCAACGGCGCAATCATCGACACGGCTACCGAAGCAGGTCTGCCGTTGCAACACGCGGTCTTTGGCATCTTTGGGAGCGACTCGGGAGCGTTATTGCGCGAAGGCGTGGGCGGTTCACTGCTCGGCGTGCCAACCCGCTACACGCACAGTCCCTTTGAAATGTTGCACGAGGACGATCTTGAATCGACTGTCCAGCTGCTTCAGCGATTTCTGGAACGCCGCCCGGCACTCGGCTCGTAACATGCTAGAACGACAGAACAAGGAATATTGATGGAACAATGCACATTAAAGGTGCTGATCGCCAGTTATCTTGAACCCGAGCATGTCGAGCGTATCCGCGCCGTCGATACGCGATTAGAGGTCATCTTCGAGCCGACTTTGCTCCGCAAGCCGCGCTACGCTGCCGACCATATCGGAGCCGGCGCGCCTCGCACACCTGAGCAGGAGGCGCGTTGGCGCGGGCTGCTTGAACAAGCCGACATTTTGTTCGACTTTGACCATACTCACCGTGAAGACCTGCCGGACCTTGCGCCGAATGTGCGCTGGATTCAGGCGACCAGCGCCGGAATTGGGCAGTTTATCGTACGCCACGCGTACGACCAACGCATGCCCGGAGCGTTGTTTACCACAGCCAGCGGCGTCCATGCTGTGCCGTTGGCGGAGTTCTGTATGATGGCGCTGCTGATGTTTAATAAGGGCGCGACCAGGATGCAGCAGGACCAACAGCGCAAGCACTGGCAGCGCTACGCGGGAACCGATCTCCGTGGTCAAACCTTAGGAATTATTGGTATGGGCAAGATCGGAGCCGAGATCGCCCGCCTCGGTCACGCCTTCGGCATGTCGGTCATAGGTACGAAGCGTGATATGACGGGCGTCGATCCGGCGACGCTCAACCTAGATACGCTGTACCCGCTGTCCGACCTCCATACGCTTTTAGCGCAATCCGAATACCTGATCATGGTCGCTCCCCATACGCCCGAGACGGAAAATATGCTCGGCGCGGCGGAATTGGCGCGGCTACCGGCAGGCGCATTTCTGATCAACATCGGTCGCGGAGCGACGGTCGATGAGACTGCCTTAATCGAGGCATTGCGATCAGGGCATATCAGCGGAGCCGCACTGGATGTGTTCGCGGAGGAACCGCTGCCCGTCGAAAGCCCCCTGTGGGACATGCCAAATGTGTTGGTCAGCCCCCATTCTGCCAGCACCAGCGACCGAGAGAACGAGCGCATCATCGATCTCTTCGTAGACAACCTGCGTCGCTATCTTGACGACAAGCCGCTGCGGAATGTCCTCGATGTCGAGGCGTTGTACTAACCGGAATGTCCGGCAGTGCGATGCATCTACCTAAGGGAGTATGACGGTGCGGCAGCAAGAAGCAGAACGGATGCGTACCATTCCGTTCTCGAATATTCGAACGATCTTCGAAGAAGTGGACGCCTTGAAGGCGTCGGGACGGCGCATCGTGCCGTTCCATATAGGACGGCCTGACTTTGATACACCGGCACACATCAAAGCCGCGGCGAAGGACGCGCTGGATGCCGGGTTCACAAGCTACACATCCAATTATGGTCTGCTCGAGCTCCGCGAAGCAATCGCGGAATCGTTAGCCACCGACAATGGGGTTTCCATCGATCCACTGCGGCAGATCATCGTTACTGTCGGCGCGAACGAGGCGATTCTGCTGGCCATGCTCGCCACGTTGAATCCCGGCGATGAAATCCTGGTGCCTGACCCGATGTGGCTCCACTACTTTTATTGCGTCCAGCTTGCCGGTGCGCGGGTCGTCAGCGTTCCGTTACGGGCTGAAGATGACTGGAAGCTTGATCCGGCCGAGGTGGAGCGTCGCATCACGCCGCGAACGCGCATGATCGTGCTGAACTCGCCCCACAATCCAACCGGTGCTGTGTATCCACGCGCGACTTTTGACGCGATTGCGGATATCGTCGAGCGCCACGATCTGCTGCTCCTGTCGGACGAGATCTATCAAAGGCTACGCTACGACGGTGTAGCACACTTCAGCCCCGCAAGCATGGCACAGATTGCGAGCCGCGTGATTACCGTCGATGGCTTTTCAAAGACGTATGCGATGACCGGATGGCGGCTAGGGTACGTCGTAGCCTCGCCTGAATTGATCGATAGCATGATTCGCGTGCATCAGTACACCACCGTGTGTGCAACATCCTTCGCACAGGCAGGCGCGGTGGCAGCATTGCGTGGGCCGCAAGAAAGCGTACAGGCGATGGTTGAGGAGTTTGAACAGCGGCGAAAACTGGTCGTCAATGCGTTCGCGGATCAGCCTGGAGCGTTGGTCACGCCACAAGGTGCATTCTATGCCTTCCCCAAGGTACCTGAAGGAACCTCATCAGACCAATGGGCGCGGCGACTTCTCCAACAGGGCGGGGTGGCCGTCGTCCCAGGCGATGCGTTCGGCGAATCAGGCGCGGGCTACGTGCGGCTCTCCTATGCCTGTGGGCGAACGGATCTGGAGCACGGTCTCGCTGTGATGCGTGAGCTACGAACATAGATCGACCTGTGATCGATGTGCTGGCAGGAAGTGCGCCCGAGCCAACATGCGATGTTTTAGTGAAAGGGATGCGCCATGGCAAGCTTGGCGGGCTTATATCCACCTATTCCTACGCCGTTTGATGCCGAGGAGCGACCTGCCCTCGACAAACTGGAGGCGAACCTCCAGTATTGGGTTGCACAACCGCTCGACGGCGTGGTCATGCCTGGATCGAACAGCGAAGCGGCCTTTCTCACGCAGGCTGAGCGTATTGCGGTCTGGCACGTATGCGCTCCCATCCTGCGCGAAGCAAAGAAGCGATTCATTGCCGGAACTGGCGCGGAAACGACGGCCGAGACCATCGAGCTAACGGATATCGCTGCGAAGCTCGGCGCCGTGGCAGCACTGGTTTTGCCACCATATTTTTACAAAGCATCGTTGACCCATGACGCGCTCGTGGCGCACTACCGCGCGGTCGCCGACGCCTCGCCCATTCCGATTTTGCTGTATAACGTGCCGGCCTTTACGGGCATCGACTTCGCGCTCGGCACATTTTTGGCCCTGGCCGAACATCCACGCATCGTCGGAGTCAAAGACAGTAGCTCGAACGTCGTAAAGATGGTCGAGCTACTGGCGGAACGCCCGGACTTCGAGGTGTTCGCCGGTACCGGCAGCGCGTTACTGCCATTCCTCAGCATTGGCGCGGTCGGCGGCATCATGGCCCTCGCCAACGTTGCGGCCGTTCCTCTGCGTGGCCTTATGACGCTCTATCAAGAGGGGCAACGGGACGAGGCACGCACACTCCAACAGGCATTGGCTGGACTCAACAGTGCCATCACGGCACGGTTTGGTGTGTCCGGACTCAAATACGCTATGGATCAGTCGGGTATCTATGGTGGCCCGGCGCGTCGCCCATTGCTTCCACTGAATACGACAGCACGTGCTGAGATCGACCGGCTGCTCACGGCAGTACATTCATTAGCTTAGGAGATTCCGTTGTGACAACGATCTATGAATCATTGACCTGGAACCAAAAAACTCTTACCGCTCACGCCGCCGGTCAACACATTCCGCTCAAATATGGTGAAGCAGGTACCGATGGTACACGCGTGACACTGATCGCGGGAACGCATGGCGACGAAGGCCCATGGTCAGCATTGGCGATCAGGATGCTCTGTGAGCGTCCCGCATCATCCCTTAAGGGACGCTTACGGGTTATTCTGACCGCGAATGCGCTAGCCGCCGAAGTCGAACGCCGCAACTCGTGGATCGACTCTCCTAACTCAGTCGACCTCGACAGCGTCTTCCCTGGGAATAGTGAAGGTTCGCATACCGAACGGCTTGCGGCCGCACTGACACCGTTGCTTACCGATAGCGACGTCATCATCGACCTCCATGGCGGTGGCACATGGTGTATCAACGCCTTCGTCAAACGCTTCGAAGGATCGGAACAGCTTGCCGCCGATCTCGGAGCACCGTTCATCAGCAATGCCCCCAACAAGGCAGGTGGTTTGACAACGTATGCTCGGTCCCAGGGCATCAAGGTCGTGAACGTCGAAGTTGGCGGTCGATCCGGCAAGGAAATGTATTGGACCGAGCGCAACGTCCAGGGTCTCGAACGCGCTTTGTATAATCTTGGCGTCCTTGAGCTTGATACCGCGCCCGCTCCGGCCGAGCCTGCTATCGACGTCGGTAAGACACAGGCGATGCGCACCAAAGTTGGCGGTATTTTCGTGCCGACCCTGCGAGAAGATGCGGTTGGGACGATCGTTCAAGCAGGCACGGAGCTCGGGAAACTTCTTGATCTGCATACCCTCGCCGAGCTTCAAGTGTTCACCGCTCCCTACGAGCGGACCGCAATGATGTTGATGCGGCCTCAGATATGTACCATCGAAGGTTCGGCGCTGGTGTATGTCGTCGCGGAACCCGTGTAGTCTCATCTCCAGGCAGGGCTTGCCTTAGAAACATTCAATGGTCAGGGTATGTGCCAGGGATTCCCTGGCACATACCCTGACCATTTCGGTGATTAGCCAATGGAGATGTACCTATGAGGATTCCGCGGCGACACCCCGTACAGTGCGAAAAGCCCGCCTGAGGCATTCCAGTGCTATGCTGCGCGACGATAGTAATCATGGAGAACACCGCCCAACATGTCTCGTCGCTCGATCGGACCATCGCGCACCACACGCTCAAGCCGAACTGGGCATTAAAAAGCGGTCTTATTGCACGCTCTACCATGCCTTCTGAGAAGGATTACTGCATAACAGTATCGCAGACTGCATTCGCGCAGGCGGCCAGTGGTATGCTATGCGTTCCTATAGGGACGCTCGCCGTCGTTAGGCAGCGTAGTGACAGCGAAGAGGGAGATAGGCGTTGAGGTGTACAACATCAAGCTCCTGAGTGAGCATTCCAGCACCTGAAGCCTCAGCTTCCTGATGTATCTTGGGTAAGGAAGAACCATGCCTGTTCCCTGTTTCCTCGAAGTTTGTGCCTTTAACGTTCAATCCTGCCTGATTGCCCAACGGGCCGGCGCGGCCCGGGTAGAGCTGTGCGACAACCCCGTGGAAGGCGGCACCACGCCGAGCTACGGCACCGTAAGGCGGGCGCGGGAGCGGATTGATATCCGGCTGTATCCCATC
>Ga0136611_10001086_pt1 | contig 18636 bp, 12 predicted proteins | sample AntDrymUQ2232306_2_FD_106645 | JGI IMG/M metagenome (GOLD analysis project Ga0136611, IMG submission 106645) | Polar desert sand microbial communities from Dry Valleys, Antarctica - metaG UQ223 (23.06) | ecosystem: Environmental > Terrestrial > Soil > Desert | place: Antarctica: Dry Valley...
CTGGCCGAAAGCTTCGTGGCCACGCTAAAGACCGAATGCTTCGGCGACTCCATCCCGCCCACCAAAGCCGACGCGGAATTGATGGCCTTTGACTACCTCGAAACCTTCTACAACCCTCGCCGCCGACACAGCGCCCTCGGCTATCGCTCACCGCTCGACTTCGAAAAACAAATGTTCCCCCAAAACCAAAACAAACCAGCCCACTAACTAACCAAACCACCCTCCATACCCCTGTCCTCGTTTTCGAAGAAAGATCAGATCGCCGCCGTCGAAGAAGCTGAACGGGCCGAAGTCGAGCCGCAGGGCGACGCTGTTCGCATTGTCGCTGGTGTCCTTCGGCTTCTCGACGTTTTGGGCACTCAGAGGGTTCGGTTTTGCGTCAGCGGGCGCGGCGATGAATTGCTGATCCGCAGCGAGGCAGCGCAAGGTCAGCTTGGGTCCGTCGCCCTGCTTCAAAGCGATCTCACTGCCGGCGCGAATCACGTTCCGGGCGTCGGCTTTGAAGTTTCGGTAAGGCGCAATCGTGATCGGCCAGCGCGTGTTGTTCGGGCGACCGTCCGGATCGGTTTCCGGGATGCCTTTGTCATGCACATGCCCGATCGGAATGAGCGCGGAGAGTTCCGCCGCGCCGCCGAAGTGATCGACATGAAAGTGCGTGGTGATGAGATGGTCGATCTTCTTCAGGCCTGCCGTTTCGGTCGCGAGCTTATGGATCCGGCCGGGATCGCGCTCGAAGGGATTGCCGGAATCGATGAGCACCGATTCGCCCTGCGGCGTCACCATGAGAGTTGCGCCGCCGCCTTCAACATCCACCCAGTAGATAGCGAGCGTGCCGCCGTCGGCGAACGCCATGGGGACGGCCGCGAGCGTCAGGAGGAAGGCGACGAACAGGCGAGCTGCTTTCATTGCGAACGGGGGTTTGTTCATGAGGATGGAAACGGGGGGCAGCATGGGGGCGGTCGCGTTTGACGGGAAATGTTGCACCGCGCGCGTGCGCCGGCTACGCGCTGCTGCCGCATCAATGAAACAGCTCTTACGCTTTGGCTCCTTCGCAGTCGCCTGCCTCAGCTTCGCAGGCGTTCCCGCCCAGGCAGCACAGCCTTCAGGAAGCGACGTGCGCAACCTTCTTGGCGTGTGGAAGGGCGGCATGCCGGGAGAGCCGCCGGGCAGCATCGAGCTGACGATCACGCCAGAAAAGATCACCGGGAGGAACGCTCGCAATGGCGAGAGTCTTGGCGAAGGCACTTACCAACTGAACCCTGCGGGAAAGACGATCGACGTGGTGCGCCTTGAGAAATTCGGCCGCGGCAGGCGGTATTACGGGCTCTACTCGATAGAGGGCAACACGCTGAAATGGGTATCCACCTCCCGCGGAAAACAGCCTCCTAAAGACCTGCGGCATCGCCCCGAGCGGGATCAGTATCTCATGATCCTGGAGCGGCAGAGATAGGGCCCGAAGCCCTTCAAGCGGAGCGTGGCGGATCCGGTGCAATGCCGCGCGCGTCTTTAGAGCGAATGCCTCGGACTAGTCGTCTTCACGCACCTTGAGAGTAGCGATCCCGGCAGAAGCTTTCCTAACCTTCGCCGGGACGCCGTAGCGCGCACATTCATGTCATCCAATTATACTGAAGCCAGCATCAAGACCCTGAGTTCGCTGGAGCACATCCGCCTCCGGCCTGGGATGTATATCGGTCGCCTCGGTAACGGCGCTCACGCCGAGGACGGCATCTACGTGCTTCTCAAAGAGACGATCGATAACTCGATCGATGAGTTTATGATGGGGCAGGGGAAGCGGATCGAGGTGGAGATCACCGATCGCAGCGTGAAGGTGCGCGATTATGGCCGGGGCATCCCGCTTGGGAAGCTGGTCGATTGCGTGTCGATCATCAACACGGGGGCGAAATACGACAGCGAGACGTTTCAAAAGGCGGTGGGCCTGAACGGCGTCGGTCAGAAGGCGGTGAATGCGCTTTCACTGAACTACCGCGCTCAGGCGATCCGTGAGAGCGAAACGAAGGTCGTTGAGTTTGAGCGGGGCAAGCTCAAGAGCCAGTCGCGCGTCCTGAAGACGAGCGAGCGGAACGGGACGCTCGTCGAGTTTACTCCCGACGACGCGCTCTTCGGTAAAGACTTCAAGTTCCGCACCGAGTTCATCGAGGACATGCTGTGGAACTACGCGTTCCTGAACCGCGGCCTCACGCTGACGCTCAACGGGCAGCGCTTTAAGTCCGAGCACGGGCTAAAGGACTTGCTCACGAAGGAACTCAGCGGTGAGCCGCTTTACCCGATCATCCATCTCGAAGGCGAGGACATCGAGGTCGCCGTCACGCACGGCAATCATTACGGCGAGGAATACTGGTCCTTTGTCAACGGCCAGCACACCACGATGGGCGGCACGCATCTCGCCGCCTTTCGCGAGGCGTTCGTCGCGACCGTGCGCAATCACTTTAAGAAGGACTTCGACGCCGCCGACGTTCGTCAGTCGATCGATGCTGCGATCGTCGTGCGCGTGCAGGAGCCGGTCTTTGAGTCGCAGACCAAGACGAAGCTCGGCTCGGCCGAGGTCGGTCCGAAGGGCCCGACGATCAAGGAGTTCGTCGGCAAGTTCCTGCAACAGTCGCTCGACACTTACCTGCACAAGAACCGCGCCGTCGCCGACATCCTCCGGAAGAAGATCGAGGAGAACGAACACGAGCGGAAGGAACTCGCGGGCATTCGCAACATCGCAAAAGAACGCGCCAAGAAAGCCTCGCTGCACAATAAGAAGCTGCGCGATTGCCGCCTCCATCTTGGCGACAAGAACCCGCGCGCGGAGGACAGCACCCTCTTCATAGTGGAAGGCGACTCCGCCGCCGGTTCACTCACGGCGACTCGCGACGTGCAAACGCAGGCCGTCTTTGCACTCAAGGGAAAGCCGCTCAACACCTACGGCCTGACCAAGAAAGTCATCTACGAGAACGAGGAATTTCACCTCCTTCAGTCCGCGCTCAACATCGAGGACGGCCTCGATGGCCTTCGCTACAACAAGATCGTTATCGCCACGGACGCCGACGTGGACGGCATGCACATTCGGCTACTGTTGCTCTCGTTCTTCCTGAAGTTTTTCCCCGACGTCATCCGCAACAATCACCTCTTCATCCTGCAAACGCCGCTCTTCCGCGTGCGCAACAAGAAGGTGACGAAGTATTGCTACAGCGAGCAGGAAAAACAGGCCGCCGTGACCGCGCTCGGCGCCGGCCACGAGATCACGCGCTTCAAAGGACTCGGCGAAATCTCGGCGGGCGAGTTCAAGGACTTCATCGGCGAGAACATCCGGCTCGACCCGATCAACCTTCATCACCTCGTCAGCTCCGACGATCTCCTCTCCTTCTTCATGGGCAAAAACACGCCCGAACGGCAGGACTTTATCATCGAGAACCTCCGCGTGGAGAAGGATCTCGTGGAGGCGTGACTCGCGTCCTTGCTCGACTTAAGTGACTTTTTCGAAAGCGCCGCCAGAAGCGCTGACAGACGAGGGCACGCTCGCCGATATTTTCGCCCGCCGGTCCGAAATGGACGGCGCCCAGCACCGTCCCTCCTGCCGTTCCACATTGGCCGCGCGGGCATTCACGCCGCGACCACTTCCACCCGCGCGGCGTAGCCGAGGTCGTGGAGCAGTTCTTCGCAATCGTCCCACGTGAGGCCGAAGGCGCGAACGTCGGCGACGCCGATGCGGCCCACGACCTGTGCGAGCAACGCGGCGTCGGCGGTATCGAACCCCCCTTCCATCACCGCGTTTTCGGCCCAGTCCACGAGTTGCGCGAGCGTCAGCTCATGCCGCAGGTAGGCGGCGAGCTGGCGGGCGACGGTTTGTTTCGTGAGCTTCATGCGCGCGTGCTGATGCGTTGCCCTCGATGATGCGGATGGGGTCGAGGGTTTGGAGCGTTTGCAGGGCGATTTTGAGAGAAGGAGTCCCGTTGTGCAGGGTCTCGAAAAGCCCGCGCACCGCTGGCATAGGCACACTTTACTCTACCAGGTCCAAAAGTGAAGGCTGGCCACCCTCAAAGCTTCAATTCGCCGGGAAGGTCGAAGGCAAAACCTCCTTGACGGGTTTCGCGCTCGCGGCGCAGGCGGTCCCACTCTGCGCTGGCGTCTTCGGCATACCAGCGGCGGAGAGCGGCGACGGCTTCCGTGGAAGCAGGAAGCTGCCCGGTCGCTTCGAGGGCCGTTAGGGTGGACGGAGAGAGGATTGCGAGCGGGATGCTGAGGCGGATGCGGCTGACGAGCGCTTCCCGAGCGCTCAGTGAGAGCAGTTCCAACCTTGGCTTTTCGTCCGCCTCATAAGCGACGAGATGCAGATCGTCGAAGGTGCCGGTGATGGCGCATGCCGGAAACAACGCTTCAGACTCCCGGCTCTCGTTGAAATTGAATTCGAACTGCTCCGCCTGGTGAATCTCCACACCGCCTCGGTGAGTGTAGGCGTCTGCCGATTCTCTGAATGCGCCAGAACTCGAGCATCTGTTGGCCAAGAAGCGCATACCCACCATCGCGACCTGGTGAGATCCAAGCGCGATTCCTCCAGGAGTTGGTCGAGCAAAGAGCGCGCGGCCTCTTCCTCGAACATCTCAAGCTGGTCGTCCGACTTCCTCATTGCTTGCGCGTTGATTGGGTCAATTTGCGTCGGAGCCAATCGAGCAGGCGCAGGAGCAGCTCCCACTTTGGCGCGATCGTCTCCAGCTCGCGGCCGAGCGCGCGGTCGATTTGCATTTCCAAGGTTTCCACGGCGGCGATGCCGTCCTCGACCTCCTGGCGAAAACGGGGCGCGCTTTCGGAATGCACCAAGGGATTCAAAACCCAGTCCAGATGCTCGATTGCTTGCTCGAGATCGGGCGGAACGACTGGCACTTTTTGAGGCTCTGGCTGGACCCTCACCAGTTTTCCATTCCTCATAGCCTCTGTCGGTTCCGGGTTGAAAGGAAGGCGATGCCCCTTCAGCGCATCCCAAAAAGTCTTCGCTGCCATCTTCCGAGGCTGGGAATCGAATGCGATTTTCACCCCGAGTTCTTCGCAGCCTCTCTTGAGCGTCAGCTCGAACTGCGTGCGCACGTGTGCGGCGGCGGCTTTCACGTCGCACGGCGGGCGGACGGTGCCCGCCGGAACTTCGTCGAGACCGAGAAACGTCCGCGCACGAGCGAGGTGTTTGTGGTCCTCGCAGAGGAGGGGTTGCTCGTAGTTGCCGATGCGGACGGAGAAAAGATCGTAGTGCTGCCACGCCTTCTTCAGTCGCTGGCGCGCGATCTCATACCAGACGCGGTCATGCGTGAAGAGGAGCACCTGCCAGTCGGCGAAATCTTTCTGGATGAGGTCGAGCACGGGCACCCGATTGGCCATGTCGATGCCGAGCAGCACATCGTCCATCACGAGCAGGCGGGGGAAGTCGGCCACGCCGGATTCGGGCGTGGGCGTGGCGAGGTGCAGCGCTGCGAGGTAGATCGCCAGCGCGATGCCGGAGAGCCGCGCCTCGTTCAGGAAGGTCGCCGGATGGTGCAGGAGCTCGTTGCGAAACGTCGCGCGCAGATGGAGACGCGCGCTCTCGTGCCAGGGGTCGTTGCTCCACTGCGGCGCGGAGAGCGGCACGTCGTAGCGGAGCTCGATGGCCGCCCCGGACTTGAAGCCGCGCAGAAACTCATTCGCTTTCCTCTCGAGCTCGGGCCGCCAGCGCTCGATCGCGTCGTTGAAGGCAACGATCTTTTTGCTCAGGACGGCGCGCTGGCGATTGGCGACGACGGTCGCCGGATCTTCCACCCGCGGTGGTGGCTTTTCCTCCGTCCAGTCTTCGCCGGTCTCCGATTCTTCAACCTCACCCGCGGCATGTGAAAAGTCGTCCCTCGCCGGTGGATCAGTCTCCGGGGGCGGCTCGCCGGGAAGCGCCGCGGCGTCCTTCAAAATCTCATCCCATGCATCGCCAAAGGTCTGGCCCAAGCCGCGCTCTTCGATGTCGCGCAGCAGTGAGCCGAGCAGAAGTGGGAAGAGGTTCACGCCATCGGCTTCTTCGTGGACGAAGCTCGTCCGGAGCATCGCCCGGTAGTCGAGGCAGCCGCGGACGCGCGCCATCGAGCGGAAGTAGGGATGCCCAAGCGGGCGCACGCCGCCGATCGGCCATTGCATTGGCGCGGCAGGAGCGGCGCCGTTTGTGACCGGGGTGAAGTGGAGCGTCACGTGGCCGGTGGTGAGAGCGGGGTCGGAGAAGCGATGCTTCAGGCAGCGCGCGTCGGCGAGTATGGCGTTGAAGGGGCGCGCGTCGGGGGAGAGGTCGAGCAGGTCGGCGAGCGCGTGAAAGATGCTCGATTTGCCGCTACCGTTTTCGCCGAACAGAAGCAGGTTTTGGCCGCCAAGGACCAGCGGGCCGAAGCCGGCGGCAGGGATACCGCGGAAGTCGGCGATTTCGACGCGGTCGAGGCGCGGGCCTTTCATTCGCGGCCTTCGATGATGCGTATAGTCTCCAGCGAGCCGAGGGTGAAGAGCGCCCCGCGGATGGGATGGCTCGTCGCGTCGCCATTCTTCGCCCAAGCGATCAGCGCCTCCGCATCCGCCGCGTCCGGGAGGTGGAATTGCTCGACGAGCCGAAAAGGATAAACGCCCGCAGCGTGGAGTTCTTTTTGGAAGAAGAGTTCGTAAACGAGGCCGTTGAGGAGTTGATCGTAAAAGGAGACTGCGCTTGCACGACGGCCTCCGCTCTCATCGCTTGCGAGCAGTAGAAGAAGCGCGGAAGCCACGGTGGCGACCGCGCTCTGCTGGATCGGATTTGCGGCGGCGATCGGAAGATTGCGGATAAAGCGCGACTCGTAGGAATACCAGCCGCCACGCATCTGCGTGGCGCCGTGGTGGTGAAACCAGTCGAGCACGGAACTATTGAGCAAGCCCAAGACAAACTCCGGGGAATACTCGGGACGAACGAGGATGCCATATCCGCCAGCAACGCCGCCGGTGAAAAAGTTCTCGCCTGACGAGTCCAATGAAAACGCCGCGCGCGGAGACAGGTCGGGCGTAAAGATTTTCGGGAGCGCCATTACATCAAGCGCCTTCGGATAAACGTAACCGTGCCAGCCGGAATGCCGCATCTTTCCATCCTCGCGGCCTTCGAGAGTTTCCTTGTTTTCGTTAAAGTAGTTCCAAGTTTTTGGATACTTTCGCTTCAACTCTCCTTCGGGGATTAGTTCGCTGCCGCCGCTGGACCCAGAGCGGTAAGGAAAGAGAATCAGCCGATCAGTTCGCTGCATCGCGTAGCGTTTACTGTCTCCGCCTTTGATCAGCGCTGCAATAGGTCTGGTTCAAATGGATACTCCGCGTCTCGCTCAGGGGAGTAGGCCCACACTGTATCCGCAGTCCGCCTTCGCTCCTCGACGATGTAGATTTTGTCCGCGCTGGTCTTGATGCCTTGAATGATACGCGTGGTGACTTGCTCCAAAGTTAGCGGGCATTTGCAAAGCGTGTCGTAGAGGGGCGCGCCTCTTCCCACGACAAAGTTCCAGTCCGCCGAAGTTACCTTCCTTGCCGGAATCTTTGCTTCCTCACCCTTTCGCGCCGAGAGCCATTCCGGGAGTTTCTCGACCTTCACATAGCGAACGCCGTCGCTTCCGGCGTTACTTAGAAAGAGCAGGCAAACGTAATTCGACGCACCGGGGAAGACCTGTTGATCGCCGAAGTGGACGACATGTTCGAGGTGGCGTCCTTTTGATAAAAGCGCGCGAAGCGGCTCTCCGTATTGAGCGTTGAAGAACTTGTGCGGGAGGATGTAGGCGAGGCGGCCGCGGGGTTGGAGGAAGCGCAGGCCGGCTTCGACGAAGACGACATAGAGATCGAAGTTTCCTTTGCTGGCGGAGACGTAGTGGCTGCGCAGGAAGTTGGCGGCGGCTTCGTCCTTGGCCTTCAGCGTCTGGATGCGGACGTAGGGCGGATTGCCAAGGACGATGTCGAAGCCGCTGTCGATCTCGCGCGGTGCGGGGGTGAGATCCATCTGGCCGGCGGCTTCATTCACGAAGGCGAAGTGGCCGCGCAGGGTGGCGGGACTGTCGGCGGAGAGGCGGACGCGACCGATGGGGAGGCCGAACATCCAGTCGGAGTCGAAGAACGGCGCGTGAGCATTCTGGTCGTAGGGATCCCAGGCGGCGAGCTGGCGGCTCTGGGTGGCGGTGTAGCCGGCGGCGGGGAGCAGCGAGGCCATCTCGGCGCGCAGCTCGGCATCGCGGCGGCGGCAGCGCGCTTTCGTCTCAGGCGAGCGGGCGGCGAAGTGCTGGTGGCGCACTTCGCCGAGTTCTTCGCGGAGCGCCTTGAGGCGGCGATGCGCGTCGAGATTCTCCGAAAGGAGATCGCCCTGGCGCTCGCGCCGCTCAATGGGAACGAGGGAGTCGGCGGCGACGATCTTGGTCTCGAGATTCGGCAGCGGGCGGACGCCGAGATTTGGCGCGCCGGGGTCGGCCTTCTGGTCCACGATGAGAGCGATGAAGCAGCGCAGCTTGGCGATCTGGCAGGCGATGGGATTCACGTCCACGCCGAAGATGCAGTTTTCGATGAGGTAGAGCTTTCGGGCGAAATCGAGGGCGTGGAAGCGGAGGTCGAAGGAGCGCTCGATGTCGGCGATGCGGCCGTCGATTTCGCGCAGGGAATTTTCGCGGTTCTCCTCGTCCTGCATGCGCACGGCGAGCGCCCGGTCCTGCTGGGCCTTGGCGAGCTGCTGCGCCTTCCAGCGGACGTTGCCGGGGTCGAGCCGGGCGAGGAGCTCGACGAGCCGGTGGAGGGCGCCCATGGGGAAGGCGCCGGAGCCGCAGGCGGGATCGAGTATCTTTAGTCGATCAATGGCGGCGATGAGGAGGCGGCGCTCGTCTTCGCCGAAGCCGGCTTCATCTGGGAGCGGCGTCGCGCCGGGGGCGAAGAGAGCATCGAGCTGCGCCGTGACGAGCGCGGGCGCGGCGGAGGCGAGGTGGGCGCGCAGCGTTTCATCCACCATGTAGGCGACAATCTCGCGCGGGGTGTAGAAGGCGCCGGTGGCTTTGCGGGCGGTGGTGCGGGTGTCTTCGTTGTAGGAGGCGAGGAGGTTTTCGAAGACCTTGCCGAGGAGCTCGGGGTCGAGGGCGATTTCCTCTTCCAGCGGCGTGTTTTCCTCCACGGTGAATTTGTAGCGGGAAAGAATGGCGATGAGGCCGCGCACGGTGGTGCGCTTCGACTCGGCAGGCCGGTCGCGCCGGAGAGATCGACTTCCTGCTCCGCGCCGAAGAACAGGTCGTTCGGTAGATGGAGTGCATTCCCTTTCTCCTCTGAGAAGTCATCGAGGCGGACATTGGGTCGGCCTTCTTCCTTTGTGAAAACGAGGTCGAGGCACTCGAAAAGACCGCCATTCAGGAAGGGAATGGTCTGGGTGAGGGCGAGGAATTTCTCCGGCTCGCGCAGGAGTGCGGCGTGGCGGAAGAGATTGGTCGCCCCGCGGTTGGCGTCACGACCGCTCGGGGTCGCGGCTTTGTGCCGGAAGGTGCGGGCGGGCATCTCCTGGTTCAGCGTGGCGAAGAAGAGATTTTGCAGGATGGCGCGGTAGTAGTTGCCGTCGCCGGGCGCGAAATCGCGGAGCAGCTCGCGCAGGGTGCGGGGGCGGAAGAGCGAGCGCGGGAGGAGTCCTTTTTCCAAAAGAAACCAGCAGAAGATTAGGCGCGTGAGGAGGCGGATGAGGAAGAGCGAGCGTGCTTCCTGGCCTTTGTCGGTGCCGCGCGGGCTGGCTTCCACGGCGCGCGGGAAGACGAGGTCGGTGCGCTCTTCCAGCGCCCAGAAATACCAGTTGGCGATGTCGCGGTAGAAGCGCTCGTTGAGCTGGTAGGTGTCGAGGCGCTTTTCCCACGCGGCGTGGAGGCCGACGAAGTTGTGGAAGGCGAACTCGGTGTGGAGCGCGGGGAGGGAGAGGTCGTGGAGGATTTCGACGTGGGCGCGGAGCGGGTCGGCAAAGCGCACGTCTTTGATGAGGGTGACTTTTTCCAGCACGTCGCGCGAGGGGTCGCGCCGGCCGATGCGGCGGCGGATTACGGCGATCGAGAGCGTCTCGCCGTGCAGGAAGAGGAGCAGCACCGGCATCGAGAAGAGCCGATTGACGGCGCGGGTGATGCCGACAAGCTCCGTGCGCGTGTAGCGCTCGCCCGAAAGGCGGATGGCGAAGAGGAGGAAGGAGTGAATTTCCTGGCCCTCGATCTGGCCGGAAGACTCGAAGAGCGAGAGGGTGCCGCCGGCAGAGAGGGCAGAGCGGCGGATGTCGTCGTCGGCGAGCTGGAAGAGGAACTCGACTTCCTGCCAGTCGTCCCAGCGGACGTGGGCTTCATTGAGCTGGCGCTGCGGGTCGAAGTGGGTGCGGAAGCTCGCCTTTTCCGGGAGGTCGAGGGTTCGCGAGCTTTGGTAGCCGAGTGTTTGCCAGAGACCGCGGGCGGCTTCTCGGAGCGGCTGGGTGGCGAAAGCGCCGAGCGCGGTTCGATGGAGTGCTTTAGATCGGGCGCGGCGGGCATGAGTTATTCGGAAAAATCGGTGAGGCCGCGCTCCAGTTCCTCGACGCTGGGAACGGTGTCCTGGATGGTCGCGGGCAGGGTTTCGACGAGCCGGGTGACGTAGCCGGAGACGCCGACGGGCTTCTGGATGTCGCGCAGCGGATATTGACGCGGCCTCCGCCGCGCCCTGCGGGTCCGCCTTTGGCAAATCTGTCTCGCTCCGCTCGGCTCGGCGAGGAGTCGGTATGTTGCAGGAGAGAGCCCAGCAGCAACCGCATCAGAATCTTGCACGGTCTGTGCAAGAATTGGCGCCGGGCTGAATTCTGTTGCAGCGTGCGACAGAGTTCCATCCTGACAGCTGGGTAGGTAACGCATCTTACGGGCGGTTCTTCGCTTTGGCTGCGGTGGCTTTTTCCGGCGGCAACGCGAGTTGGTAAAACTCGTGCAGTTTGCGCCTGAGCAATGCAGCGTCCGGGAGCTGCGTTTTGTATTCGGCGATGAGGGCCGGCGAGACGGAGCGCGCGAGGGCATACTCGACGACCTCGGTGTCTTTCGTGGCACAGAGCAGGACGCCGATGGACGGGCGCTCGTGCGGCTTGCGGACATCGCGGTCGAGGGCTTCGAGGTAGAATTCGAGTTTGCCGAGGTGCTCGGGTTTGAACTCCTCGATTTTCAGTTCAAAGGCTACGAGGCATTGCAGTTCGCGGTGAAAAAAGAGCAGGTCGAGCCGGAAGTCTTTGCCGCCGACCTGGAGGAGATATTGCTCCCCCACGAAGCAGAAATCCCGGCCCAATTCGATGAGGAAGCGGCGAACGTCGGCAAGCAGTGCGTGCTGAAGGTCGGCCTCGGAATGGCCATGCGGCAGGTCGAGAAAATCGAGGAAGTAGGTGTCCTTGAAGATGGTCGCGGCGGCGGGGTGCAATGGTGTCACCAGCGGTGACACTTTTGGCGGGGAGAGAACGGTGCGCTCGAAAAGAGCACTGTTGAGCTGGCGTTCGAGTTCGCGGCTCGACCATCGCTCGCGGATGGCCAGCCGGAGGTAGAACTCGCGTTCCTCGGTGCGCTTGGCGCGCGCGAGAACCAGCAGGTTTTGGGTCCAATTCAATTCTCGCAGCAGTGCTGCGAGTTTTGGCTGAGCGGCGTAGGTGTCAAAAAACTGGCGCATTCTCCAGAGGTTCGAGGCAGAGAATCCAGCGGTGCCCGGACGGTGGGCGCGAATGAAATCCGCAAGTTCACTGACCGTGCTCTTGCCCCAACCGTCAGCGTCAATTTTCTGACTGATGAAGCCGCCGACCTTCCAATAGAGGCCAATCAACCCGGTGTTGACCGCGTGGAAGGCGCGTTCCCGAGCATGCTGCGAGTTTTACCTGCGCGGGCAAATGTCTCAGCAGTGCCGAGACATTTTCCCTCGCGCACAATTATCGCAGCAGTGTCGCGACTTTTTCCTTCCGGCTTAACGGTCCTCTTGTGATTTTCCGCGGGCTTCCTTCCTCGGCTCGATTTCACGTCTTTGCCTCCTTGATGACGAGCCAGGTGACCAGTTCAAACTCGGAATCCTCGGTGGCTTGTTCCTTGTGCGTGGGCAGCATGGCACCACGGCTGGAAAGGAGCTGGCCGGCGGCGCGACGGCTAAAGGTGTGGACGATGGAAGCGACGGCTTGCGCAACAACACGTCGTAGGCGCTCATGTTTGCGCCGTGATCGGTCTGTTGGTCGAAGAGGTGGCAGAGCTGGGTGTAAGCCGCGTCCTTGCCCGAACAGAGGGTGCGATAGATGTCGAGGATCTGCTTGGGATGCGCGAAGCCGAAACGCACGTCGCCGGAGTCGAGGACATACACAAGGAAGTAGGGCTGGAGTGGATTGACAGCCTTTGCTGCCTGTGTGGGAGACTGTGCGGACGCATCGGGGTTTCGTTCCTGCCGGAGACAAAAGATGACGCCAGGCGCGATGACTTTGTGTTCCGGGCTCGGAGGCACCACCGTGTAGAGGCCGAAGGGGGCGGCTTCCAACGCGGCGCGGTTTGCCTCAATGTATTTCAGGAGTTCGAGGCGGAAATCGTCGAGGGTGAACTCGGTGAGCGAAACGCCGTCGCCATTCAGCTCGTCCATATCGAGGACCTCCTCCTGCAGGCGTTTCAACTGGCGATCGCGATAGCGCAGTTGATCGCTGACGAGATCCTCAACGGGAGCGTTCTCCAGCAGGTTGTCATCGGTGGTGGTGGTGATGTCTACAAGCGCCATGCGGGCTTCCACCCGGTGCTTGAGATTGATGTATTTGTTGAGATCGGGGGTGGGCCAGAAATTGACGAGATGAACTTCGATATTCGGACTCTTCAAACGGTCCACCCGTCCGAAGCGCTGAATGATGCGCACCGGATTCCAGTGAATGTCGTAGTTAATCACGGTGTCGCAGTCCTGGAGATTCTGACCTTCGGAAATGCAGTCGGTGGCAATGAGAAGATCGATCTCCTCATCCTGCGGCATCGCCGGTATCCGCGCGCGGTTTTTGGCCTCCGGGGAAAAGTTCGTGAGGATTTGATTGAACTCGACGGCACCTAGCGACGTTTTGTTTGGTCCGCTGCCGATGACCAGCGCGAGGTGGATGCCGAAACTCTGCCGGGTCCATTGGTCCAGTTCCCGATGCAGATAAGAGGCGGTGTCGGCAAACGCGGTGAAGACGATGACTTTCCGGTTGGGCCGGCCGTCTTTCCGCAGCGTGGGTTGAGTGACTTTGCGATGAATCAGTGTCTTCAGCTCCGCCAGCTTGGCATCGCGAGTGGAATCAATGTCCTTGGCGGCAAGGTGGATCGAGTGGAGCTGTTTGCGGTCCTCGTGCAGGGCGGAGGTCCAGCGATCCAGGTCGATGTGCGCCAGTTTGAAAGTCAGCTTCTTGCCGACCTCCAGCGCATCGCGCATTTCTTCGTCTTCGAGATCTTCCGGCGCGAGGGAAGCAAGATCGAGGTCCGGATTCTCGCTTTGGAAGTTGCGGAATTTTTCGAGCCGATCTTCGAGCGTTTTGATCTTCTCGAGGGTGCGCTCGAGGGTCAGGGCAAAGGAATGGACGGAGCTTTCGAGCCGTTTCAGGAAACCGACTTTCATCATGCCGATGAGGAATCCTTCCCGCTGACCCTGGGTAAAGTTACCCACTTTGCGTTCGTATTCCCCTCGATGTTCGGGCTTCAGGAATTGTGAAGGGTTGTAGAGCGAGAGCTTATACTCGCTGATCTGCGAGTTGAGCTTGTCGTAGGACATGAAGAGATTCTCCGTGTCCAAATCGGGATAGATGGAGATGGGCTTCGCGCGGCGGGGAAATCCGCCCATCGCGGCAAGGCTGGACTTGTAGAAGCGCTCGATATGGCGCCGCGACCGCGAGATCGTCAGGGCATCCAGCAGCTTGAAAAAATCCGCACCTAGATCTTCGAGCAGTTTCGCGACGGTGCGTTCCTCGGGTTTCTTCCTGGCCCAATTGGAAAAGTGGGTCTGAGCCTGACGGAGGGTCTCCTTCAAACTGATGATGCCAATCGTGTTCTGGAAGATGGCATTAGCTTCCTCGTTCTGGGCGACGTCGCCGCCGGCAATGATCGAAATCTGGTTCCGGATGTCGGTGAGGGTGTTATTGACTGGCGTCGCGGAGAGCAGCAGCACTTTGGTCCGCACGCCTTTCTGAATGATGTCCTGCATGAGCCGCTCGTAGCGGCTTAATCGGACGACTTCCCCGTCGTCATCGCGCCGGCCCTTGGTGTTGTTCCGGAAGTTGTGTGACTCATCGATGACGACGAGGTCGTAAGCGCCCCAGTTAAAATTCTGGAGGTTGATTCCGTCGGAGAAACCCTTGTCGCGGCTGAGATCGCTGTGGTGAAGCAGCGAGAAGCCATAACGATCCTCGGGAAAGGGATTCAGGATGTTATTGGCATGTGCCTGATAGACGGACCAGTTCTCCCGTAGTTTCTTCGGACAAAGGACGAGCGCGCGTTCATTGCGCATCTCGAAGAATTTAATGACCGCGAGCGCCTCGTAGGTTTTTCCCAAGCCGACGCTGTCCGCGAGGATGCAGCCGTTATGCGCCAGGATCTTATTGATGATTCCCTTGGCGCCATCCTTTTGGAAATCGAAGAGCGTCTTCCACACCTGGCTTTCGAAAAGGCTCGTCTTGCCCAGCTCGACATCGGTCTTACCGGCGTCGCCCAGGAACGCCTCGAAGATGTGGAAGAGTGTCTTGTAGTAGATGAACTCCGGCGCGTGGTTCTCGTAGAGCTGCTTGAGGTATTCGAGGACCTCCTGTTTCACGTCCTTCACGAGCGTCTGGTTGTTCCAAAGCTCGTCGAACCATTGCTTCAGCTCCTGCCGGTCGCGGTTGCCATCGACGATGAGGTTTAGCTCGATGTTGTTGTCATCGGCCCCCAGGCCGAGCCCGCGCACGGTGAAGTTGGAACTACCGAGGATCGCGTCCTCCACGCCTCCGTTTGCGACATGATACATCTTCCCGTGGAGTAGGTTGGATTGCTTGATGGTCTTGATATCTACCTTTCGCTCGATCCATTCTGCACAAGCCTTCGCGATTGGTTTCTGCTGAAGTCGGTTGGCCAACTCCAACCCGTTCGCGTCAATGATGAACGCCTTCTTCTCCGTCTTGCTCGGATCGAGGCGATTGATGAACGAAGGTTCGCCGAAGAGGAAATCGAGATGGTCGATGCTGTTGAGGCAGTCCTTGAGCTTCTCGTAGGCGAATATCGTGAAGTATGCGGAAACGACGGAGAGCCGTGAACCGTCCCGTAGCTTCGCGCGCAGGAAGTCCGCGACCTTGCCGCGGGCGTGGTTGTCGCGCAGTCCTGTGTTGGTGCTTGGAGACGTCATCGGAGCAGCGGGTTAAAGACGAAAACAGCGTCGAACGCGAGACGTGGAATCCACACGCACGGCGATCACGCGACGTTTTGCAGGCCAGCGTCCCGCGGAGCCGAAGTTTTCGGCCATCAAAGCGTGGCTTTAAATATCGGCCTGAGCATCGGGGGCCACGGGAACATGGAATGTATCGCGCTGATGTTCATGTGCGAACTGATCGATCGAGATCGGGCCCGGACCGGCGTCGCTCCGCGACAAGCATTTATTGCCTGCGCAAACCATGGACTTCAGTGACCGATCCGCGGTCATCGTGGCGGTGAACATTTCAATCAGCTCGAAAGCGACTTGCTCCTCGGTCTAGCATGGCCTGGCATCGAAGCGCTGCTGCGGGACCATTTGCCTGATCAAAGTTTACGCACACCGGATCGAGGCTGTAACCAATTGAGGCTCCCATCGCAGCAGGACATCACTTTCCTAAATGCCCAAGAAGAAGCCCGCCAAAAAGAAGGACGACCAGCTAATGCTCCCGATGTCGAACGGAGACACCACGCCCGCTCCACCTGCTCTTGTGGACGAGGCCGCCCCCGATCCGCTTGTCGCCACGTTGACGCCCACTCGCCAGCCCGGCGAGAAGGTCCAGGACGAGCAGGCGCCGCTCGCGATCAGCTACCGCAACTGGTTCCTCGACTACGCCAGCTACGTCATCCTCGACCGCGCCGTCCCGCACATCGACGACGGGCTGAAGCCCGTGCAGCGGCGGGTGCTTCACACGCTTTGGGACATGGACGATGGGCGCTTTCACAAGGTCGCGAACGTGGTTGGCGCGACGATGAAGCTGCACCCACACGGCGACGCTTCGATCGGGGCGGCGCTTGTGTCGATCGGGCAGCGCGGATGGCTCATCGAGCCGCAGGGGAATTACGGCAACCTGCTCACCGGCGACGATGCGGCGGCGCCGCGTTACATCGAGGCGCGTCTGACGAATTTCGCGAAGGACGTGCTCTTCAACCCGAAGACCACGACGTGGCAGCTCAGCTACGACGGCCGGAATAAGGAGCCAATCACGTTGCCGGCGAAGTTCCCGATCGGGCTGCTCGAGGGCGCCGATGGCATCGCAGTCGGCCTCGCGACGAAGATCCTGCCGCACAACTTCAACGATCTCTGCCGCGCGGCGATCAACCACTTGCAGGGGAAGAACTTCCGAATTCTTCCCGATTTCCCCACCGGCGGAACCGCGGACTTTTCCGAATACAACGACGGCGAGCGCGGCGGAAAAGTAAAGGTCCGTGCGAAGATCGAGGAGCGTTCCAAATACCTCCTCGCCGTCACCGAACTGCCTTACGGCGTCACCACCGAGTCGCTCATCGAGTCGATCCTCGCGGCCAACGGAAAGGGGAAGATCAAGGTCAAGCACGTCGACGACAACACGGCCGACAAAGTCGAGATCCTCATCCATCTGCCGCCCGGCTCCGACCCAGCGAAAGTCATCCAGCAGCTCTACGTCTTCACGAGCTGCCAGGTGCAACTCAACCCCGCTGCGTGCGTCATCATTCGCAATCCGAAGACCGGCGACGACAAGCCGCATTTCCTCGGCGTGCGCGACATCCTCAAGGCAAGCGCGGAAGCCACGCGGGAGCTCCTTAAGCGAGAGCTCGAGATCAAGCTGGGCGAGCTCGAGCAGCAGTGGCACTGGGATTCCCTGGAACGCATTTTCATCGAAGAGCGCATCTACCGACTCATCGAGAAATCGAGGACTTGGGAAAGTGTGCTCGCGGAGATTCGCGGCGGCTTGAAGCCCTTCCTAAAGCAGCTCCGGCGCGAGGTCGCCGACGAGGACATCGTCCGTCTCACCGAGATCCGGATAAAACGCATTTCCGCCTACAACCGCTTCCAGGCGGAGGAGGTGATGAAGAAGATCCAGGAAGGAATCAAAGAGACGAAGTCTCACCTCAAGAACCTCACCGGTTACACCGTGGAATGGTTCGAGATGCTACAGGCGAAATACGGCAAGGGGATCAAGCGCCGCACGAGCTACGACGAGATCGCGCAGATCGACGCATCTCAAGTCGTCTCCGCCAATCAGCGCCTCTATGTGAACCGCAAGGACGGCTTCATCGGCCTGAACTGGCGGCAGCACGACTTCGTTACCGAGTGCACCATCCTCGACAGCGTGCTCTGCATCCTGAAAGACGGCTCCCTCAAAGTCGCAAAGGTCGGTGAGAAGGTATTTATGGGCCGCGAAATCATCCACATCGCGATCTGGCCGAAGGAGGGCGACACGAGCTTCTACACGATGGTGTATCAGGACGGCGGAACGGGGAAGGCGTATGCCAAGAAATTCCAGATCGGCGGCCTATCTCGCGACAAGCTCTACCCCTTGGTAAAGTCCGACAAATCCCGCGTCATCTACCTGCACATTGCGGCCGCGGAGAAGGAGATGCCCCGGTCCCTTGAAATCTCGCTGGACGGGCGCAGCGGCGCGCGCGTCCGCGAACTCGAATTCGATCTATCCCGCGTTCCCGTAAGTGGCCGCACGTCAAAGGGGCTGACGATTACCAAGTGGCCGATCAAGGACGTGACGACGAGAGACTTACCGGCGTTAATCAGTCGATCGAGGAAGTGACTTGAGGAAATCGGAAGAGCCGGGTGATGCGCAGTGCGAAGAAGCTTGGTTCGTTCTCTGAGAAGCGGCTCAGGTAGGCACTCCATGGCAGAGGAACGCACCGTCGCGATGAAGCAGGAAGGGGCGGCATCGCCGGTGCGGGCGGATGCAGCTCCTGGTGGAAAGAGGCTGGCCGCGGCTTCGAGAGTCCAATCCGGCGGCGATTCTCGATAAAGAGGAATGCAGTGCCTCGCCGAACACGAAAGCAGCGCGGTCGGCGCGCGCCTCTGATCATGACCAAAGCTTTCCTTGCTCTATTGCTCCCGCTCCTTGGCGCTGCCGCGTTGGCAGAGTTGCCAGGGCCAAACGGCGCCGGCTCCGCTTCAGCGGAAGAGGCCGATCGGAAGTTTTTAGCTGCGCTCGAACAGCAGGCCGGCCGGATACCGGACACTGTTCCCGCGGCACCGGCGCCGCCGGCACCCATTGCCCCACCGCCAACACCAGCCACCGCAGCGCGAACGGCGCCGCCAGCTTTTCGGATTGACCAATCAAACGTCGAGCCGGAGTCACCGCGGGTGGCTTCGAAGACACCACGCGTCGCACCCTCGCCAGCTCGTGTCGCTCCGGAGCCTCGGCTGAGCCAAGTCCCGCAAACCGCTGCCGCGGCCGTCGCACTTCCCGGGATCGCAGCCACAGAGCCA
>Ga0136611_10001087_pt1 | contig 18632 bp, 18 predicted proteins | sample AntDrymUQ2232306_2_FD_106645 | JGI IMG/M metagenome (GOLD analysis project Ga0136611, IMG submission 106645) | Polar desert sand microbial communities from Dry Valleys, Antarctica - metaG UQ223 (23.06) | ecosystem: Environmental > Terrestrial > Soil > Desert | place: Antarctica: Dry Valley...
CTCCGGGGAAGACCAGCTTCGACCCAGCGACGGTCGGCAGCCAGGCAGGGTCAGAGGCATCCGGCGGGAAGAACAGGCGCACGCCATCGTCCGGCGCGTCGGATCGGAAGCCAACCAGCGCGTCACCACCGAGCGTGACCCGCACCATGCGTGGGGTAAGCCAGGTGCTGCGGAACACCTCCAGCAGGCGGAACCTGAATTCGTGCTCGACAACGTGGATGGGTGAGTCGGTCGCAGTCATGCGTTCTGGTGTCCCTTGCAGCGTATCGCCAGTGCATCGCATCTCATTGCGTTCGGGTCGTTCAGCAGCATTCGTCAGACGTAGCCGACCTGCCGGTTGTCGCGTCCCATGTTACCAACGTCCCCAGTGAATCACATCGTCCTTCTCTCTCCGTTCGCCCCGTTTTCCCGATGGGAGATTCGCCACGGGAAAGCCGAGCGCGATCGCGCCGATCGGGTCAAATCCGTCTGGCACGTCGAACGCCTCGCGCAACGGCTGTGGATCGCGGATTGAAAAGAAGATCGCGCCAAGTTCTTCATCGACGACGGTGAGCAGCATGACCATGGCCGCGAACGCCGTATCGACGTACCAGTGCGGAATCCGCCAACGACTGTCATCGTCCGAAGCGAAGCCCTTATCCGGCTGCGCGTAGCGGTCCAGGTATGCCTGCTTGTGCGCGAATGGAACGATAATCGCTGGCGCAGTATGCATCGACGGAGATCCAGTCGCCTCACGCTGGCCCGGTCGATTCGTCACCTCCCAGAACGTCTCGCAGTCCTCCGGCGTGTCGAGGACAAGAAACCCGTGACCCTGGCTGAACCCTGCCGACGGCGCGCGGGTCGCGTTGGAGACGATCCGCTCCAGCGCCTCACGCGGAACAGGTCGCTCTGCATCGAACTCGCGCACCATACGTCGCCGCCGGATCACATCCTGAAGGTCCATCTGTTCGCTCCTTTTGGTTTATTCCTCCGCAGGGTCGCCACTTGCCTCGACCGGCGTCGGACCCCGCGTGTTCGAACGTGCTGACCAACGTCGGCAGACGATTCGGCACGATTTCAGCTGGCCGGGTATCAACGATGTTTTCCCATAGTGTTGACATGTCCGAACACGCGGGGACCGACGCCGGTCGGGGCAAGCAGCGACCCTACGAGGCGCTCGGCGGACTGTCGATGAAATCGAGAATCTGCTGCCAGGCATCGTCGCAGGCGGTCTTGTGCTCCTCGAAGGTGCGGTCGAAGAACGAGTGTGGCGCGCCATCGTAGACGACCATCGTGTGCGGCACTCCGGCCTCGTCCAGCTCCTTGTCGAAGCGCTCGAACTCCTCGACCGGCGTAAAATCGGCCCCGGCCACGAGCAGCAGCAACGGTGCCTGCATGCCCGAGACGAACGGGCGGACACGCTCTGGCACGCCGTAGAAGCCGATTGCACCGGCCAGTTTTGGCTGCGACGCGGACTGACGCCACGAGGCCGCCCCACCGAAGCAGAAGCCGACGGTGAAGACCTGTTGCACTACTCCACCCTCTGGTGAGCGCAGGTAGTCGATCGCGGCAGTCGTGTCGGAATCGACGCCGGCGGGCGTCGTCTGCTCGACATGCGGACGGAATTCGAAGCCCTCGTCGCGCTCTCCCATGCCAGCCGTGCGTCCGAAGAAGTCGTAGGCGACCGCGTCGATACCGATCTCGGCGAAGCGGTCGGCCAGCTCCTTATAGTACGTATGCAGCCCCCGAATGTCCGGCAGGATCACCATCCCGATGCCACGCGGCTCGCTCGCCCGCGCCGCGTAGGCCATGAAGCGGTTGCCGTCCGCTCCTTCCAGAATAAAGTCGCCACTTGACGCGACACTCCCACTGCCCCCGGAAACTGGCGGCAGCGGTGGCCGCGCATCATCGCTGTAGCACATCTGGCGTTCTCCTTACGATCTGTTGAAAGCGTCAATTTCTGGGCGTACAGTAGCAGAAGCGCAGAATTGCGGCTGCCTTGCGTAAGCGCGTTTCACCACGTATTGCCAGTCCCGCAACGATCGTACTTCCAGTTGACTACGGTAGCTGTCGCAAAGTTCGCAGCGCGCGGGCCACCCGCTCCAGTTCCTCCAGCATCGACGTTGCGGCGGTTTCGTGGATGTCTGTTGGCTGGAAGTGTCCGTCGTTCAGAAATTGCTGAACGAACGGGATTGGCAGTGAATCCGCGATCGGGACCATCCGCAGGATACTGACGATCTGCTTCAGCATCTGGACGGCGCGGATGCCGCCGGACACCCCTCCGTACGAGACGAAGCCGACCGGCTTGTAGCTCCACTCCTGCGAAAGGTAGTCGATGGCGTTCTTGAGCGGTGCGGTCATGCCGTGGTTGTACTCGGCGCAGATGAACACGAAGGCGTCAGCCTCCTCGACACGGGTGCTCCAATCCCGTGTGTGCTGGTGAGCGTACTGGCGCAGCCGAGGATGGTTCGGCTCGTCCATCAGCGGAAGATTGATCTCCGCCGGGTCGGCGAGCACGACCTCGAAGCGACCATCTGTCCGCGCGTGTTCGTTGAACCAGTTCCCAATCGGAAGTCCGACCCGTCCAGGACGTGTGCTCCCGATCACCACCATCAGTTGAGGTCGGCGCGTTGAATCGTAGATGTTCGATACCATCACACGTTCACTGCCAATCTGTTACGGCGTGCCGTTCGCTCGAAGTGGGCAGAATCCGGTGCGCAGTAGACTGCCGATCATGAATTCATCAGCAGCAGCACAATCACTCCGATCACGAGTAACACCGGCAGAATCCGCTTGAGCAGCCAGCCAACCACCAGTACCTTAACTGCATCACCCATTGTCTGTACTCCTTTCAGTCGGTATCAGTGTCCGATGCCCTGACGCAGAATCTACGCCAGCCACACCGATTCCCTGCTAACGAACGATGGCGAACCGATCGCGAGGCATCTTCTGATCGCCGCGCCATGAGTTCCCATGTGGGCTTCTTTTCCCGTGGATTCATCGGAACGTTGCGTCGTTGCGTCGCTCCCGGGTGCGTGGGTCGAGCGCGTCGCGTAGCCCGTCGCCGAGCACGGTGCAGGCCAGGACCGTGCAGAACAATGTCACTCCCGGTGCGACGGCCATCCACCATGCCGTGCTGATGAGCCGCTGTCCATCGCGCAGCATATTGCCCCAGGTCGGCGTTTCCGGGTTGACGCTGGCCCCCAGAAACGAGAGCGATGATTCAGCCAGGATGGCGTAGGCGGCGATGAACGTGCATTGCACGATCAAGGGCGACAGCGAATTGGCCAAGATATAGCGCCGGAGAATGCGTCCGTCGCTCAGGCCGATGCAATGCGCCGCTTCGACGTACGGCAATTCGCGGATGAGCAGGGTCGTCGCCCGTATGAGCCGTGCAACGACTGGCACGTAGACCAGCGCCAGCGCCAGCATGACGCTCCGCAGTCGCGGCCCGAGCGCGACCACGACCGCAATCGCCAGCAGCACGCCGGGGAACGCCATGATGCCATCCATCAGCCGCATCAGCAGCCCATCGAGCCTCCGGTAGTAGCCGGCCAGCAGGCCAATCAGCGCGCCGAGCGTCGCGCTGGCAAATGTGACGCTACCCGCGACGACGAGCGATACCCGCCCAGCGTGTATCAATCGGCTGAACACATCGCGCCCGAGATCGTCGGTCCCGAGCCAGTGCGCAGTCGACGGTGGCCTCAGCCGGACTGACGGATCGATGAATGTTGGGTCGGCTGGCGCGAAAAACGGTGCGAGTACGGACAGGACGATCACCGCGCCAAGAAATATCAGGCTCGCCATCGAACCCGGAGACGAAAGCAGGATACGATGCCAGGCACGCCGACGGTCCGGCTGGTAGCTGGCCCGCCAGCCGGTTTGTCGGCTGCGCAGCGTCGGACGCCCCGCGGCACTGGCCTTACCGGCGGACATGGCGCAAGCGTGGGTCGAGATACAGATACAGGACATCAGTCAGCAGATTCACGAGCAGATACGCCGCCGCGCTGACCATCACAACCCCCTGGATGACCGGAAAATCGCGCCGGTCGATGCTGTTGACGACAAGCTGCCCCATGCCAGGCAACGAAAACACCGTCTCGACGACAATCGCACCGCCCAGCAGGTCGCCGATAGTCGCGCCGAACACGGTCACGGCTGGCAACAGCGCGTTGCGCAGGGCGTGCGTCGTGGCGATCGTGGCTGGCGCGAGTCCTTTGGCGTAGGCAGTGCGGATATAGTCCTCATGCAGCACATCGAGCATCGTTGAACGAATCAGCCGTGCTGGTAGTCCCGCGATCGACACACCCAGCGCCAGCGACGGCAGCAGCATCGAGCGCACATGCCCGATTGGATCGTCCAGTATCGGAATGTAGCCGCCGGACGGCAGCCAGCGCAACGTGACGGCGAAGAGCAGGATGAGCAGGATGCCGAGGAAGAAGTCGGCGATGGCGGATCCCGCCAGCGCCAGCAGCATCAGGGTTCGGTCGATCAGCGAATTGCGTTTTAACGCCGCGATGATGCCCGCCGGAATGCTGATCGCCAGCGCGACAAGCGAGGCATACACGGTCAGTTGGAGCGTCGGCACAACCCGGTCTCGGATGGCCGCTCGAACAGGCCGATCCAGAAAGAACGACTCACCGAAATCGAGCCGGACGACATCGAGCAGCCAGTTCGGATACTGCACCAGCAGCGGGTCATTAAGGCCAAGCTGCTGACGGAGCCGCGCCACCTGCGCTGGAGTTGCTTCGGAACCCAGCATGACGGCCGCCGGATCGCCCGGCGTCACATGAATCAGCAGAAACGTGATCGACCCCACAACCAGCATGACTGGCACCAGCAATGCCAGCCGTCGCAGGATATACGCGATCACCCCGCAAGCCAGGCGTTCGAGAAGTCCGGCTGCAATTCAGTTGGGCCGATATCTCGCAGGTCGGCAGAGCGCACGAGAATCCTCAGGCTGTTGCCGATCTTCAAGCGCGGCACATCTTCATAGAACATCTGCTGCACCTGTTCCCAGAGTGCGAAGCGCGTGTCGTAGTCGGATTCCGCCTGCAATTCAGCCAGCAGTTGATCCTTTTCGTCGTTCTCCCACCAGCCGGTGGCCGACGCGGTCAGATTGCGCATCACAGGATCAGGGCGGAAGCTGGCCGACGCGGTGTACATCTCCCAGAGCGCTTCATCGTCGCGCCGGTCGCTGAGGGTTGCTCCGTCATACACCTGGAGATCGACGTTGAAACCGACCGCTTTAAGCTGCTGCTGTATCGTCAGCGTCGCGTTGTACTCCTGCTGAACTTCCTGCGTCGTCATAATGCGGAGAGGAGAACCGTCGTAGGCGGTTTCCGCGAGCAGACGGCGTGCTTCGGCGGGATCGTTCTGGTTGAAGAACTCGCTGCCCGCATCCGAGTACCAGGTCGGTGCGCCGGGGACGAGTTCTGGAGTCAGGTCGTAGAAGCCTTCGCCAAAGGCCGCCAGCATGATCGCCTCGTGATCGAGCGCGGTCTGGATCGCGCGCCGCACCCGCAAATCTTCGAGGACGGGTGAGCGCAGGTTCAACACGATGTTCAGCCAGGAATCGGCTGGCAACGTGTCGACGACAACGCTGTCGCTGCCTGCGAGTGCCGGAAGCTGGTCGGGGCTGCCTGTCTCGACGTAGTCGTAGTCGCCCGCCTGCATCCCGGCAATGCGGGAAGCCTCATTCGGAACCGGCACGAACTCGATGGAATCGAGGTACTGTGCCTTGCTGCCTGCGTAGCCGTCGGGCGCTCCCTCCGGCGAGAAGTAGCCGTCGAAGCGTTCCATCAGGACGTGCTGGTCTGGATTCCACTCCACCAGACTGTATGGCCCCGTCCCGACATACTCGACCAGGTCAGTGTCGCTCGATGCGCCAACGACCGATTTCGGATAGATCGCGCAGCCCTGAAGCTGGCGCGAGAGCGCCATCGCGAACGTGCCGAACGGCGCGTTCATGCGGAACTCGATCGTGTACGGATCGACCTCGACGATCTCCTCAGTAGCCTCCAGCAACCCTTCGCCGAGTCCGGAAATCTGGCTCCAGCGCTCGATCGAGGCAATGACATCCGCCGCCTGCATCTCCGCGTCATTGTGAAACCGGACGCCCTTGCGTAACGTCACACGGTTGAGCAGGCCGTCCTTGCTGACCGCATGTGATTCCGCCAGCAGTGGGACGGCGCGGTAGTCCGCGTCCCAGGTGAACAGCGTCTCGTAGAGGTGGCTGGCGACCAGCATCACGATCGAGTCAGTGGTCTGGTGCGGATCGAGGTTGGGAGAATCGCCGGTCAGCGCAATTTTCTGCGTGCCACCGCGACGAGGCTCTTCCGTGTCCGGAACGACGGTGGCCAATGTTGCTTCTGCGGTGCTCTCGCTTTCCGTGCCAGTTCCGAACACCGATGTGGGCGTATCATCATCGTCGCCGCAGGCACTCAGCAGGTTGGGTAGCACCCCCACGCTCATCGCCAGGCCACCAGCGACGTAGAAGAGCTGCCGACGTGTCATGCGTTGGTTCGCGCTGCGACCCGGCTTCTCCGGTATCATGCTGATTCCCCTCCCCCACTCACGCCATTGTATACGCATGTATCCACAGGTGCGATAGAGTGGCACGATGGTTCAACACTTGGTGGAAAGGTGATGTGTAGTGTCAATTGACACACCCTCGTTTGCAATCGTCAACGGCAACATCCTGACTATGGATGACTCACAACCTCAGGCGCAGGCCGCCCTGGTGCGCGCCGGGCGGATCGCGCTGGTTGCGACGACTGATGAAATACTGGCTGAAGCGAATGCCGCGCAGATATTCGATGCCGCTGGCCGCACCGTTGTCCCCGGCTTCATCGACGGCCACGCCCACTTCGAGATGACCTGTTGCGCCCTGACGCATTGCCTCTCGCTGACGACACCTCCGTACGATAGCCTGGCGGCCCTGGCTGCCGCGATTGCCGACCGCGCCGGGACTACGCCGCCGGGCGAATGGATCCTCGTGCGCTGCTCATTCAACCTGTACGCGCGTGTCGAGGAGCGCCGCAACTTCACCCGCCAGGAGCTGGACGCCATCTCGGATCGTCACCCGATCGTCGTCTACTCCAGCCTGCACATCACGATGCTCAACACGCCTGCCTTGCACGCCCTTGACCTCTTGGATAGCGACCCGCCGAAGGGGATCGTCCTGCATCGCGCCGAGGATGGCACGCCGACCGGTGTTGTCACCGAGATGTGGGACATGGTCCCGCCGTTCACCCACGCCCAGGTGACGGAGGCAATCCGGGCACAGTCCGTCGAACACTTCACCGCCAACGGCATCACGACGATCCACAACCTGCCCTACTCCGCCGATGACATACTGGCTGTCCAGGATCTGCAGGCGGCTGGTGAGCTGCCGATCCGCTTCCGCTCCTACCCGCACGTTCCGCATCAGATCGACCTCGACGGCCTGCTGGCGATGGGGCTGCGCTCCGGCTTCGGCAACGACTGGTTCCGCTTCGGCGGGGTCAAGATATTCGTGGACGGCGTCGGCCACGACGGCTACGGCAACTGCATCTACGACCTGAAGTGGGACGAGGCTGAGCTGATCGAGTTCATCTGCCGCGCCCACGCCGCCAGGCAGCAGCTCTGGATGCACGTCTGCTCGCAGCCCGCCATCCGCCTGATCGCCAATGGCATCGAGGAGGCGCTGCGGCGTCATCCTGCTCCTCATCGCCACCGCATCGAACACTCGGCGGACTACCTGATCGACGACGCCGACATCGAGCGCGTCCGCGCGCTCGGCATCCTGACCGTCACGACTCCGGCCTTCATTCGCGCTCAGGGCGACGTGCTGGCCCGCCCGGACTACACACGCTGGCCGCGTCGCTTCCGGCTGCGCACTCTCATCGATCGCGGCGTCTCGATCGTCGGCTGCAGTGACACCACCGGCTCGATCCCGGATGGCATCGCGCCGCTGCACAACATCGCCTGCGCCGTCACTCGGCGCACGATCTCCGGCAACACCTACATCCCCGAAGAGGCGGTCACGGTCGATGAGGCGCTACGCATGTTCACGATCTGGAACGCTTACGGCGCGTTCGAGGATAGGGACAAAGGCTCGATCACCCCTGGCAAGCTCGGCGATTTCGCCGTTCTTTCCGCCGACCCCCGCGCAGTTGAGCCGGACGCGCTGTTCGATCTTACGGTCGAGGCAACCATCGTGGGCGGGAGTGTCGTCTTCGAGCGGTAGGTAGCGCATGTTTCGAACATTGTGAGACTCCGTAGGGGCGATGCGGTGCATCGCCCGCTTGGGAAGTCGCACGTTGGCAGGTTCGACGCCGTTCGGAGGTCAGCGTTGGCAACGCACACACGGGGGTTCCCGACGGCTTCGTCCCATTCGAACGCGCGACTTCCCAAACGGGCGATGCGCCGCATCGTCCCTGCAGCCGCGTGGTTTGCTTGATACCCGCAGAACAGACGTAATACAAAAGGTCAACAGCCCTCTCCAACTGGAGAGGGCTGTTGCATGCCTGCGATTGTCGTTGGAAGGCGACGCGACGTTACGGCGTCACGTTCTCCACAATCACGTCGCCTGATCCGACCAGCACGTTGCTGTCGGTACGGACCTGGACATTGCCCAGCAGGACTCGTCCGGCAGCTGGTGCCGCGTTTACGTTGACGCTGCCTGGAACGGTCCACGAACTGCCCGCCGGTCGCAGGGCATTCGCGTCGGTCACACCGACCGAGCCGAACGCCGGGTTCGTGAAGACATCGAGGTAGTTGTAGGTTGTCGAGCCAGCTGGCACAGCATACCCATCGACCAGGACGAGCCAGTTGCCAGCTGCTGGATTAGCGAGCGTGACTGACTCCTCCGAGTCGCCGTCAGCGCTCTGCCCTGCCAGCACACAGGTGCCGGACGTGCAGTTGAAGACAAACAGGTCGAGGTCAGCCGCTGGATCGGACGGGCTGCCGATCGTTGCGCGGAGCGTGGTCGAGCCCTCCGTCACGACCAACGGATACTGCTGCTGCTGAAGATTGTTGATACTGAACGTGCCACGTTGTGCGCTGCCGAGCGTCGTCCCGACTGCACGGCCGGTGAATGCGCCGAACAGGTTGGTCAGCGTGTATGAGCGGGCCACCGAGGTACCAATCATCGCCGACGCGATCGTATCCGGATTCGGTGAAACGCTTGCGCCAAGGATCGACGCAGTCAGTGTGAACGGGGCGTTCTGTGCATCAGAGGTGCGGCGTGCCTCGACCACGACTTCCCAGACACCCGCCTGTGGGTTCGTTGAGGTGCGGCTGTTCGGGTTGCAGGTACCCGACACAGCTGGAGAGTAACAGTTGAGGGACGAGTTCGAGTCGATTCCGACACCATACGGATGAAAGCGCAGGAAGCGAGCTTGCCCGGTCCCTGGCGTGCCATCCGGTCCGGAGAAGTCGACCTTGAAGGCCGGCGTTCCGGTCGGGACGTTGAAGAAGTAGCTCAGCGTCTGGTTACGACCGATGCTGCCGCTCTTCGTGTGCGAGTAGCTGTTGCCCGCGTTGAACTGGTCCGCTGCGACGACGACATTCATCGTCTGGTAGTCGATGCCCGTCGTGCCAGGGTCATCCACATTCAGGATGGCCGAGTGTGCGCCAGCCGTCGCCGGGTTGATGGCGACATCGACCGAAACGGACTGTCCCCGCTGCAGCACGACTGAACTGACAGACGAGAACGTGCCGTCGTTGCCAACCCACGACAGGTTGTAGGTGATGGCGTTCGATCCGCCCGTGGTGCGCGTGAACGTGTACTGCCGTTTATACGCCTGGCCGACGCTCACGCCCTCGCGGTCGTGGATGCCCTCACCCAAGCCCGGCGTTGCGAGGAAGCCACTCAACAGCGTGTTGACTGGCACTGAGGAGGTGATCTCGACGGTCACGATGTTAGTCTTGAGCAGGTTCCAGGCCGCGCCGGTATCGACCATGCCGTTGCCCTGCTCGTACGCACCGAAGCGGGTCGGATCGAGGAAGCGCGCTGACGAATTCATCGCCTGACGGATCTGATCCGGCTTGTACGACACGACAGTCGACTTAGCTGCGCTGACGAGCAGTGCCCCCGTACCAGCCGCCTGTGGGCTGGCCATCGAGGTGCCATTGAACATCGAATAGCCCGGTGGCAGCGTGTAGGTACCTTCGACTGGTCCGCCAGGCTGCCAAGTGGGTGTCGTCGAGATGGCCGAGCCTGGTGCAACGATCTGCGGCTTGAAGCCGCCGTCTTCGCGTGGTCCACGCGATGAGAAGCCGTGCATGTTATCGACGAACTCCGAGTCTGACCCGTAGTTCTTCTGCCACGTTTCATCAGTGATGTACGAGCCAACGCTCATGACCTTGCTGGCGACCGATGGGTCACCAACGGTGTTCATACCGGCACCGCTGTTGCCAGCCGAGATAAACATCTGCACCTTGTACTTGTCGATCAGGCGATTGTAGAGCACGGCACGCGTGTTGTTGCCGTCGTTCAGCGACGGAAGGCCGCCGATCGACATATTGATGACATCGACCTTGGCCGTCTTGGCCGCGTAGATCATGCCTTCAACGAGCGCGTGCGCGGTGCATCCAGCAGGGTTAAAGAGGCAGACGCGGACCGAGACGAGCTTCGCGCCCGGAGCTGCGCCGCTCATCGCGCCGCCGAACATCCCGTTCGCCGCGACGATGCCAGCCACGTGCGAACCGTGCGCGCCGGAGACGATGCCGATGTTGACGACGTTGTTCACCTTGTCGGTCTGGACGACGAATGGCATCGCCTCGCGAACTGCGGTCGCCGGATTGTCGACGCCGAATGTGCCGATGTCAAAGCGTTTCTTATAGTCGGTCATCGCCCGTTCGTCGGCGAAACTGTTGTTCTGGTTCGCGTCCACGTAGACATTGTTCGTCATCGTGTTCCAGAGGACAGCGAAAGTGCCTCTGCTACCCGCTGGGTTGCCATCGCGGTTGACATCGCTTCCGACTTCGCCGCCGAGCCGCGGATCGCGCTCGTTGAACAGGCCGATGCGATAGGAACCTTTAGCTGGTGCTGTGTAGGTGACCGTGTTGTAGGTGAAGGTTTTCCCACTCACCTGAGCAACCATGTTCACCCAGGTCGGGTCACCATCGGTGAATGGCTCGGTAGAGGTGACCCAGTCGACGATCTTGCGCTGGCCAGTTGTTGTTGTGCGTAGCGCCGGATGGTCCAAGTCAATGCCTGAGTCGATGATACCAACCGTGACATTTCGACCGTCCCAGGTTGGGTTGACGGCCACGAACTGCGCCGCACCCGTGTCGCCAATTGGCATCTACGGGTTGTCGCGCGGTGTAGCGGCTCCCGGCGGAACCTGTGGTGTCGGAATGACCGCGCCGTCAGGACGTGGGTCGTCGAGCGGGATGATCTCGTCGACATTCACCGCTTCGATGTTCGCGACTCCGGCGACCGCCTCGACTTTATCGACTGCGACATCGATGCGCAGGTATCCGAGCTCGTCGCGCCGTACTTGACCGTTGCCCCGAGTGCGGAAACTGCAGATGCGACGGATGCATTGCTGCCGTCCTTAGCCGCGACCAGCAGTGTGACGGTATCGTCTCCGTTGGCGCGCGCCTCGGCCAGCAGGACTCGGTCGTGCTTGGAAAGCTGCGCACGCCCATTACCGGGTGCTGCCGAGCTGATTGCGGGTGCCAGAATCGTCAGCATCAGTATGACGGTCAGCGTGAGACTGACGACGCGTCGGACGTTCTTCCTCATGATCCATGTCCCTTCTTCCCCGAATGTATGTAGGCACAAGCTCACCGGCATACCCCACCATGCCATCCGCCGAGCCGTCGGCTGTCGCTCATTCGTCTGTCGTCGCGCATGCGGAACGGCTCATTCGCGCGCGTTGACCGCATCCCCCCTTCGACTATTTCTGGCACGCATCACACAACACGTTTCGCTCAGGACGCCGTTATCCGATGCGAGATCGGTCTCGGTCGGCTAACAATACCTGTGGCAACAGCTCGATCAAGGTGTTCCCTGCGTGAACACCAGTACGATGATGGTCCGCTGTTCGAAGACGATATGGCGTGAGGGTGTACGCGAATCTGATAGCCGGAAGCCTACGGCATGCGCCATGAAACGTCAATTTCAGTGCGAAATGCGGATACTGAAGCATGCATGAGCATGTCCATGGCATCCAGCAGCGGAGACGATGGATACACGTCCGATCAGAGGCGAATTGAGAGATGAATCTTCGTGAACGGTAATGCTCATCGCCGAGGATCGCCAGTGGTGTGTCGAACGACGCATCGTGGCCCTCGGTCGTCAATACCGTTGCTGACCCTGCGCGTGGCATATTCGAGTTTGCACGCCGATTATCCAGTGCACGATGCGCAACGAAAGGTATAGCAACAACGCATGGCCATTGTTATTCAAACTGCGGTGAGGGTGCTCGTGCCGCTGTTGGGCAGGTTTGGCTGGTTCGTGTTGTTCATCGCGTTCTCACGCTTCGGAAAGCGATTCTGGCGCTGGTTCTGGTCGTGATGCATAGGGGGCGCAGGTTCCCCAGCGTCACCACTCCGAGAACCTGCGCCCCCTCCCCAACGCATCACTCCCGCTCCATTGTCACCCGACCCAGGTGACCACCAAGGATGTCCCAGGGTGCGTGGTTCTCCGGGTGGTATTCGAAGCGCGCGCGTTCGAAGTACTGGACGGTGTAGCCGTTCTCGGTGAACTCCTCGGAGATCGGGTAGCCGAAGATGTCCAGTCCGCCATGTGACTGCCAGTAGGCACGGAAGCCGTGGCAGAGCCAGTGACCCGTTGGTGCGTAGTGGGTGCAGTTGGGGTTCGGGTTGCCGCCTGTCGGGCGGAACGGTGCCTCATTCATGCGGCCGATCGTCAGCTCAGCGCCGAGTCGACCGAGCAGCACATCGTAGCGGGATGCCCATGCTCCGGGATGCAGTTCCATCCGCACGCGCTCGAAGTACTGCATCGTCTTCCCATCGCGCTCAAACGGCGCGGAGATCGGATAGCCGAAGGTCGGTAGGCCGCCGAACGCATTCCAGTACCGAAGAAAATTGTCCGATACAGTGAAGCCTGTTTCCGGAAAGAAACGCTCCGGCGGCTCGATGAAGTCCGACACGCGCTGGAGGTGGTAACCGCGGGCGCGTAGCCCGTCGATCATGGCTGGCAGTGCCGGTCCGTCCTGGGCCTGTGAGCCGACGTGCATCAGGACATCACCGCCTGCCACCGCCTCTGCGAAGACCTTGGCGTTGATCTCAGCCACCGAGCGTCCCGCCCAGCCGAGGGTGTCGGTCGTCCACATGATGTTGTAGGTGTAGCCGTTGGCGGTCAGATCGGCGAGGACGCTGTCATTGTACTCTCCAAACGGCGGACGGAAGTACGGCTTCATGGCGACTCCGGCGATCGAACGCACGATCTCTTCTGTTCGGCGCAACTCGTCAGCCCGCTGACTCGATGTGAGCGATGGAAACGACGGGTGGTTCCACGAATGGTTGATGAGCTGATGGCCCTCGTTCACCATCCGAAGGATCAGGTCGGGATTCGCCTCAGCCCATTTGCCGGTCATGCCGAAGGTCGCTCTGACGCCCTTGTCGCGCAGGGTGTCCAGAATCTGGCTGGCGTAACCGCGATCTGACCCAGCGTCGAACGTCAGCGCCATCGCCATCTCGGAGGTATCGAAGCGTCGGATCGTCCTGACATCGGACGCCGCCGCCTGCGCGGGTTGGGATGGGCTGATCGCCGCGAACACCGAGATGAAGAGCAGTGCAGCCAGAATCAGCCGTGACGAGCCAGGTACCACGAGACACCCATACCGTCGCATCGTATGTCTTCTTTCGTTTGCCGTATCCATCTGTCAGGAGGTACTACTCACTAAACGTCCAACCGCCAACGAAGTTACGACGTAGTGCGGTGCGGGATAGTTCCCGCCATATTGGCAGAACGGTTTGTCACTGCAGAGGCGGGTTTGTACGTCGACCGTTGTGGACCCGGTCAACCGTGAAACCCGCCCGCGTGGCTATGGAACCACCTGTCAAATCCGCAACTGCACCGATACGCTTTCATCCCCAGATCGCGTCTGAGGCAACGTGGGCGGGTTTCATGTCGGTCCAGGTCCACAACGGTCGACGAACAAACCCACCCCTGCAGTGACTGTTAGCACGTTCCCCGGCACTGGACGAGTGGCCCCAGGTTTGCGACAGTAGGAAGAGCAACCTGTGAACGTTGTCAACAGTGAAAGAGGAACGACGACCATGAGTCAGAACGACGGTATGCGCTACGGACTGCGTAGCAGTCAGCACCACCGCACCTGGACGCAGATCCGCGCCAACTTCGTCGCCGCCGATACCTGGGGGCTGGAGTCCGCCTAGGTCTTCGACCACATGATCCCGCTGTCGGACCCGCGCACCGGCCCGAACCTCGAAGGCTGGACACTGTTGGCCGGCCTGGCCGAGGCGATTTCCAACGTCATGCTCGGCACGATGGTGACGGGCATCACCTATCGGAACCCTGCGCTCCTTCTCAAGGAAGCCGTCACGATCGACCACATCTCGAATGGACGTTGTCTGCTCGGTGTCGGCGCGGCCTGGTTCGAGGGCGAACATCACATGTTCGGCTTCGATTACCCATCGAATGGCGACCGCGTCACCGCGTTCCGCGAAGCGCTGGAGATGTTTGATCTGCTACTGACGCAGGACACCAGCACCTACGAGGGCAAATTCTATCAACTGAAGGAAGCCATCTTCGAGCCGAAGCCGATCCAGCAGCAGGACGGCATGCCGCACCTGCCGGTCGTCATCGGCGGCTCGAAGGACCGCATGCTGCGCATCATCGCGAAGCACGCCGACCAGTGGGACAACAACTTCTCCGACGAATCCGAGTACAAAGAGCGTGTCCAGAAGCTCGAAGCCAACTGCGAAAAGATCGGCCGCGACCCGCAATCGATCCGCCGCTCCACCACGCTCGGCGCCGACTTCTTCGCCCTGGACGATTCCGCCCAGGATCAGAAGATGGAGTCGCTACGCGCCCTCGGCATCACTGATCTGCTCTTCCACGTCACCGACAACCTCGAAGCGTTGCGGCCTTTTATGGAGGAGCGGCTGCCGAAGATTCGGACCTAACCCCCCGGCCCCCTTCCCTCCAAGGGAAGGGGGTGTCCTGTATACGTGATGCGTGCTATCGGAGCGAACAAATTCGGTTAGCGTCACCCCCTTCCCTCCAAGGGAAGGGGGCCGGGGGGTTAGGTTCTTCCCAACTGCGCCAGATGCACGGCGTCGTGAAAGGCCATGTGGTGGGTGATCGACTGGATTGAGAGCGTGCCCATCTGGTTGTGCTCGCCCTCGCGCGACCACTGATCTTCTGTCAGTGCTTCCAGCTCGCGGATGTGCTCCTCGCGCAGGCGGATGAGCTCTTCGACGACGGCGGTGAGCGACTGTTCGCGGTAGCGGCCCTGTTCGGCCAGCTCGTTCTCGTCGTAGCCGATCAGTGCTGGCCGGTCTTCGTCACGCATCATGCGGGTGCGCGCCATAGAGCGTTCCTCTGCGTCGCGCAGGTGGCAGACGATCTCGACCGGAGACCAGCTGTCGCTGCCTTCGCCGCCAGTGCGCGCGTCGTCGTCCGTCAGTCCTCTCGTCAATCCCCGGAGAATATCCGGCGTCGCCCGATACATACCTAGCAGTTCGCGCTGCGCGTCGGTCATCGTCATGGTCGCTGCTCCGTTCGTGTGGCACTTGGCCGCTGGTTCTCCGTTCCCACCCATTATCGCCGGATTCGCTACGCGACGGTTGACGCACTGACATGATGCAGTATCATCACAGCTCACTATTGATACGAGGTATCAGTAAGTGTGTATCTGGAGGTCAGCCATGAGTCGTGCGTGGAATCTGGGAATTCGGTCAATGGGTGTCATGCTGCTGGGGATAACAATGCTCGGCGTTGCCGCCTGTGGTGATGACGAAAACAGCGCCGCGGGTGATTCGACTCCCGAGGGGGGCAACGATCGACTGGCCGTTGTCGCAACGACGACGATCATTGCGGACCTGGCGCGCAATGTCGCTGGCGAGCATGCTGAGGTCTCCAGCCTCCTGCCCGTCAACGCCGACCCGCACGATTTCGAGCCGACGCCGGGCGACATCGAGATGGTCGCGGATGCTGAGTTAATTCTCGAACATGGACTGGAGCTGGACATCTGGGCCGATGGCTTGATCGACGAGTCCGGGACAGATGCGCCGGTATCTGTCGTGACTGCAGGGGTACGAACCATTCAAGGTGAAGAAGATGATCACGAAGATGAAGACGACCACGAGGACGAAGAAGGCGGCGAGCATACTGGCGTAGACCCGCACGTCTGGTTCGATGTCGCGAACGCGCAGATCATGGTCCGTAACATTCGCGATGGGCTCACGATTGCCGATCCGGACAACACCGACGCCTACGCCGCGAACGCCGACGCCTACCTGGCCGAGCTGGACGAGCTCGACGACTGGATTCGCGAGCAGATCGCCGCGATCCCACAGGAGAACCGCAAGATCGTGACGAATCACGACGCGTTCGGCTACTATGTCGATACCTACGACCTGGAGTTGGTCGGCACCGTCATCCCGAGCCTCGACACGCAGGCGCAGGCCTCCGCCCAGGAGATTGCCGCGTTGCTTGATGTGATCGAAGCCGAAGGAGTCAGTGCCATCTTTTCCGAAAACACCGTCAATCCCAACCTGGCCGAACAGCTGGCCGACGAAGCGGGTATCGAAGTCGTCGACGACCTGTACAGCGACGCACTTGGCGACGACGAGAGCGGCGCGGGGACATATATCGACATGATGCGACTGGACACCACCAGAATCGTTGAGGCGCTGACGTGACCGTAGACCAGTCTCCAACCGACGCGCTCGTCTGCATCGAAGGACTCTCCATCGCCTACGGCGACCGCGTCGCCCTCGACGACGTGTCGTTCGACCTGCTCGCGGGCGAGGTCGTCAGCCTGGTCGGCCCGAACGGCGCTGGCAAGAGCACGACACTGAAGGCGATCGCCGGACTGGTCAAGCCAGATCGCGGGCGCATCACGTTTTCCGCCGCCCTCGGCACCGATCCTCGCCAGCTCGTCGTCTACGTCCCGCAGCGCAAGCAGATCGACTGGACCCTGCCCGCCAGCGTGCTGGACCTCGTGCTGATGGGTGCCTACGGCACGGCCAGCCGCTGGCGGCGCGTGCCGACCGAGACGAAGCACGCGGCAGAGCGCGCCCTCGATGTCGTCGGCATGCAACACCACGCCGGGACGCAGATCGGGCGACTCTCCGGCGGGCAGCAGCAGCGCGTCGTGCTGGCGCGCGCCCTGATCCGCCCGGCCCGCGTCTATCTGCTCGACGAACTGTTTACCGGCGTCGACGCCCCGACTGAAGCGATCTTCGAAGAGGTCATATCCGACCTGCGCGCCGACGGAGCCTCCGTCCTGATGGCGACCCACAACCTCGAATGCGCCCGCGACACCAGCAACCGCATCTGCATGCTCAACCGCCGCATCATCGCCCTCGGCCGCCCGGAAGAAGCCCTCGTTCCCCTCACCATCGCCATCGCCTACGGGGACATTTCGGCGTTGAAGATGCACGGCGACTCGGCCCACGTTTACGTTCACCCAAATGTGTAGTATCGTCGTCATTCCCTAAAAATGTATTGGTGTTTCTGTGGCAATGATGCATGAGACGTGGAATTGGATATAGAGGTTGGGTGCATGAGCGATTCACCGTCACCCTCAGATATGCCCCTCTGGATGATTGAGCAGGCAATGATCGCTCGTGCAGAGCGATTGATGGGTCAGTGGTTACTTGCAGGCGACGAGAAAATGGAAATTGCGATTCGTCGACAGTGCCGCCAGAACGTTCACTTCGCCTCTGCTTGGCGAGAAATGGAAACTAGATATCTGTGGACTGAAGAGTCGTTAGCGGATGCCCGAGCGTGCGACAAGCTCGATGAGTTTGACTCTGATACCGATTTCTTTCACGATAACGACGAGTCGAACCTGTCTCAAGGCGCATTGGAGTTAACCCAGCTTGATGTTGAGAATCTTGAGGAAGAGATGGTTCGACGGTATCGTCTGATACTTCAACGCAAGAGGGATGATCGGCGACGGCGACTGGAAGTCGAGGCTGCGAAACAGTATTTCCGGTCGCGGGGAGCTCCAGTGTCTGTGCCGATTGTCGAATCTGCGCTTCCGACGAATTGTCCGTCAGTACGCGGGCACGTTCTCGTCAGAGACGACTATACCTGTCAGCATTGCAGGCGGGAGTTTAAGGAACTCTCTCGAGCAAACATTAGGTTAGAGATACATCACATCATTCCTCGGAGTCGAGGCGGGCAGCATCATCTTGATAACTTGATTACTCTCTGTGCTGATTGTCGTTCTCTAACGTTCGGTAAGTAGGTTGAAATCGTGATTGACTGGCTGACTGCCCCCTGGGAGCGCGTCTTCATGCAGCACGCCTTCCTGGCGATCATTGTCGTCGGCATCGTCTGCGGCGTCATCGGCAGCTTTGTGGTGCTGCGAGGGATGGCGTTTGTGGGGGATGCGTTCGCGCACGCCGTCTTTCCGGGCGTGGTGATCGCGTTTCTGCTGGGGGGCAGCGTCTTCATCGGGGCGGTGCTGGCGGCGGTGGTCGTGTCGGTGCTGATC
>Ga0136611_10001088_pt1 | contig 18627 bp, 14 predicted proteins | sample AntDrymUQ2232306_2_FD_106645 | JGI IMG/M metagenome (GOLD analysis project Ga0136611, IMG submission 106645) | Polar desert sand microbial communities from Dry Valleys, Antarctica - metaG UQ223 (23.06) | ecosystem: Environmental > Terrestrial > Soil > Desert | place: Antarctica: Dry Valley...
CGGACGCCATCGGGCTTCCTCGCGCACCGGCAGCAGGTAGGCAACGAGGGCGACTGCGGCATAGCCGTAGGGGGCGAAATCCCTCAGGGACACGAGGGGAAACTCGAACCCCAGTGCCAGGCGCAACCCGGAATAGATCAACAGCGACAGCAGCAGGAGAAGGGCGAGTGGCGCCCGCGTCAAGGCGCCGGGTGAGGCTCGGCCGGCTCGGACGGCCATCATCATCTGGAGAGTCGCCAGCGCGACCAAGATGTCACTGATGTAGAAGGGTGCTCCCGGGATTCCTAGATAGCTCCCCCAGCGACCAGTCCCTAGCAGGTACAGCGTCAGGAGGAATGTGACCGGGAGTGACGCCACGCGACGCATGGCCGCACGGACGTGCGGGTCGCGGGCGGCGGACTCCGGGTCCTGCGACGGCGAAAGATCCTGCCCAACTGTGTCCTGCGCCAGCCCCGGCGGCGGCGTCACGGTGCCCACTCCGTCATGATGCGTCTTGGGCAAAGAGTCGCGAGTAGGTCGTGAATGCCTTCCGGCCCGTCATCTCGGCGAGCACGGCCAGTTGTTGGGTGACAACCCGATGGTGGTCAAGCTGGTAAACCTGAAAGCTAAGCACCGTCTCGGACACGCTTCCGCTGCGACGGATGTCCGGCAGCCGCGCGAGCAGCGTGGAGGCCCCTCCGTCGAAGAGTCGTGCCGCATCAGGATCCTTCGTCATCGCCCAGTAGTCATAGAGCCCGATCAGAGCGGCTATGTGGGCATCCACGACCATGGTGGGGTAGTCGTAGGAAATGGGTCCGCTCTGGCGCCAGTACTTCTCGAACCAGAGGTTCGATGGCGACGTGTCGTCGCCGATGTAGCCCATCGCCACGTCACGCGGCTCGGCGGAGCTGTACTCCCGGTAGACGCGCAAGCGTCGCAGGGTGTCGAAGACCGCCCCGGCGTCGTCGGCCCAACGCTGCTGGCCGGTGGCTGCGTGCAGCCGCACGAGAGCACTGAGCAGCAGGCCCTGAGTCTGCGCCGAGTACCAGGGGCGGGCCATCACCTGTCCAAACGGATTGCGCACGATGAAGTCGTGCGGCACGAGCCCGTCCTGAGTTGAGTCCATGAGGCGGTCGACCATATCTATCGCCCGATCCAGGGAGCGTCGGTCCTTGACGCGTGAGTACTGACGAAGGGCACTGAGAGCGCTAGCGGCCACAACGTCCGGTTTCATGGGTGCGGAGGGGTAGTTCCTTTCTCCACCTGCCTGGTCCGGTGTGCTCGATATCGCCGTAGGTGGCAGGACGTCTCCAGCCCACCTGCCCGAGTAAGCATCGACATCGCCCTGCGGGACCAGGCCGGTGGCGACGAAGCCGAGAATGGCCGTGTCCTTCCGGAACGCGCCTGTATACGATCGGTATGCGGGATCACCCGTTATGTCTGCCAGGGTCCCTAGCTGTGCCACAAGGACCTGGTGGAGGTCCCAGGATCGGACAAGCTTGGCGTCACTCGTCCAGGCTGCACCATTCTCGTACCGAAGCAGCGGTACATGGTGCAGTCCGGTGGCTGCGCCGGCACCGGCTACTTTCTGCGCCGTGGCCCTGCGCACGCCGTCGCTGATCGCCGCGTAGTCGTAGATTCCGATGACGGCGAACAGGTGACCGGTCATTGACCGGGAGGGCGTTTGGCCCTGTGGAAACTGCTCGAACCACAAGAAGCCTGCGTCATCGACGAAACTGAGCCAGGGGTTGTATTCGTGGCCGTCGCTGTCCGTGGCACCACTGACCCTCAAGAGTGAGTCGAACACCTCGTCGGCGCTCGAGCGCCAGGGGGACGCGCCAGTTGCGGAGTAGAGCCTGCTCAGGGCGCTCAAGAGCAGTCCCTGGGTCTGGGCCGACGCCCAGCGGCGTGGGAGCGGCTTGCCGTACCAATCGTCCTGGGGAATCTCGTGCTCGGCGAGGCCGTCGCGCCGCCTCGCCAGGACCTCGCTGACTGCGGTTTGGGCGCGATCGAGCCACTGCCCGTCACGGCCTGTCGCGTACTCGGCCATCGCAGCGAGCGCGTAACGCAGGCTACTCCCCGGGTCGAATCGTTCGCGGCCGTCCACAATCACTCGGACGCGGCCCTCGTTAGGAACTTGCGGTCTGCCCGGAGTCGTCGTGAAACCGAACGCCTGCGGCCTCGAGCCATAAGCGTCCACGCCGTCTCGTAATGGGCTCTGACTCGGCACGGAGGTGAACGCTGGCACCGGCGGCGGGTCGTTGCGGTGCATTGCGAAGGCATACGTCACAGCCGCCGCGTCCACAATCACGACTACGACGAGGACGGCAATGAGCCGGTTGATTGGCCCCGTTCTCGTGCTGAAAGCGGACATCTAGTTGGTAACTCCTCGGTGCACCAGTGCGGCTACGCCCGGATCTGCCACCGGCCTGAGGAAACCAGAGTACGCGTCGGAATCACTCAGCGACCTCACGCGACTGAGGACTCTCGCCGGCTATAGGACCAGGCGCTAGTTTGACACCCGCTGATTGCCGCGATGTTCAGCGATGACCTCCTCGTAGATGCGGATCTGCTGAGCGATGACGACATCGGGAGCAAAGGTGCTCTCGTACTCCACACGCGCAGCGCGGCCGAGTGCGCGACCGTCAGCATTCGCCGCTAACCGGATGGTTCTGGCAAGGTCCTCTGTTTTCGCTTCAGTGAGCCACCCGCGGGACGAGTCCACGGCCGACGCGAGTCCGCCGGTGCGGCTTGCGAGCACGGGGCGTCCGTGCGCGAAAGCCTCGAGGACTACCAGCGGAAGCCCTTCGGGGGCGGTGGAGGGCACGACCAATGCGGCGCACTGGCGCAACGCCTGGTCGACGCCCGCCCTCCCTATCGAGCCGAGGTAGATCACCCCGGACGCCGCGACGTTCGCCGCCTGCTGCACCAAGCTCCTTTCGGAGCCGTCTCCGACGAACGTCAGTGTCCCAAATGGCCTCCCTGAGCGTTCCCAGGCGTCGACCAGGAGCGGTACGCCCTTTTCGCGGGTCAGGCGTCCCACAAAGAGCAGGCCCGCGCCCGGCGGTGTCACCGGGCCTGGGTCGGGCACGCTGTTCGGGCGAACCACTACCTGATCAGGCGAGACCAGACCGGAGTCGCGGAGGCTCTCCGCGATTGACGGCGAGACTGCGATGTATTTGTTCACCGCTCGCTGGTCCTTGCGGTGGCTGAACAGGGCCGAGGCGAGCGCCACGCTTTGCAACCGGGAATCCCGGTAGCAGCCGTGCTGGACGGCAGGCCAGGGCAGATCCTTACCTCGGCACTCGAAGCAGGGGTGACCGTCCCTGAAGTAACTTCCTCGGGCACAGCTGTGTCGGTGGTTGTGGACGGTCTGCACCACGGGAACGCCGTGCGTGTGAGCCGCGCGGACGATGGACAGCGAGATCAAGGGATACGGGTTGTGCAGGTGGACCAGGTCCGGGGCGTGGTCCTCCAGGAGCGAGAGGATCTCGGCCGTGGCGCGACGCGAGTGCAACGGCATGAACGGCAGGAGGAGTCTATCCTTGGCCCCCATGTCGGCGATCTCGTCACTCGAGCGAATGTAGGGAATCACCTGGACGCCCGCGCGCCGAAGCGCCGCGATCTCCAGATCGACTACCTCGTTCTCCCCAGAGGGCAAGGCAGCCTGGTAGCGGTTGTGCGCCACGAGCACTTTCACGCTGTGACGGTACCTCCAGGCTTGCGTCGACCGCTTCCCCCAACCATGGCTACCACGACAATGGATCACTCCGACACGCTCGGTCGGTCCGGCTGTGCCCTCCGGTTACCCTCAGGACAGGGAAACTCGATCAGCGATGAGTAGGGAATGTGACGACGGGACGCGTGAGCATGGCGCTCGACGGTGGCAACATCGCCGTCTCGGTCGACGTGAGGCATGCGTGAAGGTCGTCTTTGATGATCAGATATTCCTGATGCAGCCGAGGGGCGGAATCTCCCGGTACTTCGTCGAACTGATGCGGGCCTACCGGTCGGACGCGGCAATGGGCGTGGAGCTCGACACGCGCCCGCTCTGGACACGAAACCACCACCTGCTCGATGCCGGGATGGGCAGGAGGCTTCCGACGGGCTGGGGTCAACGCAGGCGGGTGCTGAGGGCCGCCAACCGGTTTCATCGCACCCGAGGACGGCCCAACGTCGTGCATCACACGTACTTCGACCGAAACTATCTGAGGAGCGGGAAACCGGACAGCATCCGGGCTGTCACCGTTTACGACATGATCCCGGAGATTTACCCGGAGATGTTCCCCGACGGCAACCCGCACATGGACAAGAGAGCGTTTGTCGAGAGGGCGGATCTCATCTTCTGCATCTCGGAGGCGACGAAGGGTGATCTCGTCCGCATCTACGGGCAGCCCGAGGCGCCGATCGTCGTCACCCCGCTCGGCGTCGAGGGCACCTTCCGACCCGACGCCTCCCAGTGGCACGGGCTACCAGAGCGGTACGTGCTCTTCGTCGGGAACCGAGGCGGGTACAAGGACTTCGCCGTCCTCGCGGAGGCGTTCGCGAACTGCGCGTTCCCGGCCGATATCAGTCTCTTGGTCGTCGGCGGGGGTCCCTTCGGGACCGGGGAGGAGAGGCTGCTCGGCAACCTCGGCCTTTCGCCGCGGACCCATAGGGTCGAGATCGGCGACGCGGAGCTGGCGGGCGCGTACGCCCACGCGCTCTGCTACGTCTTTCCTTCCCGGCACGAGGGCTTCGGTCTGCCCACGCTCGAAGCGATGGCTTCGGGATGTCCGACCATCCTGGCCGCCACCTCCTCGCATCCCGAGGTGGGAGGTGACGCTGCCCTCTACTTCCCCCCGGGCGACGTGTACGAGCTATCCCGCCTCCTCGGCGAGTTGGAAGCCTCGCCCGAGCGGAGGGCGGAGCGCCGAGCGGCGGGGCTGCTGCAGGCTGCTGCATTCTCCTGGCAAGACACGGCGCGCCGCACAGCTGCCGCCTACCACGACGCCCGGACGGTCTGAGTGGTGAGCAAGTCGGCCTTCATCACCGGCGCCGCCGGCCAGGATGGCGTGCTCCTCGCTGAGCTCCTCACGTCCGCGGGCTACCAGGTGTGGGGTTTTGTCCGAGAGGGGTCGTCAGGCCTGGCCACACTCCGAGAACGCGTGCCGAATGTCAGGATCATCGTCGGCGACATCAGGGACCGGAGCTGCGTCGCGGCAGCGTTGCGCACCGCCCAACCCGACGAGGTCTACAACCTCGCGGCGTTCAGCTCAGTAGGGCGATCATGGGCGCTCGCGCAAGAGGTCGTCGAGATCAACACGCTCGCGGTCGTGGGACTGCTCGACGAGCTGCGGGAGCTGCGTGACGCGAACGGGCGCGAGGTCCGCTTCTACCAGGCGTCCAGCTCGGAGATGTACGGTACGGCGGCATACTCCCCTCAGACCGAGGAGACACCCTTCCATCCCCGTTCACCGTACGGAGTGGCCAAGAGCGCCGCTCACTTCCTCACAGTGAACTACCGCGAGTCGTACGGCATGTTCGCCTGTTCGGGGATCCTGTACAACCACGAGAGTCCTCTCCGAGAGCCCCACTTCGTCACTCGCAAGATCACGATGGGTGTAGCCGCGATTGCTTCTGGTCGGGTTGACCACATTCGGCTTGGGTCGTTGGACGTGTCACGAGACTGGGGACATGCGCCCGACTATGTACGTGCGATGTGGCTCATGCTCCAGCAGGAGATCCCCGATGACTACATCGTGGCCAGTGGAAGGAGCCGGACCCTGCACGAGTTCCTGTCGGCGGCCTTCGCCTGCATCGGGGTCGGGGACTGGTCCGGCTACGTCGTCTCCGACGAGCGTCACAAGCGTCCTGCTGAGGTGGTGGGTCTGGTCGGCGACGCCAGCAAGGCCCGATCACTGCTCGGATGGAGCCCGACGGTGCCGTTCGAGGAGATGGTGGCGACGATGGTCGAGCACGATCTGCAGCATGGTCAGTGACTGCCGCGCTCTCGGCGCGCTGCTTCGAAGTCTTCGTCCAACAGGCTGCCCGTCGGCCTAGCCCGTCTCAGAGCAGAAGCGAGTGCCCGCGCCCTCCGGGGGTGGCGGATGATCCAGGAGGTCTTTCGCGGCAACGCGCCCGGCCGATGGAACGCGTGGACACTCTTGCCGTCCGACACGAGCGACATGCCGAGTCGGGACGCCAGGGCAGCCAGCGCCGCCGGCGTGTAGAACGTGACGTGCTGCCCGGTCTCCTGCGTGTAGTACCACCACGAGCCAGGGCGTGGCGTCGGCTCGGGCAAGAGCTCGGTCGTGAAGAGCAGAACAGGGGCAACCGCAGCGAGAGGTGCCAGATCCTTGCCCGGGTCGATGAGGTGCTCCATCACCTCGAATAGAGTGATCAGATCCCACGGCTGGCCGGGATCGCCCTCGAGCCCGGCGGCGAACAGATTCGTTGTGTGCGGGTCGTGATGCCGGACGTTCAGGCCGCGGTCCCGAAGGAGCCTCGTCAGCACGCCGTAGCCGCCCGCCCAGTCGAGGCAACGACTCGTGCCTGGCATTGAACGAACAACGGCCTCGGTGACGTTGGCTAGATGGACGCATCGCCCGAGCAGGCCGATGTCCATGGACGCGATGGGCTGGGAGTACGCCTCGTCGAGCCAGGTTGGCTCCTCGGTCCGCACCAAGCCGCAAGCGGGACATCGGAAGTACTGCACCTCAATGTGACTCAGGACCACGGAAGAGTCGAACGGCGCGCACCGGGTGCCGCAGCAGCCGCACACGGGGGGCTGGGTCATGCGGATCTGATCTTGGCCCTCATGGGGACCAATCTACCCGCGAGAGCGGACCGGATCCCCAGGCCACCAGGCCGAGCCCCCCGCATAGCCCTGGCCGGAAGTGAAGTCCGGCCTGGGGAATATCAGATGAGCGCCATCAGCGAAGCGGGCCCAAGGTAAGAGATGCCGTGGTGCCGGGCCAGGCATCAATGCAATAGGAATACGTCGAACCGCGGCGATGCAAAGTCCGGCTCAGTTCCCGTGATCTCGACTCCCTCAAGCATGATGCCGCGCGTCGCCGCAGCTTTGGCGAGCTGCTTATCGAACAGAACCGCGCAGTAACCCTCGGCGCCCAGGGCAGACAGGTGCTTGGGTTCGAGTTGACGCGGGAGGTTGTTCAGACCTCCGGGTTGGCCGGGCACCCAGGAACCGAAGCTCCACGAAAAGCCCGGGGCCAGCAGGTAGGGCACTAAGCCTCGATAACGGAAGTCACCGGTGTCGGACGGTAGCTCGCCGCCGAGGCGCGGCTGCGGGAAACCGTCCTGGGGCAGTTGCGCGACAGGGCAGGGCTCGATGACTGTCTCGAGGTAGTGGACAGCCGGGTACTCAGCCCAGCTCTCCTTTGGCGCTGGGGAGACTCTTGGGGTGACCATGGCGTCACCTGCCCAGGACAGTGCAATAACGAGGGCGACGGACGCTGTGACCGCAGTCAGGGCACCTCGGGGGAGTCGCGTGCGGGTGCGCAGGCTTCTCGCCCACGCCGAAAACAGCAGAAGCAACCACCCGAGCCCTAGCATTCCGAGCAGCACAATGAGCCGAGACCATGCACGTGCCGGGGAGGTGCCGCCCAGGAGGAAAAAGACTGCCGCTTGTAGATTCCCCAAGCCGCCAAGGAGGAAGAGCAGCAGGGCAGCCACGGTAGTGCTTGCTAGCACCGACGCGTCGAAGGTGCCACGCACAAGTCTCGGCATCCCAATTATCACGAGGGCTAGCGCTGCGAAACTGCCTATCCCAGCCACGAGTCCGACGTGGCTGAGCTCGACGCTGGCTCCTGGCGTCAGTCCCTGCAGCCGGGGGAATGCCTCGTTAAGGATCGGCGAAGCGAGCACGAGGTCCGCCAGGTGTCCACCGTGGATGTTGGAGTCCCAAGCGGAGCGTGTTTGGGCGGCACCCTGTACGCGGGAGACTTGGTAAAGGACGGATTGGAACCCAAAGCCGACTAGAAGGGCGATGCTGACAGCCGAGAGTCCACGCACGTGTACCCAAGACCGGCGGACGAGCGCGGGAAGGAGTGTGACGCACAGCACCATGATCGCGACGATGACCCACCACAATGGTGAAAGCAGGGAGACAGCCGCGCACGCGAGAACAGCATTGCGGCGTCGCCGGCGGTCAGACTGGCTCCACGAGATGGCCGCCCCAATAGCGAGTGGCAGGATGTAATAGCTTGCCACATTCAGGTGATGGATCTTTCCGAGGACAAAGGGTGACGCGCCCATCGCGCAAGCCATCGAGACGCACACGACCGGCGCCCAATCGTCTGTCAGGGTGCGGAAGAAGTAAAGAGTGCTTGCTGTACACGCTGCCGCAACCGCTACCAGGATGACCCAGACGATCATGGCCGACGGGAGGCCGAGCGTCGCTCCGAGCAGCCAGCTCAGCAGTCCGAAGAACGCGCCCAGCTGGGGAACGCTCCAGGGGCGGTAACCTTGAGGCCATGCCAGGTTCGTGTCTCTGCCGAAAGGCCCGGCTCGGCTGTGGGCTTCCGCCGTCGCCTGGACCCACGTCAGATCCCCTCCGCCCGGGAAGACGCCGTCCATCGGGCTCGTCCACGGATGCAACCAGACCGTCACTAACAACGCAGTAACAGCGGTTGCGACGGAGTAGTCCACATACGGTCGCCACGAACTCGCATGGCCGCCACTAGACGCTCGCGACGTAGTTCGCGAGTCGGCCTGAAGGATCACGTCGATATCAATTGCCCGTCCTGGGAGTCGGCTGCACACGAACTTCGGAGACTGGTCGGGGCGGCCATCGCAATTCGCACAGAAAATCGAGGTTGTTGCCAGAGGGCTCGACCGGACTGAGCAAGTCTGCAACACGATACCTGACGCCGGAATGCTAGTGCACCGCAGACCCAGGCATCGACCACGCCCGGAGCCGCTCGTTCAGCTCCTTCGTCGACGGGCTGTCCGCGGCTAGGACAGCCCGGTCATGGATCAAGGCACGCATGGCGGCTCGGGAGATCACGGTCACGAGATGGGACCGCCCGGCGGGCGAAGTCGCGCCAGCACATCATGACGCAAGGCGACGAGGTTGCGCAGAAGATGGACGGGTGAAGCCTGGCGTACCTGCATCCACATGAAGGGTCTGGTGCGCCGCGAGAACGCGTTCCCTGCGACACCGGCAAGGGCGTACGCGGTGACGGTCGCGACGGCGGCGCCCAGCGCACCGAACTCCGGGATAAGGACGAGGTTCAGCGCCATGTTGATGACGGCGCCTCCAACGGCCCGCCACATGGCCAAGGACTGCTGTTCGTGGACGGCGTTCCATGCGGTCTGTGCCACCGCGAGAAACACAAACGGGAGGCCCAGGATGTGGACCTGGAGAATTGTGGCAGCTCCCTCGAAGTCACGACCGAAGAGAACCGACACGAGTAATGGTGCCGCCGCGAAAATCGCGATCACACAAAGCACAGCCGCCGCGAAGAACCCGCCGACAACTCGGTCGTACACTTCGTAGAAGCCGGCTCTGTCGCGCTCGTAGAGTGCGCTGAGACCGGGCAAGATGGACGCGTTCACCACCAGAGGCAGGAAGTAGGCAAACTCCGACAGACGAACTGCCACGGCGTAGTTTCCCACCTCGCGGGTGTCGGACAAGAAGCCGAGCATGACCTGGTCGAGTCGCATGTAAAGCGCAATCGAGAGCCCGGCGACAAGGAGTGGGAACACGCGACGGAAGTACGCAACGACAGGTGCGTGCCCACGGACAAGCCTGAGCGCCGTCCCACCGCGACGGCGAAATGCAGCGAGCATCAGCGAGGCGGTGACTACGGCTTCGACGACAGTGGTGGCCGCCAATAGGGCAACCACGTGTTGGCCCCCTTGCAACGCGATGACGATTCGAAGGACACTGCCGACTCCGAGGCCGGCGAGCCGAGCCATCGCAGCGGGTCGTGCGTCGAGCCGGGACTGGAACCAGTAGTCGAGTACGAGCACTGGCCGAACGAGCAGCACGAGCGCGGCGATCACGACCGGTGCTTGTGCTTGGGCTAACTTCTCGGGCAGGGCGACAGCAAAGACAACGGCCGCGACTTGAAGAATGAAACCGATGGCGAAGGCCACCCGGAACGCGGAAGCGAGCAACTCTGTCCGGCGTTCGGGCATCGTGACGAGGTCGCGGACCAGGAGAGTCGGACCGGCGTCGAGCAAAGGCCCGACAAGGGCAACCGCGCTGAGGGCGAAGGCGTAGACGCCGAAGGTGCTCGGGCCGAGCGTGCGGGCGACGACGATCGAGACCGCAGCCACCGAGACCAGCTGGAAGACCCTTTCGGCCGTTAGGACTCCGATGCTTTCGAGAACCCTCCGCACGGTGTTCCTGCTTCCGGAGCTGAGTCTTACGGTCTTCGATCGGCTCGGAAGTTATCAGAGTCAGTCGGTTTGGTGGCGCCAGGTCCCACCCCTGGCTCAATTGTCGCGTGGTACGTCGGTGCCGCCGAAAGTGCAGATGAACGGGGTGGCTCGTGATCCATACCATGAGTACGGCTTGATCACTGAGCCTCGGCCGGCGTGGGGAAAAGGGGGTTTTGAGGCTCGACAAGGCAGATCAGCAAGCAGGATTCTGGCCCCCCGAGTCTGGCACCCGATAGATGTCCCCCAAGGGCAATGACCGCAGGAGCGCGAGCGAGGCCGTCAATTCAGGTGGCCCCTGGTCATGCATGGCCACTACCCACCGGACCGCACATGGTGGGGCAACGCCGGGCTGGGCATAGACGAACTGTTGCGAGGAGCTGCTGCCGTGCCGCAGGGCCAGCAGCTGGCCGTAGCGAACCGCTGACTCGATGCCGTTGGTGGCCACGACGTCGCCCTCAGGCAAGGTGCTTGCCCAGTCCACGACTCCCCTGATAGTCGTGTCGCGGTCCAGGGCGGCCTTCACGCCGATCGTGGTGACGACACCGGCGACCAAAAGCGCGACGACGAGAGGGAAGCGATGCCGAAGGGCCGTGGTCGCGCGTGATGCGGGCTGATAGTCATCGGTCGATGTCTTCGTGGTCCACGTCGCACGCAGGGTCGTAGTGATCCCGAGGGCAGTGCCGGTGACCAGGAGGAACGCAGGTGCCGCGAGGTTGTACCCGGAGGACGATCCCCAGGGCAGCAGCAGCACGACGTAGCCCAACCCGGCCGAGACGAGCACAAGCGCGTCTGAGTCGAAGCGCGGTCGCCAGGTACGGGCCCAAAGGAGTGCACACGCGAGGACGAGAGTTGGGAGCGCGAGCTGCCGCCCCAGACCCACGAGCGCGCTCGTTGCATGCTCGAGGGTCAGTTCGTATTCGGCCGTGTACGAGCCCCCGAGGGCGAAGTCTCGCGCCCAGAGGACGATCACGCCGCCGGCGCCTAGAGCTGTCATTGCCAGCCCTCGGCGTTTGCAGCGGTAGAGGACCACGGCAAGGGCGAAGAGTCCCCCCACCACCGGTGTCTTGGACAGCGACGCCAACGTCAGCCACAAGACCTTGCGTGCAGCGCTTCGGTCAACTGCCGCGGCCGCCGCGAGGGTGACAGTCGGCAGCTCCATGATGGAGAGGAACGAGAGTCCGTCGAAGAGCCCGCGGACCGAGAGCACCGCCGAGATCGCCCAGACGGTGATTGTCCACATCGGGACGGGACCGATGGCGCCGACAAGTCGCTGGCGGACTGCTAGCCCGACACTGCCGACTGCGAGGAGCAGCAGCAGCAGCCGCAGAGCGTGGGCGAGCCCAGGCCCGAGAAGGTAGAACGTGGCCGAGTAGACCCAAAGGAGGGGCCGGAACTGGCCCCCGCTACGGTCGAAGTCGTACGCGGCGTCGATGCGCTCGAGGATGCCGCTTAGCCAGCCGTGCTCCTGTTGCGCCCGCAAGAGATTGAGTCGGTAGTCGGGGTCGTCGACGAGAGACCACTGCCAGGGCTTTGCGGCCCACCCGACCAGCAGCACCAACCCAAGAGCCACCAGGACCAGCGTCCCGCCCGTCCAACTGGGTCCCGGCCTCACCCCCGCACCTGCCTGAGGCAGCGCGTTCTCAGGGTCCATAGCGACGTGCTGCCTCACGCGCTTCCCCTCAGTTCGCGTCGTTCGCTCGAAGTCGCTCACCGTAACGAACGCAGCCAGCGCGATGCGCAGCCATGGCTCGGACGGACGCGCGTTAGCCTACTGCTGCGCCTTCCCTGGGGCGCGATCCGGACCGACTGGAGCCCACCTACACATGACCACACTGCCTGAGCACAATGACAAGCAGACCGCAATGCCGGACGCTCCTGCCGTCCGTTGTCTGGTCTGCGGGGGGGCTCTGTTGCCCCACCGAAGTCTCCCGGCGCTGCACGGATGCAGCGACTGCGCCTTCGTGACCTTCGCCGCAGACGTGGACGAGCTTCAACTGGAACGACTCTATGGCGAGGACTACTTCCACGGCGACGAGTACGCGGACTACGTGGCCGAAGGCCCCGAGCTTCGCCGCAACTTCCGCGAGCGGCTGACGACTCTCGAGCGCCTTCAGCCCGCGACGGAACGCCGCAGGCTGTACGAAGTAGGCGCTGCCTACGGGTTCTTCCTGGACGAGGCCAGGCTGCTCTATGACGACCTGGCAGGGATTGACATTTCCGAGGACGCTGCGAAGTATGCCCGTGGCGAGCTTGGCGTGGACGTGGTGGCCGATGACTACCTCACCGCCTCGGTCGGAGAATCGGTCGACCTCCTGTGCATGTGGGACACGATCGAGCACCTGGGAAGGCCTCGTGAGTTCCTGGAGAAGGCCGCGAACGACGTTCGCCCGGGCGGTCTGCTGGCCCTGACGACCGGTGACATAGGCAGCTTGAACGCTCGGCTGCGTGGTCGACGCTGGCGCATGATCCACCCGCCGACGCACTTGCACTACTTCTCGCGGGAAACGCTTGGTCGGTTGCTGGACGACGTCGGTTTCGACGTGATCCACGTCGAAACCGCAGGTAACAGCCGATCCTTGCGGGCGATCGCCTACGCCCTTCTGGTGCTCAAGGCTGGGCGGCATGGAGTGTTCCGGCGAATGGAGCGGCTCCGAGTGCTGGACAAGGGTGTGACTCTCGACCTCGGTGACATCATGTTCATGGTCGCCCGGCGCCGTCCGTGAGCACCCGGATCACGGCGGGCCTCTTCGCGGGTTACACCCTGTTGAGCGTCGCCGGTCTTGTGCTCCTGCGTGCGAATGTCGCGCCGGCAGTCGCCGCCTTTCGCGGTGAGGGGAGCGAGGGGGCGGCACAACCAGTGGTGCTCACGGTGACCGGAATGCTCTGCTACTTCGCCGGCTTCGGCCTGTGGCTGGCGATCCTGGCCCGCGTTCCCCTATCCCGCGCCTATCCCACCGCCGTGGGTCTCACCTTGGTGTTCACGACCTTGGTTGCCTGGACTCTGCTCCACGAGAGAATTGGCCTTCGCGAGGTAGTAGGCGTAGGAGCGGTCTTCGTCGGAGTGTGGTTGCTCACAGCAGGCTGACGAAGTCATCGACCCACAGTTCTAGACAGCACGCTCGTCCGCCGCTCGCGCAAGGGAAGAGTCGGAGCCTTGTTCGATCGTTCTTGCGACGAGGTAGCGAGGCCGTCCCTTGACCTCGTCGAAGATCTGTCCCACGTACTCGGCGATCAGGCCCAGGAACAGCAGCTGTAGCCCCCCGATGAAGGCGATCACGGCGACCAGGCTGGTCCATCCCGGAGCCACGAAGCTTTGCGTGAAATACGCACCGACGGCGATAAGCGCATACAAGGCACTCAGAAAGCTCATGCAGCTGCCTAGAACAGCGGCGGCGCGAATCGGGACCTTCGAGAAGGAGGTGACGCCGGTGATCGCGAACTCGATGAGCATGCGGAGTGAGTACTTGCTCTCGCCCGTCATGCGTTCGCGCGAGGTAAAGCCTACGTAGGCAACCGTAAACCCGACCCAGCTGGTCAGGCCGCGGATGAAGGGGTTTCGCTCCGGCAGCTGGGTCCGGAAGACATCGACGACGCGCCGGGACATGAGCCGGAAGTCAGCGGAGCCCACACGAAGATCGATGGCAGCCACCCGCGACATCAGCTTGTAGAAGGCCTCGCTGGTGGTGCGCTTGAACCAGCCGGTGTGGGGAGCGTCTTCGCGCACCGCCTGGACGACGTCGGCCCCGCGCTCGAACGCGGCGATCAACGCCAGGATGACCTCCGGCGGGTGTTGCCCGTCGGAGTCGAGCATCACGACCGCGTCACCAGTCGAGTGCTCCAGCCCCGCGACCAGTGCGGCCTGATGGCCGAAGCGCCTCGAGAGCACGATGGTCGTAGCCCGCGGGTCTGCCCTGCAGATCGCCTCGAGGCGGTGCTCAGTCTCGTCCGGGGACGGGTCGAGGACGTAGAGAACCCGAGTGGCGTACCGGTCCGCGATGCTGTCGAGGACTGTGGTCAGCTCGGCGTGAAACGCTTGGATGCCTTCCGCCTCCCGGTAGACCGGGCAGACCACGTCCACTTGTCTCTGAGCCACCGTGCTTCGCTACCTCCATCGACTGTTGGGAAGATCGCGCGGATCTTCCCGGAGCCCATAATAGGCGGATAGCGTCACCGTCCAGTGCGCGCATGCCCGATGCGGAGGAGCAGCTGATGATGGCGGTCCTGCTTGCTGGGGGCTTGGGCCTGCGGCTGCACCCCTACACGATGAACATCCCTAAGCCGCTCTTGCCCTTGGGAGACGTGCCGACGATCGAGATCGTTGTCCGGCAGCTCGCAGAGCAGGGCTTCGAGCGAGTCGTGGTGACGCTGGGGCATCTGCCTGAGCTGCTCATGTCGTTCCTCGGCGACGGGACCCGCTTCGGCCTGTCGGTGGAGTACGAGGTGGAGACGCTGCCCCTGGGAACCGCGGGCTCCCTGCGCCTCGTGCGTGATCCGGACGACTCGTTCATCGTCATGAATGGTGATCTGCTCACCACCGTCGACTTCGCGCAGCTGCTGACGGAGCACGACTCGGCCGCGGCAGCCGCCAGCATCCTGCTCACCGGCCGCAAGGTGCCCATCGACTACGGGGTGGTCCACGTGTCAGACGACGATCTCCTTGTCCGCTACGAGGAGAAGCCGACTCTGGAGTACCTGGTCAGCACGGGCATCTATGCGCTGAACCGCGAAGTCACTGCGCGGGTGCCTGACCATCGTTTCGACATGCCGGACCTGATGACCGCGCTCCTGCATGCTGGTGAACAGGTCAGGTGCCGGGTCACCACCTCCTACTGGCAGGACATCGGACGGTTCGACGACTATCAGCGGGCCAGCGCCGACTTCGTCGAGGATCCCGGGCGATTCCTGCGTGGCGGTGCCCCGGCTGGCGCGGAAACGCGATCGCCATGACGGGGAGTGTGCCCTCTCGGTCGGCGCTGGCTCGGCTGGTGACGCAGCGGGCGAGCTCGATGTTCGCGGACGACGTTGCGGAGAGCACCCTGGCCATCGCGGACGTCGTCGAGGGGGCACGGATCCTTGTGATCGGCGGAGCAGGGAGCATCGGCGCGGCGACGGTGTGCGAGCTCGCCGCCTTCAGGCCCGGGCAACTGCACGTCGTCGACCTGGACGAAAATGGTCTGGCCGAGCTCGTCCGCGATCTCCGCAGCCGGGACGCTCTGCACACCGCGACGCGGTTCCGGACCACGCCCCTGGACTTCGGCGGGCCTATCATGCGGCGGCTGCTGGGCGAGAACGAGGGGTACGACCTCGTCCTGAACTTCGCGGCGATCAAGCACGTGCGCTCCGAGAAAGACGTCTTCTCCTTGCTGCGCATGCTCGAGATCAACGTCGTCGCGGCCCGAAGGCTCATCGAGTGGCTCAGTGATCTGAAGGTGCCGCGCTACTTCGCCGTCTCGACCGACAAGGCAGCCAACCCAGTGAACATTATGGGCGCGACCAAGCGGGCGATGGAACTCATGATGTTCGACGAGCGCCTCCCTCTGCTCGTGACGTCAGCCAGGTTTGCGAACGTAGCCTTCTCCAACGGGTCGCTGCTCGACGGCTGGCTCCGACGCTTGGAGAAGCGTCAGCCTTGGGCCGTCCCGGGATCGGCGCGGCGCTACTTCGTCAGCCCGCAGGAGTCCGGCCAGCTTTGCCTTCTGGCCGCAACGGCAGCGCCAAATCGACAGGTCCTCATCCCGGACCTTGATCCCGCCTTCCACCTTCGCGACCTCGTGGAGGTGGCGGAACAGGTGCTCGGGTTCCTGGGCTTGGAACCGATTCACTGCGAGACGGAGGACGAGGCGCGGTCGGTGATGTCCGCTGTCGGCGGCTCCGGGCGCTGGCCCATCCTTATCACACCCCTGGACACCAGCGGAGAGAAGGGGTTCGAGGAGTTCGCCGGGGCGGCTGACGTGGTTCACGATTCAGCCTTCAACCGGCTCAAAACGTTGTCGACCCCTCCGGCGTCCAGCGATCAGATCGACAGGCTGCTCGCCCGAGCGGCCGACCTCGTGAGCGGGGACGCTCGATTCTCGAGTGACGACGTCATCGAATGCATTCGAGCGGTCGTCCCGGAGCTCGCACACAACCGGAGCGACAAGATGCTCGACGCGAGGATGTAGTCAGGGGGGAGGTTGCAGCGCCACCCGCGCCAACTTCTCGACGTCTTCCGGCGTTCGGTCACCTATTACCGAGTGAAGGAGCGTCGGGTCTCCGACGATCCGGGGTATCCCGCCGGGCTGAGTGTTGGTGATCTCGACGTGCATCCCGCGGACCTTGGCCATCGCGTGGATGAACTCGGCGAAGCTCAGGCCGAGTCCTGAGCAGAGATTGACCACCGGTACCCGTCCCGGTGCCTGGACGAGATCGAGCAGCATCTCAGCGACCCGCGTGCGGCTCAGGAAGTCGCGTACCAGCCGCGAGTCGCGCACCCGGATCCCACCACCGGTCTCAGGAAGGCACCTGATCGAGGCGGCAAACTCGCCGATCGGCGTCGACAAGGGCTGACCCGCACCCACGATGTTGAAGGGACGTGCAACTGTGAGATCAAGTCCTTTCTCGGCAAGCCGCTGCAGCTGCTCGGTGCCGGCCAGCTTGGTACGGCCGTAGGCCGTTTGTGGCCGTGTCGGCGCCGACTCAGGGACGGCGTCGTCGTCGGCGAGCCCGTACTCCGCTGCCGACCCGATGTGAAGCAGCCGGACGCCGAGGCGCCGACAGGTCTCTCCGATCTCACGGGCCGCCTCGGTGTTGGCGGACCGCAGAGCCCTCTCGTCGCCCGTCGACGCGCCCACACAGTTGATCAACGTCTGGATGCGACGCTCTTTCAGCGCGGCTTCCAGCTCGACCGGCCGCCGCACCACAACCATTTGGGGACTGTCGGATGGGCGCCGGGAGACGCCAGTGGTGATACCCGACGCCGCTCCGAGTCGGAGAATCTCGCGCCCGATCCAACCCGAGGCGCCGAGCACCAGGATCGGCGCGGGGCCGGGGCGGAAATGTTCACGACGAGTCGTCATCGGCGGGTCAAGAATCGAGACTCTCGACCATGAGCGGGACGTCGTTGACGGCCAAGCTTGTGCCTGGGGCGGGAGCGGGTTGAGCGTCTCGGCTGATGCGCTGGAACGACATCGCGCCTGTGGGCAGCTCGACCGACACTTCGACCGACGGGTTCCAGTAGACCCGGCGTACCCCGCCATCGTAGGTCAGCGTGCAGAGGTAAGTCCCGAGGGCGTCCGCGCCACAGGACTGCACCGTCGCCCCTTCCATCCATTTCTGCACGGTTCGGAAGGCGCGGCCGGCCGGCGTGATTGTCACCCCGTCGGCGTACGTCAACAGGGTGTCGACGATCTCCTGCTGGTCCCAGCCGTACCAGTACACGCGCTCGACCCGGTTCGCAGCGTTGAGCAGGTAGGTCCTGGCGACGTTGGCGACCTGCTGCTTGGTTCCCGCGGGCGACACGGGCAGTCCCGTCAGACCGTAGTTGACCTCGGTGTTCCAGATCCGCTTCGTGACGCCGTGCCGGTCCAGGACGACCCGGATGGCCGCAAGCAGCTCCATCGAGGACTCCGGGGTCCCGTTCGCCTCCGGGTAGAGCTGGAGGGAGACCACGTCGACGAAGTCCGCGACAGACTGTCCATCCACCTGCTGCGCCCAGAAGTCATCGATCCAGGCGCGCTGGCCGATGAGCCGCGTCACGAGGGCCGGTGCAACCAGCGTGGGGCGCGGCGAGACGGTTGCCAGCACGTCGTACGCCGCCTTCGTGAGCCGGGCCATCTCCGCCGGTGTGCCGCTCCAGAAGCCGGCGACGTTGGCCTCGTTCCAGATCTGCAGTACGACGGGGCGCCCGGCATACCGCTCGGCGACCTCGCGTACGTACCGCTTCCAGGCCCCCAACCGGGGCGGCGAAGAAGCCCCGGCCCCGTAGAAGGACTCCGCCGCCGGGTCCTTCGCGTGGAACTCCGGTGTCTGGCCGAGAACGAGCAGCACATCGGAGCCGTTGGCCTCCGCCTTCTCCACGGTCGCGTCGAGCAGCGAGAAGTCAAAGGACCCGGGCGACGTCTCGATCAACCGCCAGGTGACCCCGGAGTCCCAGGCCCGCAACGATCCCACCGGGGCGTCCGGCCAGCTCAGCGGGTCGTGGTCGTGCACCCCGAAGAACTGTGGGGTGACCGGGGCAGCAGCTGGGTCGATGACCACGGCGGGGCTGGGGCTGGGCGAGGC
>Ga0136611_10001089_pt1 | contig 18626 bp, 16 predicted proteins | sample AntDrymUQ2232306_2_FD_106645 | JGI IMG/M metagenome (GOLD analysis project Ga0136611, IMG submission 106645) | Polar desert sand microbial communities from Dry Valleys, Antarctica - metaG UQ223 (23.06) | ecosystem: Environmental > Terrestrial > Soil > Desert | place: Antarctica: Dry Valley...
CCGCCACCGCCACCGCCGCCGCCACCGCCACGGCCACCGCCACCGGTATTGCCGGATCCGAACTGGAACACGCCGGAGTTCTCCAAAAAGAAGTCGCGTTTCTCCGGGAAGAAGAGGTTAAAGCGCGTGAGGTTGACCTGCTGCTCGTCGGCCTCAACCTGCGAGAAGTCCGTGTTGACAGTGAAGTCCCAGGTCAGGCCTGAAGTGACGCCGTACTTCACGTCGAAGCCGGCATCGTATTCCTTGTCGAGCGGCACGTCGGCCAGCTTGTTCATGTTGGCCAGCGCGTAGGGCTTGATGCGGACGTTGGCGCCCGGGGTCAGGCCCTGCAACCCTTCGTAGGTGCCGGCCATCGAGACGCGCGACAACTGGTGGATCCGGCGCAGCGGCGCCCAGTAGCTATTCTCGTTGCGGCGGCGCAAGCGGCGCTGGAAATTGACGCCCCAGTTCTGCAGCTCGTCGGGACCGAACTTCAGCGTCTTGAACGGAATTTCGATCTCGGCGTACCAGCCGTCGTCGCCAATGCGCGTGCCAACGTCCCAGATGCCATCCCAGTTCTGATTCTGATCGCGGCCTTCGTTGGACATCTGCGAGTCCCACTTCGCGCCGCCTGGATTGATCGCGAACTGATAGCCGTTGCGCTCGTCGTGGAAGGTGTCGATCACGACCTGGAAGCCGTCGGCCGTCCCGGTGTTGAAGTCCTTACGCAGCTCGTTGACGATGATCGCGCCGGGCTCGGGGTCCTTCGCGAACACGCCGATGTAAAGGGCGCGATCGTCATACAGCATCCGGACCTCGGTGTCGTGGGTCGCTGGTTCGCCTTCGCGTGGATCGTTCTGGACGAACTTGTTGGCGAGCGGCGCCCCGGCCCACGAGGATTCGTCGAGCCTGCCGTCGAGTGTGATCGGGCCTTCCGCCCGCTTCGCGGGCAGCCGCCGCTCGGTCCTGGCGGTGTCGTAGTTGATGCCGCCGTCCTGCGGAGTCTGGGCCTGGGCGAGCGTGGCGGCGGCCACAAAAATAGCGGTCGCCAGCGACCGGGCGAGTAGCATGGGCACATTCATGTGTTGTCGGTGCGCCAAATGACGATCTGGCAACCGCATATGGTCGCCCGAAATCCGCGGCCTGATGTAACCAAATGTAAAGGTGACTGGCACCGGAGCAGGGGAATTCAATGCGCTTTTGGATCACGCTCGCGATCGTTCTATTTCAGGTTCTGCCGGCTTCCGCACAGGAGGCCAGACGCCGCTGGGAAATGCAGCGCCAGATCCGCCTCGACAAGTTCGAGCAGGTGCTGCCGCGCGCGATGCGCGAGAACGGCATCGATATGTGGATCGTCGCGGTGAAGGAAAACCATATCGATCCGCTGTGGAACGACCTCGGCCGCGGCTACGTCTCGGGCCTCGGCTACTACGTCTTCACCGACCGTGGCGGCGATCGCATCGAACGGGCGGCGCTCGGCCCGAGCGGTTACATGCTCAACGAATCCGGCGCCTACGACATCATCGCCGCGGCCTCCACTCTTGCCGAGCACGTCAAGGCGCGCAACCCGAAGCGCATCGGTCTCAACATGTCGGATCAAATCGGGCCCGCGGACGGCCTCTCGGTCACGATGCTCGCGCACCTCAAGACGACGCTCGGCGATTCGATGGCGTCGCGATTCGTCTCCGCGGAGAAACTGGTCGCCGATTTCCGATCCCACCGCGTCGCCGCGGAGATCGTCGCGTTTGGCGAAGCGGCCGGCATCGCGATCCAGTTGACCGAGCGCGCCCTCTCGAACGAGGTGATCACGCCTGGCAAGACCACGCTCGAGGACGTCGCGTGGTGGATGCAGGATCGGCTGATCGATCGCGCGCTCGGTTCCGAGTTCGACATGCCCTCCGTCTACGTGACCGGACCCAGCGGCATTGTCGCAACCTCCAGCTCGCGCATCATCCAGCCCGGTGACGTGATGATGATCGACTGGGGCGTGCAGTTGATGAACTTCGGCACCGACGTCAAGCGCGTCGCTTACGTGTTGAAGCCCGGCGAAACGGTTCCGCCCAAAAGCATCCAGAGCGCCTTCGACAAGGCGCTCACCGTGCGTGACGTCATCAAGAAGGCGATCAAGGTCGGCGTTCGCGCGGACGAGACCATGAAGGCGATGGATGTGGCGTTACGTGCCGCCGGCTTCGGCGTGATCGAATTCAACAAGCCCAACAAGGACGACAAGACCGACGTGGTCTACGGGTTCCACCCGGTCGGCAACACCGGCCACGACATCGGCCCGTCGCTGACCACGTGGCAGCCGCTGCAGACGACGTTCGTCATGCATGCGCAGCACATGTTCTCGTTCGAATACTTCGCATACTCACCGATTGCCGAGTGGGGAGGAGCAAAACTACGCGTGCCGATCGAGGATGACGCAATCCTCACGGACGCTGGAATTCAGTTCTTGCATCCCGCGAATTATCGGTTGCTAGTGATCAAGTGACGAACGGGCCACGGAAACACGGAAGCACTGAACAAGGCTTTCCAAAAGACGTCTCCGTGATTCCGTGCTTCCGTGGCTCGGACGTTTCAGCGGATTAAAAACATCGCATGCTTCATAGATTCGGGACGTTCGAATTCGGCGCCGACAGCGGCGAGCTGTACAAGAACGGCCGCGCGGTGGCGCTCGAGCCGCAGCCGGCGAAGGCGCTGGCGTTGCTGCTGTCGAAAGGCGGCCAGATCGTCAGCCGCGAGGAACTGCGCGACGTCGTGTGGGAAAGGACACGCACGTCGCCTTCGATCGCGGCCTTGCCTATTGCATCTCTCAAGATCCGGACAGCGCTCGGTGACAGCGCTCGGCATCTCGGCGACGGCCGCTCGCGCATGGGGGCAGGTGCCGCCCCCGCCGTACGCGATCGGCGGCGCGGATGCGTTTCCGCAACAGGATCCATCGCTCGTCAAGGACGCGGTTGGCGCCTCGCACGGCAACTTCGCGCGCGTTCGCGAGCTGGTCGAGAAGCAACCGGCGAGGGCGCGGGCGTCGATCGATTGAGGCTTTGGCGACTGGGAAACCTGCCTCGATGCGGCCGCCCATGTCGGCAACCAGCCGATTGCGGATTTCCTGCTCAACCACGGAGCGAGACCGACCATCTTTTCGGCGATGATGGGCCAGCTCGACGCCGTCAAAGCGTTCGTCGCGGCGCGTCCCGGCATTCATAAAACGCTGGGCCCGCACGGCATCACCTTGATGTCGCATGCCAAAGCGGGAGGCCCCGACGCCCTTCCAGTTGTGCAGGATCTGGCCGCGCTCGGCGATGCGGACACTCCACTGCCGACCCAACCGTTAGCAGCAGCGGATCGCGATGCGCTCGTCGGAAAATACGTTTACGGGCCCGGACCGCGCGATTTCTTCACGATCGATGTGCAACGGGATCGCCTCGGAATCGACTCGCCGAAGAGTCCGGCCCGGCGGTTCCTGATGCACACCGGCAGCCTGATGTTCTTCCCGACCGGCGTGCCCACCGCAAAAATCGCCTTCGCCAGGGAGAACGGGAAAGTCACCCAGTTGACGGTCCCGGATCCCAGTTTAATGACTACGGCCAAGAGGGCCGGATAGACCTCAGGGCTCAGGCCTTACATGACGTCATAATCGAGCGAGATGCTCGAAACCCTGTTGTTGTGGTTGGTTGCCGCGTTCGTCATTGCGGCAGTGGTCGGCGTGTTCGGCTATTTTGCGCTGCGCTGGGTGTTCATGAAGGGCGCGGAGAAGATGGCCGCGATCATCGACCGCCGCGTCGGCGGCGCCGCGGCTCACGCCTTCACCGGCATCGCGCGCTTCGCGCAGGCGCGCGGCATCGGCATCGAAGATGCGAAGAACATCTTCGGCGTGCAGATCGATCGGCTGGCGAAGATCATGGACAGCGCGATTACGCTGCCGATCATCGGCCGCGTTGGCCTTGATGCGGTGCTGGACCTGGTCCCGGTGTTCGGGAACTTCGCGGGCGCCGCGGTGTCGCTCACGCTGATCGCACGAACGCTGCAGTACGGGCCGCCCCCGAGCCTGGTCTCGAAGATGCTGTCGAATGTGCTGGTCGACGTCCTGCTCGGAGCGATACCCGTGATCGGCCCGCTGGTGGACATATGGTTTCGGTCCAATGAGAGAAACGCCGCCCTAATGCGAGCGTTCCTCGAACAGGACCGCTGACGAGATCTACTTGGCTGCCGCTGCGTTTTTTGCTGCGGCAGCCGATTCCATAACGTTCCAGAACATCAGCGCGTTGAACACCATCCCGTGCTCACCGAAGGTCTGCCACCGGTAGATCGGATTGTTCGCGAACATAATGACGCGGCCCTTGCCGGACGCGGCATCGACCACCATCGGGCGGTTGCGGATTTGATCGGGGCTGCGCATCAAGCCGCTTAGCACGCCGGCTTCGCCGCCGGTGAATCGCGCGATGACTTGCGGACGGTCCGGCGACGATCCGGCGAACTGCTCAAAGCCCGCGGGTGGACCTGCCTGGAGCAGCGGGCCGCCGGCGTAACGCACCGGCAGCGTCTTCTGCGCATAGCCGAACATCGTCGGATGGGTCGGGATCAGGATCTCCGCATTCACGTAAGGCCCTGGCGCGTAGAAACCGGTGGCGGTGTTCTGCGCGTCCACGCCCTTGGCGAGGCCAAAGTCAGCGGGGAAATAACTCGCGACACCCATCGTCACGAGCACGCCGCCGTCATCGATGAACTTCTGGAACTCCGCGGCTCCTGCCAGGCCCATCCCGCCGCGCACGTCGTCGGTCTGCGCATACATGCCCATCGACTTGAACTTGTCGTTCTTCTTGTAGGGTAGCGGCCTCGACAACTTCGGCTGTTCGTAGACGATCGATTTGCCGTTATTCGTCTGGTGCGGCATCACGATTACGTCGTATTTTGAGCGGAGGTTGGCGCCGGCCTGCACGTGATCCTTGTGGATCAGGTCATAGGGAACCTCCCAGCGATCGAACGCCAGGCGGACCCAGCCGACTTTTTCCGTGTTCGACCAGGTCGTGTACATCGCAATGCGGGGCACGTCGAGATTGACGGTCTCAACACTCGGCGCCGATGTGACGGAGATGGCGACGAGCCCGAGCGACGCGATCTCTTTCCGCACCCGTTCACCGGCTGATTCCACAATCACCGAGCCGGCTGGGAACTCCACGTCGCCGACCTTGAACGACGTCTTCGCACCCGTCATCGGCACGTCCTTCAACCGGTGACGCAGGGTAATCAGGTTGAGCGCGCCATTGTGTCTGATGATGGTTACCGCACCCGTGCCGGTAGTGGTGCCCGCGGTGACGACATCGGCGCTCAGCAATGCGGCCGGCGCATCGAGGATGCTCTTGTCCTCGATCGTCTTGATGTCGATGTTGTTCGCCATTCCCATTGACCACGCGCTGTCGTCGTAGGTGGTCAGCGTAGGATCGGGATAGTTCTGCTTTTCGATCAGCGTCTTCGCGAGCGGGCCGTAGGGCTGATTCAGTTTGACGACGTACGAGCCGGCGGCGAAGGTGCCTTCCTTGACTTTGATCTCCGCGGTCGCGCGATGCACTTCGATCGCCTGCCTCCGCAGCAGGTTCGCGACGCGGTCGACCTGGGCCTGGTCCGCCTGGCCGGCGGAGATCACGAACGCGTGCGGCGGCTTCTCGGCGCCGCGCTTCATCGCGTTGGCGGTCTTCTTGTAATAGTTCTCGACTACCATCTGCGGGAACTTCGACGTCAGCTCGAGCGCGGTCAGCAGCCCGGTCTGCGCGTAATTGATCGAATTGCGGATCGACCAGTCAACTTCGCCGGCAAGCGCCGGGTTCGGCCGGTACCACTGCCGCGTCGTCTGGCCGCCGGACAGCCGCGCCTTCTTGGTGTTCGCGCCGCCCTGATTGAAGACTTCGTACATCCGCAGCATGCCGTTGTGGTTTGCGGCGGCGAAGCCGAGATAGCCGGGCGACCACATGTCGACGAAGCCGAAATGCCACACGCCCGGCATGCCATACGACGTCAGCTTGTTCACTTCATACGTCGCGAAGAACGGCAGCTCGGTATAGAGGATTGGATCCAGGTTCGCGTTCTGCGGCGGCTGGCCGCTGAACGTATAGAGCAGCGTCTGTGCTTCGTGCACATCGTGCCAGATCGGCGGCGCCCATTTCAGATACCAGTCGAGATGGACGCGCAAGGAGTCGACGCCGTAGTTGATGTCGCGGTTGTTGTCGTGAAACACGTACTTGCCCCAATACGGCGGACCACCGTAATTCTCGCCGCCGTCGTAGAGCTCATCGATCTTGTAGGCGTAGTACCAGTCGACGTAGCGATCGCGGCCATCGACGTCGGTCGCGCCGGTGATGCTGACGATGACGTTGTCGCGGATCTGCTTGATGTACGGCTCATCGCTCACCGCCAGGCGATAGGCGAGCTCGATCACCGCCTCGGGTGGATTGGTCTCGCCGCTGTGGAGTCCGGCGCTGATGTGATAGTGCGGCTTGGTCGCGGCGATCAATTGCTGCACCTGCGGATCGGTCAGTCCGCGCGGGTCGGCGATCTTCCTGGTGTTCTGCCGATTGATCTCGAGATTCTTGAGGTTCGCTTCGGAGGTGACATACAACACCATCACGTCGCGGCCCTCTTCCGTCTTGCCGACGATTTCTGTCTTGACGCGTCCCGGCAGCGCCTTCTCGAGCGCGCGGAAATAGCGCTGCTGATCCGCCACGTAGGTCAACTTTTTCTCGGTGCCGATGTGGTACCCGAGCACATCTTTTGGCGACGGCACACCGGCTTTCTTGGGCAGATGATCGACAAGGGGCGACAGGAACTCCGGCTTCGTAGTCGCCTTTTTTACGAACGCCGCAAAGTCAGCGTCGTCGGCCGAACCTACGGCCGTTGCCGGGCTGCCAGACTGCGCAGTTGAAACGGATGAGCTTACGGTTATGCCGATTATGACGATTAATGCGAAACAGCGGATTCTTCTGGTCATTGAAATAAGTCCTTCAGCTGGTGAGGCTTACGAGAATTATGACCGCCGGGACTGGGTCGAGAGGCCTACGATTCCGGGCAAAAATCGTTGAGCGTGCGTAGCCGCAAACGATAGAATCGGCCTCTTTGGACGGACTCATATGATCAGCGTAGCCGCTATCCGGATGCAGCAGTTCGGCGTGCAATTCTATCAGGCCTCCCTGACGGCCAGCGATATTGACAAGCTGGTCCGGTTCGAAGTGCTCAGCTATCAGGACAAGGGCACGGCCGGCGTGCGGGGCAAGAAAAAAGGCCCGCAGACGAAAATCAACTGGGATTTGCTCGAGCGCCGCATCGCCTCGAATGAGAAGGCATATCAGCGCCAGATCATCCGCAAGAAGATCGACGAGCTGGTCGAGTATTACGAACAGTGCCGCCAGGCGCGCGACCTGCCGTCGATTCCAGGCGCCGTGATCATTTCGTGCGACGAGAAGCTGAGTTTCGAGCCGACCGAAAGCGGCTCGTGGGTCGGGCGCCTCAAGGTGCCGGAGCGCGAGGGCATCCTCCGCGCGATTGACGGACAGCACCGCCTGCTCGCGCTGCACGCCGACATCGACCGGTTCGGCGACGAGCCATTCACCGTGCCGGCGATCATTTTCGATCGCGTTCCTGAAGATCACATCGTCCAGATGTTCGTGACGATCAACGCCAAGCACACGCGCCTCAACGCGTCGCACCTGGTATCGCTTTCCGGACGGCAGCTGTATCGAGATGAGGCGCTCGCTGCCGCGCACGACGTGGTGCGGGCGATCAACGATCGCGACGAGTCGCCGCTGTATGGCGAGATCAAGCTGCTCGGCGTCGGCAAAGGCCGCGTCGGCCAGGCGCCCCTCGCGCAGGAGCTCAAGAAGCTGTTCGCGGACGAAGCCGCACTTGGTGGCGCCCGCAAGAGCGAGCAGTTCCGCGAGGAATCGAAGAAATTTTTCGTGAACTACTTCAAGCAGATCGCGAGCATCTTCGAATCGGCGTGGAACGGCCGCAAGTACAGCATCAAATCAGCCACCGCCCTGCGTGCGTTCATCCGCGTGGCGCCAGACGTGATCCAGAAGATCGATCAGCATCATGCCGACCGCACCGACTTCCGCGCCATTGGCCGCGTCATCTCGCCGTGGGGCCGCCGCATCGGCGCGCTGCGCTTCGAAACCGACGGCGCGTGGAAGCGGCAGGGGACGACGGTCGATAACCTGACCAAGGAGCTGCGCCTCGCGCTGCAGTATCCCGAAGGGGCGGCAGGCTGATTCTGTAATCCAGCGATCAATTTCGTCGGCGCCGTGCCTGCGTCCAGGCGGGAAATCGTCGAAAATGGCCGAAATCCTCCCGGCACGGACTTTGGAATATTGGTCTGCGTCGCCAGTCTGTTTACAGTGGTATTAGTGCTGCTGTAGCTGGGGGGAGCCAGGTTGGCGGCAACTTTTGGGCGGCGTTCCTTCGGGAGCGCCGCCCTTAGTCATTGTGTGGTGTTCGCCTTTAGGCGGACAGGCGAGCCACTTTTATTCCCGCCTTTTCCAAGCCCGCCCTTACCGCCCTCGCATGCTCGGCCGCCCCCGGCGTATCGCCATGCAGGCAGATCGTATCCGCGCGCAGGGCTATCGTCGACCCGTCGACCGCGATCACTGTCTGGTCCTTGACCATCTTGATCGCCCGCTCGACGACCTGCTGGGTGTCGTGGATGACGCTGCCGGACTTGGCCCGAGAGGTGAGCGACCCATCCGGATCGTAGGCGCGATCGGCGAACACTTCAGCGGCCACCGGCAAGCTGGCGGCTTTACCCGCACGCAGTAATTCCGAATTCGGAAGGCCAAACAGGATCAGCGAGCGATCGAGCGATGCCACCGCTGCCGCGATCGCATCAGCGAGACCGCGATCCTTGCACGCCATGTTGTAGAGCGCGCCGTGCGCCTTGACGTGCTGCAGTTTCATGCCTTGAGCGGCCGCCATGCCGGCGAGCGCGGATACCTGGTAGAGGATCAGATCCTCGACTTCAGCCGGGCTGACCTTGATCTCGCGCCGCCCGAAGCCGACCAGGTCCTGGAAGCCCGGGTGCGCGCCGATCGCGACGCCCTTGTCGCGCGCCAGCGCAATGGTCGCGCGCATGGTACCGGGGTCACCGGCGTGGAAACCGCACGCCACGTTCGCCGACGAAATGCTGTCCATCAGGGCGGCGTCTTGACCCATTGGCCAGGGGCCGAACGACTCGCCAAGGTCAGAATTGAGATCAATTCTCATTTTGTACTTGACCGACCTTTTTGGTCGGCAATAAGCTGGGTTGCGAGTTGAGACGCCGTCTCAAGATGAACCGCGCATGGAAACGTTCCGTTCCATTGTCTTCTGGATGCACCTCGGCGCCGGCGCCGTGGCCGGCGTGGTCGTCCTCATCATGTCGGTGACCGGCGTGGCGCTCACCTACGAGAAGCAGATGATCGAGTGGGCCGACCGCACCGCCTGGGCGGCGCCGTCTCCGGCTGATGCCACCCCGCTTTCGCCGGAGACGCTGCTGGCGCGAGTGAGTGCGGCCCAGCCGGGGACGGCCCCGCTCAGTGTGACCCTCAGGGCCGATCGTTCGGCTCCGGCGACTATGCAGCTCGCTGACAACAAGGCGCTCCTGGTCGACCCGTATACAGGCGGCATTATCGGTCCGCCGCCGGCCGGCCTGCGCAGCTTTTTCCGGACCATGACCTCGTGGCATCGATACCTGGCGATGAGCGGCGAGAGCCGCGCGACCGGCAAGGGCATCAGCGGCGCGGCGAACCTCGCGTTCCTGTTCCTCGTGCTCAGCGGGCTCTACCTGTGGGTGCCGCGGTTGTGGACGTGGATTCAGTTCAAGAACGTGCTGTGGTTCCGCGCCGGCCTCACGCCGAAGGCGCGCGACTTTAGTTGGCACAACGTGATCGGCGTGTGGACGGCGATCCCGCTTGCGATTGTCGTGGCCGGTGCGGTGCCGATTTCCTATCCCTGGGCCAGCAATCTTGTCTACCGGCTCGCCGGCGATACGCCCCCGCCGCCTGGCGCTGCCGCCCCGGCGCGCACCGCTGAGCGCGCGACCGTCACCTACGTCAGCGGTGGTGTCGATGGCGCGTGGGCCTTATCTCAAGCGCAGATTCCGGACTGGCGCACCATGACGACGCGTTTGGCGACGTCTAAAAAAGCGCCGGTGACGATTGCGATTGATAAAGGCTACGCCGGACAGCCGCAGAAGCGCACCACGTTTACGTTCGACCGCGCGTCCGGCTCCCTTACGAAAGCGGAGAATTTTCAGAGCCTGACCGCTGGCCGTCAATGGCGCTCGTGGCTGCGCTTTGCGCACACCGGAGAGATCTACGGCCTGACCGGCCAGACCATCGCGGGCCTCGGCTCGCTCGGCGGCGCCGTGCTGGTCTACACCGGGCTCGCGCTGGCGCTGCGGCGCCTCGCCGGGTGGATCGATCGCCGGCGCGACCGCGCCTCTCGCGCCGAACAACCACGCGCCGCTTAACTCAACCTCACGCTGCGCTTGCACGGCGCGAACCTCGCCGACACCGAGTACGTCGACCGCATCGGCGGGGGTCAGTACATCCCCGGCCCCGGGCGGCAGCTGCTCGTGACCGCGACGTTAAAGCGGCGGCAATGCTGATCCAGATTCCGGATGTGTTGACGAAAGCGCAGGTGAAGGACGGCCGCAGCCTGCTCGATCGCGCCGATTGGGTGGACGGCCGGGTCACGGCCGGGCACCAGTCGTCCACGGTCAAGGACAACGTGCAACTGCCTGAAGGCCATCCGGTGGCGTGAACTTGGCGAGCTGATCCTCGACGCGCTCAGTCACAACCCGCTGTTCATCACCGCCGCGCTGCCGGTGCACGTCTTCCCGCCGCTGTTCAACCGCTACTCGGGCGGGCAGTCGTTCGGCAGTCACGTCGACAACGCGATCAGGACCGTGCCGGGCACGTCTCACCGCATCAGGACCGACCTGTCAGCGACCCTGTTTTTGTCGGGTCCCGATGAATACGGCGGCGGCGAATTGATGATCGAAGACACCTATGGCGTCCACAGCATCAAGCTCGCCGCCGGATCGATGGTGCTGTATCTCTCGACCAGCCTGCATCACGTGCGGCCGGTGACTCGAGGCGCCCGGGTGTCGTCGTTCTTCTGGCTGCAAAGCATGGTTCGCGACGATGGCGATCGGACGCTGCTGTTCGATCTCGACGCCGCGATTCGCAACCTCAATCGGGCAGCACCGCAACATCCGGTCGCCGTTCAATGACCGGCGTGTACCACAACCTGCTCCGCAAATGGGCGGAGGTCTGACGGTTTTGGAACGGGCCGCAAGCATTCGCTGACGAGAGGCGTCCGCCTTCGTGCAATGGACTATGGCGGGACAAGCTATCATGCCGCTCATGCGTTCTCGAATTGCCGCGGCCTTTTCTCTCACTATCCTGATTGCTGCTGCCGCGTCGGCCCAGACGTCGCAGCGGCAAACCCAGGAAGACGATTACACCCGATACGAGCTGCTCGCCCCGGACACCGCGCAATTCCGCATCCTCTACGAGGTCACGGCCACCACTGCGGGCGCGCCGTTCTTCTTCAACGCGATTCGCAAAGGCAGCATCGCCTCCGACGAGAGCGTCGTCGACATGATGACGGGGCAGCAGCTGAAGTGGGAAGTGGTTAGCGGAGCGCAAGCCAGGAAAGAAGGTCATCCGACCGCCGACCTCGAGACCGAATGGCTCAAGGTGTACCTGGCGCGGCCGGTGCCCAAGGGCGGCGAAGGCCGCGTCCTGATCGACAAGACCTACAAGGACGCCAAGAGTTACTTCCGCGACGGCGACACGATCGTGTTCGATCGATCGCTGGGCATCAAGCGCAATGCCGTGGTGTTGCCGCCCGGCTATCGCCTGGTCAGCTGCAACGTGCCGTCACAGGTGATGACGACACCGGACGGGCGGGTGATGATCACGTTCCTCAACACCAGCGCCGCCGCCGCGCCGCTGGTGATTCGCGCGAAGCAGGGGCTCGCGCCCTTCACGCTGAAGATTCCGGCCACGCCGGGCGGGCAGTCGACAGCGACGATGGCGCCGCAGGCATCGCGTCTCTCCGATCGGGCCCATCAGGATCGCGAGATCGTCTACTTCCCGAACGATCCGTCCACCCATTCGTTCAGCCTGTATCACGACTACACCGAGTCGCGCGCCGGCGTCGCCCACTACTTCAATATCGTCCGGCCAGGCAGCACGGTCTCGAATCCGTCGGCGATGTTGCTTGATACCGGCGAGGCGCTGAAGGTGGAGACCATCACCGGAGCCGAGCTGAAGAAGCGCGGACTCGACGCCCGCGAGCCCGTGGCTGATGCCACGCAGGTTGTCGTGATTCATTTCCCGGCGGTCACGCAGGGACAGTCCATGCGGCTGCGGATCACCGAGACCTACACGGACGCCAACCGATACAAATTGGAGGGCGATGAGCTGGTGTGGGATCGCGCCTTCGGACGGCCGCGCAATTCCGTGGTGTTACCCGCCGGGTGGACGGTGGTGGCGAGCTCGACCCCGGGATCGATCACGCAGGATGCGGACGGACGCCAACGCCTGTATTTCGAGAACAACCGCAATGACGAGATCCAAGTGCTGATTCGCGCGCGTCGCTTCATGCAATGAGCCACGCCACTGTGGAATCTTTAAACCGGATATTGTTAGCGGAGAGAGTGGGATTCGAAATGCCGAACGCCTGTTCAAAACCCTGAGCGCTGATCCCCGCCTGCCCTGAGGGAAGTCGAAAGCGGCCCCGCTCCCTACAATCCTTCGATGTCGCCCAGGTCCCTGGCGCGGCCGGTCGCCCGCTTATTGCGGATGAATGCAGCACGTCCGATGTAGTCCACCGACAGCCCGCCGAACTGCCCGGCCTCCCGCTCGCCCCAGGCATCAGGGAATGTCAATCCCGTCAGCTCGGTGAGCACGTCGATGCGGCCGGGCGGCACGCCGATCTGAAACACCACGCCGGGTTGCGCGAAGTCAACCTCCCTCACCTCGGTCAGGGGTGCACCGAAGGCGGCGAGCGCGGTCATCACCTGCCTGGCATTCGCCGTGGTGGGCTCCACCCACACGTCGAGGTCTCCGGTGGCGCGCGGACGACCGTGATGCGCGAGCGCGTATGCCCCGACGATCAGGAATCGGACGTCAGCGGCGGCGAAGGCTCGCAATAGATCGACAAAGTCCGGGTTCATCGGGTTGGTGTCCGATCATCTGCCACTGCTCGACGGACAGACGCCATGCCTGCAGCACGCGCTCCGACGGCGGGATCCGGCGCCAGTAGTCGGCGTCGTGGCGGTCGGCCTCCTCGTTCGACGCGAAGCGGCGCGCGGTGACCGTTGGGCGCGGGCGATCTGTCACGCCAGTATTATATCGGCGTAGCGGTCGATTGAGCGCGCGGTCATGGTCCGCTCGCGGCAGGTGCTGAGGGAATCGACGACCAGTCCCGGGTCCTTCGAGCGACCTCCACGATGATTCGAAGCCCTCTCGCTACTTAAGCATCTCGACCTGGAAGGCCTTCTGCCGTACCGGCGGTTCTCGGCCTGGTCGAGCGTCCCTGGCGCCACGCGACGGCGTGCACCGCGAGCAACGGCTTCCAGCAACGGCTCGCACTGACATCGGAGCATGGACTTCCTCGCGGATCAATTGGCTGATGGTCGGCGCTTTCGCGCATTGACGATGCTGGATCTGTTCGCGCGCGAATGCCAGGCGATCGCCAGGGTGCGTCCAAAAGTGCAGCTCAGTTATGGCACGAGAAAGACTCTGCCAATCCTCCTCGGCTAGTGTTGAATCTAGGACCGTTCCCACCGGCCTATCCGCGCGATCTCGATCGGCTACGACTAAGGAGGCAGCTTCCCCGGAGCGTGTAACGCCGATCGTTATGTCGACTTGGTTGAGGCTTGACGAAAGCGATAAGCGGTGGGCTTCCGAACGCGAATCGACACACGGTAGTGGGATGTCGTTGAGCGTTTGAATTGGATCAAGGCGCGGCAACAGCAACTCGAAGCCGACGTCCGCCGCACATCGGTCGGCCCAGCGTCTAGAGTAAGCAGCGTCTCAAGTAAGACAACTCCGGGTCGAAGGTCGTGGCGTTCAAAGCAATAAGTAATCGATCACTGCAAGTACAGGTAGCAAGGCCTGAAGGAGTCAATTGATTCGTCCCAGCGCGGGCTAAATCTCTCTCGATTGAGATTTTGTTCTCGAAACGGCCGCGACTCAAGCGCTTGGCATATGCACGTATTGCATGTTGATCGTAAGGCGTTCCCGCAAGCCTCCGCGGTGAGGATCGCGCTCGGCGAGACGCGGCGACATAGAGCGGTTCGGCCTCGCGCAGGACCTGTTCCCGGATGCGCTCGTTCAGGAACCTGGGGGTGACCAGATCAACCCGGCGGCCGTGTAGCAGGCCGGACAGCTCGTGCTCCATGCTCACGAAGCTGAGTCCCGGCACGTGACCGGGCTGGAACTCCACCAGCACGTCGACGTCGCTGTCGGCCCCGAAGTCGTCACGAAGCACCGAGCCGAACAGCGCCAGCCGCGCGATATGGTGTCGCTGGCAGAACGCCGTGGCGGCGCTGCGGTCGATGACTAGGTGCGGCTCATGGCGTCCATGATACTGCCGTCGGCCGGCATGCGCCGCAGGTACGGTACGGATGGTGCGCTTGATCCGCTTCGGTGGACATCATCCGAAAGGTGGTCGCCCGCGAGCTGTCTCTGCCGGCAGCCGTCCTTGCCGATTGGGTACGAAAAGCCCAAGCGGATTGTTGCCGCTCGTGGACGATTGACCATGTGAGAGCGGCTCAGCGCACTGACACTTGACCAAGACTGGCCTGAACCTTCATGGACATCGACAATGACGACCCTGATCAATTCTCACCGAGCGGAGATGGTCAGCATTCGATGAACGCCAACACCGCTGACAATGTCGTGACCTTGACCTTCACGCGTAGCGCACTCTCGACTATTCCAGCGGGCATGAGTCACCTCCTGCGCGGAGGGTAACGGATACCGCGACGAGGTCAACCCGGCAGAGCGATAACCTGGCATGCCTGCAGAGCCCGAAGCCACCCTTCCCGTCCCGAAGGCGTTCACTTCCTACTCTTGGGACAGCGAGCCACACAAGGCATGGGTTCACGATTTCGCTAAGCACCTACGAGTGGACGGCGTGCACACTACTCTTGACCAATGGCATCTGGAGCCCGGCGATCAGTTGCCAGCGTTCATGGAACGGTCTATTCGCGAAAGCGACTATGTCCTGGTCGTCTGCACGCCGAGGTACGCAGAGCGCTCGAACGCTAGAACTGGCGCTGTTGGCTACGAGGGCGACGTTATGACGGCCGAAATGCTGACGAAGCCGAACAGCAAGAAGTTCATCGCAATATATCGATCGGGGCCATCATGGGCTGAGGCTGCGCCGTCGTGGCTCCTCGGCAAGTATCGCGTCGATTTACGAGGGGAACCGTAGCGGGAAAACCACTATCAGGATTTGTTTCACACCCTGCACCGTACACGTCCGGTGGCTCCGCCGGTCGTGCCGCGCCCACTCACATCACACGAGCCGAACCCTCCGGTGCCGCCGGTCTACCGTTGGGAGCCTATTCGCATACTTGGGGTGATTCTGGACGAGGTCACGCAGCCGAGAAACGATGGGACGCGCGGCAGCGCGCTCTACCGGATACCCTTTCGCCTGTCGCGCGGCCCAAGTCGCATGTGGTCCGAGCTTTTCATCAAAGAGTGGGACCATCCATCCAGCTACACGACGCGCCATCGACCGGAAATTGCACGCGTAGATGGAGACAAGATCGTCTTAAGCGGAACGACCATTGAGGAAGTTCATCGCGACACGCTGGTGTTGGCGTTGAAGGCCGCTAACCAACAGATGGAGGTCGTGGAAGCTGAAATGACCGCTCAAGCGCAAAGGGAATATCACGAGCGAGAAGAACGCGATGCCCGGCTGCGTCAGGCCGCCGAGAGGATTAGTTCGACTAGCGCGTTCGCGCTACCTCAAGGAAATCCGCCGGCCTTTGACGGTGGGATTCGAGCGCTCTCGCTATTTGAGCATCTCGACGAGGAGGGCCTTCTGCGCGTGCAGGCGGTTCTCGGCCTGGTCGAAGACCACTGAAATCGGCGACTCGATCACTTCGTCGCTGACTTCCTCGCCGCGATGAGCGGGGAGGCAGTGCATGAACAGCGCGCCAGGCTTGGCCATCGCCATCATGCTCTCGGTGACCTGGTAGCGCTTGAACGTCTTCTTGCGCTCCGCGTATTCCATTTCCTGGCCCATCGAGGTCCACACGTCGGTGTAAATCGCGTCGACGTCGCGCACCGCGGCCTTCGGATCGGTGAACTCGGTCAGCCCCGCGCCGTTCTGCGACACCTCACCGGCTTGATCGACGACTTCATCAGGCAGCTCGAAGCCTTTCGGCGTGGCGACGTGCACGTGCACGCCGAGCATCATTGCCGCATGCACCAGCGATGTGCAGACGTTGTTGCCGTCGCCGACGTAGGCGATGCTTCGGCCCGCCACTGCGCCCCACCTCTCGTGCAGCGTCTGCATGTCGGCCAACGCCTGGCACGGGTGCTCCTCGTTACTGAGGGCGTTGATGATGTGCAGCTTCGGCGTGAATTCGGCGATTTGATGCAGGCGTTCCTGCGCGAAGGTGCGGATCACCACCGCGTCGACCCAACGCTCCAGGTTGCGCGCCACGTCGTTAATCGGCTCGCGATCCGCGTGCATCACGTCGGCAGGAATCTCGACGATGTCGCCGCCGAGCTCGCGGACGCCGATCGTCATGGTGACTCGGGTCCGCAGCGAGGGCTTCTCGAACAGCATTCCGACGTGCTTGCCGTTCAGCGCATTCCAGGTCGGCGCCTTCATGCCCTTGACGCGCTCGCGCTTCAGCTTCGCGGCATGCTCGAGCAGCTTGACGATACGATCGGGATCCAGATCCAGAATCGAAAGAAAATTCTGCACGATAACCTTTCGTAGAACGTTCGCAGAACGTGTGTCGAACGTCCGTAGAACGACTACGTTCGGTACTCAGCGTTGATCTTTACGTATTCGGCAGAAAGGTCGCACGTCCACACCGTCGCGGTGTGAGATCCCCCCACTCCGAGATCGACGACGATGTCGATGTCGTTGCCCGTCAGGTAATCCGCCGCTTTCGAAGCGAGCTCGTCGAACGGCCGGCCGTTCTCGAACAGCACCAGCGGTCCAATCTGCACCCGTGCGCCGTCGAGCACGAAGGCGGCACCCGACCGGCCTGCCGCCGCAACCAGCCGGCCCCAGTTCGGATCGCCGCCGTGGACCGCGGTCTTCACCAGGGGCGAATTCGCGATCGCGCGCGCCGCCATCCAGGCATCAGGCTCCGACGAGGCGCCGGTGACGGTGATCGCGATCAACTTGGTGGCACCCTCACCGCCGCGCACAATGCCGAGCGCGAGCTCGTGCGCCACCGCGCGGAACCCTTCGAAGAGGGCAGGGTAGAGGTCGTCGTCGATGTTTACGCCGCTGGCGCCGTTCGCCAGCGCGAACACGCAGTCGTTCGTCGACGGCTCGCCATCGACCGTGATCGCGTTAAAGGTGTAACGCGAGGCTTCGGTCAATGCGCGCGACAGCATCAGCGGCTCGACCGCGGCATCCGTCGTCAGGTAGCCGAGCATGGTGGCCATGCGCGGCTCGATCATTCCCGAGCCCTTCGCCATCCCGCCGACCTTAAAGGGGCCGGCAGTAGTCTGAATCTCGACCGCGTACTCTTTCGGGAACGGATCGGTCGTCATGATCGCGCGCGCCGCCGCAGCGCCACCGTCGGCCGCCAGCTCGTCCACCGCCTGGGGAACACCGGCGCGGATCTTGTCCATCTTCAAGTTGACGCCGATGACACCGGTCGAAGCGACCAGCACGTGATGCTCGCTGCAGTGCAGCGCAGCCGCCGTGAGCTTCGCCGTCTCGACAGCGTCGGTCATTCCCCGCGGGCCCGTACACGCGTTGGCGCAGCCGCTGTTGGTGACAATCGCGCGGGCGATGCCTTTGCTGGACGCCAGGTGGTCCTGGGACAGGTAAAGCGGCGCCGCCTTGGCGAGGTTCATCGTGAACACGCCGGCGGCGGTCGCCGGCGTGTCACTGACGATTAGGGATAGATCGGGTTTGCCGCTGGCCTTAATGCCACAGTGCAGGCCGCTGGCGCGAAAACCCGACGGAGCGGTGACCCCGCCCTCGATCGCGCGAGGCTTAGCCATGGGCAGGAGACGAGGGTCCGAGGGCGGTTCGACGGAGGTTCAACGACCGTTCGACGCTGGCGCGATCGAGCTCGAGCGCGATCGCATACTGGCCGCAATTGCGGAACAACGGGCACGCGTTGCAGTCGTGCGCGATCTTCTCGGGCACCCAGGTGTGGGGCACGATCGAGAAGCCGCGGCGCACGAAGAACGCCGGATCGTGGGCGAACGCGGTCAGGCGGCGGTAGCCCTCGCGACGGGCGCGAACAGCCAGCTCCTCGACCATGCGGACGCCGACCCCGAGACGACGAGCATCGCGGCTGACGACCAGCGACCGCACTTCGGCGACCTCCGGCGACAGCGGCGCGAGCTCCGCGCAACCAACGATCTGCCCGGCGGCCACGGCCACGACGAAGC
>Ga0136611_10001090_pt1 | contig 18621 bp, 17 predicted proteins | sample AntDrymUQ2232306_2_FD_106645 | JGI IMG/M metagenome (GOLD analysis project Ga0136611, IMG submission 106645) | Polar desert sand microbial communities from Dry Valleys, Antarctica - metaG UQ223 (23.06) | ecosystem: Environmental > Terrestrial > Soil > Desert | place: Antarctica: Dry Valley...
AATCGGCGTTTAAGCAAAGACTACGAAAGAAAAATTGAATCAAGTGAGGCTTGGCTTTATCTTTCAATGTCAATCTTGATGCTCAAACGCCTGAAACATTAATTTCCAAACAGGCTCTCAGAGTATTATGCGTTTTCGCCTCGCGACATAAAGCCAAGTTTGATTTTTAAATGGAGTAGCTGCTAAACGGCGACGCTTGTTCGCTAAAAGAAAATAAGTTTTGAATTACTAAAAAAGGCGAGCCGTTAAAGCTCGCCTTTTTTACTCAGTCTAAATTATATTAGCGATTCGATCCAACGCTGTTCGGAGCGGAAGCGGTAATCATAAATTCCGTTCCTTCGCTCAGTTCAACGTCGTCTCGTCCTTGTAGAATAACCGATCCGGCTCCGGCACCCGCGCCGACTCCGGCACCGATTGCTGCGCCTTGTCCGCCGCCGGCAATTGCGCCAATTAAAGCTCCGAGAGCCGCGCCTATTCCGGCACGAGTGACGGTTTTCGTCGTTTGATTATTATCACGGACGGTTCCTTCATTATTGACGGTTACATTTTCACCACTCGTCAATCTCACGCTGTCAACGATTCCCGCAAAACGATATGACTGACCGTTGCGAAGACGAATCGTATCGAATTCGAGCGAAAGATTTGCTCTGCCGGAAACCCGACCCGAACGTTCGGTTTTAGCAACTCGTCCTTCAATAACAGCACCGTTGTATTGTGAGGGCGAAGTAATTTCCATTTGGAATCTATCTCCGTTTTGACTGACTTTCGTTGAAATAGGAGTTCTCAAAACAGCCATTACTTTCGTGTTGTTGGCAATAACGAAATCGTTTATGCCGTTCGTGTTGTTGCCTGTATTCTGATTATTGTTGACCATCGAAAAGTTTGCTCTTTCTTCGACTTTGTCATATACGCTGGCGACGGTAATGGTTTCATTTCTATTTTCGAGATACAGGCGGCGAACAACTCGCAGTTGACCGTTGCTCAATTGATTAAAATTTACGTAATAATCATTCGCTCGGTCACCTTCATAACTCAAAGAAATTCCGTCGTAATTGGTGCTTGCCGTGACTCGAATGGAACGTCCGTTATTAGTCGCCTCGGTTCGCGCCACGCCATCGGCATTAAAAGTTACCTGCGGCGAAGTGCTTGACGCAATCGTCACCTGGCTGCCGCGTTTTTCAATCGCCAGCATATCGGGAGAAGACAAACGTCTTTCCAAATTATCTCTCTGACGGTCGCGCTGATTAATTGTCGCATTAGCCGTCGCCCGATCAACGATGCTGCTAACTTCGTCGCTTTGATTAAGATTTAACCGATAAGTTCCGGTTATTCTCGAATCGAATTGACTCGCAGGCGAATATTGCCGATTCCAATTCCAACTCACGTTGTAGTAAGTAGCAAGCGTGTCCAAATCAGTTCGAATCGCCCGCCATTGAGTTTCCGCATTACCTGTCAAGCGATAGTCGCGCATAAAACCGTCAATGTAGTAACCGCGGTTCAAAACTTCCTCCACATCCGCAGATGTCGAACGACGACTGTCGAAGTTTCGGCGCAAACTGTCTGTCGCGTTTTCAAACTCGGTAACGTAGTTAATGATTGCGGCTTCGCTGCGCGTGTCATTAGAAATGCTGCGGTCAAGCGACGAGCTTATTTCGCGTTTATAAGTATCGGTACGCGTTTCCAAACGTCTTAAAAGCGTCTGTATATTATTGTCCGTCACCCGATATGGTCGAACACCACCGGTATTTGTAGGAGATGGATTAACATTTTGATTCGTATTAGTCCAATTCCAACTGACACTGTAATAATTCGCCAGAGTTGTTAAGTCCGTTCTAATAGTTGTCCAAGTTCTTTGGGCATTAGCATTCAAGCGATTTCTTTGCATAAAACCGTTGATAGCGGCGGCTCGATTTAGAACGTCTTCGACATCTCCGCCAGCAGAACGTCGAGAGTCAAAGTTTTGATTTAAATTGGCGACCGCAGTTTCAAAATCGCTGAGGTAACCGGAAAATGTTTCTTGAGTGTCGCCGTTACTCAAAACGCCTCTTCGCAAAGCGTTATTCGCCTGTTGTTTATAAATATTTGTATTGGTTTCTATTCGAGTGAGAACGGTCAAAACTTGTCTGTCCGCCACGCGGTACGGACGCGTTTGCCCCTGCGCGAAGTTCGCTGAAACCAAACCTAAAAATACAAAAGCAGAAAAGAAATTAAATAGATGTTTTTTTATCATACAGCCTCCAAAATTTACATTAGACATGGGAAGAGTCAGGAAAGTCTTACGCAATATTGACAGCAAGACTTGTGCCACTTAAACATTTCTATTTTGTGGATGTCACGTTTGTTGCCAATGAGAGTTGAAGTGAATAAAACAAATTGAGTACCGATATTCTCGGATGAATCAAGCGGTGCTGTTCGATAGGATTCTTAAAACGCTTACACTCAGATTAATTTAAGGTTTTATGCTGCAACTTTCGTATAATGCGGAACGGTTACTGTAAAAGTCGCGCCCTTGCCGGTTCCCTCGCTGTTTACCTCAATTTTGCCGTTGTGCAGGTTAATAATATGATTTGAAATCGTCAGCCCTAAACCTAAACCGCCTGAAGCGCGTGTGCTTGAAGCATCAGCTTGCGTGAAACGGTCAAAAACGTGCGGCAAAAAATCCGAACTAATGCCTCTGCCGTTATCCTTGACAATCATTTGTATCGCTCCGCCGTTCTCCTGCACGGATGTTTCAATTCTTCCGCCCGAATGCGTAAATTTGACAGCGTTCGTCAGCAAATTATGGATGACGATTTTAATTTTGTCCTCGTCGCCCAAAATAAGATGTCCATTTAACTGATTGTCTTTTAAAAGCTCGATTCTCTTCTCCTGCGCCGCCGGTTCAACTTCCGAAAAAGTATTTTCAAAAACATTGGAGAAATTAACTTCTTTTCCCTCAAATTTAATCGTACCGGAAACAATTTGTGAATAATCGAGCAGTTCTTCCACCAGCTTTGTCTGCGAGCGAAGATTTCTCTCGATTTTTTCAAGAGCCAATTTTTTCGTATTCTCCGAGAGGTCTTCAGTCTTTAAAATTCTCGTCCAACCGGCGATAGCGTTAAGCGGTGTTCGCAATTCGTGGGAAACGACTGCGATAAATTCGTCTTTGGTTTTATTCGCCTGCTCCGCCGAGAACCGCGCGGCTTGCTCTTTTTCCAACAAACCTTGTTTCTGCTGCTCCGTCTCGTATAAATCGGCAGCAGTTGATTGGAGTTTTATTCGGGCAGAGGCTTCCCAATAAGTCATCCCAAAAAGCAGGAAACTGAAAATTATTCCAATGATGAAAATCAGCGGTGACCAGCCGAGGCTTGATTGCGTGAAGAATTCCGGCAGCGAATTATATTGGATAATCCATTTTCTTCCCGCCACATCTTGCTCTCTCTGCGTCGTATAATTTTCTTCAATCTCATTTTCATAAGATACTTTTGGCGATTCAACGCTCTGCGCCAGTAAATTTTCCGTGTTTGCTTCACCATCATAAATGTTCAATGAAATATCGGATTCGGATTTACTGTTTTGTATTTCTTTCAAAAAATCATCGGCGCTGAACGGACTGTAAACAAAACCGGAGATATTTTTTCTTCTTTCTTGAATGGAAACGGGAGTTTTGCCATTTTTGTAAATGGGAAGAAAAATCAAAAATCCTACTTCATTGATATTAGCTTCACTTTCTATCTTTGAATTCACTCTAACGCTGCTCGCTGCTTCGCCCGAATCCCGCGCTCGTTCTAAAGCCTCAAGGGTGTGCGCTTCGGACGAAATATCGAATCCGAGCATTTTTCGGTTAGTTTCGTTGAGCGGTTCGAGGTAAACGACTACCTGATACGAATCCTTTTCGACGACAGGAAAAATTTGAAAATCCTCATAAGTTTCGGTTTTCATTTTTTCCATCAAAGGCAGACGTTCACCGGCGGAAATCACTCTCGTGTAACCAATGCCCTGAACGCCGGTATAGTTCTTTTCCAAATCGAGACTCTCGACATATTTGGCGAAATTTTCACGGGTTATCACATTATTTGATTCGATAACTCCGCGCCCGCCTTCCAGCAAAGCGACGTATAAATTTATTTTGTTCTCGATGGTTGATTGAAGTCGGTTAACCTCATTATTGAATCTGATCAGGTCTTTGTTTCTTGCGCTTTGGTAAAAAATATAAGTTACGCCGATGGTTAACAATATAGAAACCGCCAACACCAGAAAAGGAAATTTAGCTGTTTTGTCATCTCTTTCAAAATTCTGCAAAGATATGGACACAATTAATAATTTTTCAGCGGGCAAAATTTCCCGACATTTAAGCTCAAATCATTGATTTATCGCCTGTGCAATATTTATGCCGTTCGCTCATTATCACTTGAAGTGATCACACGCTTGACTCTACAGGTTTTCAAAAACTTATTTTGTTTCAATACTTTGTATTATATATTTACATTCATTTTATAGAAGCGTCTTGATTCGTTGCAATTTAACAAAATTGAATTCTTAATTCATTTTCGTTTTTCAGATTGTTATTAAGCAATTATCTTTTCGTATCCGTTTACTTCTGTGGCATTGATTTTGCAAAGCGGCGCGGTAGATAAAGTTCTTAGATTGAGAACTTGGCTATTTAAATGCAAGGAGAAATAAAATATGTCGGAAGAAAACAACACCGGAAATAATTTAATCTGGGCGATCACAACTTTGATTATCGTGGCGATCATCGCGGGAGCTTTATACTACAGTGGGTTTTTAAGTAATAAAAAAACCAATGAAACCGATGTAAAAATAAATATAACAAACTCCAGATAAATCAAACTTTAATCCTCACCCTCAAAAGCCTTATTTAGTTAATTTAATTGTTTCAAATACTGAAAATTCCCAAAAGTTATTCGCGGTAAAAATCGGCGACATTATCCTTTAGATTTTTTCGTCTAAGTTATGCCGTTTTATCATCCCGTAAAGTCGCGGACGGTATAGTCCCAACAAATTGGCGGCAGCTTGTTTGTTGCCATTGGTGCGTCTTAAAGCAGCTAAAACTACCCCATTTTCGAGCGAATTAAAAACATCGTTTTGCTCGGCGCCGCTAGCCGGTTCGGGGAGTTTCTCGACAATGAACTTTCCGATTTCTTCAAACAAATCCTCACCCGATAAGCTTTCGGTATTCGGTAAAGAATTACCGTTGCTTTTGACTCCAACCGTTTCGGATTCAATTTGAGAATCAGTTTTTAATGTATTTCCGCTTTTTGAGATGCTTGCAAAAGAAACCGAATTTTCCAGATTTTTCGGGATGTTCAGTTCGCTGATTCGTCCGGCTTTGTTGAGCAGAATCGCTCTTTCGATAACGTGCTGAAGTTCGCGCACGTTTCCGCGCCAATTGTAATTGAGCATTTGGTCGTAGGCTCTTTCGGTAAATTCATAAGTTCCGCGCTTATATTTTTCGGCGTAAATTTCCAAAAAATGTTCGGCGAGCATCGGCACATCGTCCATTCGTTCACGAAGCGGCGGAATTTTTATTTCGATAGTGTTGATGCGGTAATATAAATCCTCACGTAAATTCCCTTCCTGAATCGCCTCGAAAGGGCTTCGGTTCGTCGAGGAAATAAGACGGAAATCAACTTCCTGCGGTTTGTCGCTGCCGACGCGATAATAAATTCGCTCCTGCAAAACGCGCAGTAATTTCGGCTGCAAGCCGACCGGCATTTCCCCGATCTCATCGAGCAACAGAGAACCGCCGTTGGCGCGTCCGAGAAAACCTTCCTTATCGCTGATCGCGCCGGTAAACGAACCTTTTTTATGTCCGAAAAGTTCTGATTCGATTAATTCTTTCGGCAGTGCGGAACAATTTAATTTTACAAACGGCTTTTTTGAGCGATGGCTTTTGTAATGGATGGCATTGGCAATAACTTCTTTCCCCGTCCCGGATTCGCCCAGGATGAGAATGTTGGCATCTGATTCGGCGACGCTTTCTATCACTTCATAAATGTTTTGCATCGAGCGACTGCCGCCGATAACGCCTTCGTATGAATTGCGTGAAGAAAGTTTGCCGCGCAGCTCTTTAATTTCCGCTGACTGTCGTTTGCGGTCAATCGCTTTTTCGATTAAAAGCAGCAGTTCTTCAAATTCGACCGGCTTTTCGACGTAGTGAAAGGCTCCGGCTTTGGTCGCTTCAATTGTTTTGTCAGTCGAACCAAAACCGGTAATCATAATAATTTCAGTGTCGGGCGAAATTTCCTTGCACCGGCGAACCATTTCAATTCCGTCAAAATCAGGCAGATTAAGGTCTGTGAGAATTATGTCGAATTCTATTTCCTCGACAAATTTTAAACCTGCTTCTCCGCGTTCGACGGTGGTTACTTTAAAACCTTCAGCTTCCAGTTGAAACTTCATCAGTTCCAAAGTTGATACGTCGTCATCAATTACTAATGCTTTTTTAGCTGTCATTCTGTTCCAAATTTATTTTCCAATCACTAAATCTAATTGAGGAGAAATTCACACTAGATTGTATCAAAATCAAATAAATTCAAAAACGACAGGGGAGTAAATTTAACAAGAGGCGCAGAAAGAGAGACAAGCCCCCTATAACTTGTCTCTCTAAATTCACGCTCCCAGTTGCCCTAAAAATTAATCCTAACTAGTTTTTCTATTTTGCAAGGCTCGTGCCATATATATATAACCATATGAATCATTGGGTTTTACGATTGCTGATAACTTACCTTTTACTCATCAGCATTGTTTTTGCAGTATTTTCATACACCTAAAATTTTGCCTAAAAATTCTAATTTTAAAACGAAAGTGCAAGAGTATTCTCTCTTGTATTAAATTCATACTAAAATATGCGACCAGAGAATAAAGTTTGAGCTTGAAATACTTTAAGTTGCTCATCTAGTTGCATTTAATCCTCTGGCATAATAATTTCATAAACTATTTATTATAAAACGCTCTTAGAATGATTTTTGGAAATAAGGAGATTGAGTATGTTAGAAACAATTATTGTGATTTTAGTAGTTCTCTGGTTGCTTGGCTTGTTGACCAGTACAGCAGGAAGTTTCATTCATTTGCTTTTGGTGGTAGCGTTGGTGGTTTTAGTTATCCGCCTTGTAACCGGCAGAAAAGTTGTTTAGCTTATTGATATATTTAGTGTGACCAGCTACAAGAATTTGTAAGTGCATACTTTTTTGCCCGAAACCTCGACCTGAGAAAAAGGTCGAGGTTTTACTTTCTGAAACACAAATCGGATAAATTATAATGAGGCATTAGCACATATTGAAATTGAATCCGCTCTGGTTGTTGAAACCAAAAATTCTTGCGAAACTAAATTGCGGAGAAACAAAATGGAATTGATTCTTAATGCTCAAAGCCGAATTATTTTTGAAAATGTGTTTGCCTTTTTCGGCACACTCAGTTCAACCGGTTTTGTTTTGAGCCTGCAGGGAAAAGTATTCGAACGCACGGCAACCGATCCAACGTTGCTCATCAGTCAAAAATTTTCTGAAACGGTTTATTGGCAGTCATCCGAGCATATTCCCGATCTTCTTGAGAAGGCGATTTCAGACGCGGCGAACGGAGCAACCTCGAAAATTCTTTTAGATTTCCGGGTTGGCGCGGGCGAAATTATCAATGTTGAATTTTACTTACAGCCGCTCGCGGGAGGAAAGGAAATTTTCTTTTGCGCTCACGAAGTCACTGAGCGCGAGCGAGCGATTGAATATCATAAAGAGCGCGGCGAACAGCTTTTGTTTGCCGCTGAAAACGCTGATATCGGTCTTTGGTATTGGGATTTGCAGGATGATAAAATTTTTTCCACGCCGAAATGCAATGAGCTTTTCGAGGTTCCGCCACACGAACTTTTCACTTACAGTACATTCTTAAATATCGTTCACCCTGAAGACATTGAACGCGTCGAAGCCGCGCTCCAGGAATCACAGATTAACGGGAAAGAGTATAACGCCGAATACCGCGTGATTTATTCTGACGGGAACATTCATTGGATTGCCGCTCGCGGCAGGACGTTTCTCGACGCGGAAGGCAATCCGAAAAACATGATGGGTTTGGTGCGAAAAGTCACTGACAAAAAACTTGCCAACGAAGAGCTTGCCAAAATCTATAACCGCGAAAAAAAAGCGCGTAGCGAAGCCGAAGAAGCTAATCGCGCGAAAGATTTTTTCCTCGCGGTTGTTTCGCACGAACTTCGCTCGCCGCTCAATGCTATTCTGGGATGGTCGAAAATTTTATTGACCAAAACAATAGACGAGACGACCAGGCGGAACGCGCTCGAAACCATAGAAAAAAGCGCACGCGCGCAAGCCAAGCTGATTGACGATCTGGTTGATTCGGCGCGCGTTTCATCCGGCAAATTGCGACTCGAACTGCGTCCGGTGAATCTTTATGAAATCGTCAAAACGGTTTATTTTGCTCAACGTCCGACCGCCGAAGCGAGAAAAATAAATTTAAAATTTTCAGCTGACAAGGAAATTGTCCAAGTGTTCGGCGACTCGATTCGATTGCAGCAAATTTTCACAAATATACTTTCAAATGCTCTAAAATTTACGCCTGAAGGCGGCAGCATCAGAATTACTGTTCAGACAAACGAAAATGCAGTCAGTGTTTCCATTAAAGATACCGGACAAGGCATCAGCACCGAGTCGCTGCCGAATATCTTTCAGCAATTTCAACAGGGCGACAACAAAACGCCGCGCAGTCAAACCGGTTTAGGTCTCGGTTTGTCAATTGTGAAGATTCTGACCGGAAAACATAACGGTCGAATTGAAGCGGAAAGCGCGGGAATCGGACAAGGCGCGACTTTCACTATCACCTTGCCGCTGTGCGGCACGGAAATCGGCGCGACCGTTGAGCAAAAAAAACTAATTGCTAAAAAGGAAGGCAAGCCTCTACGTGACATCAACATTTTGATTGTTGAAGATGATATGGATTCGCGCGAAGTTCTGCACCTTTTCCTCGAACAGAATGGCGCGAACGTGCAAAGCGCGGATTCATCATTCCAAGCGATGTCAATCCTGCAGGAAGCGAATGGCAATTTGCCCGATATTATCATTTCGGATTTAGCGATGCCCGGCGAAGACGGTTACACTTTGATGAGCCACATCCGAAATCTTTCGCCCGAACGCGGCGGCGACATTCCGGCAATGGCTCTAAGCGCGTTTGCTTCAAACGACAACAAACAAAAAGCCTTCGAATCCGGCTTTCAAAAATATCACACTAAACCGTTCGATCCGGACGGAATTATCGAAGACATCAGACAACTTTTAAACAGAAATTCATGATATGCCAAGATTTCAATTATCTATAAAATCAGGCATATCTAAATTTAATTTAGATATGCCTGATTTCTCTAAAGTTTTTCTAAATAAATTTAAGCATCCTTTTTCATTTCGTTTTAACAATTTCGGCACAATAAGTCCTTAATTCAGGCGGTTGCCTTTTTTGACTAAATCCAGGAAATCATTGCGATAATTTTTCAAATCACTGCCCAAAGAATTCTGAGCAAGATTCATAACATTTCCGAAACTCGCGCCGCCTTTATAACGCGAATTTTTGAGAAGCATTCCAAATTCCGCCACCGCCGAAGCGAAACGCAGATTATCTGAAGCGTTTTCGATAGCGTTTCCTCTATCTAACAAGCCTTGCGTCAGAAGGCGACTTTCCGATTCGTTCGGTTCCTTGTAACGCAGGTTGACGGTTAAAAGTTCCTCATCAAATCTGGTGTCCGAAGGTTCGACTTTTGAATATCGCAACTCGTCCACACCGTCGTTTTCAATTTTTTGTCCGGCTGGCACGATTTCATACAAAGCCGTCACCGAATGCCCAGCGCCGATTTCGCCCGCGTCCTTTTTATCGTCGTTAAAATCTCGATTGGCGAGCAGACGATTTTCGTAACCGATAAGGCGATAACCCGCAACGCGCGCCGGATTGAATTCGACCTGAATTTTCACGTCCCTGGCAATCGTATAAAGCGTTCCCGCGACCTGTTCGCCCAACGCTTTTCTGGCTTCGGTCTGCGAATCAATATACGCGTAATTGCCGTTGCCTTTATCGGCGAGTTTCTCCATCATCGAATCATTCGTGTTGCCAGTTCCGAATCCTAAAACCGAAAGAAAAATTCCCGTGCGCCGTTTCGCTTCGATTAAACTCACGAGTTCGTCATCGCCTGTCAGCCCGACGTTAAAATCGCCGTCGGTCGCCAGAATCACTCGGTTGTTTCCGCCCTGTATAAAATTGTCGAGCGCGACTTTATATGCAAGCTGAATTCCCTGTCCGCCGTTGGTTGAACCGCCCGATTCGAGATTGCCGAGCGCGTTCAGAATCTCGCCGCGATTATTCGTCGAATTCAAAACCAACCCGCTCGCGCCTGCATAAACGACAATCGCCACACGGTCTTTCGCCGTTAATTGATTGACCAAAATTTTTAAAGAATCTTTCAAAAGCGGAAGTTTCTGCGGCTCGTTCATCGAACCGGAAACATCGAGCAGAAAAACCAGATTCGACGGCGGCGTGTCTTCCATAGAAACTTTTTTCCCTTGCAAGCCGATGGAGACGATTTTGTGTTGTTTATTCCAGGGCGCGGTCGCCGCCTCCGTATTCACGGAAAACGGCTGGTTACCAATCGGCTGCGGGTAATCGTATTCAAAATAATTAATGAGTTCTTCGATTCGTACCGCATCCTTCGGGGGCATCTGCCCATCGTTTAGATAACGGCGAACATTGGCGTAAGAAGCCGTGTCAACATCAATCGAAAATGTCGAAAGCGGGGCGCGGGAAGTTTCGAGAAAAGGATTCTCCGCAATCTCCGCGTATCGTTCGCCGCTCGTCTGCTTTTCATCAAATTCGCCTTTTTGCAATTGATACGGCGCGGACGGCGTTGCGCTCGATGTATTCTGCATCATCGCTGAATTCGACGACATCATATTTGAGTTTGACCGCGATTGAGCGACTTCACTCGTTTCCGACGTTTTGTAACCGACATTAGAATTTGAGCTTGAACTGCAAGCCGAAAATATCAACGAAGAAATAAATAATCCAACTGAAATCTTTTTCATATAGAAATTCCTCTCAAAAAAATAAAAGTCTGTTTTTGTGTAACTTCGTAACTTTTCGAGAAGAACGAAGCCGAAAAACAGACTTGCAAAAAAATTTCGATGGAATTTTATTTATTCTCTAAAATACTTTTCCGTCAAGTAGCCTTGTTCGCCTGAATAAAGCAAAACCGAAGTTGCTTTCTCCGCGTCGAATTTCGGTTGCCGCTTTTGAAATTCGCTCCACGAAGTAAGTTCGGGAACAACGTATAAGTTTTCGTAAGATTCGAGGCGGTCAAGCCATTCGTAAGAACTCGTTGCTTTGATTACGCCGTTTTCAAAACCCGTTTGCGGCGCGAGTGCCGAATTCAGATAGCGCGTTCCGTTAGCGTTTTTCACGAAAAAATGAAGCGCGATGCTGGAACCTTTGCGTAACGGCGCGGCGAGTTCCCAATTAAGCTGTTTAGTTTTCAAATCGAAAACCGCCTGCTTGACTTTAATGTCTCCAACGCTGGATTGCTTTAAATCCCGTTTCATTTTCCAACAGGATTTTGTCGCCGAATACGTTTCAGCGTTTGTCACGACAAAGACTTCCTCGACGTTGACAACATTAAACATCGAATAAACAACCGCCGTCGCGCTGACGATAAAGCTAAAAAGTGCCAAACCGATAATGTGTTTTTTCATTTTTTTACTTCTCCTTACAATTTATGAACACTAGAACGAGCATAACCGATTCGCTTGCGAAAGTTCAAGATTTTTCCGAGAATTTCACAAAAGATTTTTCAATCCTCTTGCTCGTATTTTTCTTTATGCTCTTTCATCATGTTTTGATAAATCTCATCGTTCTTCGCCAGATAATACTTCTCCGAAAAAATCCTCGCGCTCTCGGCTTTTTCTTCGTCAATTTTTTCAACCGGAATTACCTCGCGCGTTCCCTTTTTATATTTTCTGCCGCTCGGATGATTTGCGTAACGCCTGGCGCGGGTGATTCCCATTTGCAAAAACTTTCGCGCCATATCCATTCCGACAAAATCTTTTTGCCGTTTATATTCCAAAAACATTTCGTAGATTTTCGCCGAAGATTCTGCGGCGATTTCCGGCGTTTTGAATCGCCATTGCGGAACAATCTCGGTGCGATAAGGTTCAACCATCAACACGCCTTGCTCGCCCTTGCCGACGCGATACAGTTCAGGATTTTTCCGCAAATCTAAATTTTTATAATCAAGCGAATAATCAAACTTTGCCGCCATAATTTTTATGATAACCGCGAAGGACGCAGGGAAATAAAAATCACTTACAAAACTCAAGTTTTAAAATTAAACTCAAAGTGCCGACCAGAACCTTTTTTAAAAAACACCTTGAAATGCTTCGCGTCCTTCGAGGTTCAATTAAATTCACGATTGCCGAATCCATTTCCAAACTTCCGGTATCGTCGCCCGCTTGCCATACATCAGCATTCCGACGCGATAAACCCGCGAAGCGAGCCAAATCAATCCGGCGATTGCCGCCGCATTGATGAAAATCGAAAGCCCGATCTGCCATAGCGGAGGCGTTTCCGCCAAAATCCTGACGGGCATCGTTATCGGCGCGAAGAACGGCGCGATGGAAACCCAAAACGAGAGCGAGGAATTCGGATCGCGGATGACGGCGAAGCTGAAATAAAACCCGACGAGCAGCAGCATAATCGGCGGAAACGAAAATTGTCCGCCTTCCTGCACGGTCGTCACCATCGAACCGATGAGAGCAAAAATCGAAGCGTAGATAAAAAATCCGAGTAGAAAATAAACGAAAAACAAAATGACCATCAGCGGCGAGATATTCGGAATCGAGATGTTCATTCCAGCCGCGCTCATCTGCGCCATCCCAAAACCGACTAAAACCAGCGCGGAAGTTATCCAAATCCCCAACTGCGTCAAACCCGCCAAACCGACTCCAGTCAATTTGCCCATCATCAATTCAAACGGTCTGGCTGACGAAAAAAGAATCTCGGCAATGCGCGTTTCCTTTTCCTCGACGACCGCCGCCAAAATCATCTGCCCGTAAATCGCCAGCGTGATATAAATCATCAAACCTATAATAAACGAAGCGATAAAAACGCCGTCCGTATCTTTTTCATCGCCCTTCTCGTCAAGGCTTTTCGAGTCAAAATCAACATTCCTGCTCAAGTCTTTAAGCTGCTCTTCGCTGATATTCGCGCCCGCCAACCTCTCCGACCGAACCGCCTGATTCAGCGCGTCTTTCAAATTTCTTTCGCCGCCGAAATCGCCCGCCTTCCTGGAGCGAAATTCATATTTCGCATCAGCCGCATCGAGATAGTCTGGAATTATCAAATAAGCGTCAAGCTCTTTAGCGGTTATTTTCTCGCCGAGTTCGCGGCGAATTTGTTCGAGCGGTTTGTCAGCAAAATCATAATCGGTAAAAACGAACGACGCGCCTAGTTGTTCAGCACTTTTATTTAGACGTTCCTGCTGCGAAGCGTCGAAATTCTTCAAAGAATCTTTGGCGGCTTGCTGGACTTTCGCCGACATTCGTTCCGCCGATAGATTCTCCTTTAACCGCGCGGAGAGTTTTCCCGACTGGTCAACTACCGCGATTCGCGTCGGCTCGCCCTTGATGGAAAAAATAATCGCAGGCACGACCGCAAAGCCCGCCGCGATAATCGGGAACAAAAGCGTGCCGAGGATAAACGACCATTTCAGAACGATTTTTTTGTATTCGTGTTTGACGACTGCCAGAAATTTTCTCATTGGTTTCCTGCTATTTTTTCGATGAAGATGTCATTCAGGCTCGGTTCGATTTGCTCAAATCTTGAAATGCTCGCGCCGTTTTCAATCAATCTTTTCAACAAAACCTGCGCGTCGGCATTCGCCGCCAATTCGATTTCCATCACGTCGGCGTGAGTGATGATTTTGGCGACGAGCGATTCGTCTTCCAGAACCGCGCTGCCGCCGATGCAGCGGAGCGCGATTAGATTTTTACTGAAACTTCCCTTCACTTCGCGCAACGTTCCGCCGATAACTTTGCGCGATTTGTTGATTAAAATTATATCGTCGCAGAGTCTTTCGGCGGTTTCCATCAAATGCGTCGAGAAGATAATCGTTTTATGCTGGGCTTTGAGTTCGGCGACGACTTCAATTAAAAATTCGACGTTTATCGGGTCGAGTCCCGAAAACGGCTCGTCCAAAATCAGCAAATCGGGATTGTGCAAAACAGTCGAGATAAATTGAATTTTTTGGGACATTCCCTTTGATAAATCAGTCGTCTTTTTGGTTTTCCATTCCGACAGTTTCATTCGGTCGAGCCAAAAATCAATTCGCCGGTCGGCTTCTTTTTGCGACACATTTTTGAGCGCGGCGAAATAGCGCAGTTGGTCCTGGACTTTCATTTTTTTGTAAAGCCCGCGCTCTTCCGGCAGATAGCCGATGCGGTTTTGCGTTTCGTTGGAAATCCTTTCGCCGAACAGTTCGACCGTGCCTTCGTCCGGCGCGGTGATGCCGACAATCATCCGAATCGTCGTCGTTTTGCCCGCGCCGTTCGGACCTAAAAACCCGAAAACTCTGCCCGCTTTGACATCGAAACTCAAATCGTTGACCGCCGTAAATTCGCCGTAATGTTTGGAGACGTTCGCAACGCGCAAGGTCGTGTTATTTTCGCTCATCATTTAGCAATAACTATAAAGAAAACTTTCATGTTTGAAAAACCTATTATATTTTATTACTTACGTGGCGACGAGAATTTTGTTTATAAAATTAAAAATGGGTATTTCATTCTAAAGAACTTCAAATAACTATGGATGTCTCCGAAGAGAGTAAAATTGTTGAAGACGGCTATAATCAAATCGCCGACATTTATCATTCCCTAAGACTCGCTAAAAAAGATTTGAATTATCAATATTTTGATAATCTTTTTCACTTCTTTCCGAAATCGGGAAAGGTATTGGATTTAGGCTGCGGCGGCGGGCAACCGCTTACCGCGTATTTTGCCGATAAAGGATTTGACGTAACCGGCGTTGATATTTCGCGTGAGATGATTGAAATTGCAAAGACACAAATTCCTGAGGGAAGATTTTTTGTTTCCGATATGGTCGAATTCCAATTTGATCGAGAAGAATTCGATGTCATCGTAAGCGCCTTCGCCATTATCCATGTTCCGCAGGAAAGACAATTAACGCTTTTCAAAAAAATCTTTGAATGGCTAAAAAAAAACGGCACGGCATATCTGGTTTTAGCCAATCGAGACGTGAAAGAATGGCGAGAAAATTTTCACGGCGTTGAAATGTATTGGTCGCATTTCGGCAAAGAAAAATACCAGGAATTAATTGAAGAAGTCGGATTCGAGTTAATTTGGGACGAAGTTGAAAATTTACCGAACGGCGAAGTTTTTTATAACGTTATCCTGAAAAAAGAGTAACAACACAGTTCTGGAGATAGCTTTTATGAAGATTGCCTATTGGATTGTCACCGGTCTTTTTTGTTTAATGATGCTCGCAGGCGCGGCAATCGAAATTTTCGCTTTCGGCGAGTCCGTCAAAATGCTCTACCAACTCGGATTTCCCGAATTCATTGCCTACGTTTTGCCCGTCACGAAAATCGCGGGCGTGATTGCGATTTTGACCGGATATTCCAACACCTTAAAAGAATGGGCATACGCCGGATTTTTCTTCGACTTCGTTCTCGCGGCTCTGGCGCATTATTTTTCCGGCGTGCCAAGTCCGATTGCGGCAATCGTCATGCTCGTTCTGCTAATGACTTCCTACACGCTTGGCAAAAAAGTTTATGGGTAAATTTTTCCTCAATTAATATCAAACTAAAAACAGTCAACGCTACTATGTGGTCTTGCTGATAGTGTAAATTAGAATTAATACACACAATTCAAAATAACGGATATTAACAATGGCATATTATATTGATTTATTCTCCCCTGACACTTACGAAGCTTTTACAAATTCTGATAAAACAATTTCAGGTTTTAGAGACAGACAAAAAAGTATTGCCGCCGGAATAAAACCAGGGGACAAATTAATTTGTTATGTAACGAAACTCTCTCGGTGGATTGGTGTTCTAGAAATTACAAGCGAGTATTTTATTGATGATACGCCAATTTTCACACCAGTAAACGACCCATTTGTGACGCGCTTTAATGTGAGAGTAAATGTTTGGTTACCTTTTGAAAACTCAATTCCTGTTGCTGAAGAAATTTGTTGGAACAACCTTTCATTTACTAAAGAATTACCGAAGAAGAGTTTAGCTTGGACAGGAATGGTTCGCGGAAGTCTTCGTAAATTAGAGGATTCTGACGGACAATATTTGGAAAAGATTTTATTAAATCAATTATCTAATCCAGTAATTTATCCTCTTGATGAAACCGACAAGAAGAAATTAAAATCTCCAACTGTCAAAACACAGGATAGTAAACAAGTTGCCGTTTCGATTCCAGAAAACGAAGAAGTGATTACAACGCCTGTAATTGAACAACAAACTTCACAACGTGAGTCAATAAAGATTCAGGCATTGCTCGGAGAAATCGGAGAAAGAATGAATTTAAAGATTTGGTTGCCGCGTAGTGACCGGCAAAGAGTTTTTGACGTATGGCAACCTAAAACTAAATGTTTATTAGAAGTACTTCCCTTAAATTACGATGACGCGACTTTAAAGACAATAGAAAATATTGATGTTCTATGGATAAGAGGTCGTTCTATTGTTAGAGCATTTGAAGTGGAGCATACAACATCAATCTACTCAGGCATTTTACGAATGGCTGATCTGATGGCTTTACAACCAAACCTCAATATAAATGCTCACATTGTTGCTCCGACAGATAGAAAAGAAAAAGTACTACAAGAAATTTCAAGACCTGTATTTGCTTTTCTCGAAAAGGGACCTTTATCAGAATCGTGTACTTTTGTCTCTTATGAGTCGGTTAAGGAACTATCAACTGAGAAACGATTAGAGTATATGACCGACGCAGTACTTGAGGAATATTGTGAATATGCAGAGGAAGCTGACATATAAAGAAAATTAGAAAATTATTTTCAATATGTTAAAATTCGCATTATGATTCAAACACTCGAAGCGATAGCTGATGAAACGGGCAAGATTAGATTGCTGACGGAAATTCATTTGAAGAAAAGCCGTCGGGCGTTGGTGACGATTTTGGACGAAGAGCCGAAAGCGTCGTTCGATTTGAATGTGGAAATACCGACGAACGAGAGCGTGAGCGATGAAGAAGTTCTCAGCGTGTGGGTTGACCGCGCGGAATCAGCGCAGGAAATCGCCCGCGAAATCCGCGAGCGCAATCGCCAAACAAAATGATTGACTACTTGACGGATACAAACGTCTTTTCTGAAATCTTTAAAGGCAATGCCGATGTTAAAAAGTTTGTCGAGAGCTTTGAAAATTCGATAGACGCAACTGTTTACGTTGAATGTCTGCAAGGTTCAAAGGGAAACCGCGAAAAACAAATTATAAAAAAATACTTATCGCGCTTTCCTGTTTTTTATCACACGCCGAACATTTCAAAACAAACAATTTCGCTGATTGAGCAATATTCTAATTCACACGGTTTGCTTTTGCCCGACGCGCAGATTGCCGCCGTCTGTCTCGAACACGATTTGACGCTGATAACTTACAACGTCGCTGACTTTAAATTTATTGACGGATTAAAATGGTTGAAGCCGAATGTTTAGTTTTGACAGGCGCTCGATTACCTTTTACTAAATTTCTCGCAAACAGCAAACACGCTTGAAAATCTTCGCGTTCCAAATCCGGGTAATCTTCGATAATTTCCTCAAACGTCATTCCCGCCGCGAGCAAATCTAAAATCATCTCGACCGGATAACGCATTCCGCGAACGACCGGCTTGCCGTGACACATGTTCGGGTCAATCGTGATTCTTTTTAACAAATCGTCTTCCATAATTTTATTTAAAGTTTGACTTGCCGCGCTACATTCACCGCTTCGAGATTTCGTAAATCTGCCAGAACTTTTTCTTCCAGCGGCGAATCAATTTCAATAATCGCTAAGGCTTCGCCGCCTTTGGCTTCGCGCCCCAAGTAGAAGCGTGAGATGTTGACTTCGGCTTCGCCGAGGAGAGTTCCGATTTTGCCGATAACGCCGGGAACGTCTTTGTTTTTCGTCAGCAGCATAAAGCCCGACGGGACGACTTCGATTGAGAAATTGCCGATTTCTGTGATGCGTCCTTCGCCGTTGGCGAACATTAATCCCGACGCGGTTTGCTCGGTCTGCGCGGATGAAACGGCGGTGCGAATGTCGAAGGTCGAGCGTTTCGATTGCGTGTAGCTCGTCGTGATTTGGATGCCGCGTTCGTCGGCGATGTGCAGGGCGTTGACGACGTTGACACGCGCCGAAACGTCTTTTAAAAGTCCGGCAAGAAATGCTCGCGTGACGGGCGCGGCATCTTTTTCGGCTAATTCTCCGGCGTATTCGATGACGACTTTCGACACCGGATTTTCGTTCATAATCTGCGCCTGAAAACGTCCGAGCTTTTCGCCCAAATCAATAAACGGCTGAAAGGCTTCGAGTTCTTTTGCCGCCATCGAAGGCGCGTTGACGGC
>Ga0136611_10001091_pt1 | contig 18619 bp, 14 predicted proteins | sample AntDrymUQ2232306_2_FD_106645 | JGI IMG/M metagenome (GOLD analysis project Ga0136611, IMG submission 106645) | Polar desert sand microbial communities from Dry Valleys, Antarctica - metaG UQ223 (23.06) | ecosystem: Environmental > Terrestrial > Soil > Desert | place: Antarctica: Dry Valley...
GAGCGCAGCGAGCCACCATCAGCGACGCCGGCCACTCGCCCCAGTTCGAGAATCCCGAAGAGTGGTACCGGGTGCTGCGGGGGTTTCTCGACGGACTACCGAAGGATTAGAGGCGAAATCCTCAGGCGACACAGCTCGGAGGGGAGTCGTCGAGGGTTGCACGGCCAATGCCAGGGACTTGCGGAATCGAGCCAGTCCGAGGTGGATGGCGTTATGGACCGCACGTAGGGCGGCGAGTACCCGGTGCCAGCGCAGCGTGGCTAGCACGCCTTCAGCAGTACCTCAGGCGGTGCTGGGGGCCGCCAGATCGAAGCTGAGCGCAAGCGGGCGCCTGCGGATGAGGACCACACCGACGCCGGCTGCGAGCGCCAGCGGGACGATCCCGAGCCAGAAGAACAGCAGTGCGGCGGCGACCGGCTTGGCCGGGCCTGCGGTCCGCGCCTCGTCGAAGAGCGATGTCGCACTCGGTTTGTTTCCTGCGAGTGCATTGTCGAACTCCGCGTCGATGGGCCCGAAGGAGGACTCCGGCGCGCTGATCGAAGCACCGGCGGCGAGGGCCGGGAGAGCGTCTGACGTGGGAGCGAACAGGATGGCTCCGGGGTCGGCGGAGCCGGCTCTGGACGAGACAGGCTCCCGAGATGGCCTATCGCTGAGGCTCGTGCCTGAGTCGCCCGAGGCCGAATCGCCGGCGTCGGCCTCGCTGTTGAAGGCGGCTGCGCTGTTCCCCACGTCCTCGAAATCTTCGGCTGAGGAAGCAACGATGAACGAGGGGATGAAGTTGACGTCGACCTTGAAGCCGGTGTTCACGCCACCGAAGTTGCTGACCACGATGTCGTAGACGTTGAACCCACCGAACACCTTGGTCCGCTCAGGCTGGAGGGCCGTATTCGACCGCCCGATCTCCGTGTCGACCATTGCCCCTGAAGCGTTCGGCTTCTTGACGTAGATGTAGACGTCGAGGTCGTTGCCCTGCGTGTTCGGCCGCGGCGCCTGGCCGCCGACGCGCACGTTCGGATCGACCACCACCCGGTTCTGGTCCCAGGACAGGACGATCTCGAGGGCGAACTCCTTGTTCTCGAAGTCGTACCCCTCCGGGTAGTTGACGGTGACCGGGATGACGCCGCAGTTCGGCAGCGTCCGGCACTGCGTGGGCTGGATCGTGCTCCCCACCGTGCTGCGCGACGCGGTTCCGGGGATCGAGCCTGCGGGATAGGTTGCGCTGGCGGTCGCACCCTCCACCGGGTCGATGCTGAAGCCCTTGAGCTGGCCCGCCGACGCCGGGGGGGCGGCGGCCACCATCACGCACGCAGCCGTGACGGCTGCAAGCGCGAACCGCACGCGGGTGCGAGATCGGGGTCGGGGCGAGACAGTCATACGTCCTCCGGTTCGGGTGGCTCAGTCGTGACCTTGACGCCGACGGTGTACTCGTTGCACGGATCGTCGGGCTTCTCCTGGTCGGTGACATTACCTGCCGGCCACACGCCGGCGAAGTATCGCGTGGCGCCTTCGGTCATGCGGAAACAACCGTCGCCGTTGTTGGCGGTGCGGTCGAAGTGCTCGACGAAGGCGTCCTTCACACACGTGTAGTCACCGGGCCGGTAGAAGCAGGCCGGCACGCCCGGGTTGGGGCTGGGTATCGCCGGGATCGCATGGAAACCCTTGTTGACGGCCGTCGGGGAAAGCTTCGGGCCGGCCACCTGGATCCCGACGAACAACTGACGAAGGTCGGCATACGTAGCGCAACCGTCGGCTCGCGCCTCGAAGTCGTCGGCCTGGGGGTCGGCCTCGTAGAAGGACTTGTAGCACTGGGACTCACGGACCGGTCCTTCGCGCGGTGGGACGGTCGTGGAGCGGACCTGGTTCCAGAAGTTCAGGTCCTGGAACCCGGCGGTCGACTGGGCCTCGAGCTCGCCGTCGCCGAGGGCCACCACCTCCGGGAAGTACCCGACCGCCGCGGCCTGCTTCGAGAGGTTCGTCTCGAGGCCGCCGGGCCAGATGATCGTCGTCACGTTCTGCTTCCTGAACTCGGCCACCGCTTCGGCGGCGTACCGCGGGGGGTACCGGGAGTCGGCGACCCATCCCGCCGAAGGGAACAGCCGGTCGACGGCGAACTCCATGCCGCAGGCCTCGAGCTTGGTCTTGACGATCGCAGCGAGCTTCAGTAGCTCTGGTCTCGAGGGGTCCTTGGTGCGCCAGAGTCCGTAGACGCGCTTCTTCGTGTTGTCGCCGGGGATGTTCGAAAAGGTCACCGGGTGCGGCTTCACCTTGGTGCAGACGTAGTCGGCGTAGGTCTCGGCCTGGATCTCGAGGGAGGGCAGGTACCCCCAGATGAACCCGGGGTACTTCTGAAAGAAGGAGGCCTCTCGAGCGAAGAACGACCCGAAGTTCAGCACGCCGCGACGGGCCATGGACTCGAGGTACACGTCGGCGAAGGTGTCGGCGTTGCTCAGGACGGCGAAGGGCTTGATCTTGTTGTAGTTGTCGGCGGCGTCGGCTTTGCGCTCCTCGGCGCTGCGGCCAATCTGGCTGAAGTACATGTAGAAGTGCACGAACCGTCCATACGTTTGGTAGCGGTCGTTGAAGTACTGCTGCCAGGTGCGCAGCACGCGGAGGGCGCAGTACTCGCCCGGCTTGGCCGGCTCGGCCAGGTCGAAGTACCCCGAGGGCTGATTCTGGTTGGGGTTCTCGCACCCGAGGATGGCCGTGTATCCCCCCTGGTAGTAGAAGAGGACTTTCACCTCCTCCTTCGTCACCCCCTGATAGGTGGCGCCGAAGTTGTCACCCGAGAAGTCGGCCACGCACGGCGGAGAGAAAGGGTCCTCGGTCTGCTTCGGCGGGTTGCCGACGCACCGCTTGGTGCGGGGTGACTTGCCCGCTCCGGCGAGCAGGGCGCCGGGATCGGGAAGCGTGAGATCACCCTCCGGACCGGCGAGCTCGCCGGACGGGCCCTTGCCGGGGCCGCCGCTGCCTCCTTCTCCTCCGTCGCCGCCACCGAGACCGCTGGTCGAGCCGAGGCCGAGCTCGCCCAAGTTCGATCCCTCGGGCGGCGGAGGTGCGTCGTCCTCCGGCGGGATCGGCGCGAACTCGAGGGTCGTCGACGGGTTCGTCTGGGGGAGGTTCAGCGCCGACGGGAGGACCGCCAGCGCGAGGAGAAGCGCCACGGCGAGCGAGAGGAGCGGCGGGTAGCGCCGAAGCCAATCCGAGCCCTCGGGCGTCGGCGCTCCTCGATTGACGACGACGGTTGCCATGCGATACAGCCTCCACATGCGTGCGCGATCGCGATGGATCGCGACCAAGGATTCGGCCCCCAGCGGGCGAACTCCTGCTTACGGTACCCTCGTCTCCGCAGTATTCCTCCGCGGCCTTGATGAACGCACGGTTGCGCATCCCGCCGTCGAATGTTGCCAGGAAGGAGATGGCACTATGCATGGCGAATGGTGGGTTCACGGGTAGAGCCGGCCACCATGTGACCTGCGACGCCGCTGGCCCGAAAGACCAGGTAGTGCCGTCCCCCGCCCCACTCCCGACAGGAAAGACCTATGGCTGAACTCACCCGAACACGCACGCCGCGGTCGTCTCGGAAGTCCGCCGGCCTCGATGCGGCCGATTTCAAGACGAGATTCCAGCTCCTCGCCGACAACATCGGAACGGTCATCAAAGGAAAGGACGACGTCGTCCGATTGGCGCTCGTCGCAGTGGTGTCCGAGGGGCACATTCTCTTCGAGGACGTCCCCGGGACGGGCAAGTCGATGCTGGCACGTGCGATCGCCCAGTCCATGAACGCCTCGACGTCCCGGGTGCAGTGCACGCCGGACATGCTGCCGGGGGACATCACCGGGTCGTCGATCTACGACCAGAAGCAGGGGCTCTTCGAGTTCCGTCCCGGCCCGGTTTTCACCAACATCCTGCTTTCGGACGAGATCAACCGGGCGACGCCGAAGACGCAGTCCGCCCTCCTCGAAGCCATGGCGGAGAAGCGGGTGACAGCGGACGGCACGACGTACGACCTCCCGCGCCCGTTCATCGTGCTCGCCACCCAGAACCCGGTTGAGCAGGCCGGGACGTTTCCACTCCCCGAGGCGCAGCTCGACCGGTTCCTGTTCAAGTTGTCGATGGGCTACATGGACAAGGAGCACGAGTACGAGGTGATGTTCGACAACGCGAAGCAGCTCTCGATCGAAGACCTGATTGCTGTCGTGGACACCAGCGAGGTGCAGGCGATGATCGACTACGCAGCCACGGTTGAAGTCAGCCCCGAAGTCGGCCGATACATCGTCGACCTCGTTCACGCGTCCCGCGTCGATCCCTCCGTGGCGATGGGTGGCAGCCCTCGCGCCTCTATCGCCTTGCTCCGGGCGTCGCGGGTGCTCGCCGCCAGCGATGGACGTGAGCACGTGTACCCGGACGACGTGCGGGCCATCCTGCGCCCCGTGCTGGCGCATCGCGTCATCATGAATCCCGAGGCGACCCTGCGCGGCGACACCATCGATGCCGTCATGGACCGCCTGGCGAATGCCGTCAAGCCTCCGCTGAGCAGCCGCGACCGGCAGAAAGCCGGAGCCTGACGCGTGGCCGTCCGACTCCCCTCCCGAAGCAGGCAGTCACGCCTCGACCGCCCCCGGCGGTCCGGGGCGCGAGCCCGCCTCGACACCGTGGTGGAGACGCTGTCGGCCAAAGCGATGGGGCGCCGACTGGCTGCGCTCGAGCGGCGACTCGGCGTCACTCGCACCGGGGAGATCGCCGCCATCGGGTCAGTATTCCTCTGGGTTATGGCGCGGGTCGTCGCCGGCAAGGCGATGTACATCTTCGCCTACGGGACGCTGTTGCTCCTGATCGTCGCCATTGCCATCGCCCCTCGGCGCCTGAAGCTCGAAGGCACTCGGGAAGGGCTGTTCCCCCGGGCGCAGGAGGGAGACCGCCTCGAGGTCGAGGTCAAGCTCAAGGCTGGTCGGAGCGTCTCGAACTTCGTGCTCGAAGAGCAGGTGCCCGAGCGGCTCGGGATTCCCGTGCGCGTGCCGATCTCGAAGCTCTCCTCCGGTGCGGAGATCACGCACCACTACGGGCTTCGTTGCACGCGCCGTGGCGTTTACGAGATCGGACCGCTCGTGGCCGTCGCCGGCGATCCCCTCGGGTTGAGCCAGCGCGAGACGGTCGTCGCCGAGCCCTTCGAGCTGCTCGTCCACCCGCGCGTCGAGCTCGTGTCGGACCGACCCCTCACGCGTCAGTTCGAGGATCCTCCGATCCGTCCGCCGGTGTCGAAGCCGTGGCCGTCCGGACTCGAGTTCTACGGGATGCGCGAATACGCGCCAGGAGACGACTTGCGCCGCATCGTCTGGCGAGCCTCAGCCCGGACCGGGAAGATCATGGTGCGTGAGGCGGAGCAGGGCATCACCGATCAGGTCACGATCATGCTCGACACGGATCGCGGCTCCCACAGTCGCGACGGGGAAGGGTTGTCTGAGTCGTTCGAAGCCGGCGTCCGGGTCGCAGCCTCCCTTGGGGTTCGCCACCTCCGCGAGGGCTACGAGGTCAAGTGTGAGACGAACGGCGGGCCGCTCACCCGGTCGCTGCGCGGCGGCGGCTCCCAACTGCAGCTCCTCGACGCGCTCTCCCGGCTCGAGCTGTCGAGAGAGCCCCTGACGAAGCTGCTGATGCGCCTCGTCGTCTCCCCGCGGCGCGACGGACACATGATCATGATCACGCCGAACCTCCGCCAGACGGAGGCCGCGCAGCTGAAGCTTCTCCTCAACAAGGGAGTGTCCGTCCTCGTGGTCTCCCTCCTCTGGGACGAGAGCAACGCCCAGACCATGGGCACTGCGGCGGCGCTCGGCTGCCAGGTCGTCGGCGTCCATCCCGGCCAGGACCTGGCGACGGCGCTGTACAACGAGGTCGGCGGCGGGGTGCGGCGCTGATGGCCACCTCGACGGACGAGCTCAAGACGATCGAAGAAGAGGCGCTCGCGCACTTGGCGAGCGAGGCGGGCCACGTGGAGGCCGACCTCGACGAGGCCGCAAATGCGGCCGAGGTCGCCGTAGCCCAGCCGGCGCCGCTCCGGCCCGCGATCGCCGTCGCCATGCCGGTCATCGCAGCCGCGGTGATGGTTGGCGGCGTCTTCACCGGCGTCGGTGGCCGGTTCTATGCCGCGGCAGCCGGGCTGCTCGGGGTGGGTCTCGCCGTCGCCGCCTCGCGGCTGCGAAAAGCGGTGCCGGCGAACCTCGCCATCTTCGTGGGACTGTTCACGATCGGCCTGCTCACCGTCGTCCCTGCCGGCGTCGAAAACCTCGGAAACCTCCGCAGTTTGGTCGTCGAGGCGGCCAAGTCCGGCGACGTCCTCCGCCCGCCGGTACCGCTCACCGCCGGATGGCAGGCGATCATCGGCTGGCTCATGGGCATCGTCGGCTTCACGGCGGCGTGGTTGGCGATTCCCGTCCGGCGTCCCTCCATCGGCCTCCTGGTTCCGCTGCCCATCGCCGCCATCGCTGGCATTTCCGTGCCCAAGAACGCGCAGACGCTCAGTGGCACCGCAGCACTCGTGCTGTTCGCCATAGGTCTCGGCGTTCTGTCGAGCACCCAGACCGTGGGCGACGACGACGAGAAGCCCTCGGCCGCCTACGAGGTCCGCCGGGCGTTGCGTGCCCTTCCGTTCATCGTGGCGATCACCGTCGCGGTCCTGGTGCTCGACCGCGTCGGGTTTCTGTTCCCCGACCCTTACATCGATCCTACGCAGGAGCCCCAGAAGCCGAAGACGGTACCGCTGTCCGATGTCGAGGACCGGGTGCTCTTCGACGTGGAGGCGTCGATCACGGGCCCGTGGCGGATCGGCAGCCTCGACGTGTTCGATGGAAAGGACTGGCGGCTGCCGCCCTTCGCCGAGAACCAACTCGCCAACGTGCCCCGGAGCGGTGTCGTGGACGACGACCTCCAGCCCGGCGTCAGGGCCCGCTTCTCGATCGCCGGTCTGACCGGCGTCGTCCTCCCGGGTCTCCCCAACCCGGTCGGCATCGTCGCCGAAGGGCCGAAGCTGGCCTACGACGCCCGGAGTGGCAACATCCGGGTTTCTCAGGGTCAGATCCAGGCGGGCCTCGTCTACACGGTGACGGCGGCAGCGCTGCCGTCGATAGACACGCTGCGGGCGACGACGTCCCCGCTGCCCAAGCGCGTGGAACCGTTCCTTGACATCCCCGAGCCTGCCCCGCCCGCAGTGCAGACGCTCCTCGACGAGGCCGAGTCGAAGTTCACGAACCAATGGGACAAGTTCGACTTCCTCCGGACCTACGTCCTCGAGAACGTGACGGCGGCGGGGCCCGGCGTTCCCAAGAGCGTCCCGCCCGAGCGGGTCCAGGACATGTTGGGGGGCAGCAAGGAGGGGACCCCCTACGAGATCGTGGCCGCCCAAGCGATGCTCGCCCGTTGGATGGGCGTGCCCTCCCGGATCGGGTATGGCTTCGACGGCGGGGAGGTCGTCAACGACCGCCTCCAGGTGCGCCCGAAGAACGGCGCCTCCTTCGTGGAGGTCTTCTTCCCCCAGCAGGGGTGGCTGCCGGTGATCGGAGTGCCGAAAAAGGCGAAGCCGACGGTCGGCAGTGACCCGAGCACCCAGCAGTTCGACCCGTCGGTCCTGCCGAGCGACGACGTAACGGTGCAGGTCTTCCTGCCGCTCATCCTCGCTCCGAACAGCGTCCTCGTCGAGCAGATCCGCAACGTCGTGTTCGTGGCCGTGCCCTTGCTCCTGTTGTTGTTCCTGCTGTACCTCGGTTTCCCCGGCCTCCAGAAGCTCGTCCGGCGCGCCCGCCGCCGGGCCGCCGCGGAAGCCGCCGGACCCCGCGCCCGCATCGCCCTCACGTACGCGGAGTGGCGCGACGTCGGAACCGACTTCGGGTTCCGGCATGACACAGACACGCCGTTGCAGTTCCTGGAACGCTTCGCCGATGACGACGAGCACACCGAGTTCGCGTGGCTGGTCACGCGGTGCCTCTGGGGCGACCTGCAGGAGGAGCTCGGGGTGGTGCACACGAGTGTCGCCGAGGAGCTCTCGAGGTCGCTGCGACGGCGCCTGGCGAGCGCGCAGCCGGCGACGGTGCGGTTCGTCGCGATCTTCTCGCGCCTTTCGGTGCGGCACCCGTACGCGCCGGATACCGATCTCACGCCTCGCGGCATACGGCGGGGCCAGAAACCCACCAAGCAGAAGGAGAACGTTTATGCGACCGTGGCGTAACCCAGGTCTGATCGCGATTCTGGCCGCCTCGACCATCGTCGCTCCGGCGTGCGTGCGCCCGGGTTCGCCGGGTGTGGCGATGGCCAAGCTCCAGTCGGAGATCGTCTTCGGGGTCAAGGACAAAGCGGAGCTGCCGCTGCCGGTCGAAGCCCCGAACGTGAGCGATGCTTCGGTGCAGCCGGAGTTCGCCCGGTCCGACATTCGCATCTCTGAGAGCCTCGCGGAGCTCGACTTCCCCCCTGCGGAGGACCTTTTTGTCCGCCCGAGCCCTCTGGCGAAGCCGCGGCCGAGCCTGCGCGTGGCAACGACGTGCCCGGACGCCGCCTTGAACGCCTTCCCCGAGGAGCCGGCGCCACTGAACGTGCCCACCGGACGGCTTCCACTCGAGGGTTCCTACCGGTGGAAGAAGTCTGGGACGTCGCCGCCGATTGTTGGGCTCGAGTCGCTGGGACCGCAGGTCGTGAGCGGTTTCGAGGAGCGGGTGATCCGGAACCTCAAGGTGCTGCAGGTCGACCAAGAGGTCGACGTCGCCGGCAACACGGTTCAAGAGGCCGGCACGACGTACGAGTACCAGATGGTGCTCCCCGACCTCGCCACCGGCGGGCTCGTCGCCATCACCTACCAGGTTAAGACCAATGGCGTCAGTGAGGGTGAGGACTTCCCGACCGAGGAGGTGACCGGCGAGGTCAGGGCCGGCGATCCCGAGCGGGGCGTCGTCCTCAAGAAGATCGAACCGCTCGGCGGGTCGAAGGCGGCGACCTTCGAACCGGTCTCCGGCCTGCAACTGCTCCCGCTGCGGGTTCGTCCCGGCGAAGCGTTCACCTCGGCGGCGGTCGACTCCTCGACGGGCCAGACGATGCAGATCGACGGCACCGTCAAGTTCCCCGTGCGCGTCGACGCCTGCGGCGAAATTCTCGAGGGCTGGCAGGTCGAGTCGGTGCTGAGGACCAACAACGCCGACCCCGTCAAGTACACCTACGTCATCGCGCCCCAATTCGGGGCAACCTTCATCAGCCAGGCGTTCGAGCGGGGCGTAGGTGCAGCGAAGTCGACGCTGACGTTCAGCATCGGCCAGAAGCTGCCGGGTGACACTGCCCCCCCGCAGGAAGGTTGAGCGTGCTCTCGAAGGTCCTTCCGTCGAACGCCCGCGCTCGGAGCGCCGTCCTCGGAGCAGCCGGATTGGTTCTGGTGCTGCTGTACACGCAGGTCCTCATGCCCGGGACGGGCCAAGGTCGTGGCACCGCCGGGGCGGTCCTCTTCCGGGCCGTCGTGCTCGGGTCGATCAACGGGCTGATCGCCGCCGGCATCATCCTCGTCTACCGGACGACCCGCATCATCAACTTCGCGGCCACGGCCATCGGCGCCGCCGGTGCCGAGTTGACGTTCCAGCTCGTCCAGTTCACCAACGTCCCGTTCGTGCTGGCACTGGTTGGGGGGCTCGTCGTCTCCGGGTTGCTCGGACTCGCCTTCGACCTCGCGTTCGGTCGGCGGTTCTTCTCCGCCCCGCGCCTGGTGCTCACCGTCGTGACGATCGCCGTGGCCGGCCTGCTCGCCGGGCCCCAGGTGCGCCTGGCCGTGGGCTCGCTCCCGTTCTTCCCTCAGGAGCGGTCCTTCCTCGACGCCATCGGTAGCTCCGAAATCCGATCCTTCCTCCCCTTCCCTGGCTTCAACTTCCAGGTCGGGTCGTTGCCCCTGAACTTCGGTTTCGCCGAGGTCTTTGCCATCGACGCGGTGATCCTGGCCTTCGGCTTGCTCGGTGCCTTCTTCCGTTACACACGCGCCGGCGTCGGTGTGCGGGCGGTTGCTGAGAACACCGAGCGGGCACCGCTCCTCGGCATCAACGTCGGTGTCCTGTCATCGATCGTGTGGACGCTGGCCGGTCTGACCTCCGGCCTCGCCATCATCTCGACCGGCTTCATCGACCAGCCGGGCGCGGCGTCGGGGATCGCGCCGAGCGTGCTCCTTCCGGCGCTGGCGGCCTGTGCCATCGCCCGCTTCACGAGGCTCCCTACCGCCCTCGTCGCCGCCATCGCCATCTCCGTCATCGCCAGGTCGACACAGTCGAGCTTCCCGGAACAGCTCTCCCTGGTGAACGGTGCCCTCTTCGTGACGATTGGTGTCGCGTTCCTCCTCCAACAGCGCGCTGGACGCAGCGAGGTCGGGAGCGGCGTCTCGTGGGAGGCGAGCGAGGAGTTGCGCCCGATCCCGGCTGAACTCAGCTCGGTCGGGAGCATCCGGGCGGCCAAGATCGGCCTCTGGCTCGTCGGTATCGTCGCCGTCCTCGTCTACCCGTTCGTGGTCTCCACCGGACCGATCGTGTTGGGCGGCGTCATCGCGGTCACCGGGATCCTCGCCCTGTCGGTCGTCGTCTTGACGGGATGGGCCGGTCAGGTGAGCCTCGGGCAGTGGGGGTTCGCGGCGATCGGGGCGGTGGCGGCGGGCGCGCTCACCTCCCGTGTCGGCGTCCCCTTCTGGTTCGCCGTGCCCATGGCGTCCGCCCTCACCGCCGTGTTCGCCGTGCTGGTCGGGCTTCCGGCGCTGCGGATCCGTGGGCTGTTCCTCCTCGTGAGCACGTTCTCCTTCGCCGTCGCCGTGAACTCGATCGTGCTCAACGACCGGTACTTCGGGGCCATCATCCCGAAGGACGTGCGCCGCCCCACGCTCTTCTTCCTCGACTTCGACGACGAGCGGAGCATGTACTACCTGACGCTCGCAGGGCTCATCATCAGCATCCTCGTCGTTCTGAACCTGAGGAAGAGCCGACTCGGGCGACTCCTCATCGCCACCCGCGAGAACGAAGCCAACGTCCAAGCCTTTGGCGTGCCGCTGCTCCGAACGAAGTTGCTGGCTTTCGCCGTCTCTGGCGCCCTGGCCGGGTTCGCCGGCGCCATCTACGTGCACCAGCAGCGCGGTATCAACGTCGAGGCGTTCGCCATCGACAAGAGCGTGCAACTGTTTCTGCTCGCTGTGGTCGGCGGTGTCACGTCCGTCGGCGGCGCGTTGCTCGGAGCCGCCTACTTCAGCGTGTTCACCTACCTCTTCGCGGGGAACATCGTCGTCCAGGCCCTGCAGCCGTTCTCGGTCGTGGTCGTGCTGTACTCCGTCCCCGGTGGTCTGGCGTCGGCCCTCAACTCCGTACGCGACGCCGTCCTACGGATCATCGCCCAGCGCCGCCAGCTCGTCGTCCCCAGCCTCTTCGCCGACATCGACCCGGAGGCGCTTCGCCAGCGTCTCATCCCGCTTGCCGAACCGGAGCAGCAGGGCGGTCTCGCGTCCCTGTCGCTGGACCAGCGCTACGCCCTCGCCTCCGAGCTCTACGTGGGTCGGGAGCGACGGAACGTGGCGGAGATCGCCGACGGGCGGGGGCGTGAAGCAGCAGCGCTCGCCGCCACCGCCGAGAGCCTCCGCGACGCCGAACCGGCCCAACAACCCGTGGGGGTTCCCGAATGACGCAGGTCGACCGCCCCGTGACGGACGCCACGCAGGTCGTCCCTCCCGCCGAGCCGAAGCCGGTGTCGAGGTTTCGGGCGACGTTGCGAGAGGCGAGGAACTGGAAGGAGCTGCGGAGCACGCCGTACGGCCTCCTCCCCGTCGGCGTCCTCGCCACCGTCGGGTTCTTCCAGACGTTCCAGGGGACGGTCCTGTCCCTGTCGGCGCCGGAGATCATCCAAGAGCTCGATATCGAGATCGAGGCCTACCTCCGGTTCCAGGGGTTGACCGGTTTCCTGTTGATCTTCGTGGTCATCGGCATCGCGTACGTCGCCGACCGTCGCAAGCGGGTTCCGTTGTTCTCGTTCGGGATCATCGCCGGCGGCATCTTCTCGGGCATCACCGCCGGCGCCCGCTCGCTCCTCAGCCTCGGAGCGCCGCAGGTCGCGCAGCAAGTCTGCCTATCGACCGCGGCCACGCCGGTGCAGTCCCTGCTGCCGGACTACTACCCGCCGGCGACGCGAGGGAAGGTCTTCGCCCTTCTCGGGTTGGCCGCCACCGTGGGCGGGACCTTCATCCTGCTCCCGGCCGGCGAGATCGTGGAACGCCTTGGGTGGCGGTTGACGTACGTCGTGACCGCCGTCCCCATCGTGCTCATCGGGATCTACTCGGCGATCCGGCTGCGCGAGCCGGTTCGCGGCTACTTCGAACGCCAGCAGATGGGCTTGGCCGATGCCGACGCACGAGTCGAGGACGAATCCCCCTCGCTGGGCGAGGCCTGGCGCACCATCTGGGGGATCCGGACCCTTCGGCGGCTCTTCATCGCCGACATCGTCTCATCCGTCGGCGGGGTCGTGTTCTCGCTCACCGCAGGCCTCTACTTCTTCCAGGAGTACGGGCTCTCGATCCGCGAGCGGTCCTACGCCTTCTTCTTCCTCGGTCTCTTCGGTGCCGCCGGCGCCTACCTCGGCGGAGGTGTGGTCGACAGCCTCTTCCGCAAGAGCCCCTCGCGGGTGCTCTCGGTGTTCGGCGTGTTTTCGATGGTCAGCGCCGTCGGCTCGCTCGCCCTCCCGATCGCGCCGCCGCTGCCTATCCTCCTCTTGGTCCTCGGGCTGTTCCAGTTCGGCGGCGCCGTGCTGGGGCCGGGCGTCGGCGTCCTGTACGTCCAGGTCCTCCCGTCGAACGTTCGCACGCTCGGCGGCTCCGTCCGAGGGCTCGCCAACATCCCGGCCCTGATCATCGGGGTCCCGATCGTCGGTGCATTGATCTCCGCGTACGGGCTCCGGGGGGCGCTGTTCTTCCCGTTCCCGTTCCTGGTCATCGGCGCCGTCATCTTCGCCAGTTCGGCCGGGCTGTTCGAGCCTGACATGCGGTCGGCGTTCGCCAGCAGCGTGGCCCGCGAGGAGTGGCGGGAGGCGAAGCGGAAGGGCCGCGGGAAACTCCTGGTGTGCCGCGACCTCACCGTCGAGTACAGCGGCGTCCAAGTCCTCTTCGGCGTCGACTTCGACGTAGAGGAAGGCGACATCATCGCGTTGCTGGGGACGAACGGCGCGGGCAAGTCGACCCTATTGCGGGCCATCAGCGGCAGCCAGCAGGCCGCCAGTGGCGCCGTCGTGTTCGACGGCCGGGACATCACCTACATGCCACCCCACGAGACCGCAGCGCGAGGGATCATCCACATGCCGGGCGGTCGCGGCATCTTCCCCGGCCTGTCCGTCCGAGAGAACCTGCTCCTCGGGAACTGGATGACCGACGACGATGCCGTCATCCGCGCCCGCCTCACCGAGGTCTTCGAGATCTTCCCCATCCTGAGCGAGCGGTCCGACGTCACCGCAGGGACGCTCTCGGGCGGCGAGCAGCAGCAGCTCAGCCTCGCCCAGGCGTTTCTCGCCGACCCCCGTCTCTTGATGATCGACGAGCTCTCGCTCGGGTTGTCACCGGCCGTGGTGGGGCAGTTGCTCGACATCGTTCGAAAGATCCACGAGCGCGGCGTCACCATCATCGTCGTCGAGCAGTCGGTGAACGTCGCCTTGGCCCTCGCCGACCGCGCCATCTTCATGGAGAAGGGCGAGGTCAAGTTCATCGGCAAGACCGCGGACCTTCTCGCCCGCCCGGACATCCTCCGAGCCGTCTACGTGAAGGGCACCGGAGCGCTGTCCGACAACGCCGTCGGTTCGCGCGGCGACCGCGATCAGCGGGCCCGAGAGCTCTTGACGGCGCGTCCGATCCTCGAGGTGACTGGCATCTCCAAGCGCTATGGCGGGGTCACCGCTCTCGACGGCGTCGATCTGACCCTCCTCGAGGGGGAGGTACTGGGGCTCATCGGCCCCAACGGGTCGGGGAAGACGACACTCCTCGAGATCATCAGCGGGTTCCAGACACCCGATGACGGCACGGTGACCTATGAAGGCGTCGACATCACCCGAATCTCTCCCGAGGAGCGAGCGAAGCGGAAGCTGCTCCGTCGCTTCCAGGACGCTCGCCTGTTCCCCTCCCTGACCGTGGCCGAGACCCTCCTCGTCTCGCTGGAGCAGAAGCTCGAGGTCCGGAACTCCGTACTGCACGCCGTGCGTGCTCCCCAGGCGAGGCGATCGGAGCGCCGCGTCCGCCTCCGAGCCGACCGCCTGATCGAACTTCTCGAGCTCGGCGCCTACCGCGACAAATTCGTGAAGGAGCTCTCGACGGGCCTTCGGCGGATCGTGGACATTGCCTGCGTCCTCGCCAACGAACCCAAAGTCCTCCTCCTCGACGAGCCCTCCTCCGGTGTGGCCCAAGCCGAAGCGGAGGGGCTGGGACCGTTGTTGTCGAGGGTGAGGTTCGAGACCGGGTGCAGCATCATCATCATCGAGCACGACATGCCGCTGATCTCGTCGGTCTCGGATCAGCTCGTTGCGCTCGAGCTCGGTCGGGTTGTCACGAAGGGTCTCCCGGAGGACGTCCTGAACGACGAGCGAGTCATTTCCGCCTACCTCGGAGGTTCCGTGGAGGCTGTTCGTCGATCGGGAAGCCTGCTGTGAAACGTTTGGTCCACTTGCTCTGCTGCGTCGTCATGGCGACTCTCCTGGCTTCGTGCGGTGAGGAGAACAAGGTCGGCAGCGACAAGATCCTCGACTTCAAGGAGCAGACCAACGATCGTCTCGGCGTGACGACGACGACGGAGGCGGCGGCTCCTGCGACGACAGTTGCTGGCGCCCCCGGCAAGGCCGCCGTCGGCGCGCCGACCACCTCGGCGCCGACGTCGACGACGGCCGCACCGACGACCGTCGCACCGACGACCGTCGCACCGACGACCGCCCCGCCCCCGAAGGAGCAAGCCTTCGAGATCGGCATCAATGCCGATAACTCCGGGACGTCGCAGTTCGACCCCTCGGCTTCCCGCGTGTTCAAGGGGACACTCGTGCGCTTCGTCAACAATGACAGCGTCCCCCGATCGGTCGAGGAGGATCGCGGCGTCTTCAAGTCCGGTTCGATCGCGCCGGGCGCAACCTTTGAGTATCGGGCCGACACGGTCGGGAAGTTCAACATCACCGATGGCACGCGGCCGTATGCCGTCGGCTCGTTGGAGGTCTTGGCGAGATGAGAAAAACGAGCTCGATCGCGTCGGCGGTGCTGATCGCGAGCATGCTCACCGCCTGCGGTTCGCCGGACATCTCGGGGAAGGGGACCGTCGGCAAGGACATCGTGCCCATCGCCGCCGACCTGCTGCCGCCAGAGCTGCTCGGTTTGAGCGTGCAGGCCGAGGACATCTCGGGGACGATCGCCTCCGAGCAACAGACCTACGTCGATGCCACGACCCTCTACAGCCTTCGCTCGGAGGATCTCCTCCAAGCCACGCTACAGGTGAGTCGCTTCAACTCCGACGCTGACGGCGACTCGGCGAAATTCCGCAACTCGCTGCTCAACCAGATCGGCGGGAGTCGCCCGCGGTCGGTGCGCCTGGGCAAGGACAACGTATTCCTCACCAGTGGGACGAAGCAGCAGCTGGCTACCTGGTTTCGTGGCGAGTATTTCTTGATTCTCGCGACCCGGGAGGACTACCCCATGCCGAAGTCGCTCTTGCGCCGAGCGCTCGAGATCCAGCCGTGAAGGGTCGGGCCGTCGTCGTCACCGTTGCGATGCTTGTCGCCAGCGGATTGTCCGCCTGCGGCGAGCGCGACCGCGGCATCGTCGCTGACGTCGAGGCCGCCATCGCCAAGACCGAGCGACAGAGTCGTCGGTTCCTCTACACCGAGGATCTCGGGCAGCGCAACGTGGCCGTGCGCGGTGCGATCGAGGACGACTTCCGGTTCGAGGCCGCCGTGCAGGAGAACAACCTTTTCCTCCTCGAGCAGGTCATCCGAGACGATGCGATCGCCACCCGTCTTCAGGAACCCGATGCCCTGGGTTCCTTCGCGAGCTCGCTGGCGGCGGCTCCTCCGGAGACCGTCGAGGCGCTGAAGTCGAAGAAGTGGGTCGTGGATTCCATCGCCGCCCCCAGCCTCCTCCTCGCTGGCAACGTGCAGGTGGTCACCGGCGACGACCCGGTCTATGACGCGTTGACCGTCTTCAACTACGTACGCCAGGTGCTCCGCCAACAGGACGTGCGGAAGTTCGACGAGAACTCACTCGACTACCGACCGAAAGAGGACCCGTTCCCCAAGCCGAAGGAGTCCTCCGACGTCGACCGGTACGACTTCGTGCCCGGACGGTTGCCTCGCTCCACCGATCTTGCCGGCGGCGGGGTGAACCAGGCCGTCCCCGCGATGCAGCACTTCCGTAAGATGGCGATCTACGTGCGGAACGGATCGGTCATCCGGGTTCTCGAAGACATCGACGTCGTCGGGCGCCTCGATGATCTCCGCCGGAACTACGACCTCAACATCGACGGCACCGACACGGATCGGGCTGTCGAGGTGGCGATCCTCGGGATCAACGAGGTCCGGCAAGGCCAAGGGCTCGATCTCATCCGGGTGAGGAAGATGTCCTTCGGGCTCAAGGACATCGGTGGCGACGTGAAGGTCGACCTTCCTGAAGACGATGTGGTCGCCGGCGACCTTTCCTTCCTCAAGTCGACGACCAAACGGCGGGGGGCGAAAAGCCAAGCTCCGACCGCATCGACGGTGCCGCCCGTGGAGACCGCGCCCTGACGGCGGGACGGCGGTCCATCGTCGGTGCGAGCGCACTGGTGGTTTGCCTCGTCGCGGCATGCAGCGGTGGCGGCGGCGACACGATCAAGCTCGACGGGTCGCCGAGGGTTCCGGACGTCGAAGGCGTCGTCCGCCGGGTCGACCTTCGATCGGTCGAGTTGGCCGACGGGCGGCGCTTCACCGTCGAGCGCGACCTGCAGTTGTTCTCGACGTACAGCCTGGAGTCGCTTCCCCTCCTGGGTCGCGAGGGCCAGTACGTGCAGATGGGTGTCGACGGCAAGAAGGTGCGGTGGATGGCGAGTGTCGGCGCGATCGTTCGCGGGTCGCCGCCGTCGGTCTTCTACACCGGGCACCTTCTCCGCATGGAAGACGAGCGCCTCATCTTTCGGGACGGCACGACGTTTCGCACGGTCCGCAGGTACCCCGATGCCCTGGTGGGGTCGTTCGTCATCGTCGACATCGATCCCGACCGCGGTGTCGTGCGCACGGTCTCGAAGGCTTGAGACCGGTCATGAGGAGACGAAGGTGATGACGACCTCGCGGTTGGTTTCCGACGCCGTCGATGCGCTGACGCGAGCGACGACCCCTTCCTTGCGCGCCTCGAACCCCGAAGCCTCACGGTACGTCTGGGCAAGGTCGAGTTCGAAGTTCAGCTGTTGCAGCGCCGTGGCGATTTGGACGACGACGGCTCGTTTCGTGAGGAGTGGCAGGGCATAGGTCCTCGTGACGGCTGGACAAGATGGGCGGCACCGACCGTTGCCGCTGTGGGATTCGTCGAGAACGCGGTTCTCTCCGATGGGGAGCGCATTCATCTCTTGGGCAAGACGAGGTGCGCTATAGGGCGCGCGATCGACCAACAGCCCGGCGGCCACGATCGCCAGCACCGCTACCGCAGAAGCCCAGCGTCTGGAGCTGCGTCTGCGGCCCGGGGCGAGGAGCGGAGCCGCATAGGCAACGACGAGCACGGCGGCGACGATCAGGAACCCCCCGCGGAAGCCGCCGACACCGGCAAGGTCGAGGAAGGCGGTGACGAGGCCGGCCACCACTGCGTGCGCCAGTCGGAGCCATGGCATCCGTGCGATATTCAGCGGGCCTTCTCCAGGAACTCGTCGCGGTCGACGACGACTCTGGTGATGCGGCCGGCGGCGACGAGCCCCGAGCCGTCGGAGACCGAGACCGTGAAACCGAGGCGCCGGCCCTCCACCTTGTCGAGGGTGACGTCGGCGCGGACACTCGAGCCGACACGGACGGGCGCGACGTGGTCGAGCTGGGCCCGCATCCCGACCGTGGTGCATCCGCGCTCCATCGATCCCTCCACGCTGATGCAGCAGGCTTCTTCGCAAAGGGCGAGGATGCGCGGTGTCGCCAGCACCGGGACGTCGCCCGACCGGGCCGCGATCGCCGTGTCCTCGTCGGAGACTGCCAGTTCGAGAGAGGCCGTCAGACCGGGTCGAGGGCCCACACCCGAACCCTACCGGAGCCGTCGGTTACGGCTGCCGTGGGCGCAGGACCGGGGGGTGGCGATTCTGCCGGTGGTCCGTCTCGACGACAGCGCTCGCCTCCCCGAGATGACCCCGTCTGTGGCAGGCTCGTGCGCCTGTCGGGGCGTTTTACCAATCGCTGCGTCCGCCGGCCGGAGGAGGAACCTCGTGATCGATGAAGCTGTGTTGGCTCGCGTGCTGACCGCTGCGCTCCGGACAGGCGGCGACTTCGCCGAGGTGTTCGCCGAGGATCGGCGGATGTCGTCGGCCCGCCTCGACGACGGCAAGGTCGAGGACCTGACGTCGGGTCGCGAGCGAGGCGCGGGCATCCGGGTCGTCGTCGGGGAGACGACAGGCTTCGCCCACAC
>Ga0136611_10001092_pt1 | contig 18580 bp, 12 predicted proteins | sample AntDrymUQ2232306_2_FD_106645 | JGI IMG/M metagenome (GOLD analysis project Ga0136611, IMG submission 106645) | Polar desert sand microbial communities from Dry Valleys, Antarctica - metaG UQ223 (23.06) | ecosystem: Environmental > Terrestrial > Soil > Desert | place: Antarctica: Dry Valley...
ATCCTTCTGGGCCACAGTCAAAACCGAGTGCTTCGACAACTTCCGCAATGGCATCCCGGCAAGTAAGAATCAGGCTCTGACAGCGTTGTTCCATTACATCGAACTATTCTATAATCGAGAGCGGCTACATTCGGCTCTCGATTACCGATCACCTATCCAGTTTGAACAAGACTGGACAAAGCAAAACTTCACTGATAACATCTCCACATAATCAGGGAAAGATCAAATCGTTGCGCCAGTCAATGCGCGCGCACTTGAAAAATCTCCAAAGCTCATGGCAATAACAGCAAATCGAAAAACCGTTGCCGGTCTCTTTGCCCCCATCGTTGTCGGCCAAGTATCCCAATGCTGCCCTGGAATGGATATGGCAATACGTTTTTCCGGCGGCCAGGCCCGCAGTCGATGCACGCGATGAACTGCAAAAGAGGCATCATTTTGGGGAGGATGCGCTGCAGCGCGCGCTCAAACGTGCGGCAGAGAAAGTTCAGATCGCCAAGCGCGTTTCGCCATTCGTTCGCGACACACTTGTTGGAAGCGGGTTATGACATTCGCACCGTGCAGGAATTGCTGGGGCACAAAGATTTGCGCACGACCCAGATTTACCTGCACGTCATGAATCGTCCCGGCCTGGGAATTCGCAGCCCGCTCGACTGAAAGAGTATCCGCCGGGGCTACGCGGGGCACCCGGAATTCAGGCGTACTTTTACAGGCGAAAGCCGCCAAGCTCAAAGTAGATGCGGTTGCGCAGGCGGCTGTAGTTCATGGTGATTTCGCGCTGGCCGATGGTGCGGCCCAGCGTCCAGCCGTAATCGAGGAACGATTCGGCGCCCGCAAAACGCGAGAGATCGCCGAAAAGTCCGGCGCGCCATTTGGGTGCGATCTGATAATCGAAGGAAGCGAAGCCATAAAGCGAGCGGTCTGAAAGGCTTTGCGTCGCATAGGCGTTGAAGGCCAGCTTGCGCAGCGGCACGAGAGAAACTGAGCCGCTGACAAGGTGCGTCAGGTTAGAGCCGGTGAACAGCCCGCCGCTTTTGTCATAGGTGTAACCAAGCTGGAGCGAGCCGATGCGTCCCAGGCGTTGCCCGAAATCAAGCGTCAGGCCGGGCGAAGCGCCACGCCGCCCCAGCGATTGATTGAACGCTGTCGCGCGCACCGTCGCGCCGATCACGGCGCCGCTCCACAATTTGTATTGCGGGCCTTGCAGCGACAAATCAAGCGTCTGGCTCGTCACGCGGCGATAGCGCGGCGCGAAAGTCGTGCTTCCCGGGCGCGGGCGTCCCGGCAGACCGACGCCGCCGCCGCTACTACTTCCGCTACCGCCATTGACCGCAACCAGTTCGGGATAACGCTGCCACATCGCGGCGCTCGCCGACAGCGTGTAAGTCCAGTCGCTGTTGCCCAGGTCGCGTGGTCGCAGGCGCGCGAAGAACTGGCCTTGAAAATCGTTTTCGCCTTCGCGAGGCCGCGTGTAAAAACTTTCCAGGCCGACCTGCATCGACGAAAATTCCTTGAGCAGCGAAGAACGCAGATAAGCATCGCGATGCTGCGGCATGTCGAGCGAAAAGTCGGCTGTCGTCGTCGGCGAAATTTGCATCTTGTGCGCGAAATTCAAGTTCCAGGCGTGTCCGATCTGATCGACGACAACGCGCCCGCTCGAATTGCGCGACAGCCAGTATTGCTGGTCGAGCGCCAGGGCAAAGCCGGGCTTTTCCGCCGCGAACCCGCCGCCCGGCGCGTGCTGGATATACAAAGTGCCCTGCCCGCGCGGACTGGCCTGATAAAAAATCGGCAGGTTGAGCGTCACGCCGGCGGCGCTATTGAAACCCAGAACATCCTGCGCCGGATTGAAAGCGCCGCCCAGCGGCACGACGTAGCGCGGCATCGACAGCAGCTTGCCGGCGTTGAGAAACAGCGTCGCGCGCTCGAATTGGATTTTGTCGTGCGGATAAACACTGAGGCGCCGCGCCACGATCCAGTAACCTTGCTCGATGTCGGCCTGTGGCGGCAGCGGCTCGGAAAGCCGCACGGTTTCATCAGGCGCGGACTCGAGCGGACGATAAGCCGGCGAAGCCTGCGGCACCAGAGTTTCATCGGGCGTTTTTCCCGGCGCACGCAGGGGCGAGACATTTGTGGACGCCGAACCGACCGTCGCGCCATCCGGTGCGATGACGGCGACCAGCGAAGTTTGCGCGCGCGCGCCGGTGGCATCGTCTGACTGGGTCGAAGGCAAAACCACCGAAGTGCGCGGCGCGATTTTGGGATGGGATGTGACGGAGCTATCAGCCTTGTCGCGCGACAAAAGTACGCCCGAATTCGGGCGTACTTTCGGAGATGGCACTTCGCCTTCGTTTACCTTTTCAGGGTTGGCTTTTTCCGTTTCGGGAATCACATCGGCGGCTGGCTCGTGCGCGACAGGAGCCACATCTGAGCCAGGCGGCTCAATCAATGTGGCGGCGACGGGCGGGCGGCTCGTGGTATCGATAACCGGACTTTCCGGCTGCCTTTCAGCGGCTTTTGCAACGGGCGTCGCATCGCCGACAGTCCGCCCCTGCCCCACGTTTTTTGCATCGCTTTTCTCGTCGATGCTCGTCGCAGCGTTTTCGGTGGAGCCGGCGGGCAGAGGACGAAAGTCGCCGCCCATGAATTCCTGGCGCGCCGGTCCGAGCGTTGCGTCACTCCGGCGCATCACACCGCGGCGCCTGCGGATGTCATAAAACAAGCGGTCGCCGCGCAACTCGTGCGCGCCCCGGCCGCTGCCCTGGCGAATCAAAACATTGCCGGCGCCGCCTTCAGCCCACAGATACTCGCGATTGACATCGAGATCGAGCCGAACGTCGGATTCGATGTGCGTTTCGCCGAATGTGAACGAGCATCGTCCCGAAGCGGTGACGACGCTTTCGCTCGCGCCATAAGCCAGGTAAGATGCCGAAACGTCGTAATAGCGCGCCAGGCCGAAGTTTTCGGCGGAAAATTCTACAGTGATTTGTTCGCGCGCGTTGCCCACGAACGCCGTAATCAGCGCCGTTCCAGGCGTTGTCGAAGAGCGCAAAAGCACGCGCGCCACGCCGCCCGAAAGCCGCGTCTGACGTTCGATCGTGCCGTCGCTGGCGACGAAGCGCACGACCGGCGCCGCCGCAATCGCCGCCGAGCCGGTGCTTTGCACTTGCACCAGAATCGAGGCCGTCGAAATGCCGTTCGCCGGAATCACGTCGGGATCGGCGCGCAAGGAAAACCGGAAACTTTGCGCGCGCGCCGTACTTGGCGTCACGACGCCCCCTGCCCAAACGCACAGCAGCGCAAGAACGCACAAGCGCGAAAACGACGGGAAAAATCCCCGCCGTCCGCGTTCCTTTAAGTAAGTCGGAAATATCTTCAAGTCGCGTTGGAATCCACGATTATTTGGGCACGTTGATGTCGAGGGGCGGCTCGGGCGCCGGGAGTTTCGGCACGATGTCGCGCGCTCCGCCAGTTGCACCGCCGGTCGTTGCAGGTTTCGTATCGGGCACCGGGACGTTGTCGGCGGGCGGGAAATTGCCGGGAAGCGGCCATTCCGCGGGGTCTGGCGTGGCCGGATTCTTTACGGGCGCGGGATTCGGCGCCGGCGTTTTATCGGGCACAGCCCCCGGTCCGCTGAGACCTGCGCCCGCGATGAGTATCGATTCGGCTAATGGCCTGGTGAACTCTTTCGCAGCGCGCGCGAAAGCATCGCCTGCGGCGCTCAGCACGCTGTTGGTGATGTGGTTGCCGCCAAACGTATCGGAAGTCACCAGGGCCGTATTGGCGGCGCCGGCGCCGTCTACTTCGTACAAGCGCCCGGAAACCTGCACCTGCGAGCGCGGATCTTTGGTTGTTCCACTGAAGCGCAGTTCCTCAAGCGAAAACTGGCCGATAAACGTGCTCTGATCGAAAGTCCGGTCGAGTTTGGCCATCACGGCGCGGCCGCTTTCCAGCGTGGGCGTGTTGACCAGGGCCGTCAGTTCGGCGCGCGAGATGCGGCCCTCTTGGACGGCGCGCGACAAAATCGGATTGAAGCGATAAGGCAGGATCACCGAGAACTTGCCGGTCGCCATCAATGCTTTGCGCAGGCTTTCCGACGCCGCGGGCAAAATCGCGCGCCCGAGAAGCGCGTCGATCTTCGCGCCCTCGGCGATTTGCAACGGCAACAGCAAGACTACGCGCTGACCGGGCCACGCTTCAAGCATTTCCGGAGAAAGCGTGTCTTTCGCGGCTTTGACGCGGGGCGCTTTTTCCGCTGCCATGGCTGCGGGCATCGCGCTCTGCACACTGAGGCAAAGCGCCGCCAGAGCCACGCCAAGAACGCCGATTTGATTTTCGCGAAGTCTCATGAGGTCGCCTTTATCGTCTCTTAATGAAAAAGTACGCCGCTATTCAGGCGTACTTTTAGGGTTCAGTGCGGGCGCAGAATCGAGCCCGGATTGCGGCGCGAGCCGCCAAAGCGACCGCCGTTGCCGCTCGTGCTGCCGGGCAAGCCGACACCGCCGCTGCGCCGCCCGGAGCCGCCGGCCGCAACCGAGCGCGAGCCGACAACGCTCCGTCCTGTCGTCTGGTTGACAATGAACGCGCGGCTGAAAACATAGCGCAATCGGGTCAGCGAATCGGGAGCGGGGCCGGGATTGTCGGTCGAGTTGCGGATGCCGATGCGGATGTCGACGCGGTCGCCGGGATCGAAGTTTTGCAGCGCGATGTCGCCCAGGTTGATGTTGAATCGTCCGTCGGGCCTCAAAATGGAAACGCCCTGCGCCGTGCTTGTGGGCGAAATTCTTCCGGGCAATGCAAAGATGCGCGTGAACGCGTTCGCTGTGCCGCCGTTGGGCAAAATCTGCACGATGAGCTGATCGGCGGCTTCAATGCCGCCGCCTGGGAAGTTCGGATCAGCCGGCGAGGCGACGCGGCCCACGATCGTCAGGTTGTCCAGGTTGCCGTTGGTGCTGTCGATGGAAGGGCGCACCAAAGGCGTCGCGCCGCCACTCGACGCGGATGGGCTTGACAAAACCAGCTTAAACGTGTCAGCCCCGGTGGAGCCGCCGCCGCCGATTTCAACCGGAGTTTTGGTCGCCGTGACTCGCGCGACTTTATAAAAATACTGCACGCCCGGCGTTGGCGGAACGCGGAAGAAAGTTGTGGTGATAGTCGTCGGGGCCTGCGCAAAAGTGGAGGCACCGACGGTGGTGACAAATTCCGTGTTGTTCGTCGTGACGGTCGGGAGCGCATTAGGCGTAGCGGTCGAGGTAATGGCAATAGTTCGCTTGGCGATGACGGCGACGCCATTCGAACCGAAACTGCTTTCTTGATACGTGCGCACGTCGCCGGTGCGAAACTCAACAGGATCGACGTCGTCGACGTTGAAGTTCGGATTGGTGTCGCGGTAGATAAAATAGCCGATGACGTTTTGGCCGGCCAGCGCGCCGGGAATTCCGACAGAATAATTGACGTTGACAGCAGGAATCGTCGTCGATGTAAAAGTTGGAATCGCGGTCACGGCGCTTGGCGAGGTGCTGGCGCGCGCATCACTTGAGCCCCCGCCCAATCCGCCCAGCCCGACGAGCAACGCCAGCGCCAAAAGGCCGCCCACGACTTTAAAGCCTTTGCGTCCGGCACCGGCGATGCCGCCCTGGCCGGCTGCGCTCGGACGCGCCGGCAGCGGAATGCCGGCGTTGCCGCCCGAAGGCGTCACCGGAGCGGAATTGCGCGGCACGAAAATTTGGCGGATTTTGTCGCCGGTGCGCACGCCGGGGACGCCGCCCGCGGTCACGACCGCCGTCGCCTGGTCGGCGTCAACGGTGCGAACGGTGACCTCGGCCACCTTGATGCGCTCGACCACGTTGATCGAGCGGTTCAAAACATCGCGCAAAACAGAATATCGCTGGCCGGGAAAAGCGCCCCTGCTCGCGCCCAGGTTCAAAAGCACTTCGTCGGCTGTGGTATTCAGGATGGTGCCCTGAGGCAGGCGTGTGGTATTCATCTGGCGCACCAGCGCAAACGCCGCTTTATTAATTGCTTCGTCGAGCAGGATATCGCTATCGACTTCTTGCAATTTGTTGCCCGTTGCTTCCAGCACGTTGGCGCCGTTGACGATGTCGCCGGTCGCGGTATCGAGCTGGCGCGTTTCGATTTGAACGCGCGCCGAACGACCGCCGGCCGTTGTCGCAGCGACAACGCGCCCGGAAACAATGGCGCTGGCGCTCACGACCTGCGCCAGTCGCACCTGCGTTTGCGGCGTGAAAGGCAAACCCAGGCCGGGATTGTTGGCGACCGCTTTTTCAACATCGGAGCGTGACACGATGAGGTAATTGCCGGAGTTTTTCAGCTCGACGGCGACCGCGTCCGCCGCCTTGCGGCCCAGAATCGGGTCGAGGCCGGGAGCGACATCGAAGTCGAGAATGACGAGCGTGGTCGAGGGCGCCGTCTGGGTTTCCTGCGCGCGCGCCGATTGGGGCGAAAGCACGAACAGAGACGCCATGAGCGTTATGACCATCGGTGCGAGCCACGCCGCCAGCACGCCGCGCGCGACGGCGCGCAAAGTCCCGGACGAGGCGAACAAACCAGGTGAATCCGACTGCGAGGCGAATGGTGAGCGACGATTCATCGACGTTTCCTTTGTGGTTGGCGGCGCGGAGAAAAACGCGCCATCGGTTGGAGAAGTGAAGCTATTCTATGCCAGTCAAGGCCCGTCTGTCAAGCAGCGCGCCCCGAAGCACCAAAGCGAAAAGTACGCCGTTATTCGGGCGTACTTTTCGCTTTGTCATCTTCGCGCTTTTCCTGAAAGCGCGCAAACTGCTCCAGCTTGCGCACTGTGGAAAGGCTGGAGCGGCGGCGATCCAGAGCCTGCTCGATCTTGATGCAGATCAATTCATAAACATCGACGCCGGGAATGTTTTTCTCGACGTAATCGAACGCGCCCATTTTCATGCACTCAACGGCGTTGGCGACATTGCCATACGCGGTCAGGACCACGACTTCGGTGAACACGTCGCGCGCCAGGGTTGCTTTTAAAACTTCGACGCCCGAACTTGGCGACTCCATCAACATATCGGTCAGCACGACATCGAAGGCCGTGTCCGATTCGTTGATGCAGGCAATTGCCGCCGCCTGCGAGCCTGCCGACGAAACGCTGTGACCTTCGCGCGTCAGGCGGCGCTCGAGCGACAAGCGCACGTCGTCTTCATCGTCCGCCACTAAAATCTTGCCCATGCTTGGTTTGTTCCTTAATTGCGTCAGTTTCCTGCGTCGCCATGCGCGGGTTTTGCTTCTTCGTGCAAAGGCAGCAAAACCACGAAATGCGCACCGGCGGTTCGTCCGTTCGGCGCGGCGCTGCTGAGCACGGTTTGCGCGTCGCCGATTTCGCGAATCGCGCCGCCGTGCGCTTCGATGATGCCTTTGACAATCGACAAGCCGAGTCCCATGCCTTTGGCTTTGCGCGTGTAAAACGGCGTGAACACGCGCTGCCTGTCTTGCTCGGAAAGTCCCGGCCCGTGGTCGATAAATTCGATTTGCAGGGCGGCACCGTGAATTTGTCCGCGCGCCAGTTCGCGCACGGTTTCGCTTTCGGCGCGCGTGGTGCGGATCGTCAGCATTCCGCCTTGCGGCTGAAAATCGACGGAATTTTCGATCAGCTCGCTAAAAGCGCGCTTGAGTTTCGCTTCGTCGGCCATCACGGGGCAAAGTCCCGGCGCGAGGTTCAAGACCAAATCGATGTTGGAATGGCGCGGAAAACTTTCCGCCGTCACGGTTCGCAAAATCTGGTTGACGTCGTGCGGCGTCGCGTGCAGTTGCGTCGCGAGCACAAAGTCGCGGAACTCGCCCAGAATGCCTTCGAGCCGATAAATTCCGCGCGTAATGCTTTCGAGCAACAAGCGAGCATCATCCGAGTGTGGAGTGCGGAGTGCGGAGTGCGGATCATTCCGCACTCCGCATTCCGCATTCCGCACTTCGTTGAACCAGTGCGTCAATTCGTTCAGATGGCCTTTCACGCCGAAGACGGCATTGCCGATCATGTGCGCCGAGCGCGCGCTCATCTCGCCCCACGCGGCCATGCGCTCTGAATTTAATAATCGCTGCAAAAGCCGCGTGCGATCGACCGCGACGGCGAGTTGTCCGGCCAGCGTGACCAAAACGTCTTCATCGGCCTGCTGAAATTCCTGCGGCATGAAATACAGCGAGCCTTTGCGATGCCGCACCACGCGCAGCACGCCCGAAATGCCGCGGTGCGAGCGGACGGGAACCGCCATGACCGAAGCGATTTCGCCCGCCGGCGCTTCCATAAATACGCCTTTCCAGCGACCATCGGTGCGCGGATCGCCCACGCGAATCGCTTCGCCATGTTGCGCGACCCAGCCCGTCAAGCCTTCGCCGAGGGCATAGCGCGCCGCGCCCTGGCCGGTCTGGTCGCCCAGGGGGCCGTGGCTCGCGCGCAATTCGAGCGTTGCTTCGTCTTCGTCCAAAAGAAACAGCGAGCAATCGTCGGCGCGCAAAATCTTGGTCGCCTGTTCCACAACGTGCTGCATCAAAACGTCGATGTCCGCCGCCGCGTTGAGGTCTTTGCCGATCGCGATCAAAGCTTCTTCGCGCAATTGATGCTCGGCCATCGCGACGATGACGGCAATGCGCCGCGCCAGAATCGACAAAGCATTCGCGTGTTCTTCGTTGAATGCGTTCGCTTCGGGGCTTTCGATATTCAAGACGCCGATCGTGCCGCCGCCGCGCGCCGTAATCGGCACCGCGATTTCGCTTTTCACGTCGGTGAAAAACCCGATGTAATAAGGATCGGCGGAAACATCGCCCGTCCAGTAGCGCCGCCCGTTGGCGACGACGTGGCGCGTGATTCCCTGTCGCGTGCCCGAAGGGCGCGGCATGATCGGCGTATCCGAAAGGGCGTCCCATCTGCCGGCGTCGTCGGCGCCCTGCTCGGCGTGCATGTTGACGCGCAACCGGCGAATGCCGTCCGTCCAGCCCTCGCCCGCCGTAAAGCGTAGCGCAAGCTCGCCATCGAGCGTATCAATGAGTGCCAGAAACGCGCGATTACCGCCGGCATCGCGCATCGCTTCGTCGAGCGTGGATTTTAAAAGTTCGTCGGCTTCGGCCAGCGAGGTTTGCGACAGTTCGACATCGAATTCGTTGGGATGAAACGCCGTGCCGGGCAGCGACACATTGGTCAGCGTGCCGTGAGCAACGCCGCTTTGAGGCGCGCTTTGCGAAGCGGAAGAAATTTCGTCGGCCATGAGAGGATTGGAGCAGCGCAAGTATAGCGCAATCGCCACGCTGTTTCTTAACCGCAGATTAAAAAGTACGCCCGAATTCCGGCCTACTTTTGCCCGGCGTGGCCAAACTTGTGCTGCCAGCGCCGCGCCCGAAAAGCCCGCTTTTTCATTTTGCGCGTTGGATGTGTCACAATTAATGCGGCTTTTCCCAATTCACAACTTTCATTTCTCAGCGCACAAGGAAACCGCCGCACATGACATCTTTCCATCGCGATAAAAAACAGGGCGACACCGACGAATGGCTCGATTTATATCAACTGCTCGGCGCCCTGCCTGACAGTGACGGCGAAACGTTGCGCAAGCGCCTGCGCGAAGCTTATTCCGAAGCGATCGCCAACATCGATCATCGCGTGATGGAGCGGCGCCTGCATTTTCAACAGATGTCCGAGCGCATCATTCCGCAAAGCCGCCGCATTCTGCTCGATGACAAGCTGCGCGCTTTGTACGACGCCGAGCGCACGCTGCACCAAACGGGCGACGCGCGCGCGCGCAGCTTTGCGGCTTTTCTGGCGAGCATCAGCATCGCGCCCGAACGCGTGCTCGGCGATGGCGATATTCCCGAACAAAATCCGGCAGTCGTCACCGGCGCAGCCACGTCGTCAGTCTCCGAAGGTTTCGTCAACGAAGAATGGGAAGACGACTTCGAAGCCGTCGAAACGCGAGGCGAAACGCGAGGCGCAAGCCAAAGCGAAACCCAAAGCGCAGCGCCAAATCCCGCCGTTGAAACGCCGCAGGCGTTGGCGGAATCCAATCCGCAAACTTCCGCTACCGCGCCTGTAAATCCACAGCCGAAAGCCGAAGCCGCCACGCCACGCACCGCGCCGCCAAAAACCGAAGAACCGTCTGCAACAGCGCAAGAACCGGCACAACAATCGGCGCAGGAACCGGCTGCGCTTTACGCGTCGGTATTGCACGCCGATGGCCCGCAAATCGAAGCGCATTCGACGGCGAAGCTAAACGTTGAGGAATCGGCGGCGACTGCCGGAGCGCGGCGCCGGCGCAACGAAGGTGCGACGCGCATTTCGCTGGGCGAAAACGATCTCAGCCGCCGCGCTGTCGGCGGTCAGGGCGGGCGCGGAAAAAGAGTTCTGAGCCACACCACGCAAATGCTGGCGATGGGAATCGTCGCCGCGCTGCTGACGATTTACATCATGCGCGGGCAGCAGCAAAACGCGGCGCCGCAAATTCCGCTGCGCATCGCGTGCGCGTCCGATTTGCAGCCGTTCATGGAACTCGCACAAAAACAGTTCGCCCAAACCGAGGCCGGCAAAGAGATCGCGCTCGAACTGCGCCCTGTCGATTCGCGCGCGGCGATGGGCGCGATTTTATCGGGTTCGATGCCCGCCGATGTGTGGATTCCCGCCGAATCGCTGTGGAGCGACCGCTTCAATCAGGTCGTGGGACAGTACAAGAAAGTACGCCCGATTTCCATTGCGCGCTCGGTCGCTCTGTCGCCCGCCGTACTCATCGCACGCAGCGACCGCGCCGCTGCTTTGCGCCGACGCTTTCCCAACGGAGTTATTTCTTCATGGAGTGCGTTGCGCCAGGCCGTCGCCAAAGACGCGCCGTCACATTTCGGCTTAACAGACCCGACTTATTCGGGAGCGGGTGCGATTGCGCGCTATTTCATGGCGCGCGAATGGTGCCGCGCCAACCGCGTTCCGTGGGACAAAAATGCCGCGCGCAACCCGCAGTTGTGGCAGTGGCTGCGCGGCTTTGAAGACAACGTGCCGGCCAGCGCGCGCCTTAGCGCCGATATGACCAAAGAACTCGCTCTGGGCACCGCCGACCGCTACTGGTGGGCAATCGCTTACGAAAGCGAAGCGATTGCCTGGCTGCAAAAAGGCAAGAAGCTGGATATTTTTTATCTGCCGCAAACAACTTACGCTGATCATCCTTTGTGCGCCATCGAGCGCGAGGGCGAAAAAAATAGCGGCGCGCGCGCCGTGTTCGAACAGTTTCTGCGCGCCGAAGCGATGCAAAAAACCTTGCTGCAAACAGGCCTGCGCCCGACCGAAATCGAAGTCGGAACTGTCGTGCCGAATAATCCTTTTACCGACGCTGGTTTCCGCGCGCGCGGCCTGAAACAAAGCGGCTTCCCCACTGACAGCCGCATCAATTACGACATTCTCAATGCGCTCAACGCGGCGTGGAGTTCGCGTAGCGGATAAGCGTTCAACGACAACCGCGCAACGAAAAAGTACGCCCGAATTCGGGCGTACTTTTTTGTTGCGGGCGCATTGCCATGCGCCCTTACACGTCGCGCGCCGAGGTTTTGCGCGCGGTCACAATCATTGCAACCAGCGCGATGATGCTCAGAATCACGGTCATGCCGGCGGGCATCATTTTTTGGCTTTGCAAATAGCGAGGGACGAAAAACGCGATCAGTCCCACCGTCACCAGAAGCGCGACGCCAAGTCCCGCGCGAATGCCGCGCCGCATGACAAGCCCGGCGACGATTAAAGCCGCGCCGCTCGCAACGCCGGTTAAAAGCGATTCGACGCTTTGCGCTTTGGCATAGCCCATCATGCCGCCCAGCGCGATCATCGCGCCGTAGACAATCGAAATCAAAGAGGTTGTTTGCATTGTTCTCACAAGAAGTGATGGGTAATGGGTGATGAGTCATGCGTGCCTGATTACGCGCATCACCCGTTACGCATCACGCATTACTTTCCCAACTTCGCGCGCACGTCGGCGAGCGTTCCGGCACTGCCGAGCATCTGGTTTTTGTGCGCGATGAATTTCGCGTATTCGGCCATGAACAATTTGCCCGGGCCGCGCAAATCGAATTCTTCCGGCTTCTGGTTGAAATACTCGCGGTGAACGCGCGTCCACACCAAACGCCCGTCGGTATCGATGTTGACTTTGGTCACGCCCAGTTTGGCGGCGGGTAGATATTCGTTGTCATCGACGCCTTTGGCGCCTTCTTTCATCTTGCCGCCGGCTTCGTTGATGCGCCGCACTTCCTCTTGCGGCACGCTCGAGCTGCCGTGCATCACAATGGGGAAACCGGGCAAAAGTTCCGCGATTTTCTTGATACGGTCGAAATGCAAGCCCTGCCCGCCTGAAAATTTATACGCGCCGTGACTGGTTCCAATCGCCGCCGCCAGACTGTCGCAGCCGCTTTGCTCGACAAAGGCTTTGGCTTCTTCGGGGTCGGTTAGACAGGCATTTTTTTCATCGACCGCGACGTGTTCTTCGACGCCGCCCAGCATTCCCAACTCGGCTTCGACCGAGATTCCTTTGGCGTGCGCGCGTTCGACGACGCGCTTGGTAATCGCCACGTTTTCTTCAAACGAATCGTGCGACGCATCGATCATCACGCTGGAATAAAAGCCGGAATCGATGCAGTCGTAACAAGTCTGTTCGTCGCCGTGATCCAGGTGAACCGCGAAAACCGCTTCGGGAAAAACCTTTTCCGCCGAGCGAATAATGCCTTCGAGCATTTCCTTATCGGTGTAGCCGCGCGCGCCTTTGGAAAGCTGGATGATGAACGGCGCCTGCGAATCGATGCAGCCGCGAAACAAGCCCATCGTTTGTTCCAGGTTGTTGATGTTATACGCGCCAATGGCGAAATTGCCATACGCGATTTTGAACAGTTCTTTTGTCGGGACGATCATTAAATTCTCCTCGAAATTTGTCGCGCGCAAGTGTAGCAAAGAAAAAAGTACGCCGTATTTCAGGCGTACTTTTGGCTGAACACAATGTAGGGACACGGCCTGCCGTGTCCGCGCTACCAGAGGACACGGCAGGCCGTGTCCCTACATTTTCAAACTCGTACCCGCGAGCGATATTCCCTCTGGCCCTTGGCTTCAACGCGCACGCGATACAAAGTGCCGTCTGCGGTCTGCGAACCTGTTTCGCCGCCGGCAGTTGAAATGCAAAGCTCGTTTAAATCATCGCCGCCAAAGGTAACGGAGCTGACTTTGGCAACCGGAAGCTCGATTTTCTCGATCAGTTTTCCTTCGGAATCGAAGTGAAAAATTCCATATCCGCCCCAGCGCGCCGACCAGATTTCGCCGTTGCAATCGACCGCCATTCCATCGGGCGTGCCTTCGCCGTCCGCGACTTGAACCAGCACGCGGCGATTAGAGAAATTCCCGTTTTCGTGATCGAAAGCCAAAATTGCGTGCGCCGTCGAATCCGTCCAGTAAAACGTTTTGCGGTCGGGCGAAAAACCCATGCCGTTAGCGCAATTGGTTCCGCTCCATAATGGCGTCACATTTCCGTTCAAATCGACGCGATACAAGCCGCCGCCGAAGTTGCCATCGCGGCCCATCGTTCCGGCCAGAACGCTGCCGTCGGCGTCGGCCATCACATCGTTAAAGCGTCCGCTGTTCGCGTCGATTCCGCAGACCAGAGATTCGACATTTCCCGTTTCGACATCAAGCCGCGCGAATTCGTTTACGCGAAAAACGACCAGCGAGCCGTCGTCTTGCAGAGTAAAGCCGCCGACTTTTTCGCCGCTGTAAATCTGCTTCCAGTCGCCGCTTGCGACATCGAGACAGAAAACCCGTCCGGTTTCAATGTCCGTCCAGAAAACGCGGCGACGGTTGCTGTCCCACAACGGGTTTTCGCCGCACACGCAGTGCGCGTTGGCCAATGCTTCGATTTCGTAATTCATAATGATAAAAAAAGTACGCCTTTATTCGGGCGTACTTTTTATTATCGCAAAATGCCGCACGTTCGCCACAAAGAATTAGTAACGGCGCTCTTTGTGTGCGTCTTCGTATTTGATTTCGGCAAGCGCCCAGGTTTTCGCCAGATCGTAGGCGGTCTTGTCGCCGTCGGGGAATTTGTACATTGGGACTGGTGTATTTTCCTTGGGCGTATGTGCTTTAAGGCTGGTGCCGTCTGTGCGGCAGGAATAAATGCGGCGGCGCACTTTGCCGTCCTTGCCTGTAGTCTGGCCGGAAAAAGTGATGCGGTCATCGGTCGGCCCGGCCCAGCCGTCGATAATTCCGGTGATCCTCGCGCCGACTTCAACATCGGTTAATTTTGGAAATTTGACCGGCGTCACTTTTTTCTGCGCAACATCCACGATTAAAATACCGTCGAGCATTTGCAGCAAAAGACGCTTGCCGTCTGGGAAAATGCTCATGCGCTCGATGTCCTTGGCGATGGTCGCGATGGTTTCGATTTTCGTTTCGTCCAGCTTTTTCGCGTCCCTGACTTTGACTTCGGCGGCGGGAAGGCGGCACAGAGTTTGAATCGCGTCGTCTTTGATGAACCTGATGCGAAGAAAGTAAAGCCATTTGTCATCGGGCGAAAACAAAGGATTGTATTCGTTGCTGCCGGGCAAAATAAGGCGCGCTCGCAACGCTAATTCCGGTTTCCGTTCCAAGCTGTCGGCGAACAAGTCAGCATCTCTGTTGCCCATATGCCCTTTCGCACTGAGGATCGCCCATTGAGCATCGTTGCTCAGTGTTGGCGAAGATGCCGGCCTCTCAGGTTCGCCAAGAACACGGTAGTCGCCGGTTTTGGAGTTGAGGGCGTAGCTCCAGCCATTCCGTCCGAAAGTGGCCCAGTTACTGCCTTTTCTCGCGCTTAGAAAAGACAACGACTGAGATTCAGATTGCAGTAAATCCGAGGTTACGTAAAAAAGCTTACCCGCCTGATCCTGAAAGTAGAGCTGTGGAGGAACTTGCGCCCACTCCGGTGTGTTTTGGATTTCCCGTGACGAGACAAAAGACAGATTCTGATTTGCCCATACGGGCAGCCGATCTTTTACCGGCACGTTAATATGCATCGACAAAGATGTGGGTCGCCAACCTGCATTAGAATAAGGTTTCCCATTTGCTGCATCCACTGTAACGGAAGTTGTATAGGTTTGATTGGTATTTTTCTTCTGCGCTTGAAGAGTTATCTCATAGAAGTTCCCGATGCCGCCGCTCGGATTCCAATCGCCAACTTTTACGTTGTGCATTGTCGTGCCTTTCTGGGCTACGCGAATGGCTATTTCTTTCGCCTGTGCAGGAGAAACCTTACGTTCCCAGGGGCCGGAGAACTGGCTCGCAGTAAAACTAACCACTCTACCATCGATTGACCGCACGCCTGCATATATGGTGGAAGTAGGCATTTCATCTTTTCCATATCGTCGCCACTTGAAGTTGTAAATTCCGTTCCCGCTCAGTACTACAGTAGGAATCGGCAAAGCTCCTTCTTTGAAATACCAGGGGAAGGCAATTGCGAGAAATGACAGAGCCTTACCCTCGCAATGCTTTCTATCGAAGACGGTCTCGCTACCCAACACACGGAGTTGGAAGTCGCTATAGACACCCATCATCAGCGGTTCCGTATTATAAACTACGGAATTCACATTGACGATCCTGAATACACCCTCTCGATGCTCGATTTTCTCGCTAGGCAGGAGAACTTTTGCAAATTCGGTTGTACGCCAGGAAACTGGAAGACTCCAGTCGAGATCAACGAAGAGTGGGTTTTTCAGTAGCGGCAAAGCATACAGGCGCGAATGTTCTCCCCATTCTACAGCTTGCTTATCTGAAACTTGGGCGCTGGCGCGGCCAGATGCACCCATGCACGCAACTATGGCGACAGGCACACAAATACCCATATGAAACTGCGAGCGTTTACCTAGGATTCTCCGTGTCATTTCCATTGTGTTTTGTAATCCCGAATTCGAGCCTGGTGATACAGGCAGAACTCAAACCCAATTTCTCCCGTCCCCAGGTAAATGGGATTCGTGATACATAAACATGTTAAATTCTTGTCAAATTCGCATTCCGCACATTCTCACCCGAACGCAGCGCGGCGCAACAAAAAAGTACGCCTGAATAAAGGCGTACTTTTCGTTTTTATTCTCCGCGCAGCCGATTGTTCTTGCCACGATTGCGGCGAACTTTGGCGCGCTCTTCGCGCAGTTCTTCGGGATTGTTGCTTTTTTCGTCGCCGATGTTTATCAGCTTTTGATCGAGCGCGTCGAGCTTGTCCATGCCGCGCGAGCCGGTGAGAACTTCAGCTTCGTCGCCCAGAATGATCGAGCGGCCCGGCGTGCGCTGCTTGGCGTCGATGCCGATCATTTCCAGCAGAGGCGGGCGATCCGAAACGTGCATCGGATCGCGGTCGGAATTGGCGGAATGGCCGTTGCGCGGCTTGAGGTTTTCCAGCGTGTGCGAAAGCGCGTTGGAATTGAACGGCGCTCTGCCATTTGTGTGTTCGCTTTTGCCGTTGAGCGGCGAAGAGTTTTTGGGAATCGCGGCGCCGTTGCCAACCGTGATTTGCTCGCGCCGCATCGCGTTTAAAATCTGTTCGCGCTGGGCTTTCAATTCTGCTTCGCGCCCTTCCATCAGGTTGAATTCTTTGTCCAAACCCAGGTCTTCGAGAACCGGATTTTTCACCAGCTTGATATATTCGCGCGGCCCGTAAATTCCGGTTTTGGCCAGCACGCGCGCGCTTTCGTCGTAACGAGGAATCTGGCTTTTGCCGGGCATCGTGAAGTTGTCGAACACGTATTTCAAATCGGCGACCGTTCCCTGGTCGTCCAATTTCATCCATTCTTTGACGGCATTTTTATAAAAGTTGTAATGCACGCGCTCATCGACCGAAATCACGCGCAGCGCCGTCACCAGCGCCCAATCTTTTTCGCGCGTCGCCATTTTTTCCAGGTTGCGATAATTCCAAAACGTCGCCAGCTCCTGAATCATGGTGTAGCAAATCATCTCGCGTGGATGATCGAAAGGCAGCTCCCATTCGGCGTCCAAAAGTTCCTGCTCAAAGACTTTGCGCTGGTCTTCGGTTCTGTGCCCCGATGCCAGAAGCCAAGCTTCGAGCGCCATCGAATGCTTCGATTCTTCGTAGCCCCAGTTGACGTGAAACCACGCGCGACCGCGCGAACGGCGAATCATGCGAAGCAGGCTCGAAGTAAAGTCGGGCAGGTACATTTCGACGGCACAAAAGGTTTCGACGCACGCCGCCAGCGTGTCGCTGGTATCGGGATTGGCTTCGCTCCACGGAATGTCTTTGAAAACATTCCAGCGCCGCTTTTCCTCGGCCAGCTTGAGATATTTAAGAAGTTCGCGGTAGAAAAATTCGTCCATCCGCGCCTGAATGCTGATTGCCATTGCCACCTCGCTCCGCGCTCGCGCGGTTTTTTTGGTTGTTAGTTCGGCTCTTAATTTTATCAAAAATGCGCGCGTTTGGTTCCGCGAAATAGCCAATCTCAAAAGTACGCCCGAATCTGGGCGTACGTTGGACTTACGCAAAATGTCAAATAACGTAGGGACATGGCCTGCCATGTCCTCTGGCAGCGCGGACATGGCAGGCCATGTCCCTACAATTCAGCCGCGATTCTTCGGTACTGCGTAAGCCGGGCGTACTTTTTTGTTAAGATGTTCGCGGACAAAACAGTTTTATCGACAATTCAGGAGTTAATTTCATGGCAGTGAAACGAATCGGAATTTTGACCGGCGGCGGCGATTGTCCCGGCCTCAATCCGACAATCAAAGGCGTTGTGATGCGCGCCGCCGACTTCGGCATCGAATGTCTGGGATTGCAAAACGGCTGGAAATCTCTGGTCGAAGACGAGCCGAACGCCGAACCGCTCAGCGTCGCCGGCGTGCGCCCGATCATCAAAATGGGCGGCACGATTTTGCACACTTCGCGCACCAACGCCTACGACCAAACCAGGCCGCACTATTTGCCCAACCTTGTTAAGAACGTTGAAAAACTGGGCCTTGACGCGATTGTCGCAATCGGCGGCGACGACACGCTCAGCGTCGCCTCGCGCTTGACCAAAGGCGACGGCGTTTCCAAGCCGGTTCCGTGCGTCGGCATCCCCAAAACGATGGACAACGACGTGTATGGAACCGATCAGTGTTTCGGTTTCGACACCGCAACCAGTTTGGCAGTTGAAGCCGTGCAGCGTTTGCGCGACACCGCCGACAGTCACAATCGCGTGATTGTCCTCGAAGTTTTCGGTCGCAAAGCTGGCTGGACGGCACTTTATTCCGCCGTCGCATCCAACGCCGATTACGTTTTGATTCCCGAACGCAATCCCGCCGATCTGGAAGGATTATTAACCAAGTTGCGCGACGTAAAAACGCGCCGCAATTATGCTCTGGTCGTTGTCGCAGAAGGCGCCGATCATCCCGACCTGGACGTTTGGGCCGACGAAATCGCGCAGGGCTTAAACGGCACACGATTGGGCGAAGCAAGCGTCGAAATCGACAGTTTCGGTCACCCGATTTTAAAAGAGCGCCGCGTCGGCGATTGGTGCGCCTACCGAATCAAGCAGGAATTGGGCTGGGACACGCGCACCGCCGTGATGGCGCACTTGATGCGCG